>Ga0206125_10000579_pt1 | contig 46851 bp, 58 predicted proteins | sample Helgoland_Spring_4_FD_148598 | JGI IMG/M metagenome (GOLD analysis project Ga0206125, IMG submission 148598) | Pelagic subsurface seawater microbial communities from Kabeltonne, Helgoland, North Sea - Helgoland_Spring_Bloom_20160331_1 | ecosystem: Environmental > Aquatic > Marine > Epipelagic ... | reverse complement strand
ATCTAGCCGTAGCGATTGAAGATGGTATTCTTACCTCCTATGAATGGGATATTGAGACTGATGGAGACTATGACGCGTCATATGAATGCACCGCAAGATACTCTCACTATTATGATCCAGAAGATTTAGGATTAGGTATGGAAGTGCTTATGCAGATTCTTGATTCTTATGATTTCAAAATTCAATTGAAAAAACAATTGCTTGAAGCTCCAAGAAAAGAAGAGAATACTGAATATTACTTAGATATGGAAGTTAAAACATTAGAGCATGCTGGAGAGGCTAAAATTGTCACTATATTCTCGATAAATGCTGACGCGCCTGATATTATGACTGGATTGTTTGTCGAGCTTGTAGAGGGCGAGATGGACGATGAAGACAACCTTAACGTGGTGTTCAACAGAGTGTTGGCTCAGTTTATCAATGCTCGTCAACCATCGCATATGCAAACAAATGAATCAGTTGTTCGTAACTGGAAGGATTTTTTAAACTCATGAAGCTCGTTCTTGAAAATTGGAGAAAGTTTATTGTGGAGGTAAAGGGCTTAATCTGTCCGCCGGCGACTCAAGACTTAGAACTTAACACTAAGAACAGAGATTCAGCAATCCAAGCTGACCATATTCAATACGGGCCTCTCAATGTTGATGAACCTGGAGATTACTGGGAAGAAATTGCAGAATATTGGAATACCAATGTTGAAGCCGCCGAAGCTTCAAATTGTGGTAACTGCACCGCTTTTGATATTTCCCCAAGAATGAAAGAGTGTATGCCAGGTGAGACATCAGATGATGATGGCGAATTAGGCTACTGTTGGATGCATCATTTTAAATGCCATTCCGCCCGGGCATGCCGCACTTGGGCGAAAGGCGGACCAATTGAAGATGATGATATTTCGGCCGACTGGCAAGAAAGATCAAATATAGGAAAAGATGATGAGTAAATATCTCCAAGATCCTGACTACCTCTTCAGCCTGCTTACGATGCTGGTCAAGAAAAATGGTGGTAAAATAACTATAACTGAAGAAGAAATGAAGAATGTAAGCACTGGAGATCTTATTGGTATGTATTATGAACCAAATACCGGTAATCTTATTCTTAAAGAGGTTGACGCACAAGATATGCTAAAAGCTCAAGGTATGGTGTCTGATAAAATAGACGAAACCTACGATAATTAAAATGGACCTATTTATATTGGGCTTTGCATGCATTAGTTTAGTGGTTACACTAACTAGCAAGCCTGAGAAACTGACTGAAGAATCTATCAAAGAGGAACAAATAGAAGAATGAAATATGCACTATTATTTTTATTGTCGAGCGTTGCATACGCTAACGATGAAAAAGAACCAAAGGTAATCTATAAACAAAAGACAGAAATTGATTTTGAAGGCGTTGAAGTTGACGGAACCTTAGTAAAACCACAAGGGTCCTTGCTTTTAGAGCGAAAACATGCTAAATTTAATCCTATGATTAAGTTGCGCACTGACTTTGATGATATGATGGAAGACTCGGTAAAGGAAATAAAATGAAACTTATATTAGAAAATTGGAATAGCTACTTAAGCGAACAAAGAGCTGAACAAATAATTCGGATGTACATCACAGAAAATAACATCCAACTTACAGAAGAGCAAATCCAGGAAGGTATTCCGGGGTGGGTTAAGAAGATGGTTGCCGCTGGAATGTTAATTACAACTGCTGCCGGTGTTGTTGCTCCTAATCCCGCACAAGCAGACACTTGGGAAGATATGTTCAATGCCGCGGCTGCAGAACAACAAGTAGAGAAGCACGATATTAAAATGTCTCAAGATCTTGGTAAAAATGTCGCTGATACAGTTATGAAAAAACTTGGTGATTCTGTACCTGATGGTCTGAAGATTAGTTTAGACGCAGATATTGTCCCGAGCGCAAATGTAGATCAAGATGCTTTTGGTAATTCTCTATTAAACACATTGAAAGATTTATTAGGTCAAAAAAATATCGAGGTAGCAGATATGGGCGTCGGAAACGGCTTTGATAGCCGTGTAGAAAGAGATGCCGATCTTACAATAAGTATTATGGATAATGCAGATGGTGAGGCTACAATTATGTTAATGGGTGATGGAGTTCTTAAAAACTTGGATATGACGTACAAGGTTAAATCACAGTGAAACTCCTACTTGAAAATTGGCGAGAGTATATAGCTGAGAAAAAGCGCGACCAGAGATCCAAGACTGAACCTACACCGCTTAAAAGTAAAGCACAAAAAAAGTATAAGAAGCAACGCCGAAAGAATGATATCTACTCAACCAAATCAGGTCACAAGAATCTCAAATCTGGTGCGCCTTTTGATAATAAACCCCAGCGTGCAGGCACAGATAGATTAAGATTTGAAGAAACCGGCCCTAGTGCCCTACTTGAGAATATAGGGAGTGCTACTCGCTTATCTATATTTGATTTTGATGAAACAATTGCTTTTACCGAAGGTTATATTAATGTTATTAACAAAGAAACGGGTGAAGAATTTCAAACTAGATCTCAAGAAGAATACGATGCAGTGAAAGATGATGATAGATATGAATTTGACTTTTCACCACTTGACAATGTTCATAATGCAACTGAAAACCCCAATATAACATCAATTATGCGAGATAGATTAACTGACTCAGATACACAGGTTATGGTGTTAACGGCCCGGGCACCAGTATCGATTGATGATATACATCGAGTACTCCGGACGTTCGAGAAACCAATCCCGACTGATAACATTGTTATGATTGGAGTAGAGGGAGCTAACAAGGGTAATTATCTTGTTAATACAGTGCTGTCAAAATATGATAACATCAAAGAAATAGAATTTTATGATGATTCTCAGATTAATATTGATGACATGAATCAAGTCAAAAAAGAACTAGAATCGGTTGAACGTAAGATAAAATTTAATATATATTTGGTTAAGCATGGAAAACCTGAATTAGTGGGCGAGTGAATGCACTACTTAATATTGTGGAGGCATAATAAATGAGCGATGCAAATGGATGGGAAACCTACTCAAAGTTAGTTTTACAACAGCTTGAAACCATGTCAAGTGGTATCGAAGCTTTGCGTACTGAATTACAAGATGTTAAAGGGCAATTAACAGAACTTAAGGCAAAAGAGGACAGAGTACAAGATATAAAAGCCTGGAAAGAAAAAATGGATGATGTCGCATCTCCATCACAAGTCAAAGCTGCTTTACAAGAAATCGAAGAATTAAAAGAATTTAAAACAAAATCTGTTACCATGTTTATGGTAATTCAAGCTTTGATGGCATCAGCATTAGCTCTAACTAATATGATGTAAAATGGCAAAAAAGATAAGCAGTTCCTTAGTCGCAACAATTAAACTTGCTGCTGAACAAATGAATGGTAAAATACCATACAAGGAACCAGAAGAACTTGATAAAATACAATTAGTTCCCGAAGTTTGTATTAGAGGCACAGGGTATCTCTTCTGTTATCAACCTGAAAGTAAGTCTTTTATTAATGTTAAGCGCGGCCAGAAAGCCCTCGTTATCGAAGAAAGAAAAGACAATTACTTAGTTTATACCTTTGACGGGTTCTTGATCCAAATTGATAAAGAAGAAATCTATTTTTCTGAGTTTGACTAATGTTATATCAATATAATTTTTTTTGGAAGTTGGTCACAACTTTACTGTTTTCTTGGAGTTTGTATTTTTTAGTTGGATTTGAACTTAGTGTTGTCACGCTTTTGGCACTTTTAATAATATTTCAAAATAGCAATAGTTAGTAATTACTTTGGGGGTTACTAATAATATGAGGTCAAAAAAGAATAAAACACTTTTTGCATTCGATGAAGGTACTAAAACTTCGATACCAACCGAGAAAATGTTTACTTTAAAAATTTTGTTTGCTGATAATATAAAAGATGTGGGCATATATAAAAAATTTGAAGAAGCTGAAACTCAATTAGTAAAATATTTGAAAGAAGGCGTGTGTTGTTGGATAGTTAGTAATAATGAATGAAAAAGAAAAATTTGGTCAGCTAGCAAGCGAAGAGTTCTCAGTAGGCGATATCGTACAGTGGACAACTTGGGATAAACATTCCGAAGAATGGAATATCAACTACGGCATTTTAATCAAATTAGAAAATATGATAAAATCAGATAGAATGGTGTCAATAGCCACTGTTAAACCATTGAATGAACAATTTCAAGAAAAAGAGCTGTTCACTTTGAATTTAAAATTAGTTAAGAGTGGCGAATTTGATAGTGAATTGAATAGCTAAATACTATTTACAGTGGGTTTTTTATGAATAATGAACTATTAACAAATATTATTAAGCAATTTATTCCCTTTGCTCAAAAGCAAATTGGTTTTAAGGATCCGCCTCGTCTATTTTTAAGAAATGATGCAGAAAATGCCAAAAACCCATTTGGTAAAACTGCCTTTTATGACCCAGAGGCAAGATCTGTTACTTTATACATAAGTGGTCGGCACCCAAAAGATATACTTCGTTCTTTGGGTCATGAACTTGTCCATCATAAACAAAATTGTGATGGACAATTTGATGATGCCGGAGATATGGGCAAAGGTTATGCGCAAAGCAATCCCCATTTAAGACAAATGGAGATGAATGCGAATAGAGACGGTAGTATGTGTCTTCGTGACTTTGAAGACAAGTTAAAAGAAGAAAACACTATTTATTACGAACATCTACAAAAAGGAGAAAACAAGATGTCTACAAAAGATTGGAAAAATAAAGAGATTGGTACCTTAATCTCAGAAGCATGGGGTTTTAAATTTAATTCCTTGCAAGAGTTTGATGAATTCAGCGGAAACGGTGAAATTCAAACCGAGGGAGAAGAGGAAGAAGAAATTGAAGAGTTAGCTCAAGCAAGAGGCGCAGCTGAACGTCGTACTCCACACAAGAGAAAAAAGCCGCCCGAGGATGAAATGTCTGAAGCCGAAGATGAAGAAGAAACTCTTGATGAGGGCGAAGAGGAAGAGCTTGATGAACAATCAAAGTCTGATTTAGCTGACCGCGGTGCTGGACGTGCTGCTGGTGGTCGTCGCTTAGATGAAGAAGAAGACGAAGAAATAGACGAAGCGAAGATTGCAAAGAAGAAAAAAATGGTCAAAGGTCCGGACGGAAAAATGGTTCCTGATTACGCTGCTGATGGTAAGGGATCGAAAGACCTTGCAAAAGGTAAAGAAGACACAGAAGATGAAGATACGAAGAAAGAAGATTTGCAAGAAGCTATTGCTAGTTTGCTCAGAAAGCACCTTCGAGGCTAAGATAATGAACGGTAAGTATAAAAGTTGTACTTAAAAAGTGCAGAAACCTATTCATTCATAAACTATTATTAAACTTAAAAGAGGACGAACACATGTCATTAAATTCCGATTGGCGAGATTTTCTTACCGAGAGTCTAGATGAAAAGAACATCTTTACCTATATTCAGGGTCTCCAAGAAATAATTTCCAATCTTAAACCTAGAACTATGACCGAAAAGCGCAGATTGCAAATTGCAAAAACTCATCTGCGTGAGGTTAAGAGATTCGCCAGAAGAATGGAAAATGATATGTCTGTTCTCCAAGAAAAACTTAATATTATAGAAGAGTCTAAAGGGGATGAATAATGGCGAAAGCTAACACTCACCTTACTCACTTAGAAGAATTAGTTCTCACCAGAGGTCCAGAGGGCTATAAAATGGCCAGAGCTTTTCTTCTAGAGCTTTTAAAGACTCTCAAGGGTAACACCAAGTCTAAGATTCAAACGTCCGTCAAATGGGACGGAGCGCCTGCTATCTTTGCGGGGATTAATCCCGAAAACGGTAAGTTTTTTGTTGGAACTAAATCTATCTTTAACAAAGTTCCAAAGATTAATTATACAAAAGAAGATATTGTCAAGAATCACGGGCATGCCCCGGGGCTTGTCGACAAGTTGACGAAAGCACTTGAATATTTGCCAGCGCTGAACATTAAAAACATCTTACAGGGTGATTTTATGTTTGATGATGAGATGATTAGCACTGTCGATATCGACGGCGAACCACATTACAAATTTAAACCAAACACAATTGTGTACGCTGTTCCAGTTGATTCTGATCTTGGAAGACAAATTGAGCAGTCTAAATTTGGAATTGTGTTCCATACAACGTACGACAGTTTAGATAGTGGTGCGAGCTTCGGTGCAGATGTTTCAGGACTCAGACGAGCCCCTGGTGTCTGGTTTGACGACGCATTTTTTACAGATGATACCGGTATTGTAACACTTACTGATGAAGAAGAGACTGAAGTACTGAGACTAGTTAAAGCCGCTGATGAAGTGAGCGGTTCTATTAATTATGATGATTTACCATCGGCATTCTTAAACATTTATATCAACAGCGAAATCAAGAAGGGCAACTTCTTAGAAGATGCTGACAAATCATTCCAAGGATTTATTAATTGGTATTCTCAGAGAGTCCAAAAGAAAATTAACAATCTAAAAAGTGAAAAAGGCCGAGAGCGTGCAACCAATAATGCTATGGAAACCATGAAAGCTTTCGACGAAAAAAGAAACGACATTGCCAATATTTTTAGAGTAAGTAGATTGTTGTTTGAAGCAAAAAATATATTTATTCAAAAGTATAATAATGCTGTCTACAACACTAAACACTTTGTCGATGATGGTTCTGGGGACTTAATTGCTAGCAACCCAGAGGGTTATGTAGCCGTTGATCATAGGGGCAACGGTATCAAGTTTGTCGACAGGTTAGAATTCAGTAGAGCTAATTTTGCGGTCGATAAAGGCGATAAATTTACCGGTGATATCAAAGAGCAAGAAGATGAATTTGATATAGATGATGAAGACGACGATCCGGTAGTAGATGCTGACTACCCTAAAACAGTAGCCGTTGTCCCAGGTGCATTTAAGCCACCTCACAAGGGGCATCTAGATATGGTACGAAAGTATGCGGCTGGTGCAGATGAGGTTGTTGTAATCATTTCTAAGCCAACCAAGCAGGGTCGATATTTACCAGATGGAACAGAAATAACTTCTGAAGATTCTCTCAAAATATGGCAAACGCTTGCTGCCGGCTTATCTAATGTTCGAATTGAAGCTTCGAAAGAGCATGCTTCACCCGTGACCGCAGCATATGACTTTATTGGCGATAAGGGCCCACTAAATATTGGTGATACCGTCATTTTAGGTGCCAGCACAAAAGATGATGACTGGAAAAGATGGCTCAGTGCCAAACAATATGTTAAAGATGGAGTAAGACTTATAGATCCCGAGCGATCCGCTGTATCTCCCACAACACGACCTAGCGGAGAGCCGTATAGTGCAACTGCATTTAGGAACGCTCTTGGTGGTGCCATAGACAATCGTGCTGAGATAGCTGATTTTGTTGGCGAAGAGAATGTAGACACTGTATTAGATATACTTGGTCTCTCAGCAGTCGAAGAAATGTCCGGTGCAGGCGCAGCAGGGGGATATGCAGGCCGAGTCCCTTTGGCATATGGGTCGGTTAGACCCAAGAAAAAAAGAACTAAACAAACTGAATATATTGATTTAAGCTTGATAGATGAAGTTATTGAACTAATTATGAAAAGAGGCATTGTAAAATGAACCAAGAAGAGAAAGTTCTCAGAGAGAACATAAGACAAATCATTCGACTTGTCAAACAAAAAAAGAACACTGAAGAAGATACACTTCGTCAGGTTGTACGCGAGTTTATTGAGGTTGAAATGAATACACTTGTAGAAGGTGGGCCCGATGTGGATCCTACCCCGAACAAATCTACCGGTATCAACGTTCTAGAAGAACTCCTTAAGAAGATTATACCAGTTATCGAAACAGATTACAAGTCCTTGACAACAAATACTTCTCAAAGAGAATCATACCGCTCACACATTATTAATGCTGTAGTAAATTCATTGACGCCTGCAAAGATCAATAATGATGCAGACGGTGAAGACAGTGATTTAGAAGAAGATATCTCAATCAATGTTGGGGATGATGCTGCTGACGATAAATTTATTGATATTCGCACTGATGCCGAAAAATCAGCTGACGATGGAGAAGCTGAAGAGGATCCAAGAGATTCGTTTGGAGCAGATGTTGAAGGTGATGAGACCGGTCGCAATGTAGCATACCAATCGTTTAAAAAAATAGAAACAAGTATTATTGATTCTTACGAACTTCTTGGGGATCCTGAAGATCAAGAATTGTTTTACGATTACTTAATTGCTAATCTTAAGCTTTACTTCGATAAATTCGAAGAAGAACTGGCTGGTTCTGTGGAAGAGCCTACCAACCAAGCTTATGATGACGCAGCTGAAGCACCGATGGCAGGAACGGAACCAACGGGCGCTGATGATGAATTAGAATTGGAGTTATAATGTCTCTCACTCTTGAGGAACTTAATACAATTTTATTGGCCGACGATGCCTTGGACACTGAGAAAGATGCTGACGGTAACTATCCAAAAAAATTAGGTGACTTATTAGCTAAAGTTAATGGAGTTAGCGATGAGAAAATTTTAACTGATCTTGGGCCGGCCCTTGATCCTCCTAAAGATGTGGCTAGCCGCAGTGATGTTGTAGTTAAAGAGAAGCGTGGTAAGAGGGCCCGAGACGGAACCGTTGGGCCGATCACACCGGCAAAGCTAGCCGGAACTATTGTTGACGATTCTAAAAGACCTCAACTAGCGCTAGCGCGTCTAATCGATGAGTATATTAGAGTGGTTATTCGCGAAGAGATGGGTGGGGGCGATCCCGAAGATGACGATGGCGCAACACCAACTTAAAAATTGTTTAAAAAATACTTGACAAGTTATCGAAATCTGGTTACAATTAAATTGTGATTGTTTGCTAGCGGATGAAAGCATGCCTGAATATAGTATTATAAATAAATTAAAAGATCAAAACAAGTTAAATGATCAGTTAATTACTTGTTTAAATAATCTATCATTAGAAGATGTGATAGCAGTCAAATTAGAACTTTCAACTAACTTATTAAATCACAGATTATATGGTTTTGATATATGGAACAAAATGACTTCTATCACTAAAGAAGCTGTATTGAAGTTCTCTCTCTCAGTTACTAAAAACAAAACTGATGCTGCTAGATTCCTAGGATTAACACAGCAAAATTTTAGAAGAGCTTGCAAAAATTATAATATTGATAAGGAATAATAATGATTAAATTTTTAATGTTGACCCTGTTTGGTTGTCCTGCAATCCTACAAACTGAATCAAACAAACTCTCTGTAGACACTACCAGCGCCGCAGAACAGATACCAACTCAATTTGGTATTATTAAAACAGATATTTGCGATCAAGAAGCTTTAGGCTCTAGTGTTTGCAATATGATATTTTATGACCAAAACAAAGAAGTTTGGCAGTTATATGATCACGAAGGAAAGGTCATCATATTAGACTTCTCTACAGTTTGGTGTGGCCCCTGCCAGAACGCTGGGCATTATGTTCAGCCTATACAAGATGACTATGAGGGCAACGTAGAATTTGTTACTGTATTGGTAGATGGTTTAACCGGCGAGCCGCCCAACGAAGAAGAAATTAATGAGTGGGTAACTTCCCATGGTATTACCACAGCCCCAGTACTTTATGCTGATCGAAGTGTATCTGATCCTACTGGGATAAACGGATATTTGATTAGTGGGTTTCCAACTTATGTATTTATTACTAAAGATTTAAAAATTCATTCTGGAGCTGTTGGATTTAATGAAGAATATGTACGCACAACAATCGATGGGTTACTATAATGTATAAAGTATATAAGTACAATGGCCACTATATCCAGGGTGATCTAATCAGCAAGCATACTACAGAGAGTGCTGCTATGAAATCAGCCAAAAAGAATATATTCTTTAAGAAAGCAGTTAAAAGTAAAATAGTTAATCCAAAAGTTATTTGGCTTGATGGTGAGAATAATGCTCCGGTTGGAGTAATTACTATGAAATAAGGGGGCGCCCAGGCTTCGACAGAGTAATGAAGAAAACTAGTGCAAGTAGGTAAGATACAGCCTTAATCGTTCAAAATAATTTAGTTGCAAATAACAACTTACATTTCGCTCAGCGCTTAGCCGCTTAATCGACGGGGCTTTTTAGAGCCTTGATACCCAATCTAAAATAACAGGTAGAAGTCCTGCGAAAATAAAAAATCACAATGGATGCCTTGGTCTGAAGAAGACAAGTGGAGCGCGACAGGGTAGTAAGCGCGGTTGAGTAAACTACCTATCTTTTCTGATTTGTGATAGTAAATTAGACAAACTTGTGAATGACTACTATTGAATTTATTCTGGACGCGGGTTCGATTCCCGCCGCCTCCACCATCGAAGGAAACAACATGTCAATATTTATTTTAGACTGGTTTAAGAAACAAAAAACCAAAGAAGAAAAACCTAATTTTGATTTTCAAGACGGAATTGAGAATGCACTTTGGGATATAAAAAAAGAGTATGATCTTGAAACTGAAGAAATTGAAAGAGCTGTATTTGAGAAAAGGCACAATTTAAATTACATGAATGAGTGTACAAAAAACAATACACCTGATAAGTAATTATATGAAGGTCTGGGTTGCGTTATACAAAGGTGAAGGAAACTGGGTGAACAAAGTTGTTCGCAAATGGACAAAAAGTATCTACAGTCATGCTGAGTTAGTTTTAGACGATAAACAAACCTGGATTGGGATTAGTCCCTTCATTAAAGCCAGATTAGTGCAAAGAAAAGTAAATAATTATGATCCTGAAAAATGGGATTTTTATGAAATATCTGTTAATCAAGAACAACATAATTTAATATTAGACTTTTTTAGTTTGACTAAAGAAACAAAATACGATTGGATTGGAATGCTACTTTCACAGTGTTTACCATTTAGAATCAAAGAGAAAAATAAATGGTATTGTAGTGAGTGGATCTTATATGCTTTACGAATCTCAAACATAATTGATTGGAAAGTAATAAAAATATTTGACCAAGCTGACTTGTCACCATCCAAATTACATGATATATTAGTTTTGTGCAACTTTGAAAAAGTTATATTGGAGTAAAAAATGACTGTACATAGAGAAATGTTCGACAAAGAACAAAAAAAGCCTACCGTAATGGTTTCAGGCGGGTTTGATCCTGTCCATGCCGGCCACATTCGAATGATTCGGCATGCCGCCGAATTTGGAGATGTAATTGTTATTGCAAACTCAGATAATTGGCTTTATAGAAAAAAAGGGTTTATTTTTATGGAATGGACCAAAAGAGTTGAAATTTTAAACGCAATTAAAGGTGTAGTATTAGTAGATTCGGTAGATGATACTGATGGTACAGTGTGTGAGGCTATTCGTCGACTTAACCCCGATTTCTTTGCAAATGGTGGTGACCGAGGTAAGTCCAACACTCCGGAACAAGCTGTTTGCGAAGAGCTTGGCATTGAATTATTATGGGGTATCGGCGGAGAAGAAAAATTAGATAGTTCTTCTGAGTTGGCCAAAAAAGCACGAGATTTTGAAATACCAGAGCCAAGAACCTCTGGCCGTAGTTCTGATAGATAAAAACCCGGCCTATATACTATGATGGATAGTACAAAAACCTTAAAGCTTGATTCTTCTTTCCGACCCATAGAAGTCATAGATGCGGTTGAAGCTTTGGTATTGTGTTTGATAGGAAAGGCACAGACGATTGAAACTTATAATAAAGTAATAAAATCCGTTAATGAGGACTTTCAATTACCTTGCGTTATCGCTCTTAGAAGAATAGTTAAATTTCGATATAAGACAATTCCGTGTCACAGAAAAAATGTTATATGGAGAGATCAAAACCAATGTCAATATTGTGCCAAACACTTTATGGTTGACAAATTAACGATTGATCATGTCATTCCTCGTTCCCGCGGCGGTAAAAACGATTGGTTGAATCTGGTCACTGCGTGTAAGAAATGCAATCAAAAGAAAGGTAACAAAACCCCGGCCGAAGCTGGCATGCCATTACTGAATCAACCAACAATTCCAAAGTCAGATATTTTTAAAAACATAAGCAATAACCAGATACTTCCAAGATGGAAATATTATTTGTGGTAAAAACTTGACAGAGAATGCTGACAATGTTATTATTTCACTATGAGTTACACAAAATGTTATCTGTCTGAGATTGGTCATAATAATTTTTATTATCCAACTCCCACCACCGCTCTAATCCCTGATAATTGTGAATTTATTGTATTACCTTGGGTTGGCGGAAAAGACAAAAAACTAACACCTGTTAAAATTAAAAAATCTTGCGTTGTGCCGTTGGATATGAGCCCACCAGATACTGTTAAAGGACATACAGTTGTGTGGATAGAAGAACATTTATTGCCTCTTAGCTCAGTTGGTAGAGCAGATGACTGTTAATCATCTTGTCCGCGGTTCAAGTCCGCGAGGGGCAGCCATTTTAAATAAGGAGAAAACATGTCTGTTTTAAAAAGACTACAAACACTAAACTTGCCAGAAGACGCAATGATCACTCTTACTCGCGAAGAGGGGACAGATGTCTTCGTACACAATGAAACGGAAGTAGATGACGCAATGAATGAAACTAGTGTCATCTATGATTTTGCTTCGCTCATCGCGAATACTAAATTAGATGCGCGTAACCGTTGGAATGGAAATGTGATCCAGCATCTTCGCGATAATGATTTTCTTGATGAGTATGAGCGCGGCAGCTTTGCTTTCGAAGACTATCTTGCCGAAACTCTTACAGAAAATTTCTACGACACAGAATTGATTGAACACTCTACTGAAAAGTATGACCATAAACGTGGGTTTTGTACATTAACAGCTCAGGTTGAAATTCCAATTGCTAACTTTATGGAAGTTAATCCAATGGTTATTGGCTGGAATGTATCAGTAGAAACAGAAAATGGCACTTTAACGTTTGACGCATAGTGCGCGCTGTTCTGCTCGCGCACTTAGTAAGCAGGACGTGGCTGCCGATCGTCACGTAGGCAGAGGTTTCCGGTTATCCTAGTTCTAGACAAAAAACCGTTTTTTGGGGTGAAGTGCCACAGGCAGGTGCACCGGACTGTTACTCCGGATGTTGTTGGTTCGAGTCCAGCCGCCCCAGCCATTTTATTTTTGATCACATATATACAATGTGGGGTTAGAAAAAAAATTAGAAGTATTTGCGGAATTGTCTATACTTGCAATGTCTATGTTCTTAGCTGCTTTCTTTTGTTTGAAGGTGTTGTTTATACCTGATTCCGCCATGAAGACTATAGATAAAATTTATGAAGTCGAAGAAAAAATATATCAAGAACGATAGAGTCTTGGTAAAGTCATTTGCAGGTCCTAATATATGTGTAACTCTTAAAAAAAGATATATTGCTAAACAATCTGAATTAAAGCTTGGTGTCGATGGATGGGAAGCACAAATAACCCATCAGCGAGAAGTTGATAAGTTAAGAAAAAAAGGTGTTCCTTATAAGCGAGGGGAAAAGCCGAAAGTTTGGGTATTTGATTCTGACATCATCAAAAAGTGTTGACAACAAGCGCCTAAGTGGTTATAATTATTATACCTGTAGGAGGGTATTATGAATCATTTGGGCTATGCCTGTATCAATCAAGGCTTCTCAACGTTGCCAAAGTCGCAACGTATCACCACTAACCGCACTATGATTAAGCGTACGTTTCACGACCGCGGAATCGAATATGCTGCAGAGCTTGCATTGCAAAACCTGCGCGACTTATACACAATTCTTGAATGGAATCTTGCTAACGATATATACTTTTATCGTCTTTCCTCAAATATCATCCCATGGGCTTCAGAGTATGACCTCGTAGATATGCCTAATTTCGGCGCTATACACGCCGCGGCCCTCAAGGCGGGCAACTTTGCCCGTAAGCACGGAATGCGGCTCACATCGCATCCTGGGCCGTTTAACAAACTAGCATCACCCAAGGAGCGCGTATACCAACTTACCAAGACCGACTTGTCAGTTCATGGTGATTTGTTTGACCTTATTGGTTTACCACGCACTCCGTATGCTAAGCTTAATATTCACGTTGGTGCAGCCTACGGCGACAAGCCCTTTGCTCTCGACAACTTTTGTCGCAACTTTGAACGTCTACCAGAAAATGTCCGCTCTCGTTTGACAGTTGAGAACGATGACAAAGTATCTTTGTATTCAACACTTGAATTATATGAGGGTGTTTACAAGCGCATTGGTATTCCTATTGTATTTGATTACCATCACCATATGCTGCACCCCGGCGGTCAGACTGAGCAAGAAGCGCTTGAGCTGGCTCTATCTACGTGGGGCGACATTAAGCCGGTTGTTCACTATGCTGAATCTCGCTCACTTGAACACAACAATCCCAAGATCAAACCACAAGCTCATTCCGATCTTGTTTACAACACACTCAATGATTATGGTAATGAGTTTGATATTATGATTGAAGCAAAACACAAAGAGCTAGCACTGCTCAGGTACCGAGAGAATCTAAACACATATGCGGTAAAATAGACTGACACAACTATATACTTTAGCAACACCAAAGAGGATATATGGCTAAAAAAAATTATGTGTTAGACACTAGTGTCTGTTTAACTGATGCTGACGTAATCTATAAATTTGATAATCACGATATCTTCCTGCCTCTTAAAGTTTTAGAAGAAATTGACGGTCATAAAAAACGACAAGACTCGGTAGGGAGTAATGCTCGAAGACTTATACGAACTTTAGATACTCTTCGCGAAAAGAATAGCTTAGAAAAAGGCGTACGTATAGATAAAGGCCGCGGCATTCTCAAAGTTGTGTCGTACTCAATTCTAAAAGAAATCATATTTCCACCAGATTTAGATTTAAGACACGCGGATCATACAATCATAGCCACTGCTAAGGCGATCCAGGCTGGAAACGAAGGCAGAAAAACAATTATGGTTTCACGCGATATTAATATGCGTGTTATCTGTGATTCTATTGGATTAGAGGCTCAGGATTATATATCTGAAAAAGCTGCTGCATCTTTTGAGGAGATGTACAATGGATTTGTAACACACTCATTTGATGATGAAGTAATCGACCGCTTTTATGCAGGCGAAGACATAATATTAACCCAAGATGAAGCAGAACAAATTATGTATCCTAATGAATATATTATGATGGTTTCAAACGCAAATGAAAAAAAGTCAGCATTAGCTAAATTTAAAAACCACCACCAACCCTTACAGAACGTTGTAAACAAGAATATACATGACTGGAACATCGATGCTAGAAATAAAGAACAAGCGTTCGCTATTGATATGCTTATGAATCCTGAAATTAAAATTATCTCGTTAGTTGGTCGTGCTGGTTCCGGAAAAACCTTACTGGCAATTGCTGCTGGGCTGCAGCAAGTACTTGGTCTCCGGACTGAAAATAATCACTATTCGCGACTTATCGTCTCCCGACCTGTACAGCCCTTGGGTAAAGATATTGGGTTCTTACCGGGTACAATGGAAGAGAAAATGTTACCGTGGCTGATGCCGATTCAAGATAATCTTAAATTTTTGATGGGTGACCGCACATCCCTTGAGATGTATATGGAAAAAGGTAAAATTGAGATTGAAGCACTAACCTATATTAGAGGTCGCTCTATTTCAAATGCTTTTATTGTCATAGACGAGGCTCAAAACTTAACCAAACACGAAATTAAGACAATTATTACTCGCATCGGAGAAGGCACGAAAATTATCCTCACGGGCGATGTAGAACAGATTGACAATGTGTATGTCAACGAGACTTCAAACGGCCTTGCACACGCCGTAGAGAGCTTTAAAGAGTATCCAATTGCTGGACATATGACCTTCAAAAAAGGAGAAAGGTCTGAATTGGCTACTTTAGCTTCAAAAGTGTTGTAAAATAGTTTATTGTATGTTATATTACAAAAGGAGACTTTGCTATGAGTGAAGAAAAAACCATTACCGAACAGGAATTACATACCAATCCAACACTTGGATTTGTTGTACAAAAAGACTCTGAACTTAAAGATTATTTAGTTGAGTACGTCGGCACAAAATTTGATAAAGAGGAAGTTACAGTCGCTATGATAGTAGATATTTTAGCACATGAATTTCCTGACTTTATGGTTGCGGTTGCCGAAGAAAACTTCTTGAGAGGTTATCAAACAGGATTGGATGACGCATATGGAACAAATAATACAGAGAATGAAGGAAACTCAGGACAAGAGACTTGATTTCTATACCCCTAGGGGACTTCACGTTTATTTTAAAGATTCGATGGTGGATGATTCTATTAGCGTAGAATCTGCTGTATCTAAATTTGAATCTTTGGTACCGCAACACTTGTTGTCGTGTATCGAGATGGTTATATTTGGAGACTTCGAAGAGTTCCATGAAAGAGGAATTAACGCCTTTTATGATTCTGGTACCGTATATGTATCAAATGTTCAAGATGATACCAGTGATATATTGGACGACCTAATTCACGAATTAGCGCATGCCGTTGAAGAAAAGTATGGTTATGAGATTTATGGTGATCAAAAACTTTATCACGAATTTTATAATAAAAGAATGCATCTATACAAAATTTTATGGAGTATGGAGTTTAAGGCTCCAAAGGCATTTTTTCAAAACACAGAGTACGACCAAGAATTTGATGAATTCTTGCACCAAACCGTTGGTTACCATAACTTAAGTAATGGGCTGACAGGTGTGTTTATCAGTCCTTACGCTGCCACCTCTCTCCGTGAATACTTTGCAACAGCCTTCACTGACTTCTATATGCAGCCTAACCACAGGTTCCTCAAAACCGTATCACCGGCGGCGTATGAGAAATTAATTTTAATTAGTAAAGAAGAAAACCTTGACTATTGAGTGAGATGTGGTTATAATACTTAAAAAGGTATTATTATGGCTCACATTTCGTTTTCTGAACTCAAAGACTGGGTTCACTGTCCTTTCTACCACAAACTAACCCGTGTAGATAAGATCGACGGCTTCACTGGTAATGAATATACAGCTTTTGGTTCTGCAATCCATTCGGTTTGTGAAAAGAAGCTTCTTCAAGAAGAGCTTAATGAAGATTACTTTGTTAATGAGTTAAAGAAGAATATCTCGGAACTGGACGAAGACCACCAACTTAATAAGAAGCTTGTCCTTGATATGGTCGATCAAGGCAAGAACATAATTCCAGAGATTGAAGATGCGTTGAACGATTACTTTGATAATTACGAAGTCTTAGCTGTCGAATTGCCGCTAATGGAAGATATCAAAGACCAAGATGGTTATAAATTTAAAGGCTTTATCGACGCTATTGTAAAAACTGATGATGGTAAAGTCCATATTTTTGATTGGAAAACTTGTTCCTGGGGATGGAATGCTAAAAAGCGCTCAGAACCAATGGTAACCTACCAGTTAACGTTATATAAGCATTACTTTTGTCAGAAGATGGAAGTTGATCCAAAAGATGTAGAAACACACTTTGCACTACTTAAAAGAACTGCTAGTAAAAATAGAGTAGAATTCTTTAGAGTTACGAGTGGTCCGAGAAAAACAGAAAATGCTCTTAAATTAATTGATAAAGCATTATACAATATTAAAAATAAGCGATACATTAAAAATCGCTTGTCTTGCACCGGCGGATATGGTTGCAAGTTTTACAATACAGAACATTGTCCTTGAGGTTTAAATGACAAAAAAGAAAATTTTGGTCTTATCTGACCACCCGCTTTCACCTTCTGGTGTTGGCACACAAACAAAGTATATGATTGAAGCTTTGTTAAAAACTGGCCGTTACCAGTTTGTTTGTTTGGGGGGTGCTATGAAACACGCTGATTACACCCCAATAACGGTAGATCCATACGGAAAAGATTTCTTAATTATTCCAGTTGATGGATACGGAAATGAAGAAACCATTAGGTCTGCTTTGAGAAAAGAGAAGCCTGATGCACTTTGGTTTATGACAGATCCACGTTTTTATGAATGGCTTTGGCAAATTGAAGATGAAGTACGGTCACTCGTCCCTATGATATATTATCATGTATGGGATAACTTCCCGGTTCCTCTATACAACAAAGCCTACTATGATTCAACTGACTATGTTGTGTCAATATCTAGAGTTACTGAAGAAATTGTTAGAACCTGCTCTCCGGATTCGTTTGGTGTACACATCAGTCATGCTGTAAACTCAGTTTTTTATAGGCCGCTAACTGATGGTCAAGAAGCAGACTTGGTAAAGCAGGCGCGCGATAAGATTTTTAGTTCATCTAGCGAAAAGTTAAAAAATCCAAAGAAGAAAATATTCTTTTGGAACAACCGAAACGCACGTAGAAAACAATCTGGTACCTTGATTTGGTGGTTTAAGGAGTGGCTTGATAAGGTTGGTCATGATAAGGCAACTTTGGTAATGCACACAGATGCTCGCGATCAACACGGACAAGATCTGCCGCACATCATTGAGCACCTGGGTCTGAATGAAGGACAAGTGTTACTTTCAACCAATAAAGTACCCCCAGAACAGCTATCAATTATGTATAACGCATCCGACTATACAATTAATATTTCCGATGCGGAAGGTTTTGGATTGGCTACTTTAGAGTCGCTTTCTTGTGGTACCCCAATTATTGTCAATATGACTGGAGGCTTACAAGAGCAGGTCACAAATGGCACCGAGTGGTTTGGTTGGGGTATTCAGCCAAGCTCAAAATCAATAATTGGTTCATTGCAGGTGCCATACATCTATGAAGATAGGATTAGTCAAAGTGATTTTGAAAAAACTATGACGAAAGCACTCAAACAACCAAAAACAAAATACAAGAAAATGTCCGAAGCTGGTATCAAACACGTAAAAGAAAACTTTAGTTTTGAAAATTATGAAAAACAATGGGTTGAATTTATGGACAGGGTTGTTGCTGAAAGTGGCTCTTGGGAAACTAGAAAGAATTATAAACGCTGGCACTTAATGGAGGTAGCATGAAAAAGAATATAATATTAGTTGGACCTATTTTAACACGTAGTGGATATGGCGAACAAGCACGGTTTGCCCTGCGCGCTCTAAGAAGTAGAGAAGACTTATTTAATGTGTATATCAAACCAATCACTTGGGGTAGCACATCCTGGATTGTTGATGATACACCTGAAAGACGATGGATTGATGAAACAATTGAAAAAACTGTTGGATTTATCCAACAAGGCGGACAGTTTGACATTTCTTTGCAGGTCACCATACCTAATGAATTTCAAAAAATAGCGCCTAGAGATGTCGGGTACACCGCTGGCATTGAGACGACCCATTGCGCACCAGAGTGGACCGCAAAATGCAACCAAATGGATTCTATTATTGTTGTTTCAAATCATTCAAAAAATGTTTTGACTGCCGCTCGTTTTGAAGCAGTTGAAGAGGCCACTGGTCAGCCCGTTGTGTTGGAAAACCAAGTAGAGGTTAGCGTAGTAAACTACCCAGTAAAGGAATTTGAGAACTTACCAGAATTAGAACTAGAATTAGATACAGACTTTAATTTCCTTACAGTCGCCCAGATGGGCCCTCGAAAGAATTTACAAACAACCGTGAAAGCTTTTGTTGAAGAGTTTAAAGATGAAAATGTAGGACTTGTTATCAAAACAAATATTGCAAAAAATTGTTTGATGGATAGAAACTTATGTTTTGCAAATATAAAAAATATGATTAATCAGTTTTCTTCGGAAGACAGAAAATGCAAAATTTATATGTTACATGGTCATATGTCTGATGAGGAAATGCATTCTTTGTATCAAGACAAGAGTGTTAATGCTATGGTTGCTATCCCTCACGGCGAGGGCTTCGGTTTACCTATTTTTGAAGCGGCATACAGCGGCATACCAGTCGTATCAATTGGCTGGTCCGGACAATGTGACTTTTTGTATAATCAATCAATCCCTCCACAACCACAGTTTTATGAAGTTGCGTTCGATATTGGACAAGTTCCCCCTGAAGCTGTTTGGGACGGTGTAATTCTGAAGGAGTCTGGTTGGGCATATGCAAGATTACATTCGGCTAGAGAGCAAATGAGGGCCTGTTATGAAGACATTACAAATACAGTTGCGGATTCATTAGCATCAAATAGTTGTACCCGAGCTACTGAGCTAAAACAACGATTTTCAGCTGAAAAAATGTATGAATTATTTGTAGGTTCAATAGTTGATGTCAAGTCCGAGCAAGATAAGCAAGAGGAAGTAGAAAATTTACTTAATGACTTGCTATGAAAAAAATTGCTTTTATCTCAGATTACTTTATAGCTGATGGTACCGGTGGTGCAGAACTTACCACTGAAGCCATTATGAACTTTGGCAAACAAAGAGGTTTTGATGTCGGAGCAATACACTGTGCTAAATTGGATAAAGATAAAGTAGAATTTAACAAAGATAGCCACCATTTTATAGTTTGCAATTTTTTTCAATTACAAGATGAAATTAAGCTATATATGGCTAAAAATTGTTCATATTCAATTATTGAATATGATTATAAAATTTGTAAACATCGCTCACTTGAGTTACATCAATTAATTGAAGGTGAACCGTGCGATTGCGAACAGCAACTCCATGGGAAAATAAATTCTGCTTTTTACGGATATGCTGAAAGAGTTTGGTTTATGAGTGAAAAACAAAAAGATATTATTGTTAACAAGGTCGATGCATTAAAAGAAGACAAATGCAGCGTTTTAAGTTCAGTGTTTAGTGACGGCGATTTAAGATTTATGTCGTCTATTAAAGATAACGAGAAAAATGACAAATATCTTATTTTAGATTCTGTGTCGCCTGTTAAACCAAGCGCTAGCGCTGTTGAGCATGCAAAGGCGAATAATTTAGAATACGAACTGATCTCTAATCTACCTTATCACGAATTGCTAATAAAGATGTCAACCTCAAAAGGCTTAATCTTCTTACCGTTAGCTAGTGATACTTGCCCCAGGCTTGTTATGGAAGCAAAGATGCTTGGTTGTGAAACAATTTTAAATGAATATGTTCAACATAAAGATGAAGCTTGGTTTGATACGATGTCTTCTTGTTACGAATATATGAACACTAGAGCAGATGCTTTTTGGAGTTATTATGAGTGATACTATAGTGATTATGGGAAACGGACCATCTTTAGCTGATGTCGACTTTTCAAAGCTTGATGGATTTGACACCTTCGGATTAAATTCAGCATATAGAGCATATGAGAGGATGAATTGGTGGCCAAAATACCATGGTTGTTATGATTATCGAGTTACCGAGAACCACCGAGAAAGTTTTAACAATTTAATCGATAATACTCCAATTGAGAAGTGTTTCTATATTATCGATATAAATGAAAACAGAGATAAGTTTCAGTTTGTTAATTTATTACCTTACGGTACAACAAACAAATGGAACTCATCTCTAAAAGATTTTGCTCAATTTCACGACAATGGCAACTCCGGAGCTAACGCTTGTTCAACCGCTGCAGCTTTGGGGTACAAAAAGATTGTTTTATTGGGAGTTGACTGCAACTATGTAGAATTTGTAGACGGTTGTGTGAAAGATGGCGTTGGGTTGAAAATGGAAAAAACACCAGATAAGAACCCGAATTACTGGTTTGATGATTATCAGCAAGAAGGTGATGAGTACAATATTCCAGATGGCATCAAATTTCACTTGCCAACGTGGAATGCTTTTGCCTATCGTGCTGCCCAAGCAGGCATAGAGGTTATAAATTGTAGCCCAATTACTACATTGCGTTGTTTTAAACGAATGTCACTTGAAGAAGCTTTGGGGCTATAATGTTTGACAAAATTTATTCTAAAATTGAACCAGAAAAGCTGCTACACATTGTGTGTAGACCAGCAGATTTGGTCGATGTTAGAAATGATATAGTAGAAGAAGAACAATACTTGCAGCTTGCAATATTAAATTTTAATAAAGGCAAAACTTTCAAGCCCCATAAGCATATCTACAAAACTGTTCCCAAAAGTGCCATAGCTCAAGAATCTTGGGTTGTGATGAGTGGCAGAGTAGAAGCTATATTCTATGATCTCGATGACACTATTGTAGAAAGAAGAATACTGGAGACTGGTGATTTATCGATTACACTATTCGGCGGTCACAATTATATGATTCTTGAGGATAACACTCTGGTTTTAGAATATAAGACTGGGCCTTATTATGGTCAAGCCAGTGACAAGGAGTTCATTGATGATTAAAATAAATATTGGCTGCGGCTGGCGTAACTTTGGTGATGATTGGGTTCACATTGATGGTGGCGACTATGAGCATCTAGACTATCGTGATATAGCGGATCTGAGCCAGTTTGAAGACAATTCAGTCGATCTTATTTATGCATCACACGTAATTGAATATTTTGATCGAGAAGAGGTTATTCCATTATTAACAGAGTGGAAACGTGTTTTAAAACAATATGGAGTATTGCGGTTAGCTGTACCAAATTTCCCAGCTTTAACACAGTTATATATGGATAACAAAATAAAGCTAGAAAACATTCTTGGTCCATTATATGGTAAAATGCCAATGTCTACCAAAACTATTTATCATAAGACCACATATGATTTTAGGAGTTTAGCTAACCTGCTCAGCAGTCTCAATTTTTGTAATATACAAAATTATGATTGGAGAAAAACTGAGCATGCTAAATTTGATGACCACTCACAAGCGTATATCCCTCATATGGATAAAGAAAATGGAGTCCTGGTAAGTCTTAATGTGGAGTGTTTAAAAGATGAGCTTTGATGTGATCACCGATTTTGAAAACGAAATAGCTAAGTTTTTTGGCTCACCGTACGCGGTTGCTGTCGATTGTTGCACGCATGCAATTGAATTATGTCTGCGAGATCAAGAAATAAAGAAGATTTCAGTCCCACATAGAACATATATTTCAGTACCTTTTCTTGCTAGCAAACTCGGTATTGACCTTCGATGGAGAGACGAGGTCTGGCACGACTATTATTTTATTGGAGATACTAATATTATTGACGCTGCTGTATTATGGGAAAAAAATTCATACATTCCTAATACATTTATGTGCTTAAGTTTTCAATTTAGAAAACACTTAAGTCTGGGCCGCGGCGGAATGATATTAACGAATGATAAAGAAGCAGCTTTGCGCTTGAAAAAAATGTCATATGATGGTAGACTACCTGATATACCTTGGCGTGAGCAGGATATCTCTTCTATTGGATACCACTATTATATGACTCCTGAAACTGCACAACTTGGTCTACAAAAATTACCAGACGCAATATCCACCAAGCCAAAAAAGTGGACGATTGAAGACTGGCCCGATTTAACAATAATGGAGATTTTTAAATGAAAAAAGCACTTATAACTGGAATTGCTGGTCAAGATGGAAGTTATCTTTCAGAATACCTGCTATCTTTGGGCTATGAGGTGCACGGAATTGTCAGAAGACATTCGGTTGCAGAAAACCAAAACCACAGGCTAGCCAAGCTTGGACTAAACGAACATGTGCACACACACTATGGTGATCTACTCGATTATCCATCTTTGGTTAGAATTACACAAGATGTGCAGCCAGATGAAATTTATAATTTAGGCGCTATGAGTCACGTTCGAGTTAGCTATGATATGCCATCCTTCACAATTCAAACAAACGCCCTGGGTGTTTTGAGTATGCTAGAGGTATACCGTACGCTTGTTCCAAATGCTAAATTCTATCAAGCTAGTTCTTCTGAAATGTTTGGTAACTCAGTGGATGATGATGGTGTCCAGAGGCTTACAACGCCTATGAACCCGGTTAGTCCTTATGGATGTGCTAAAGTTATGGGATACAACCTTGTGCGACATTACAGGCACGCCTACAAGCTACATGCTTGCAACGGTATTCTATTCAATCACGAGTCTCCCCGCCGCGGATCGAACTTTGTTACCAACAAGGTTGTGAAAGGAGCAGTATCAATTAAAAAAGGCTTGCAAGATAAGCTTGAATTAGGGAATATGGATTCTTACCGTGATTGGGGTCATTCTAAAGATTATGTTCGTGCCATGCACTTAATTGTAAATCATGATGTTGCCGACGAGTTTATTGTTGCTACAGGTGAGACGCATTCAGTTAGAGATCTGTGTGAACAAGTGTTTTCTAAGCTTGATATGAATTACGAAGATTACATTGTACAAAATCCAAAGTATATGCGCCCAGAGGAACTTAAGTATCTTAAAGGAGATTCTTCAAAGTCCCGTGAAATCCTTGGCTGGCAGCCAGAGTATACGTTCAGTTCCATGCTCGATGAAATGATTGAAAGGTGGGAGCGCGAACTGTGAAAAAGTTTTGCGTATTGCAAGTTACGCCGCTAACGCCTAACCCTGAACACGTTGAATTGTTCTCTAAACAAGATGAATGTGATTTCTATTTTGTTACCCACGATGGACCAAACAAAGACGCTCTTAAATATTGTCCAAATACCACGTGGACCGATACCAGAAATGTTTTAGCCTCGACGGTGCCACAACAATACGAGTATTATGCGTTTGTGGATTATGATTACAATTTCAGACCATTGAAAAATCTAGGAGTGAAAGAACAAATTCTTGAGGATTTAAATGAATTTAAGCCTGCTGTATTAACGTACTATCCCGGCAACGGTATGGTTACCCCTTATGCTGCCAACACTGATTACCGAGACAGCAAAGATGCCTCTGTATTGCCTTTTACTCACTGTGGAATGAAGGTTGTTCACCATTCACTAATGAAGTGGTTTTTTCCAATGATTACTAATTTTGGTGGTGGTGTTGAAGCTTGTCATCTTTTTAATATATTAGAAATACCATTCCTAAGACATGTTGTGTGTAGCCACAAAATGGTCTACGACAACGGGAACACTGATATGGAAGCCCCACATAACTTAGACGGCGCCTGGAATGACTATAGGATGAACGAGATGTGGAAATGGATCAGGCCGGCATTTAAAAAAATAGCTACGATTGACAGATATGCTGCCAACGAGTCTCAAAAATACAACTCTATGTTAGTGAAGAATGTATTTCAGAAGATAGTGCTTGATAACGGAATAATCCCAGTCAAAGATCATCATATAACTAATTTTTTTAATCGTGAGACAGTTGAACTGTTTTTTGATTTAGAACATGAGTGGTTTGACAATTTAAATGTCAGTGTAAGAAAACAATTGCTTGATATAAACTGTGAAGACCAGGAGACTATAGAGAACATACTGTCCAAAATTGAATATTCAGAATTAATGACCACTACTAATCCTTGGATCAATATTGCTGGTCGTGTAAACAAAGCAACACAGAATTGCAGAAAGATTACTACTTCAGAGTGTGTTGATCAATTCCAGAGATTAAACCCAAAGTCACTTTTTATTAAATCTTCCAATGTCAATACAGAACTATCATCATATTTGAAAGACAAAAGAGTAGCATTTGTTGGCCCAGCGCCATATATGAAAGGCTCAAATCAGGGAGAACTCATAGATTCATATGATGTTGTGGTCCGGATACAACATGGTATACCAAACGAACAAGATTACGGCACGAGAACAGATATTATACAAAGCTGTTTAAACTCTAATTATGGCCCGCCAGTGATTGAGCATTTAAAAACTCTCCCGGTAGAAGATAAGCCTAAATTTGTTATATGTAATGACACAGCAAGTCAAATGAAATCAGATGGAACGTGGGCGTTTGTTGATGAAATATACGAACCCCAGTTTGCAGAATTAGGTGTACCGCTTGTGCATCTTAGAAATGAGGATACCTCTTGGGACAGGTGGGCTCTATATTGGGAAATTTATGCGAAACAACATATTGAAAAGTTTGACAAAGGCGTTTACACTGTTTACTCAGCTAACTTTAATTCTGGATATGGCGCGCTAAATATGCTGTTAAGATACCCAATTAAAGAATTAGCTGTATTTGGGTTAGATTTTTACAACACGGGCACACCGCAGACAGATGAAGGCAAGTATACCAAACAATATACAGATACATATGGATCTTCGGGAACACCAAATGGCCCAGACAAAGTTTTACACGACCAATTATCACAAATGATGCATTGTAAAAATGTTTTATTAAAAGATAAGAGATTTAAACTTGACAAACCGGTACTTAACATGTTAAATTCTACTAGTGTATCAATGCGTATCAAAAATTTCATTTTGTTACCAAAATTTAAAAACGAGACAAGGTAATGGGAATAAAGACTAATTCAGATAGCGATCTTGTTAATGTCCTTAAAAACGATGGTGTAGGACATTCAGAGCTAGTAAAATATGAAAACTGTTCAACAGTTAATTTAAAAGACCTTCGTGAGGATCTAGGAATGGGTTCTTGGGCAGTTCGTATCGCATACAACGAATTGTTTGGTGGTGTTGTCATCCAACAACAACCCGGCGAAGGAAACCGTAAACACTTTCATCCAGATGCAGACGAAAACTGGGTAATCTTGGATGGTGAGTGGGAATGGTGGATCGAGGGTATAGGAACCCAACGAGTTAAAAAGAACGATATTATTGTTGTTCCCAAAAATACATGGCATCACATCAAATGTGTAGGTGACGGTCCCGGTGTTAGATACGCTATAACAAGACCAGATGTAAATCATGTATACGAAGATGAATGATATAAATTTCAATTTTTTAGGCAAGACGGCAATAGTTTTTGGCGGTAGTAGGGGGATCGGTAAAGAAGTTTGCCGGCAACTTGCTGCCGCTGGTTGCGTTGTATATAATGCGTCGAGAACTTCTGCTAATTTGCACCTAGTGAAGGATCTTAGGTGTGATTTAACTAATATAGAAAATATACAATACATTTTCTCTAAACTTGATGAAATTGATTTCGTAATTAATGTTGCTGGCACCAATCTTTGCGAGCCGATAGATTGTATCGATACTGATGAATGGGATCGAGTAATGAATATCAACTTAAAATCATTTTTTGTAATCTGTAAAGAAGCAGTTAGCTTAATGAAAAGACAAAATTATGGTAGAATAGTTAATGTATCATCTATTGCTGGAAGAAATAAAAGTATCGTTAGTGGAGTACATTATACCTCCAGCAAATATGGAATCATTGGTTTAACAAAGCAGCTTGCAAATGAAGTATCAAAACATAATATACTGGTCAATTGCGTGTGTCCGAGTCAAACTATGACGGAAATGCTGCAGGAATCAATGTCTGAAGAAGCAATTGCAGAATTAGAGGCAAAAATTCCAATTAGGAGGATTGCCACTACCACAGAACAGGCAATGCCGATCTTGTTCCTATGCTCAAACGCAGCGTCTTATATAACTGGCGCAGCTATTGACGTTAATGGAGGACAGTTTTAATGCATAGAGACATTGATATTAATGTTTTAATTGCTGTTAGAGGCGGTTCTAAGCGTGTTCCTCGCAAGAATATCCGACCTTTTGGGGGTTCTAATATGTTAACCCTCAAAGTCGAGCAAGCGCTAAGACTGCGCGATGTTAATAAAGTCGTAGTAACTTCTGATGATGATGAAATGCTTCAGATTGCAGAGGACTTGGGCGCTTATCCCATGAAGAGAGATCCTTTCTACGCTAGTGATACGGTACCTATGGGGGATGTATACGTGCATCTTGCCACTAGCCTGGAATGTAAAGATATTCTCTGGACTCCAGTGACGAGCCCATTGGTGACTGATGAAACTGTACAAGAATGTATCGATATTTACAAACGTGAAGCAGACTACGACTGTGTTGTTACCACAAATATTATCAAAGAGTATATGTGGTTAGATGGGAGAGCGATAAACTACGATCCTAAGAATCACCCAAGGTCACAGGATCTACCAGATATATATGCCCTAAACTTTGCAGCAAATATTCTACCTCGTGAGATTATGATTAAGAACAAAAACATTCTAGGCGATAAGTTTTATCCTTATATGCTAGATGAAGTGGAAGCGGTCGACGTTGATACTGAGTTTGAGTTTATGTTGGCAGAAATTTTATACGAAAAAATGAGAAAAAAATGAAAAATTTAAAAATATTTATCGTGACATATAGAAGAACTGGAGTATTGAACGAAACTCTTGATAGACTTTTTAACAAGACTGACTTTAGTTCAATACCAAATACCGAGGTCAATATAATAAACAATCACTCTGAGTTTGAATTAAACGCTGAGTTTGTTGACAAAGTAAACGTAATTCACAACAGTACTCGACCCGATTGGGATACCGGCAACTTAGCACGCAATTGGAATGAAGCACTGTTACACGGATTTAAAGATCTGAAAGACCCAGATGCCAAGATTGTTGTTACAATGCAAAATGATATTGTTCTTAATCCAAACTGGGCCACTAATTTGCTCAAGATGCATCAAAAATATAATTTTATTACTGGCCAACTTGGTGATAATATTGTCAGCTATACCGCCGACGCAGTAAAAAAGATTGGCATGTGGGATGAAAGATTCCTTACACCAGCTAACAAAGAAGCGGATTACTATATCAGAGCGTTAATTTATAACAAAGAACATTCACTTATCAATGACAAGATTCACGGGCGCCTGCTGAATGCACACGACGCGCTTGAGTTAGACACATCGGACTACAGAGGCGGCGAGTCGGATTGGCGCACTGCTAAGTCAAATAACGACTCAAAAGAAGGTTGGTACCATACTTCGCAGATCTTTTATTGGAAATGGAAAGATACTTGGAAACAACAGCCAAGCTACTACGGTTGGTTAACTCGATGGAGCAAAGACTTTGTAGAAAACCCACCAAGCCCACCCAAGGTTCCTAGTTTTGTACAGTATTACTATTTTGAAAAAGACATTGAATTGTCTGGTAAGAATTATGTAGGCTGGAGAGAGGGTGATATGTGGCTTGACGCGGATAAGTGTTACGATATAGACAAACATCCTTTTAAAAGTGGAGAGAAATTTAGAAATGGTTAAATTAGTAGTATTTGATTTAGATGGCGTCCTTGTAGATGCCCGAGAACTTCACTATGAAGCTCTCAATTTAGCATTACGAGACATTGACGAACGTTATGTTGTAAACAGAGCAGAGCATCTGTCAACTTACGATGGACTTTCAACAACAAAGAAATTGCAAATGCTCTCAGACAAGAAAGGGTTACCAGAAGAGTTTCATACAACCATCTGGAAAGCTAAACAACAAAAGACAGTTGAGATAATTGACAATTTTGAATATGATCATAGAATCATTAAGGTTCTTAAAAAACTAAAGCTTGATGGTTACACCCTAGCATGTGCGACTAATTCAATCAGAGATACAGCTAAGTTGCAACTTATTAGAAGAGGATTCTTTGAACACATTGACTTTCTTTATTCTAACCAAGATGTCACAAAGCCAAAGCCTAGTGCTGAAATATATATGAAATGTATGTTGAGGGCTAATGTTGACCCTCACGAAACGGTAGTAATTGAAGATTCGCATCACGGTCGCAAAGCAGCAATTAATAGTGGTGCACACTTATGCGCTGTAAAAAATAGTAGCGATGTAACTTATGAGAAAATTAAAGAAACTATTGACAAAGTAAATCGAAAACAAAATGTAAGACCTAAATGGCAAGGAGGTAAAATGAACGTACTAATACCAATGGCCGGCGCCGGCTCTCGGTTTCAACAAGCAGGGTATACTTTCCCTAAACCGCTTATTGAGGTTAGAGGCAAGCCAATGATTCAACTTGTTGTTGAGAATTTAAATATCGATGCTCGCCACATCTTCGTGGTGCAGAAAGAGCACTATGAAAAATATAATTTGAAACATCTTCTCGGTCTAATTTCACCTGGATGTGAGATAGTGCAGGTTGATGGCATGACTGAAGGTGCAGCCTGCACAACTTTATTAGCAAAAGAATTTATTAATAATGATGAGCCACTCATCTTTGCAAATTCAGATCAGTTCTTAGATTGGGATAGCAATGAGTTTATGTACTCTATGGAAGCTGACGAAGTCGATGGAGGGATGTTAACGTTTACAGCAACACACCCCAAGTGGAGTTTCGCCAAACTCGATGAACAAGGGTTTGTATCCGAGGTTGCAGAGAAGAAACCCATCAGCGATGTTGCTACTGCTGGAATTTATTATTGGAAGCACGGCTCTGATTATGTAAAATATGCAGAGCAAATGATTAAGAACAATGTCAGGTTTAACAATGAGTTCTACGTCTGTCCTGTTTTTAATGAAGCGTTGGAAGACGGTAAAAAGATTAAAACATTCCACTTTGATGGGATGTGGGGTATCGGAACTCCCGAAGACTTAGATTACTTTAACAAGTTTCAAGGAGTATAAATGGACTTAAAAGAACTGGAAATTGTAGACACCTCTCAAAATTTATATGATTTTTTCAATGGGTTTATTCTTAGCCCCGATACCAAAGTATTTGGTAAGTTATTAGCTAGAACACTTTTAGTAGATCAAGTTAAAGACTTACCTGGTGATATTGTTGAGTGCGGAGTGTTTAAAGGCACCGGAATGCTCACTTTCTTGAAAATAAAGCGCTTTTTGTGCCCCAATAGTGGTAAAAAGGTGGTTGGATTTGACTTTTTTAACTCTGAAAAGTTGATTGAGAGCTTGTCTGGTATTGATAAAGAGGCTATGGGTACCCTGTTTGACAAACGAGGTTACAAGCATGAAGACAACCAAACACAATTATTTGGCGATTTTGTAAAGAATTGCGGGTTTGAAGACCACGAATTTGAACTGGTGGCTGGAGATATTACTAAAACTGCCCACGACTATGTTAAAGAGCGTCCTGGATTTAGGATCTCACTGCTCTACATTGATTTGGACTTAGATGTTCCTACCTACGAAGCACTCACTGCTATGTGGGATAGAGTTGTTAAGGGGGGCATTGTAGTATTTGACGAGTACGCTTTTCATAAATGGTCTGAATCTGCAGGAGTAGACCGATTCTTCGCCGATAAAGACGTACAAATTAAGACATTAAATTATATATGCCCCACAGCTTATGTGGTGAAGAAGTGATTTTAATCGCACACAGAGGTAATCTGACTGGCCCAAACCCTGAGATGGAAAATAATCCACTTTATATTGACAGAGCCCTTGAAAAAGGTTATGATGTTGAAATAGACATCCGAGGTTCCTTTTATACTAAATTTTATCTTGGCCATGATGAGCAACAATATATGGTTTCACCTGAATGGCTTTTTGAAAGAGTAAATAATCTTTGGCTGCACGCAAAAGATATTCAAGCACTCCATTCACTAACGCAGCAGGTATCAAATTTCAATGTGTTTTGGCATCAAGATGATTTTTATACAGTAACAACCAAAGGATTTATATGGACATATCCAGGTCACACTCTAACACCAGAGTCCATCTGTGTTATGCCAGAGAAATTTGATGGCTTGTATACTGAACAGCAATTAAGAAACTGCGCTGGAATATGTACAGACTTTGTGGAGAAATATAAGTGAAGCTTTCCTGGCAACAAATACCATCTACAATTATTTCTGAAATGCTTTGCGAAGATTTTGATGGAGTAGTTTTAGATACAGAACATGGGTGTTACAATAACGAAACCCTGCACAACTGTATACAGATTATTACGGCAAAAAACAAAGTGTGTTTGGTTAGACTCACAGAGATCAATAAAACACTCATTAGAATGTGCTTAGATGCCGGCGCCAGTGGTTTAATATTCTCAACTGTCGAGGATGCCTCACAAGCCGCCGAAATAAAAGACCTGTGTACCTACCCCAAATATGGTGGTTCTCGCGGCCTAGGGCTTGTGAGACAAAATAAATGGGGATATTCCACACTTGTTAACAAACCGCCAATTATTGTTGCCCAGATTGAGACAAAAAGAGCGCTTCACAATCTTGAAGAGATATATGCACAAGGTCTAACTCACTATATGATTGGACCATATGATCTATCCGCTAGTTTAGGTGTGACAGCAGAATTTAACAATCCTACATTTTTAGAGGCGATTGAAAGAATCAACAGTGTAATTACTGACCCTACCAAGATGGCGGTCCATATACCAACCGATGTAGATAAACATATTGACAAATACTCAGAATATGGTATAATTGCTGTAGGTATGGATACCACAATCTTATTAGAGGGATACAAGGAGTTAAAATAAATGCTTAATTTTGAAAACATAGGTGACAAATTTGTTCAAGTTGTTCACACAACTGAGTGGGAGCAATTACAAGAGAAATATAATCAATGTGATGACATATACGTCTTAGGTCACGGCGGTAACATGGCTGTGGCTGATCACGCTGCAGTCGATATGACTCGCTTGTCGAACGGAACCAAGAACGCAATCTGTCCTAGTTCTGGCGTCGTCGCGACGTCGTACATTAATGATACTAGCTTTGAGCAGTGGATGGTAAATTGGCTAATAGCGAGAACATCAACACGTACTGCACCTCAAATGAAAAAGTCATTGGTGCTTGGAATTTCCTCATCTGGAAATTCTATAGATATTCTTAAGGCTCTTCAATGGGCTCAGGCCAACGGTATGCAGGTAGCTATGTTGACCTCCAAGGATATACCTATGCAGATTGATGAATTGACGAAAGTTGTGCTTGGAGCAGATTATTATCACACTGCAGAAGTATTGACCTTGTTACTTACTTACCAGCTTACACATGGCTCCGGCAATGTGTGTCCGCCAATTGGTAGCAATGATCCAGAAGGCTTAAAAAACCTTAACTGGAAAGGTGGGAAGATTCGTGAACACAGCTATCCAGATGAACAAATTAATGTTGGAATTGATTTCGATAAAGTTATTCATAAGTGCTCCAAGGGTTACTATGACGGGACAATATATGATGACCCAGTAGAAGGAGCCTATGAGGCTCTAGAAAAACTTTCTAAGCGATACACAGTTATTGTTTATACTTGTAAAGCCAAGCCTGACCGCGGCCTAGTTAGTGGTAAGACTGGTACTGAATTGGTCTGGGAGTGGTTGAAAGAGCAGAATATGGCACAGTTTGTTAGCAAAGTAACTGCTGAGAAACCAAGAGCAAGATTTTATATTGATGATAAAGCAATCCGTTTTACCGATTGGGATTCTGCATTTGATATGATTGAGGAAATCGATGGCTAACTGCTTGGTAACTGGCCACAAAGGGTACATAGGCTCCAAGTTGTTTAGAAGACTTAAACAACTTGGCCATAGTGTTTATGGCATTGATATAGAGTCACAAGTAACATCGGAAAAATTAGATATTCGCTGGCACCTGTTCGATAACGAAAAGAACTTTAGTCACCTTAAATTCAAGCCAGAATACATTTTTCATTTGGCCGCTAAGCCAAGTGTGCAGTGGAGCGTAGAGAATCCTTCTGACTCATTGAACCATAATGTATTAGGTTCCTCTAGGGTGCTTGAATATGCTAAGTTGGTTGGCGCCAAGAGAGTGATATTTGCTAGCTCCGCAGCTGCTCAGATACCTAGTAGCCCCTACGGTGCTCACAAAAGAATGACTGAGCTAGAATGCGAAATCTATAGTGCTTTGTACAATATAGATACCGTATCCTTGAGATATTTTAATGTATATTCGGAAGATCAAAAATACGGTGGGGCGTACTCAACTGTGATATCTGCATGGTTAGAGAAAATAAAGAACAATGCGCCATTACGATTAGATGGTGATGGTATACAAACAAGAGACTTCATTCATGTAGATGATATTGTAGATGCTAACTTGCACTGTATGAATTATAAACACAATTTTAATGGTCAAGTTTATGATGTTGGCACCGGCCAAGCCCACACCCTTAATGAAATAAAAGACTATATCGACAATGTATTTGATGTTATTTGGGATATGCGACCGTCACGTGATGGGGACATAAAAAATTCTAGGGCGGACACATCGAGCTTAGATGGAATAGGCTGGCGCGCCAAAATTGATTTAAAAACTGGTTTACGGAGATGTATTGCAAGTGTCACATAAAAATGATATAAGAGTAGGTGATCTAGTTAAGTGGTATGAAACTTACTCCGATATTAATATTGTCCGCGATTACGGTTCTGGCACAGTAGTAAAAAAACAAAAAGTTACCAACCCTTACGATCCTTATGGAACGGTTAGGTATTGGGTACACTGTCACAAATTAGGTGACGCTAAATGGTTTGTTAAACCATATATTGAAAAACACAATAAAGGAGAACAAAATGAAACTTAACAATGAAAACGAAACTCAACAATCAAGCTTAAAGTTATCTAACCAGGCTCTCGGAGCAGTTATGATGGCTTTACAAGAATCACTGTTGAACGAAATGGATATTGTACCAATTTTGAAAGGTTTTGAGTTAGTAAACACAGAGCAGGGTTTGATAGTATCTAACCCACCAACTGTACGCGTTTCTAGTGAACAGAAAATTACTGAACAAGACCTACTCAACATGGTAGAATAATTGAGAAATGCCACGTTACATATATTTTTGTGAAAGTTGCCAAGTTGATTTTACTGTATTTCACGGAATGAATGATAAACAAGATATTTGCATTGAGTGTCAATCTGATAAAATCAAAAAGATGCTCACAAAGCCAATTCACTTATCAAAGAAGAAAGAGAAATCAACTGGTAACTTAACAAAAAAATATATTGAAGAAAATAGAGAAATACTAGAAGATCTTAAAAAAGGATCTAAAAAAAATTATGACTGAACTTGAAATTATATTAGCGATTACAACAACATTTAGTGTGCTGTTAAACATTGGTGTTTTTGTTTATGCTCGCTCTGCTATCTCAAGGCTTTTGTATGTTTCAGAAGAACTTGGAGATTTAAAGACAATGATTGATTCATTCTCCGAACACGTCTCCAGTCTATATCAGATGGAAATGTATTATGGCGATCAAACTTTGCATGGCTTAGTTGATCACGCGCAATCTTTCAATGAGCAACTTGAGACTTTTGAATTTATCTATTCTTTGACTGAAGCGGGCACTATAGCCGAGGAACCAGAAGAAATTGACAATGAACAAGCAGCAACAGCCTAAACCAATAGTTAGAAGAAGACGCCGACGAAAGAAGGGTAGTGCCAAAAAAAAGAACCACTACTTTACCCAGGTTCATGAAGATGCAATTATTAGGTATACAATCACTAATTGCAGACAAGAAAGAACTCATCTTTATGTAACATATATCCAGCCTGCGTTAGGTGAAATGGTTGACAAGATTGTGTTTACGTACAAGTTTACCAATTTGCCCAATATCGATTACTTACGCGATGAGTGTAAAATTTGGTTAATGACCATCTTAGATAAATACAACCCGAGTAAAGGTTCAAAAGCCTTCTCATACTTTTCAGTTATTACTAAGAATTGGTTTATCAACAAGGTTAAAAAACAACAGAAGCAGCGCGAGAGAGAAGTTGACTATGACAACATAGCCAAACATTATGAAGAAGAGTTCCTCTCAACAACAGAATCGTATCTCTCAGAGAGAGAGACAGAAGAATTTTGGTCTCACTTTTATTCTGAAATAAAATCGTGGGATGAAAACCAAATGAAAGATAACGATCTAAAGGTTTATAAGGCTATAAATATCCTGTTTGAATCAAAAGACGATATTGAAATTTTTAACAAAAAAGCTATTTATCTATACTTGCGTGAGATAACTGGCTTAAATACAAAACAGATAGTTAACTCACTCAAGAAGTTTAAAAAGAAATATTATTCTTTTAAGACAGATTGGGAGAGTGGAAACTTATGAGTAAAAACGCGGACCTCGACACTTTAATTGGTGAGGCTCTTGATAATATTAGAGATGATAGAAAATTAGCCAGAGAGTTTTTGAACGAAATAGCAAATCAAATTGCTTGCGATGCCGACAACAACAGAGGACTTAGTCCCGTCGCCGCAAAGCACATTGAGACGATGCAACGTTCAAATGAGCAGCTTGTAAAGATTATTGGCCTCAAGTCTAAAAATCAAGAACAAAGCTTTGAGCTTTCTGAGAATGACAAAAACGAAATATATGATATCCTACAGAAGGATTCTTCGTAGTGTCGGGCGTTAAAAAAAGCTCACTGATAAGTCATTTGAATATTGATGAGATAATAGATAACACTCTTGGTGGTATCGAATCGCTGATTGATAGTATATTTGGTGACAATGGAGAGGCTTTTAATAATCAAACAGAATTTAGAGCGGTTGTAATAACTAACCCAAAATCTGTTGAACCATATGAATATAAAGCCCTGGGTTATGCTGGCGCCGACAATAAAATGAATCAATCATTTAAAAAGTTTAAAGTTCGCATAACTCATAAGAGAAATAACCCGCATGCTATTTTACAAGATCCGTGCGATATTACACTTGCGGCTGATAAGTGTCAGCAAAATGCACTTGTTGCTTTGCACACCACTGTGGTTGCAGAAGCAGACCGTGGCATCAACATAGGCACGTATGTTGTGGTCAGACTACATAAACACAGCAGTGGGGTCTACAACTTACAAACAGCAGAGTTGGTTGAAGTTTTACACGTTAACGAAACTGGAAACACAACACTAAATGAAAAGACTTGTGATTCGATTAGATCTTACTTTAAATTTGGTGAAGCCTACGAGCCACCACCGGCAGTAGAGATGCCATCTGAACTAAGAAGACTTGCAGAATTGTATGATGAAACAAATATTCCTGGTAAAAACTCCGCACTAATTGCGGGATTTAAACCACATAAAGAATATGTTGGAGGCGGTGGGCCGCCGGCGGTTAAGGCGCCTTTCGATATATGGGTTAAAGCGCTTATATATGCAGCTCATGAGCAAGGTTTTAAAATTCAGATTACATCGGGTTTTAGAGATCCAGCCCACCAAGAAGAAATGCATAAAGCATGGAAAAGAGGTGAAAGGGCGCTGCCTGCCTCTTGTGGTCTTTGCCCGACACGAAGTCGCCACACTTATGGAATGGCTATTGACTTAAACTTTTATGATAGAAACGGAACACTCATTACTTCAAAAACCGGCGGTAGCAAAGGCGCCAATAAACAAATATGGTTATCAACTGGATTTCCACAAATTGCTATGGGCTCTCCGTTGTTTCTTAGATGGGGAGGTAACTTTAGCAATTATGACCCCGTACACTTTGATTTCAATCCGCGAGATTGGGGTAACGAAGAACAAGTTCAACAATTCTTTGAATCTTTAAGAGATAATAATGTTGATACTGTTTCAACTGGGGGTAACACTGTTGGTGAAACTGCACAAACTGAAAGAGAGATAGTCGGGGATGAAACAGTACCTGAAGAAATTAGGCAGTACGCCGAAGCAGCTGCTGAAGCAGAAGAAGAACCGGATTTAGCTGAAGAGTTGCGATCGCTTTAAAACTTGATTTGAAATATAAAACTTTAAATCAATTTAAAAAAACGGTATATTTATTACATTAGGACAAAATTATGGCATTTATTAAAGAGATACCGGCATTTTCCCGGCCGTTTTCGTTTCTAGAGCCTTTACAGGACAAAATTGACAGAGGCGAAAACTTTAACTCTATTCCGGGTGACTCTGGATTATTACACAGTGGAACACCGCGAAAGAATTTAACTTTCAGAGAAGCACCAAACAATTCGGTCATTCAACATTATGGCTCATATATCGTTATGGGCTCTGACAGGCTTGGTCACTTAGGTACCGGCGCCGGCGCTAGCGGCTACAGTAACTCAGATGCTATTGATATGGTTGTCGGCCGCGGCGCTAACCTGAATGCTAAAGCTGTTAACAAAGGTGAACAACCGGGCCCACCAAACGGATTTATTGTCGGCCCATTGCCTACCAGCGATGCAGCTAGAATTTATATCAGCTCAAAAACAAACTTAGATAAACATTTTGGAATTGATCAAGCACCAAGAGATGCACATGTGGGCTCAAACAAGCATCTGCTTTCAGGTATTGCTTTAAAGGCTGATGATGTTAGGATGATAGCAAGAAATAATATTAAAATTGTCACCGGTAGAAACCAAGGTTATTCAGGTGGTCACGAAAAAAACAGTTTGGGTGGAGATTCCCCTCAAGCTGGAACAATATCATTAATTGGTGGAAACTATACCGACAGTATGTTGAACTGGATGGGCTTATTCCAGCCAGGGGGTCCAATACAAATGGTGCCGTATTTGCAACCTGCAGTTAAGGGGCATAACCTTGTTGCTTGTTTATATTCTCTTTATCATTATGTTGATTTAATAAACGCAACTATGTTTAATGCATTTTTAAATATTATGTCTGAGAAAGCAGTTGAAATTGCTTCCCCCTTTTCAGATCCAATTGCTAAGGCTGAAAAAATTAGAGTCGCTGGGCTAACAATTCCATTTGGACTTGAAGCAAGTTTCGATGCCCGGGCTTGGGCATTAGAAGAAAAAAGAAAATTCCTAGACTATGGAGGGGATACACACGTTCGCAGTCCGAATGTTTATCTAACGTAAATTATGGCAGAATCAAAATTTTTAAAATACCAAGATATAGATCGCGATGGGGTTATCGATGTCTGTGACGACGATTTAACAACCCCAGAACTACCCTGTAAGGGTCCTTGTACTCCTGATCCAACGTCGATTGTTCCAGATTGGAAAAAACAAGATATATTTAGTCCGTTTCTTAACACTAAAATTTGTCATTTTCAAATAACAAAAGTTACTCCCTATAGCTCTACAGCCAATTTACAAACTATCTTGGCTGCTGAATCAGACAATGGAACTGTTGACAACACTCCAGACGAAGAATTGCAAGCAAAATTTGAAGAATTCAAACAAGAAGCAATCGAGAATATGCTTGACTTTTGTCCTCTTGGTGCCAGACTTAAAACTGAAAAAACAATTAGTATAGTTTCAAAAGCTATGCAATTTAAAAAGTTTGACCTTGACGCAAGACCCAATTCAAGATTGAAATTACTATATTCTGTGCCGTTTGATATTATTTACGACTTAGCTGATGCTGTTATGGGACCAGAAGAGGAAGAAGATGAGACGGGCCCAGGTTGGGAAAAAGTTAGTTATAATGCTGAAAACCTTATGGCCCAGTCTATTAGGGTACGCAAAGGTCTTTATTTCTACTCAAAACTATTGAAGGTTTCATCTGGAATTGGAGAAGGTGACGCATACTTCATGAGTCCAACCGGAAAGGCCACCCATCGCTTTGAACTTCAAGATGTAGGAGATCCAGCTATCTTCTCAAGAGGTCAATTCTCCGATATGATTGACAAATTTAAAGGCTTCTTGAATAGTAAGGGAATGGCACTACCTAACGCAGGCATCGCAGATATTTTCAGTGGCCTGTTTAAAGAAAAAGTAACCAAACTTCAGTTTAGTTTTAAAGATAAAAGACTTAGAGTGATAAGAGTTTGGACCGAAGAATGTGGAGATAAGCCCGCAGTTTATACAGCAAGCAAATCCTTAAAAGTATTAGTTGGCAATGGCAGCAGTAAAAGTTTTGATTGGAACAATGAAACTTTAGTAAACTATTTTATAAACTTAAGTGAAATGGCTCGTGCACTAAATTCTAGAGTAGAACAGCCATGGCGTGAGTTTCTAGAAACTTATACTTATCCTGAAATTAAAGTTACTAAGTTTCCTATTGAGGAAACACTCGGTTCTTGTCTTTATGACAACCTTAGAGACTCAATTAATGAAATTGGAACTGACGTATTAGATGAACTTTTTGGTCTTGGCGACCTCGTTGCGTACCTATATAACGATACACTGTGTCGTGACAAACTACAAGAGATCTTAAAAGATGATGAAGAACTAAACCGCCTTTCACCTGAAGACCCAAACTCACCTTTTGGAAAAGAAGTGGCTGCTATTCTCGCCAAAAATCAGCGCTGGGCTAAGCTTTCTGCTGATGATGATGTAGTGTTAAGGATGTGCGTTAATGCCTTTGCTCCCGTAGCAGACGGCGCATCTAATATGGCTAACAAACTATCACCAGCAATTCCAGCCGGTAACCTTGGGGGGTCACCTGGTGGCCCTATGGGTCAAATGCAGCCATTGTGGGAAGAAGGTCTACAGAGTTTAAAACTGTGTGGGCTACTTGACTTAGTCTTTGACTCTCTTGGGTGTTTGATGGGCGGTATGAGTTTTGATGATGCATTACCTATTATTATTAAAAAAGCGTTACAAGCTATGGGAATCGAACAATTTGGTCAATTATTCGTGGGACTACCTCCTGAGAAGCAAGCTGAGATGGATGCCATTGTCGAAAAGGAAATGGCTAAGCTTGGCAAAGGAGGCCCAACAACACCAAATATGTTAAGGCCCTGGGCCAGCGCCGAAGTAATTGCGGCAGAAAGAGTGCAGACTAATCCAGCTAACTTAAACAACTACGAGTCTGTAAAACCACCAACTTATGGCCAAACCATGAACGAGTTAGCAGGGTCTGAAAGGACAATATTGTCAGGTTTGGACTCCGTAGGTTCAGGTGACAATTCTGCTGGTCTTGATACTATCATGCAAGCATATATTACAGCGCTTTTGGAAGTTTTTAGTGATAATTTGATTGTTATTCTTGACGAATTAAACAACTTTCCAGGTGCCCCCTTAATAAAAGACATCCTTTCGTTAACAGCCTTATCGTGCCCGCGCCCTCCGTTATTCCACCCTGGAATAGATGACTTCATTAAATCACTGGGTCTTGCTTTCTGCAGGACTCCTAGAGAAGTGGTCATCCCTACATTTAATCAAGCTTTAGAATTTAAACTTGCATTTAAAGATATACTTTATCCACTTTGGCTTGTAGCAAAATTCTTAGCAGGGATGATCATTATGATCGTAGTCAATCAGATTATAGCTAAAGTGTGTGAAATTTTAGTAAGAGCAGTCTGTAAAGCATTAGAAACTGCTGGCGATATAGTAATGGGTTTACCTGATATGTTAGCCGGTAATACATCTTTGATGGATATTTTACGAGAAAATGTTTGTGGAGATGATGCTGATGATGCGACTGTCGAAAATACTATGATTGACTTGATGTCCATTATGGGCTTGGGCCCATCGGCCTTCGCTGATCGAGATAAGACAATTGCATTCGCGAACGATCTTTCACTTGGTGTAACCAGGCAAGAATTCTCCGATGCACTTTTAGGAAATCCATCAGAAGCATATTTAGAAGCAGCGGATCAGCTTTTAGAATTTGTACATACTGAGCACCGCGATGCACTGCCGAACAAAAGCTCTATAGCGAGGTTCACTAAGGGCATTGGTAACCTGCTGCCGTTAGAGTATAGAGAAATTCTTAAAAACTACAGTAACAACAACTTGGGCGTCGACGATGGGACACCAGCAAACCCATCAATCTGCTCTACCCCAGAACAATTACAAAGATTTCAAGAGTTGAGACAAGAAATCTTAGGTTCTAGAGCCTCAAAAGAACAAATTGATCAACTATATTGTGATCTTAGAGACGAAAACTTAGATGACCTAGAGGTGATGACTGAGCTGCTAAACACTGGCATTGGTCCATATGTGTCGGACAAAATACCAAATATTTTATCGACCCCGGGCTGTGAAGACGGATTACTTCCTTACGAACCACCACAAACAATCGATGCTGCAATTGGTTTTATGGGCGCCGCCTTGGATGGTCTTGAGAACGAATATTTGGACGACATGATGGGCACCGGCTTCACCTTCTTTGGTATGGGTGACAGTAATTTTGGATTCTTAAATATGATCTTGGCCGATACTCTTGGCAATCCATTAACTAATCACCACAGAAAATCGTCCAATAGGAAAGGTTATGTTGACTTTGCAACCAACGTTGCAAATGGTGGAGAAACCAGCAGAGGCTTCTTCTCATTCTTGCAATCAAATGCTTCCTTCACCGAACAAGAAGGCCAGTTAACATATTTTGTTGGCGAGTGGATGAAACGTCAATTTTTAAATGCCGGCAACGAGTACGCTGATCCCGATGCGTTTGGACGAGGTGCCACTTATCTCGAACCTGGATTTGTAGAAATCAAAGCCGGCGGTACTCACTTGCGCGATCAACTTACTTTTTCATCTACCAATAAATATGTGGGCAGAACAATCTACAAAGTTAACACTACTGAAATGGAATACTCTACTAATATACTCGGAAACCAAGGTACAAGTACTATCGCTCTACCTGATTTTGGATATAACACCATTACTGGGAAGGTTATTGAAGGTCGTGCGGATATCATCACCGCCGAGGATGATGAAATAGAAATTATCAGATTACCACGAAAAGGCGATCCAAATTACCCAGGTGGTAAGGGCCAACCCAAATCTAGCTATGACAAAAGCGGCGCTGACATTGCGTTAGACTTTAGAGATAATTCTATGGGCACCTACCAAGGAATGGACCACGGCACTAACTGGAGTAGCAACACTTTCTCTTGGGCCGGCAATACTTGGTCGTATGGTTTTGAGATCCAGTGTTTTTATTCTGATATTGAAGAAGATCCAGAAACCAAAAAGATTAGGAACAGGCCTGATGATAATATTAGAGTGGCCATAGTCGAAAAGGTAAACTACGGAGCAGATCGACGGTTTGCCAGTCCACTAGCTAAACAAATTACTGCCGAAGATATGGCGCTCCCACCGTTTGATTTGCCAAACTGGATTGAGAATATTCCAATTGTTGGCTGGGCTATTGAAAATGTAATAGCACTTATAATGTTGCCTTTCTCATCATTAATAAGTAAACTGTTGGCAATGTTAAAATACTTATTTTCGAACGATATTAAAAGATTTAGAAGCTTTGAGTTTTTAGCAATTGATGACGGCCTAGATGCTTTCAAGATTGACAAAGATGTTGATGAAAACAAAGAGAAAGCATTAGATATAAACGATTTTCCAAACTATCTGTCAACACTGACTGAAGTAAAAGGCATGCCGCCACAAATATACGCCCTAGCTGATTTACTTGGTCAAAGCCCATCTGCTGCGCTGAAAGAGAAATATGATTCGACAATGCAGCAGTTTTACAAAGATTTTTCTAAAATGATTGGCGAGAATGAATATGGGTGGCGCACCGGCGCCTCACATGATTTAGTTACCCCCGGTATGTTTGAATATGGTGTACTTGGTCCGGACGGCGAATTTATTCCATATGATGCTATTTCTCGCTCAACATTCATTGGAGAAGTCCTAGGTTTTGATGATGAAGAAATGCAATTAGGTATGACATATGATCAATATGTAAACGGCGAAAATGCAAGAGTTATTGTCTTAGATCCAACGGTTTATGGTGGTACATTCAACAATCCTCCATTGTATGTTAAGAAACCGCACTATGCAGGTTGGTGGGGTATAACCGAAGCACTTTTCCCCGGAGATACAGCTTGCAAGCCGCACGGTAAAAATCTTATAGACTTTGATGAAATTAAGCAAATGTTGGAGGATTATTACCCAAGCCTAGAGGAAGATACTAGGCTTTATAGTGATACTGAATGTCAGCGTCAGGTACCTTTTGATAGAATTTTGCCTAGGTATGCAAAAATACAAATGTATACTTTGATTTTAGCTGCCATTAGAATTTATGCCAGCACTCATATTATGAAGGCAATCGGCACGTTTTCAACAGTACAACCAAAATTCCCAGATAACTATAGTACAATTTACTCTGCGTATCTTGCCGAAAGAATGGAAGAAGATTTTAAGAATGCCCAGCCGGCTTTCTGGGAGTTTTTCAACCCCTTTAAGGATGACGAATTCTGGTATTCCTTCTTAGAGCAATCAGTTGAATGCTACGATTTCTTAGTTAGCTCCGGAGCAGTTGAAACCCCGGTTAAAGGAGGGTACATTCAAAGTGCTTCAGATGCGATTAATGATCTACAGACACACTATAGATTTACCTATAGATCAGAAGACACTCGAAAGTACAGAGACGAAAAAGGAAACAAGCGTACTCAAACTGTCCCGGGCCTTTGGGAGCAGAAGTGGACAGGTGACGCCGGCTTCTTTGAAACTTTAGCAAACTTCAGAGAAAGAAAAAACTTCGAAGGAATTCAAGAGGTTGAAGACGAAGCCAAGATTTTCTTGCAAGAGCTTATTAATCATGAGCTTACAAAAATGGGTAGTAAGTTTGTCGGCGCTATGGAAAAGGCCGGCTTTCAAGCTAAAATCTATGATTTGGATTACTGGTTATTTGAGAATAAATGTGTTAACAGTGAAATTAAATATCGCAGTGATAAAGTTGTTGAAGTTCCTGTCAATGTTCCATCTAAAGCTGATCCAGATCCACTCGGAGAAGGTTCAGTATTCCCAGGTCCGTATTTTACAGCCGGCAATCAATTTAGAGTAGCAGTTGACAATAATGAATCTGATGCCACTGGATATTCCGAAGAATATATTGGATATTATCATATCCACCTAGATGACGATGGCAACGAAATTTATATGGCAGGCGCTAAACATGATATAGGCGAGCTATACATTTTAGGTCAAGGTCACGATATACTTGTACCGGTTGGCGATATTGTGAAAGTAGCTACAGTAGAGACGGTGATAGAGCCCCCGGGCGAATTAACTAAAGAAGTTCCCGCGCCCGGTGGCCGAACCGCCACAGAACCAGAAGGAGGCGACTCAACCGACAATATAGCAATGGGCGCTGAACCGATAATTACAAAACAAAATGTCGGTATTGGAGACTTTCCACATTATGGAAGCGGTGGTAGTTACACCGACGATCGCCCCTTCAAGATTGAGAAATATACATCAATTGACGGCGTTAAGTATGATGATGAAACTGCCAAGAGTATGATCCTAGCACAACCCAGCAGCAGCTTTTTGTCCGATATATACCCTGGCACTCTCAGGATGATTAAAAATAAATACGGTGTTGAGGTTGGTATAGAAGGTAACCTTGGGGTCAGACATGGGCTCATCTTTTATTATCAAGGCACTGTCGTGACCTCCGTTGAAGTCGATGCACTTGATTATCAAACATCACAGTTTCAAACAGTTCAACCAAACAGCAAACTTTTGCACTGTTTGGTTCAAAACCTGAAACACGATCCAAAATACAAGATGTTTACCAGTTACATTTTTTCAATGAAGAAAGTTCTTGGCACGTTGGCAATTTATAATGATTATGGGTTTTTAGCTAGTGTCGGTGAAGTAACGGTCGGTACCGGTGATAACTTTGGTTCTCTGTTAGTTACAAACAAGGGCTTCGGTGGTATAATGGGGGCATTACTCAAAGGCCTCGGTCTTCCAGTTGCTGATCAAACACTAAAAGGAGACTGGGGAGGAAGTGATAGTGACAATCCCACGAACCTTAAAGCAGTAAAATCCAAACCCGGCTCTAGAGCTTATATTAACCAAAAAGTTGGTGAAGTAAGAGTCACTATGACCGACGATATTAGAGATGCATACGGCTTACCGTGGTGGTACGATGATGATATTGTATTTGAAAACGTACAGCAATTAGCTCAAGGTTCATTTGTTACTGGAAACGAAGGCTGGATGCATCCAAAAGATAGGCCTTCGTTAACACCGTTCACTCTGCACTGGGATGAATGGGATCGAGAGCTGTTGAGGAACTCTAGATCAAGAATTAAAAGTATGTTCAAGCCTTTATATTATGCTGCTCAAGATCGCCCGGGCAAGAAAAGCGGAAAGAGCCCTTCTCTTATTAAGTTAAGAAACTTGAAAGCAAGGTTATTCCCTGCGCCAGGCGCCGGTATCTTGCCATGGTGGCAACGTAGAAGACTTAAGTCGAACCCTTACAATGCAGACGGAGAAATGTGTGACGGCCCAGATTTATTGGGATGATACGATGAATATTGACAATAAAAAAATAAAAGCAATATTTATTAAAGACTAACAAATTATGGCAACTTTAGGCGTAAAATTACCAATTACAAGAAGCGACATCCATGGCTACGCTATGATTGACGACTTTCATTCTTTAATTAGACAAAATTTAAAGATGTTAATTTTGACAAATCCTGGTGAAAGAGTAATGATGCCTGACTTTGGCGTTGGGATACAAACATATTTATTCCAAAACTTTAGTGAGTCAACTTATACGCAAATTGAAAATGATATAAAAGACCAAGTTTTAAAATATTTACCGGTGGTTAGTGTTAGCAGGGTAGGTTTCGACAATTCATCACCAGATAACAACACATTGCAGATAGCTTTAGAGTATTCGATACCTGCTTTAAACATTAGAGATTTGTTACAATTTACTATTTAATAAAGAGGGCGCTTAATGGCTGATAATCAAAAGAAAATAATTCCAATTAATTATACAAATCGAGAATTTGAAACGATAAGGCAAGACTTGCAAGAAATTGCCGAGAGATTATATCCTGATTCATTTCAAGATTTTAGCGAAGCTTCATTTGCTTCTTTGATGATGGATGCAGTCGCTTACGTTGGGGATCAGCTTTCCTTTTATATGGATTATAATGTTAATGAGTCTTTCCTTGATACAGCATATCAATTCAACAATATTCTTAGACACGGGCGCGTCCTGGGTTATAAATTCACGGGCCGACCATCAACCTACGGAATTGCAGCATTCTATGTTCAGGTACCGGCAACGTCAGTTGGTTTAGGAGTAAATAGAAACTACGCTCCAATTTTAAAAAGAGGCTCAGTCTTCAAGAGTTCAACCGGACTTGCTTACACTTTAATGGAGAATGTTAATTTTGCCGACAATAAGCACCCTGTAGTCGTTGGAACAACCAACTCCGCAGGTGCACCTACGAATTACGTTATAAAAGCTTACGGCCGCGTTGTGTCCGGACAAATGATGTCTGAGCAAGTTACTGTTGGTTCTTTCCAAAAGTTTGCTCGTCTTAGACTAAACACTCCGAACATTTCAGAAATAATCTCGGTGCTCGACAGTGATGGTAACGAATATTATGAAGTTGATTACTTAGCGCAAGATATTATTTATAAAGAAATATCGAACACAAATTATAAAAATGATAATGTACCTTCGATTATAAAGCCG
>Ga0206125_10000576_pt1 | contig 47009 bp, 40 predicted proteins | sample Helgoland_Spring_4_FD_148598 | JGI IMG/M metagenome (GOLD analysis project Ga0206125, IMG submission 148598) | Pelagic subsurface seawater microbial communities from Kabeltonne, Helgoland, North Sea - Helgoland_Spring_Bloom_20160331_1 | ecosystem: Environmental > Aquatic > Marine > Epipelagic ... | reverse complement strand
GGGCCAAGTCGCTGAGGCCATACGCCGCAGCAGTGTTGATATACCGGGCGGTTCGATAAAGAGTGACTCAGGAGAGATCCGCTTAAGAGGCACTGCACAGCGTTATTCAGGGCTCGAGCTAGAAGATATACCCGTCATTACTCACTCAAACGGTACGCGAATACTCTTGAGAGACATTGCCGAGATTCGTGACGGCTTTGAGCAGCAGGACCTCGCTGCCAAACTTGACGGGCGCCCCACACAAATGCTCAAAGTGTGGCGCCTAGGGAAAGACAACACCCTGGCAATGGCCCGAGATCTCGCAGAATTTTTAGAGGTAAAACAACGAAGCCTCCCTCCAGGAATTGAATTACGCATATGGAGTAACGAAGCCGATGAGTTAGTCGCCAGACTATCGACGCTCATCAATAACGCAACCGGCGGCTTGTTGCTGGTAATTCTATGTCTGGCACTTTTTTTGCGTTTGCGGCTTGCGCTGTGGGTAACCGCCGGCATCCCCGTTTCAATCCTGGGAGCGATCGCCTTTTTCCCCTCTGCTGACCTAGGCATCAGCACCCTGTCTCTGATGGGTTTTTTATTGTCTCTGGGCATTTTAGTCGACGACGCCATTGTGGTGGGCGAACGCATACATACCCATGAAGGCTTTACCTCTGACAGCCAGGAAGCGGCTGTCAATGGCACGACGGAAGTGGCAATCCCTGTATTCTTTGGCGTGCTAACAACCATGGCGGCGTTCATACCGGTAGTGACTGTAGACAGCGTCTTAGGCAGTTTTTTCGGGGCCATTGGCTGGACCGTGATTTTGTGCCTGATATTTAGCCTGATCGAATCACAGTTAGTGCTGCCGGCACACTTAGCCCACCGCAGTAAAAAGCGAGGACAAACTGCTGTGGGAAAACGCTGGGAGAACTTTCAAGGAAAAGTATCGGACCGTCTGGAAAGTTTTGCCCAGCAACGCTATCAGCGAGCACTTCGTTTTGTCTTGCACCACCGTTATGCCACTGTGGGTTTTGCTGTAGCCGCGCTCATCATTATCGTCGGCTTACTCGCCAGTGGCCGAATCATCTTTCAGTTTTTCCCAACGGTGTCAGGGAACATAATTTATGCCAGCATTGAGCTACCCGAAGGGTATCCCATCGAACGGACAGAGCTGGCTTTGGAAGTCATTCAAACCTCTGCAGATCAACTCGTAGCGGAACTCGATCAAGATCTGCCCGAGGGAACCTCCGCAGTTATCAGTCAATTTAAAACTCTGGGCCTGCCCATTAACAAGAGCACGATTTCTGAAAGTGATGAGTCTGGCAGTCATGTTGCAGAGATGTCGATCACATTGCGCCCGCATGATGAACGCGGTGGTATGACGCCCAAAGAGGCGGCAAAACGTTGGCGAGAACTGACCTCAGATATTCCTGATGTTATTGAAAAAAGCTTTACGGCTTCGGCTGTTTCGCTGGGAGAGGACATTAACATTCAGATTCGCGGCAAAGATCTCAATGTGATGAGTGGCGCTGCCTCAGCTTTGACTGAAGCACTCTCAAGTTTCGATGCGATTTACGATATTACTGATACTTATCGCTCGGGAAAGCAGGAGTTGGTGCTGCGTGTGCGACCAGAGGCGGAATCACTGGGCCTCACACAAGCTGAGCTAGGCACCCAGGTAAGACATGCGTTTTACGGCGCAGAAGCCCAGCGAGTGCAGCGTGGGCGAGACGATATGAGGATTATGGTTCGATACCCCAAATCAGATAGACGCTCACTCGATGACTACAGCCAGATGCACATACGTTTGCCCAATGGCGCAGAAATGCCTATCGAAAGTGTCGCAACCACCCAGCTCAGTGCAGGCAATGCGCCCATTCGTCGCGTGGACGGCCAGCGCACGATTAATGTCACTGCCTATGCTGACCGCTCACGAATTGCGCCAGAGGCCATACTGCGGTTGATTGAGAGCGAGCATATCCCTCGTCTTGAAGCCGAATATCCTGGCACAACGTTCTCACTAGCCGGTGAGGCAGAAGAGCGAGCCAGCGCCCTAAACGGCCTAGCTCGCAACAGCGTTCTGGCATTGATCATCATTTATACGCTGCTCGCTGTACCGCTCAAATCCTACCTACAACCTCTCATCGTTATGGCTAGCATCCCTTTCGGCTTTATTGGCGCGATTCTAGGGCACTTCATACTGGGGTATGACCTGGTCTTCTTCTCAATACTGGGCTTTGTTGCGCTCTCAGGTGTGGTGATCAACGCCAGTCTGGTGCTTGTAGATTTCATTAATAAACGCCGTTTGCAACTGGAGCTCAGTGTTGCAGAGGCCATTACCTTGGCCGGGGTTTCGCGATTCAGACCTATTTTCCTTACCTCAATCACGACCTTCATGGGACTTCTACCGCTGATGCTTAACTCTGACTACGCAACAGCACCGTTCGTGCCGCTAGCGGTATCTTTAGGATTTGGCGTGATTTTCGCCACAGCGGTGACGCTGTTACTGATACCCGCGCTCTACTTGATTTTGCATGACCTGAGCAGCGCCATTGGGAGTTCAACTGAAGAGGATCGCAGTTCCTACTCGGGGTAACGCGGTGGGCTGCAGAAAACCCTTACCCCTAAGATTAAGTCACCGCCTTCGGCGTCATCTGCTCCACGTCACTTCAGTTCAACTCTCAAATATGTCATCTTTTCAACATTGAGAGGTATTGGCGAACGAGACATGGCGTGCATTGAAATCAACAGACAAGTCAGCGCAGCAGGTCTGCAACCGAAAATAATGTTGCTTGCAGCCCAACTTAGGCCAAGGGGAAAATTTTGCCCACAGCACTGTTAACTCTGGGGAGACTTCCAAAAGCGTTGGCTATTGCACGAGCGCTTCGCACACAGGGTTATCGCGTCATTATCGCTGAACCTTTTGCCTGGCATGTCAGTCGAGTATCTAGGGATGTCGATCAATCCTTTCGACTACCGGCCCCCAATAAAAACCCCGGGGCCTATCAGGAGGCGCTACTCAGCCTGATCAGAAAGGAGCGGGTAGATCTGGTCGTGCCTATATCAGAGGAGTCACACTATGTTCTGGCCATACGCCCATACTTACCACCTCAGGTAACACTATTTGGTCCTGAGATAACGCTATATCGAACCCTCGCAGATAAAGCCGAATTTATCGATGCCGCGACCCAAAAGTCACTAACAGTTCCACGCTCAGCACTTGCGAATTCTCCTTTGGCGGCCAACATAGCTGAAACCTTTGACTATGTGACTAAGCCGATCAATGGCTGCTCCGGCATTGACGTAGAATTTCATCGTGCCGGAGACGCGCTGACCAACCAAAGCCCAGGATTGCTCGTTCAGCAAGCGATTCAGGGCGATGTGATTAGTAGTCTATCCATGATCAAGGCCGGAGAACTTCAAGCCACAACGGTTTACAAAGGCTCAGTTTTTGCCGGTACTGTCGCGATCTGCTTTGAGCGCCTCGAAGACAACTTAGTCGATAAAGTCAACGAATGGATACAGCGCTTTGTCGCAGACTTTAATTACAGCGGCTTCGTCGCCTTTGATTTTATTGTCGATGCCTCGGGCATTCCGCACGCTATTGAATGCAACCCGCGGCTAACCAGTGGCGTGCATTTTTTTACCGCGGACAGCCTAGGCGCTGCACTGATTACTAATGACAAGGCAGCGCTTGTCACCCATAAAAACGCGGCCTGGCAGTGGCGCTACAGCACCCTGACCGAGGCGTATTCAGCACTTTTCGCGGGTGATTTAAAAGAATTCTGGCGTCGATTAAAATTATGCTGGGCCGTTTCTGACGTGGTCTGGTCCTGGCGTGACCCCCTGCCCTTTTTATTAATGACCCCGCTTTCGTGGCCCATTTTGAAACCGGCGCTTCTTGAGGGAATATCTTTGGGAGAGGCTTGCCAGCGCGATATTGCGCCGCTGTGGTCTGCGACGACTACTCAAGACCCCTCAGGCGCCGACAATGAAGTTTAATTTGCTGAGCTGGCCGTGTCGTCAATCGCGCAGCGGGCCGTGCAGGCTGACTGTCGGCACGACTAAAATCGAAGCGACGTACCAGTTCCGCAATAATCAAAACCGCCTCAGCCTGAGCAAAGCCCGCACCAATACACGTGTGTGGACCAACCCCAAAGGGAATATACGCGCCCTCTTGTATAGAACTTCCGCCCTCGATGAGAAAGCGATCGGGTATGAAGGCGTTGGGGTCCTGCCAATAACTCTGGTGCCTGTGAATGGTCCATGGCGAGACCATCACCAGCGCCCCGCGCTTCAGTTTCCTCGAGCCAATTTGACAATCCTCAAGTGCAACACGGGGGATAAAGGTTATCGGCGGATAGAGCCGGAGGGTCTCCCTGAACACGGCCCGAACCAGCGGCAGTTGTTTCACGTGATTAAAATGAATGGGGCCCGACCCGACCACTTGTTCAAGCTCGTTACGCAGTCGCAGGACCAAGGCTGGCTGTTCAGCCAACAGGTAAAAAACCCAGGTCAAGGCGCTGGCGGAGGTCTCATGTCCCGCCAGAAAAAACACGCCCAACTGATCGATCAGCTCCTCTCGCGTGAACGCTTTCCCCGTATCCGTATCTTTGGCTGCAATCACATCACTTGCAATATCATTGAAGGCACTGGGATTTTCCAAATGCGGATCCAGCAAATCACCCAAGTGTCCTCGGATACGCTGGCAAGCGGCCAATACCCCCGGGGGCTGTGGCATCTTTGCCCAGGCTTTTTGGAAAATGAGGCGAAAGATATCGACCTGCGCTACCGACTGCTCGAATTCTGTAAAGTCTTCAAAAACATCGCTGGAGACGCCCGCGGCCAACGGCGTCGAGAATATCGTTCGGCAAATGACATCTGCCGTCAAATGGCTCATGGCCATATCGAGGGAAAAACTGTCCCCACTTTTGGCATGACCGTCCAAGACATCCAAATGATCGAGAACAGCAGACTGCATAGCATCAAAGGCGTGGCTTACCCGCAGCTGAGAAAATGCGGGGTCTATCATGCCCCGCTGACGCTTCCAACGCGCACCATCAGTGACAAAAATCGACTGACCAATCAGCGGCTCAAGGGCATTAACCATCAAATCACTTTTCGGGAACCGGCTGCCGTCATCCCGCAAAATCTCTCGCACCAATTCCGGCTGGTTAAACAGCACTGTCGAGCGCCGGGAGTAACCCAAGTCACCAAAATCAAATCTATAGGCTGCACCGGGCAGCAATTCGAGCAAATTGCCGTCGCCATGCCACAAAACCCTGGCGAGCGCCGGCAGCGCAGGCAGCGGTTTGGGATGGGGCGGGACAAAGTGATTGCTATGAGACATAGTGAGACGCCACGACAACAGATTCACCAGTATGCGAGGGCGCTTTGACCGTGTCGACCCATGACATCTTTATCACACTAGTGGCTATTCATATCGCTACCGGAACGGTCGGGTTGATCTCGTTTTGGATTCCAGTCGCAGGACGCAAAGGCAGCGCCAGCCATCGTCGCTTTGGCCGCGTCTTTATTAATACACTATTTGCCACGGGTATTACGGCAGTGGGCATCGCTACTGCAACGCTAATAGCCCCCTTAGCAACGCACCCTCACCTTACCGAGCATGAGGTATTTCACGACCCAATAATGATCCGTGCTATTTTCGGCTGGATGATGCTTTATCTTGCAACGCTGACTGTGAATCTTGCTTGGCATGGCCGGCTTGCTCTGCGCCACAAAAAGAACCATCGTGCAACCGGAACGGGCAGCAACCACCTCCTTCAAATAGCGTTAACCGCTGCATCCACAACCTGCCTCTTCAAGGGGTACTCGGTACAGCAACCCATGATGATGGGGCTATCCCTCGTAGGCTTTGCAACCGTGGCGACCAACTATTGGTTTATTTTCAAACCTCAACCCAAGGCTCACGACTACATCAAAGAGCATATCAAGAGCCTGGTGGGAGCGGGCATCTCGGTTTACACCGCGTTTTTTGCTTTTGGCGCCGTGCGCCTCATGCCTGAGCTGGCACTAACGCCAGGACTTTGGGCGATTCCCCTAGCCACAGGTCTCAGCTTGATCATTTACCATCAATACGCAGTGACCCATAAATTTCAGCTGCAAAAGTGGTGGCGAAGTGAGTAAAAAACACGTCATTGTTATTGGCGCTGGAGCCGGCGGGCTAGCGGCAGCGGTAGAACTCGCTGCGGCAGGCCGCGCCGTTACCGTACTCGATGCAGCGCCCACCGTCGGTGGGAAAATGCACCAGGTTCGCTCGGGTGAACACTGGATTGATGCGGGACCCACCGTATTTACCATGCGCTGGGTGTTTGATGAGCTGTTTGCTAATGCTGGAGCTCAATTCGCTAGCCGGCTGCCCTTCAAACCTGTGACCACACTCGCTCGACATTGGTGGACCAGTGGTGCCTCAATGGATTTACACGCTGACCCACAGGTTACCGCTGCAGATATTGCAGCGTTGGCTGGCAGCGCTGATGCCGAAGGGTATTTACAACTTTGCCGGGATTCGGGCCACATATTCGAATTGCTCAAAATGAGTTTTATGGCCGCGCCACAACCCAATCCCATAACCCTCGCACTGAGAATAGGGCTATCTAGGCTGGGTGAAATGCTGGCATTGAGACCTCACCAAACCTTATGGCGAGCGCTGGGAGATTATTTAAGAGACCCCCGCCTACGCCAGCTTTTTGCCCGCTACGCCACCTACGTAGGCTCCTCACCTCTGAAAGCTCCAGCGACCCTGTTATTGATTACGCATTCTGAACAACAAGGGGTGTGGGTGCTGCCAGGAGGTATGACGTCTCTGGCGCGAGCCATGCAAAATTTAGCGGAGGAGCACGGCGCTCAATTCAAGTTAAATACCAACGTTGCAGCGATCAATACCCACAATGGCCGAGTTTCCGGCGTCACCTTGGATAACGGAGAAACACTGGCTGCTGATGATATTGTTTTCAATGGTGACCGCAGCGCTCTAGCAACGGGCTGTCTTGGCCCCGATGTCGTTTTGGCCACCCGGAGTACACCCGTAGAGCAAAGAGGTTTATCGGCCGTTACCTGGTGTTTGCGTGCAGATACCGCTGGATTTCCACTGAGTTACCACAACGTCTTTTTTGATGAAGATTACCCCCGGGAGTTTAGCGCGCTGTTCGAAGATAAAGCCGTCGCTGAGAGACCCACCGTGTATATCTGTGCTCAGGACCGCTTATTAGCCGGTCATCACGAGGGACATGAACGCCTACTTGTGCTGGTCAATGCGCCGGCTACGGGCGACCTCAGCACATGGACTCGAGAGCAGATGTCCCAAATTACCGCGCGAACAGAGGCCATTCTCGCCGACTGTGGACTCAAAATGTCACTGAGCTCGGCAACTTGCCGTATGGCCAACCCACAAGACTTCGCGAGCCGATTTCCCGGAAGTGGTGGCTCCCTCTACGGACAAGCCACCCATGGGCTCTTTTCCAGCTTTACGCGACCCAGCTCACGCACAAAAATTCCTGGGCTCTACATGGCCGGTGGCTCTGTTCACCCCGGGCCTGGCGTACCTATGGCAACCTTATCTGGCCGACTCGCGGCACAAGCGCTGCTAAAGCAAGACCAAGGGCCCAATAAACTGATCAAGCTGTTACTCCGATTCGCCCCAAAACCGGGTTAACGCCATAAAGGTCTCTTCCGGCCGTTCCCAATGCGGTAAGCCGCAGGTAGGGACAATCGTCTGCGCACTGATAAGATCATTATTGCGCAGTAAATCCGGCACACACTCAAAGCCAATATTGGGGTCTTGATCATATAACAGCAGGGTCGGCACCTTTAGCGGCTGATACAGCAGCACGAGCGCATCGGTGGTGAAAAGCTGCATGGTCAAGAAGGCGAAGGGCGCACGAGCTGCGTCAGGTTCTCGAGTTGTTGCAACCGCGTAATCAACCATAGCTTTTGGAACGGGGCCATAAAATGCTTTATTCAAAAAATATTGAATGCTGCGCCGCGTGACTAATGCTCGCCACAGCCCCCTGCTCAACCAACCAATATTGAGAATACGATTGATCCTTGCACCCACCTCGGCAGAGGGCGGCTGACGGCGCCCCAAGCCTGTTGGCGAAATTAAAGTCAGTGAGTGAATCTCGGCGCCATTGTCACGTAGCGCACGGGCCGTAAATTCGCTGGCCAAAGACAGCGCGATGACATCAGGCGCAAGCCCATCGACTTGCTGCAAAAAGTCACTGATCACTTGCGCATAAAAGTTGGGTGAGTAAGGTAAGTCACCTCGCTGAGACTGACCGAAGCCGGGCAAATCTGGTGCGTAAACCACACGGGAATCCGCGAACCGCTCAAATAGCGGTTTCATTTCCATAGCGCTCGGTGCCGCGTTAATGCTGTGCAACAAAATCAGTGGGCGAGTATTGCCATCAGGATTGTCCGGTTGAGAGCGATAGCAGCGCAGTTGTGTACCGCCAGCAACGGTAAAGGTACAAATCTCGGCAGCAACCGCCTTCCCTAAACCCATAAATTTCTCCCCCACATCGGCAATAATGTGCGCCCATTGTTACACTTTTCGCGTTAATTGTGGTTTACACTTATAAGACTAAGTTTCAGAACGGAAAACTCGGATGGCAGCACCGTACCCCTTCACGGCTATTGTGGCCCAACAAGATATGAAATTGGCACTACTTATCGCCGCGGTCGACCAGGGTGTCGGTGGCGTTCTGATCATGGGTGACCGTGGCACGGGGAAGTCCACCGCGATAAGAGCACTGGCCGCGCTTCTGCCCAAGATTCCTGTCGTCGCGAACTGCGCCTACAACTGTGACCCCGAACGCGCAACAGCGGGGCACTGTGAGAGCTGCCAACAAGAGAAAGCAGCAGCACCAAAAAAGACGACCACCGTCAGCATACCTGTGGTCGATCTGCCATTGGGGGCAACAGAAGATCGGGTCATTGGCGCACTGGATATTGAGCGCGCCCTGCATGCCGGTGAGAAAGCTTTTGAGCCTGGATTATTGGCGCGGGCTCATCGTGGATTTTTGTACATCGATGAAGTCAATCTGTTGGAAGATCATATTGTTGACGCGCTGCTTGACGTTGCGGCTTCCGGCGAAAACGTTGTTGAACGTGAGGGGCTGAGCATTCGCCATCCGGCTCGCTTTGTTCTCGTTGGCAGTGGCAACCCCGAGGAAGGCGAGCTAAGACCTCAGCTGCTCGATCGATTTGGACTGTCAGTTGATGTAGCGACCCCTCAGGACGTGGCATCCAGAGTCGAAATCATTCGGCAACGGGATCGCTACGAGCAAGACCCCGACAGCTTTATTAAGCAATGGCGGCGCAAAGAGTCTGCGCAACGACGTCGTATAGAACAAGCGAGGCTTCAGGTGGCCTTAGTCAGCACTCCTGATGAGGTGCTCGAATTTGCCGCCTCACTGTGCCTGCAGCTGGGTACTGACGGATTGCGCGGTGAGTTAACACTGTTACGCGCGGGACGCGCCCTAGCCGCGTTGAATAAAAAAGACATTATCACCTGCGATGATATTCGCAGCGTCGCACCCATGGTGCTGCGGCACCGGTTACGCCGCGATCCGCTGGACGAATCAGGTAGTGACAGTCGTATTGCACGCGTGCTGGAGTCCATGGAAGCGTCATGATGCCTTCTTCAGCGTCCAGCCAATGGGCACTGGCCGAAGCGGCACTGGCTGCATTTTCAGTCGCACCTCATGCCCTTGGCGGTATATGGGTTCGCAGCCCGCCGGGGCCCGTGAGAACACTATTCCTTGAGCTGGCTGAAGACTGGCAGCTCAGCACTATTGCCAAGCGAATTCCTTTGCATGCCCAAGAGTCTCGCCTGCTGGGCGGCATCGAATTAACGCAAACGCTGGCTACTGGAAAGTTGCATTGGGAGAGTGGACTTCTAGCCCAGAGCCACGGTGGCGTAGTGACATTAACCATGGCTGAACGTGTGCAGCGACAAACGATTGCCCATTTATGCAGTGCCTTAGATGCGGGCAGCCTGACGTTAGCCCGTGAAGGTTTGAGCCAAACCGTTCCCGCGGCTTTTGGTATTATCGCTTTGGACGAAGGCCTTGAAGGAGAGCAACCTCAGACAGCCTTGACAGAACGTTTGGGATTGCGCGTTGACCTGGGGAATCTGAGCATTCACGACGCACTATCGAGCGATATGGACAGTGCGAATCTGCGTAACGCCCAGGCACGCTGGGCAGCAGTAACCCTCGATGACGCTCTCGTCGAAGCGTTAGCCGCCACCACACTCGCCTTAGGCATTGATTCGCCTCGAGCTATGGTGCTAACCGCCAGACTGATCAAAATTCTAGCGGCGCTAGAAGGCCGTAGTGAAGCCATCGACGCCGATTTGGAGCGTGCCGTTGTCATGGCTCTGGCACATAGGTCAACGCGATTACCCGAACTGCCCCCGGAAAATGCTGACGAAGAGGCAAGGGAGCCCGAGCCTCAGGACGAGCAAACAGAAGAAACCGAGTCACCCGATAATCAAGAGCAACCCGAAATCACCCCACCATTAGATGCGGTCATTGAAGCGGCAATAGCCCATATCCCCCCGGGATTACTCGCCTCGCTTCGCCAGGGGCATCAACCACGAGGCAAAAGTTCGAGTGGTGGCAAATCGGGCACCCAACAGCGACATAAGCAGCGTGGGCGTCCGGTGGGGACTGAGGCTGGCGATCCCCGCAGAGGATCCCGACTTAATTTAATGGCCACCTTAAGAGCAGCCGCACCCTGGCAAACCCTCCGTCGTCAGCAGGCGGCTGCGGACCGCCAAGGGCAATTACAGATCAAACCTTCAGACTTTAGAACGACCCGTTTCCGACATCGCCGCGAGAGCACCACCCTCTTCGTGGTCGACGCATCGGGGTCTGCAGCCATGCACCGAATGGCCGAAGCCAAAGGCGCCGTCGAACTCCTGTTAGCCGACTGTTACAGCCGTCGTGACAGTGTTGCCTTGATTGCATTTCGAGGAGATAAAGCCGAGCTTTTACTGCCTCCAACTCGGTCTCTTGTTCGCGCCAAAAAAGCCTTGGCGGCCCTTCCCGGCGGCGGAGGCACGCCACTCGCGCACGCCGTTGAGCTCACAACCTTGCTGTCAGAGCAAATCTTACGTGATGGCGCCACACCGACCGCGGTCTTTCTAACCGACGGCGTGGCCAATATTGCGCGAGATGGCACGCCTGGCAGGCAGCGCGCAAAAGAGGAGGCAATGACGGCAGCAAAGCACTTCCGAGCATTAAATAGCCGAGCTCTGGTCATCGATGCTTCGCCTCGGGCACAACAGAAAGCGCGAGAATTAGCCGATGCCTTAGGCGGACAGTATTTAGCGATGCCACAGGCTGATGCCGCGGGCATGCGCAATATTGTGCGATCGGCAGAGGCCGTCAATTGAACTTTAGTGATCTACCAAAATTTTGGCCCAACCGCGAGTTCAGCCAGTTTATCCATGTTGACGGCATCGACTGGCATGTTCAAACCCGGGGATCGGGGCCTGCGATGCTCATGATTCACGGCACAGGTGCGTCGGCACACAGCTGGGCCGCCCTGGCAGAAAAACTGTCCGATCGATTTACGCTCATCATGCCTGATCTGCCCGGCCAGGGATTTAGCAGCCCACTGCCGGCTGAAGAGATCTGCATAGAGGGCTTCGCCCGTCGCCTTCAAGGACTGCTTGCTGCGCTTGGCGTGCGCCCAAAACTGTTGGTGGGCCACTCCGCTGGGGCCGTTATTGCAACCCACCTGACGCTTCATGCACAGTTTGCACCCGCTGCGGTGATCTCACTCAATGGTGCCTTCCTCCCCTTTGGCTCTGCAGCAGCGCCAGTGTTTAATCGGCTGGCGCAATGGTTGTCTAAATCTCGCCTGCTCGCCTACATAACGGCGGCCCATGGCATGTTTAATCGACCCGTAAGAAATATGCTGGTTGAGACAGGCTCCAACCCCAGCACCCAAATGATGCAATGTTATCGGGAGCTGATCTCACGACCGGACCATGTGACGGGGACTTTAAAAATGATGGCGGGCTGGGACCTTGGCGATCAGCGGCAGCTTTTACCCAGCCTCCGGACCCCGTTACATCTGATTGCCTGCAACAATGATCGCACCGTCTCGCCCTGGCAATCTGAGCGTCTTTCCGAGTTCGTTGCGTGCTCCAAACTATACAAAATTCCTGATCTAGGACACTTGGGGCATGAAGAGGACCCCGCGCCCTTTGCCGACATTATTCAGGCCACCCTATAGGCCTTAAGCTGACTCTATTCACTGGCGTCATGGACTGATAGACTGTCAGTATAGCTTGACACTAAGAGCGTCTAAAATAATGAACACTCAACTCGACCTGACAAAGCTTGGAACCCAAAATTTCGGCTCCCTTGATGAGCGCCCCCATGCCATTGTCATCGGTAGCGGATTTGGTGGACTGGCTGCTGCAGTCAGGCTTGGCGCTAGAGGTTACCGCGTTACTGTTCTTGAAAAGCTCGACGCCCCCGGTGGACGTGCCTATGTTTATCACCAAGATGGCTTCACCTTTGACGCCGGCCCAACGATCATCACCGCCCCCTTTCTGCTCGAGGAACTGTGGGGACTTTGTGGCCGTAATCTCAGCGATGATGTTGACCTTCGTCCGATGGACCCCTTCTTCAGAATTCGCTTCGACGATGGCCGAAAATTTGACTACTCAGGCGATCGCGAACGCAACATTGAACAGATAAAAACCTTCAACGAAGCCGACGCCGAGGGTTACCTCAAATACCTAGACGCCAGCGAGCAGCGTTACCGCGTGGGTTTCGAACGCCTTGGATTTAAATCATTCGACAGCCTATGGCAGCTCATTCGATTTCTGCCGCAGCTCATTCGATTACGTAGCGACAGAAGCGTTTATAGCCTAGTTTCCAGCTACATCAAGGACCCTTATTTACGTCAGGTTATGAGCTTTCACCCGCTGCTAATAGGCGGCAACCCCTTTTCGGTGACGGGTATTTACTCACTTATCTCCCACTTGGAGCAGAGCTTCGGCGTATGGTCGGCCATGGGCGGCACAGGCCGCTTGGTCGATGGCTTCGTGTCGCTGATCGAGGGGCAAGGCAATCATATTTTCTACAATACTGAAGTCGCACAGATCGATACCCAGGGGCGTCAGGTAACGGGCGTCACCCTTAAAGATGGCACCAAAATAGACGCCGACATCGTGGTATCCAATGCTGATTCGGCCTGGACTTATCGTCACCTGCTGCCCGCAAACAAGCGCAAGCGCTGGACCAACAAAAGACTCGATAAGGCCGCCTACTCCAATGGCCTGTTTGTCTGGTATTTTGGTACCCAGGGTCGCTATGAAGATGTGCCTCACCACTCCGTATTATTAGGGCCTCGCTATGAAGGCCTACTCAAAGATATTTTCAAACATAAAACCTTGAGCGAAGACTTTAGCCTGTACTTACACCGGCCAACCGCAACAGACAGCTCCATGGCGCCCGAGGGCTGCGATACATTTTATGCACTGGTTCCCGTGCCTCACCTCGACGCAGGGGTTGACTGGCTGGAGCATGCGGAAACATTCCGACAGGCAATCGAAACGCGTTTGGCCGAAACCGTGCTACCCGATATTTCAAACCGCATCGTTACCTCCAGACTGCTCACACCGCTAGATTTTCAAGACCGCCTAAACTCTTTTAAGGGCGCTGGATTTAGCTTTGAACCCAGAATTAGCCAGAGCGCTTGGTTTAGACCACACAATCAAAGTGAAGACTTCGATGGTCTCTACCTGGTGGGTGCTGGAACCCATCCCGGGGCCGGAATTCCAGGCGTCATTTCTTCCGCCAAAGTACTCGACGAAGTCGTACCCCATGCAGCTACTCTCAGAACTCGCTGAACTGCCAACCCCGCATACTGATCTGGCACATTGTCGTCAGACGTTATCCGGTGGCAGCCGTTCGTTCTGGGTCGCCTCGCAGCTACTCCCCCCCACCCTGCGCAATGACGCCTGTGGACTTTATGCTTTTTGCCGAGAGGCCGATGACTTAATTGATGAAGGCGATGACGCCGACGCCGCGCTTGCCCAGCTGCATGAACGCCTCGACGGGATTTACAGCGGAGCGCCTCAGGAGCGCACGGTTGATCGCGTGCTGCAACGCATAGTAATACGTCATCAGCTGCCCCGAACGCTGCTAGAAGCGTTGCTCGAAGGCTTCGCTTGGGACGCAAGCGGCCGGCAATACCATACCTTGTCCGATGTTTTCGCTTACGGCGCACGGGTGGCAGGTGTCGTCGGCGTTATGATGGCCGTTCTAATGGGCGTTCGCGAACCCAATGCCCTCGCCCGAGCCGCCGATCTCGGTGTCGCCATGCAGCTTACCAATATTGCAAGGGATGTCGGCGAAGATGCCCGAGCCGGTCGCTTGTACTTGCCTCGGGAATTACTGGTCGATGCTGGCATTGACCCTGAATCCTTTCTCCAGACACCCACATTTTCACCGGCGCTGTTTACCGTCGTTGAGCGCTTATTACTGGAGGCAGAACAGCTCTATCGACGCAGCGAGAGTGGCATTGCATTGTTACCGGTAGGCGCAAGGCCCGGAATTTATGCCGCTCGATTGCTTTATGCCGAGATCGGACACGCCCTGCTCAAGAGCGGCGGCAACTCGGTAGACACCCGCGCCTACATTGGCATGGCGGGCAAGGCTAGACTGGTTTTAAGAACTCCCCAATGGGTCGCCCTAAATAACGCCGGTTTACAAGAATCCGCGCTGCCAGAGTGCCAGTACTTGCTCGATGCTGTGCAGCAGGCGCAAGCAGCGCAATCGACAGAGCTGCAGCATAATTCGGTTTTTCGCCGTATTCATCGACGTCTGGTTTGGATCTTGGACCTATTTGCGGTACTCGAAGCCAGGCAGCAAGCGGCGGCCTCAGGCCACAATAGCGCGCTTGGCGAGGGACATTCGTAACGCTAATAAAACCGTCTCCCGCCGTTCATGTGTGAGAAATGGATAATTGGCGAACCTAGCTGGCCCTGTTCGCTGCGCTACCTTTGACGTCGCAAAACCGGAAGGCGCAACGCTATCGACCCAACCCAATCGCCATAACTACACCCGAACCAGAGGCCGACGCGGCATTCGAAAAGGCAGTAGCCATTGCATCCACGGTCGAGTGAAGCGATCTAAGTGCAAGCTTTCATGCATGACGTGTCGCGCCCCTAAGCCCGAATCTAACTCCAATACCGAGCGCGCATAAAACGGCGACTCTTCAAGGGTCTCAACAACACGCGGCCGACCCGTAACCGTTCGACAAAGGCGTTGAGCACGCCATAACGGCGTCGCAGAAATTGGCGTATCTCTACCCGAATCAGCGAGCTCAGAACAGGACATATCGGGGTCATAACGCAGGCCCAGAGATCGACGCTCGCCATTGGCCAAGGTGGCATCGTAATGAATGTGGCCACAGCCAGCCTCCGCCGCACTGCGCTGCCAATGCCAGTTACGAAAGGTTTGCTCCAGAGGCACTACGCCGGCATTGCAATCTAAATAAGCCGCACCTTCCCATGAGATACCAGGCTTTGGCATTGTCACTTTAACCCGCCCGGCGGGTGCCGCCGGCCACCATCGATGGAGCCCCCCTGGATCGAGCTCAAAAGATCTGCTCCCCAGTGCCGGCACGCTGAGCTCAATCTGCCCTGATAGACGCGTAGGCCAAGGATTGCAGACCTCATGAATATGAAAGATAAATCGACCGACGCCACACTGGTCAACACGACTGGGACCAATAGCAATATGATCCCGGCCGCGCTTCAGATCACCCGCCCCCCTCTCCGTCAACGACCATCGGCGACGATCCGGACCATAAAGGATAGCGTTTACGCTGCAAAAATTCTCTGGGTTACCCGCCTGCCGACGTCGAGCCCGGAAGTAATAGGGGGAAAATACGCTGCCCACAAAAACGATAATCGTTAGAGCTGCTTTGCCGTCATCGCTGAATGCATCCAAGTACCACCAGCGGTATCCACCCTCGGGAACATGCGCATCAAACCCCAGTTCTGGGCCGGCAATTTCCTGCTGAGGCTCATTTTTTGGCATCGCTCCCATGACACGTTTCCTGCATTGAAAGTGTAAAATATCTTGAACATCTTATATGTCTTGTTTACTTTACAACAAACCTTCCCATCAATGGAGGCTTATGCCATGGGGAAAGCGTCACTGGATTGCGAACATACCCTCTCCCTCGCCATACGCGAGGCCACAGGACAGGGCTGTCCGCCATTGCTGGCAAAAGCCCTGGACTATGCGGTTTTTCCCGGTGGCGCCAGAGTGCGACCGCGCTTGTGTCTGGCTGTCGCGCTGGCCAATGGCAATTCAGAGCCGCGACTGGCGTCTGCTGCTGCAACGGCTATTGAGTTGCTCCATTGCGCATCGCTCGTTCACGACGACCTACCCTGCTTTGACGACGCCATTGAACGTCGCGGTAAACCTTCCCTTCACGCTGCTTTTGGACAGCGCATCGCCGTCCTCTCGGGCGATGCCTTAATCGTGGCGGCTTTTCAGCAGTTGGCGCAGCTCGGTTCCAGCGTGACCCACCCGGTGCGAATGGCACAAGTCACGGCCATTGTCGCCGCGGGAGTCGGCGGGCCCATGGGCATATGCGCAGGACAGGCATGGGAGTGTGAACCCCGAGTCGACCTTGAGCACTACCACCAGGCTAAGACAGGGGCCTTATTTGTTGCGGCAACTTGCGCAGGTGCAGCCGCAGCGGGTGTACCCGTAGAGCCTTGGCGTGAGCTTGGCAACAGCATTGGTGAAGCCTATCAGGTTGCTGACGACATTCAGGACGCCATTGCCGATACCGCCACCATCGGCAAACCCACGGGCATTGATGTCGCGCTCGATAGACCCAGTGCCGTACGGGAACTGGGCCTACAGGGCGCGGTAAAACGCTTAGAGCGTTGTATCGAAAAAGGCCTGGACTCTATCCCGGCCTGTAAGGGCCGTGCTCTGCTGCATGACGTCGTACAACAACAATCAAACCGCTTTTTCCCACAGGGTATTAAGCACACGGCGGCCTAAGCTATGTCTGTACAGGGACAGTTAGTACGCAATGAAACCCCGGGTTATTCGACATCCTGGCGATTGCGTTGGCATCAATACCGCAACAAGTTAATCGCCAATCCGCGTTTTCAAAAATGGGCCGCACGAACGCCTCTGACCCGACTTATCGCGAATCGGCGAGCCACCCAACTTCACCACATCACCGCTGGCTTTGTGTATTCCCAAACCCTCGCTGCTTTTGTAGAACTTGATATTCATAACCTGCTTGCTGACGGGCCCGCCCAAACAGAGGGACTGCTATCTGCTACCGGCATCCCAGAACCCGCCCTATTAACACTCCTGAAGGCTGCTACCGGATTAGGACTACTAGAATCCTATGAGGGTAGCTTGTGGGGCTTAGGCGAGCTGGGCGCTGCAATGCTCGCCAATCCTGGCATAGCCGCAATGGTCCGCCATCATCAACACCTCTACGCCGATCTCACAGACCCAACCGCACTTCTTCGTCAGCGCGACAGTACGGCGCTGGCAAATTACTGGGCGTATGGCGAGGTTAAGACGGGCGAAATTAGTCCAGAAACTTATAGCGAGCTCATGGCGACCTCCCAGGGAATGATCGCCGACTACGTGCTCGACGCCGTCGACTTCAGGGACAAAGTAAGTCTCGTGGATATTGCCGGTGGCACGGGGGCGTTTGCACGGCACGCTGTTGCAAGATTTCCCAATATTCGAGCCACGGTTTTCGATTTGCCGGCGGTAGCAGAACAAGCTGCCGCGGCACAGAATAACGACGACACGGCCAATGCCCTGCAATACCAGGGTGGCGACATGTTCGAAGATCCATTGCCCGAACAAGCCGACATCATGACGTTAGTGCGTGTATTGCACGATCACGACGATAAGCCTGCTCAGCATCTCATTAACAAAGCCTTTCAGGCCCTGCCTCTAAACGGCCAGCTGATGGTGGCCGAGCCCATGGCAGAAACCCCCGGATCAGAGTCGATCGGACACACCTATTTCGGATTTTATCTCTGGGCAATGGGGAGCGGTCGCCCACGAACCGCAACAGAATTGACCTCAATGATGCAAATAGCAGGATTTAACAACGTTCGAGAAGCCAAGAGCCCCATGCCTAGCCTTGTAAGGGTGCTCATCGGGGATAAAATCAATGCGTAATCTTTTGTTGACAGTTCGAAATGTCTGTTTAAACTGACACCTATTGAAAGCAGGAATTTTCTGCCTTCAATAAGGCAGATAACAAGAAGCTAAAGGAGCTCAAAGCTCCGGAGCCTTTAATGACCCAGGTAGCAACAGCTGTAGTTTTTGAGTCACCCGGGAACCTCTCGTTACGCGAGGTTGGCCTTCCCGACTGTGCTGCGACTGACTGCTTAGTTGAAATTGACTGGTCAGGCATAAGCACCGGCACTGAGCGCCTCTTATGGGACGGCCGCATGCCACACTTTCCCGGACTGAATTACCCACTGGTGCCCGGTTATGAGAGCGTGGGTCGAGTCATCGATGCCGGCAGCGAATCCAAAATAAACGCTGGCAGCGTTGTCTTTGTACCGGGAAGCCGGGGCTTTGAAGATGTCGCGGGTCTGTTTGGCGGGGCTGCACGAAAATTGGTGGTGGATTCATCTAGGCTTGTCCAACTGCAACCCGATACCGGCTCTGAAGGCGTGCTCCTCGCCCTGATTGCAACAGCGGTACATGCGATTAGGCGCTTCGAAAATGATGAGTTGCCTCAGTTAATCGTTGGGCATGGGGTTCTAGGCCGCTTAGTGGCGAGAATTTGCCAATCCATGGGCGCCGAAGATTTGCGCGTTTGGGAGCAAAATCCGGCTCGCCGAGACAGCAATACGCCCTACTCCGTATTGGACCCCAAGGACGATACGGGCAGTCGCTACGAGCGAATTTGTGACGTATCGGGTGATGCTTCTATTTTAGGATCACTCCTGCCTAGCCTGAGCAAAGGCGGCTGGATCGTTCTAGCCGGTTTTTATCACCAACCCATACAGTTTGATTTCCCAGTTGCGTTCATGTCGGAAGCCACCTTACGCATCGCCGCAGAATGGCAGCCAGAAGATCTTGCGTTTGCCCGAACCTTACTCGCTGAAAATCGAATCGCGGTTCAAGATCTCATCACCCATCAATACACCGCCCAAGACGCTGCGCCAGCCTATGACAAAGCGTTTTCTGATCCCCAATGTTTAAAAATGATTCTTGACTGGAGGGCCGTATGAGTCCCAGCGAAGCACAAGTCTATGACCCAGGCCTAGAGGCTAGTGGCGAACGCGCTGACATGATTGCCAGCTCCACCGCAGAAGCCCCGAAAACGCAGATTATTGCGATTTATGGCAAGGGCGGTATTGGCAAGAGTTTTACCCTCTCTAACCTGTCTTACATGATGGCGCAGCAGGGCAAAAAGGTCTTGCTGATAGGCTGTGATCCAAAAAGTGATACCACATCACTACTCTTCGGTGGCAAGGCGTGTCCGACCATTATTGAAACCGCAGCTGCAAAAAAAGCGGCGGGAGACGAAGTCAGGGTAGAAGACGTGTGCTTTAAGCGCGATGGCGTTTTCGCCATGGAGCTTGGCGGCCCTGAGGTAGGACGAGGTTGTGGCGGGCGCGGCATCATCCACGGGTTTGAAACATTGGAGAAGCTGGGCTTTCACGACTGGGACTTTGATTATGTATTGCTCGATTTTCTTGGCGATGTCGTCTGCGGTGGCTTTGGTCTACCGATTGCCAGAGATATGTGCCAAAAAGTCATCGTCGTGGCGTCCAATGACCTCCAGTCGTTATATGTTGCCAACAACGTTTGCTCAGCGGTGGAGTACTTCCGAAAGCTCGGTGGTAACGTTGGTGTCGCCGGCATGGTCACCAACAAAGACGATGGTAGCGGTGAGGCCCAAGCATTTTGTGAGGCTGTGGGCATCCCCGAGTTGGCCTCAATTCCCGCAAACGACGACATTCGGCGCAAGAGCGCTAACTACGAAATTATAGGCACTCCGGAGAGCGAATGGGGGTCTCTATTTGCAGGCCTAGCCAGCAACGTTGCTGAGGCGCCCCCGGCCCAACCTGCCCCACTAACCCAAGACGGTCTGCTAGAGCTGTTCGATGGCGACACCGTTGGCCGCAATGTCGTACTGCAACCGGCAAGCCTTTCAGACCTTTGTGATGTCACAAAACTTGAGCAACCGTCGCTGGAGGTTGTTTACGACAATGTCTGATCACGCAACAAAGAGCCCAGAGACCATTCCACTGGTGGCAGAAGATGCCACCGATGCACCGGGTTGTGCGGGCGGCTCTCGAGCCCTGCGTGATGAAGCAGCAGGTAAGGCCAATCAAGAAACACTCGATCAGTACGCTAAAGACTACCCCGTAGGGCCTCACGATCAGCCTCAGAGCATGTGCCCTGCGTTTGGGTCCCTAAGGGTTGGCCTGAGAATGCAGCGCACGGCGACCGTTCTGAGCGGCTCAGCATGTTGTGTCTACGGCTTAACGTTTACCTCACACTTTTATGGTGCGCGTCGTACCGTAGGCTACGTGCCCTTTGATTCTGAGTCCCTCGTTACCGGCAAACTCTTTGAAGATATTAGAGAGTCAGTTCATACCCTGGCTGACCCGGATAAATACGATGCAGTGGTTGTCATTAACCTTTGTGTACCCACCGCATCTGGCGTTCCATTAGATCTATTACCGAAAGCCATTAATGGTGTGCGGATCATCGGCATTGATGTGCCGGGCTTTGGCGTGCCAACACATGCTGAAGCAAAAGATGTGTTGGCTGCTGCCATGCTGAAATATGCACGCACTGAAGTGGCTGCAGGTCCTGTCGCGCGACCTAACAGCCTAGAGTCTCGGGACAGCAAGCCCTCAATTGCGCTTTTGGGTGAGATTTTCCCCGTCGACGCCATTGTGATTGACCGATTGCTAGCGCCGCTGGGAGCAAGTGCTGGTCCCGTTGTTCCCACGCGGGAATGGCGAGAGCTCTATGCCGCTTTAGACAGCAGCTTAGTCGCCATGCTTCATCCTTTTTACAGCGCCTGTAATCGAGAGTTCGCCGCCGCAGGCAAACCGGTTATTGGCTCAGCCCCTGTCGGCGCGGAAGGTACGGCAGAATGGCTCACCGCGATAGGATCGGCGCTGGGCACCCCAGCCGAGGTCATAGCCAAGCATCGCGACACTTTACGTCAGTCTATTACTGAAGCCATTGCTGCAAACCCCATCAAAGCACGCATGACCCTGTCGGGTTATGAGGGCTCCGAATTACTTGTCGGCCGCTTACTCGTCGAAAGTGGCGCTGACCTACGTTACGTGGGCAGTGCCTGTCCCGGTACGCAATGGAATGCTCACGATAAAGAATGGCTTGAAGCCCATGGCGTAACCGTCAAGTTTCGCGCATCACTGGAGGATGACCTCTGTGCCGTTGATGCCTTTGAACCCGATCTTGCCATTGGCACCACGCCGGTCGTGCAACACGCGAAGCAAAAAGGCGTCCCTTCACTGTACTTCACCAACTTAATTTCTGCTCGACCATTGATGGGCCCTGCCGGAGCGGGTTCGCTCAGCCAGGTTATTAACACTGCCGTGAATAACAAATCGCGCTTTGACGCCATGGACTCATTCTTTGAGGGCGTGGGCTCAGGTGATGCTGCCGGCGTTTGGACTGAAGACACGATTAACCGGTCTGGCCTTCTCAAAACGAGAGAGGTTGCCTGATGCTTGTCTTCGACCATGACAGGGCTGGCGGTTACTGGGGCTCCGTGTATGTGTTTACGGCAGTAAAAGGACTGCAAGTTATTATTGATGGCCCAGTAGGCTGTGAAAACCTACCTGTGACCTCGGTGCTCCATTACACCGACGGACTTCCACCCCACGAATTACCTATCGTTGTCACTGGACTGGCCGAAGAGGAGTTGGGGCAAAAGGGCACCGAGGGTGCACTGCGCCGTGCCCATCAAACCTTAGATGCAGAGCGCCCAAGCGTCGTCGTGACCGGATCCATTGCAGAAATGATTGGCGGCGGTGTCACCCCCGCAGATACCAACATAAAGCGTTTTCTCCCCAGAACCATCGACGAGGATCAGTGGCAGAGTGCCGATCGCGCCCTCGTATGGCTGTGGGATCAATACGGCGGTAAAAAGAAAAAGCGCAAGGCCGCCAAGGAAAATGCCATACCTTTGGTCAACATCATCGGCCCCGCCTACGGTTATTTCAACACTGCATCAGACCAAGCCGAGATTGTTCGATTAGTCGAGGGCTTGGGTGCACGAGTCAATCGTGTATTTCCTTTGGGATGTCACCTCGATGATATCCCCTCTCTAGGAGATGCCGACGCCAACGTGTGTATGTACCGAGAATTTGGCTCGAAGCTCTGTCAGGCTCTAGAAAAGCCCTGGTTTCAGGCACCCTTTGGGCTGCACAGCACCACCAAATTTTTACGCGCACTGGGCGAGGAACTCGGGTTGGATCCTGAGCCGTTTATCGAGCAGGAGCGCCATACCACCCTGAAGCCCGTCTGGGATCTGTGGCGCTCAGTCACACAGGATTTTTTCGGCACCGCCAATTTCGGCATAGCGGCAACCGAAACCTACACCCGGGGTGTACGACATTTTCTTGAAGACGAACTGGGGCTGCCTTGCGCCTTCCACTTTTCTCGTAAAGCCGGCGTCAAACCTGACAATGAAACCATACGGCAAACGATAGCCGATACATCACCACTCATTCTGTTCGGCAGCTACAACGAGCGCATGTACCTCGCCGAATTGGGCGGAAAGAGCATTTACATTCCAGCATCGCTTCCCGGCACGATTATTCGACGCCATACGGGAACGCCTTTTATGGGGTACAGCGGTGCCAGCTATTTGCTGCAGGAAGTCTGCAACGCCCTCTTTGATGCCTTGTTCAACATTCTGCCATTGGGCACCGAAATGGATGCCGTAGAAGCAACACCCGCGCGAGCAGCACTGCGCTGGGCTGATGAGGCTGAAAAAACACTGGAAACACTGGTTGCCAAGCAACCGATATTGGTACGAATTTCTGCGGCAAAAAGGATCCGAGATGCTGCAGAACATGCCGCGAGGCACCAAGGTGCTGAAACCGTGAGTAAAGAACATGTGCTGCGTGCAGGTCTTGAAGTCAAGACCGGTCATGCAGCCTGAGCGCGAGGGAGAAATACGATGAATCATTCATCAGGTCAAAAAGGACATCAGCAATCATTGGGCGAGCAACTGCAATTTCGATTGCTGCTTAGCGTAGCCTTCTGCTGGTTTTTCATAGGTGCAGTGGTGTGTCGCCTGACGTTTCAGTCAGTGGCCCATGCTTCACCCGATGAAAGCTGTTTTCAAGCAGCTAAAAAGGCGGCATACGGCGTGGTTCCCTACGCCTTTATGCGCGTCTGAACAACAGGAACGGCCGGGAAGGTCGTACCTACCGAGAAGTAATAACCGATGGCGCGCAATGGATAGCGACGCACAGGGATTGAGGGACATGACATGTCATTACTGAGTTTTGAGAGGAAGTACCGTGTCAGGGGTGGCACGCTGGTTGGAGGAGACCTCTTTGACTTCTGGGTGGGGCCATTTTACGTCGGCTTCTTCGGAGTCAGCACTGCCTTCTTCGCCTTACTTGGCACTGCGCTTATTTTGGTCGGCGCATCCATGGGTGACACCTGGAACGTTTGGCGCATAAGCATTGCACCACCCGACTTATCATATGGCTTAGGGGTTGCCCCCTTCGCAGAAGGAGGCGCGTGGCAATTGATTACCATTTGCGCGATCGGTGCCTTTGTCTCTTGGATACTCCGACAAGCAGAAATTGCGCGCAAACTAGGCATGGGTCTGCACATTCCCTTTGCCTTTAGCTACGCCGTTCTCGCCTACGTTACTTTAGTTGTGATTCGCCCCATGCTTCTCGGTGCATGGGGTCACGGCTTCCCCTACGGCATTCTTAGCCATCTCGATTGGGTCTCAAACGTCGGCTACCAATTTTTGCATTTTCACTACAACCCAGCCCACATGATCGCAATTACATTCTTCTTCACGACGGCAATGGCGTTGTCCATGCACGGATCTTTGATCCTGATGGCCACCGACCCGCGAGATGGCGAGAAGGTGAAGACTGGCGAGCATGAAAATACATTTTTCCGCGATGATATCGGTTACTCCATTGGTGCCCTTGGCATTCACCGCTTAGGTCTATTCGTAGCACTCGGCGCGGCCTTCTGGAGCGCAGTGTGCATCGTGATCAGCGGCCCCTTCTGGACTAGAGGATGGCCGGAATGGTGGAACTGGTGGCTTGAACTGCCCATCTGGAACTGAGGAGAGACTGAATCATGATTGAATATCAGAATATTTTCACGCAGGTTCAGGCCGACGCTCCCGATTATCCGGGAGTGCCCATCGGCAAGGATGAAGAGCATCGAATGGGTGGACCCATTCACAGCTGGATAGCGGGCAAGCTTGGTGATGCACAGATTGGCCCAATTTACTTGGGCCCGTCAGGCTTCTTCGCCTTTTTGTGCGGCTTCATAGCCTTTGAGATCATTGGTCTCAACATGTGGGCCTCGGTTAACTGGGATCCCATCGAGTTCATGCGCCAACTGCCGTGGCTAGCTCTAGAGCCGCCACCCCCCGCCTATGGACTGAGTATTCCACCCCTTAACGACGGTGGCTGGTGGTTAATAGCCGGATTTTTCCTCACCGCATCGATATTCCTTTGGTGGTGGAGAACCTTTACCATTTCCAGAAACCTGGGCATGAGCAACTACCTAGCGTGGGCTTTTGCTGCGGCTATATGGTTGTACCTAGTGCTTGGTTTTATCCGCCCCATTCTCATGGGAAGCTGGAGTGAAGCTGTGCCCTTTGGCATCTTCCCGCACCTGGATTGGACGGCTGCCTTCTCAATGCGTTACGGCAACTTGTTCTACAACCCATTCCACATGCTTTCAATCGTCTTCCTTTACGGATCGGCTATTTTATTCGCCATGCACGGTGCCACGATTTTGGCGGTAAGTCGCTACGGCGGCGATCGCGAGATTGATCAGGTTACTGATATCGGCACGGCTGGTGAAAGGTCCATGCTGTACTGGCGCTGGTGCATGGGCTTCAACGCCTCCATGGAATCTATCCACCGCTGGGCTTGGTGGTTTGCTGTGCTAACCGTAATAACCGGTGGCATAGGCATTCTGCTCACCGGAACAGTTGTAGAAAACTGGTATCTCTGGGGTGTGAAGCACGGTATTGCACCGGCTTACCCTGTTATCGACGCGGTACCTGTCGTTGATCCTATGATGGAGGCGAACCCATGAAATTACCTCAGTTTATTCGCGCCACTGTAATGGTTCTCGCTGGCAGCTTGTTGGTGACCGGCTGTGAAAAGCCACCACCAGAAACTGTCCAGCTAGGCTATCGTGGTGTAGGAATGGAATTGGTCGCTAATCCAAAAACTCTGGCAGCGACTGTTGCGGCAAACCAGGTTCCTACCCCTCAACCGCCCGTTCCTGCTGTCGGACCCAAAGCCGGCGATATTTATCAAAACGTACAGGTTCTGGGTGATCTCAGTGTTGGGGAATTCACCCGCCTGATGGCCGCCATGACCGAATGGATCTCTCCCGAAGAGGGGTGTAACTACTGTCATGTGGCAGAAGGCTTTCAGTACGACACCAAGTACACCAAGCGCGTTGCCAGAGTCATGACTTTAATGACCCAGCAAGCCAATGTTGAATGGGGCGACCACGTCGGGGGCGCAGGTGTAACGTGCTATACCTGTCACCGTGGGAAAAACATCCCTGAGTATGTGTGGGCCACCGATCCCGGACGGCCCCATGCCCCAGGCATCATGACGGCAGGTCAAAATATTGCCTCAGTGACAGCCGCGTATAGCTCCTTACCCAACGATCCTTTGACCCCATACCTAGAAGGTGATGAAGAGGACGCTGCAACACTGCCGTGGCGGGTTGCGGGCCAAACCGCCCTACCCAATGGCAACCGATCGTCGGTCAAGCAAACAGAATACATCTACAGCTTGATGATGCATTTTTCTGATTCTCTAGGCGTGAACTGTACGCACTGTCATAACACTCGAGCGTTCTACGATTGGGAGCAAAGCTCTCCGGCAAGAGTACGCGCATGGCACGGGATTCGGATGGTCAGAGAAATGAATACCAAGTATGTCAATCAGACCACTGACTGGTTGCCGGACCACCGTAAAGGGCCCATGGGAGATCCCCTTAAGGTGAACTGCGCCACCTGCCACCAAGGGGCTTATAAGCCCATGCTTGGCGCCAATATGGTGAAAGACTATCCGAACCTAGCGCGTACAACGCTGCTAGAACCGAAAGAAGAGACGGCGCCAGCTTCTGAGACAGAAGCAGCTGCTGAGGAAATAACTGAGGACATGCCCGCACAGGCAAATGCGGGCAGTAGTGACCAAGGGATGACTGCTGGAAATTAGTCATCTCACGCCGACCTTAAAATCGGCACCTAGCTTTGCACTTGGAGACTTCTCCTAGTGCAGGGGGATGAGAGAAGGCGCCACTTAGTGGCAACGACTCTCAAACAACCGTCGCACCGACGCCTTCTTGGCATCTTAGCGGCATCTGCTTGAAAAAACATGGGAGGTAAAACCATGAGCGAGCAAGGCGGTAGCCCATCAGGGCTAACAAGCAATGAGGCCAAGGAGTTCCATAGTGCTTTTGTACAGGGATGGGTTGGTTTCGTTGCTATCGCGGTGGCAGCACATGTACTGATATGGATGTGGAAGCCCTGGTTCTCTTGATCAGGTTGTCATCGTAAACCCTGTGGAACTGCCTCTAATAGAGGCGTAACCACTACTAACGGAGAAAAACTATGCACAGAGTATGGATGCTATTTGATCCACGTCGGGTGCTCGTAGCAAACGCTGCGTTCCTGTTTGTTCTCGCATTGTTCATTCACTTCATTCTTTTGAGCTCAAGTTACAACTGGCTCGACGGCGAAGTAATGGCTACAGCGAGTCACATGGAAGCCCTACCCGCAGAACGTAAGTGACGCGGTAGTTACCCTGGCCTCTAGGGGCCAGGACTTTTTTGACCCGAAGAGAGGACACTGATTCTCTCTTAGACCACAGAGACTGAGTTAACATGCGCTTCCCCCAGTGCCAACTCGCTCACCCTAGTGTGAAATCTCTGAGGCACCCTTCGGGGCGGGTCACTTTACCCCCTTCTATTTAGGAATTCGTTATGAGCGAAGTACTCGGTCAGGTCTCTTTTGACTCCGAGGACCTCATTTTGGTCGACGCATCGGATCAGGTGATCGGCAACGCACCCAAGAAATCCGTACACCTCCCTGGGGGACAGCTCCACCGCGCCTTCTCAATTTTCGTTTATGCAAACCACAACAAAGTCTTGCTGCACAAGCGCAGTCCTGAGAAGCCACTATGGCCCAATTTCTGGACTAATAGCTGTTGTAGCCATCCAAGAATGGGCGAGACATACCAAGATGCAGTACACCGCCGACTACATGAGGAGCTTGGCATTCAAACGCCGCTCACGCGGGTGTATCAATTCGAGTATCAAGCACATTTTGGTTCCGTGGGGACTGAGCATGAGCTCTGTGCCGTCTACGTTGGACATCTCGAAGAACCCATAGACATTAGGCCGCATCCCAACGAAATTTCAGATTGGGGCTGGTTTGATGTAGAGGAAGTTGATCGTTGGGTAGCAGCTGCAGCTGAGGAGTTTACGCCTTGGTTTTTAATGGAATGGCGAACTCTGCGCGAGAAATATACCGAGTCTGTCGCATCTCTCACATCGAATACATCGAGAACACCAGGCAAACTTTGATCGCTGCCCTGCCCTGCTAAAAGATACGCTGTACAGTTAACACCCGACAGAGCGGGAGCTGACACCACAGTCCACAGCGCTACGGCACAGTTTTAACGACGTTTAGGCAGATTTCGAGATACGGAGATCACCTGAGTCAGGGTCCCAAAACTGCAAAAGCCTGAACCGACCCGAGTCAGTCACATGCACCCACTCCGATTCAGCCGTGACCAAATCTTCAGCCTGCAAGTTGTCGAGTAAATCCTTCTGCTCGGCAACTTCAAAATCAGCCAATGGTGCGCGTAGCTCTTCGCTCAGCCTGTGGACTAATCGACGCTGCTTGGCCTCTGCAGCAGTGAATTGCACGCCAGCGAGCGCAGGATGTTCGTTATTCCCAAGGGCAGCCTGCCATGCGTCGAGACTGTCTTGATTCCTTGACAGCAGGTTAGGTAACTCAGATACCGCACCAAGACCCACACCAAGAACGATTCGCGTTGGCTTATCCGAATAACCTAATCGGTTACGCACCAAACGCCCTTCTGCCTGGGCAATGCTCAGTGAGTCGTCGGGTTTTACAAAGCTATTAATTCCAACCCATTCATAGCCCGAGCCTTCCAGCTGATCCACGATCGCCGCAAACATCGCCATTGTTTCTGACACCGAAGGCATGCTGTGGGAGTCTATCCCTCGTTGGTGCTCAAACCTTTGTTCATCGCGGACAAAAGGCCTGCACAGCATCCGAGAAGGGTTCATTTCAGCGAGACTACGCAGTCCTTCCCGAACAGCGCTCACTGTTTGACCCGGCAACCCATAAACAACATCAAAAGTAATGGTCTCAAAATTGACTTGGTGGGCCGTGCTTAGCATGTCGTGCAGCAACTCCGGGGAGTAACTTCTACCTAGCCCCTGAGGCGTACTTGAATCGATCTCGCGCAGCTCAATGCGGAGATTGCGAAAGCCTAAACCTTTGATCAGCTCGAGTTGCGTCCAAGATGTTCGGTCTGGCGTAATTTCGAAGACGGTCTCGCAATCGCTACCAACGACAAAGTGCTTATCAATGAGGGTGGTCAATCGCGCCAATTGAGCGTTGCTCAACATACTGGGAGTCCCGCCCCCTACATGCAACTGTGTCAGTGAGCGCCCTCGCCCGATACGACCAGAAATCAAAGCCAGTTCAGTTTCTAAATTGATGAGGTATCGATCAATCACCGTATTGTCTACGGTGATTTCAGCCACCCTGTCGCAACTAACGCAACGGGTGGCACAAAAGGGGAGGTATATTTGCAGGCTCAAGCCTTTATCAAAATCGCCCCGCATGGCAGCGGTGTCTAGAGCGCTCGAAAATGCGGCAGAAGACAGTGGCAGTTCTCGATCACCAAGGATTCGGGCATGGGTCGGTATTGACGAAGCGAGAGTTGTTTCCGGGCTGACTGGCTTTTCTTTTTGGTTCATCAACAGCCTCCGTCTGCATCTAAGCAGCGCTGGCAAGCCTCAAAACCACCCTGTTCCCTCATCTTTTTGAGAGCACTTAGCGGCGCCCCACGGGCTAGGCTCTGGGCGTCATTTCTATATTTATGCAGCCCTTGGGTGGAACAGTAGACCTCCGGCTTGTTTAGGTCAAGTTTGTTTGCCAGAGTTTTTGCATTAACTACCTTCATTAACTGATTTCTCTAGGACTGAGGTTCAGATTTGGTCACAGCCGGCCCCCTATCGGGTGCTGCCCAATCCCAAAGTGCCGCGTCTCTCAACGGCGCCATTAAAAACAAGTGTTCCAGTGTGCCCAGGGCCGCAATTGCTCCCGCAAGCGTCAATCCGATCATGAGACCCAACTCGGGCGTCTGCATTGCGGCGTTAAATAGAAGAAAAGTCACAACGCCACCGACTACAACCGATACTGGGAATAATGGGTTTAACACGCGCCTCGGAATATATGAGTGGACGTAAGCCAAATGCTCAGGTAACCAGCTCTGATTATAATTACGCACACCCAATACCAGATTCAATTTGCTGCTCCAGCGCATGAGCCACAGCACAGTAAACGTCCACAGTGCCGTTTGGTTGGGTTGTTGCCAACTCAGCAAAAATAACACTGCAACCATGGCAAGTAGCGTGAGCTCGTGCCACAAACATGTGCCAAGACCGAGTCGCATCCTCGATGCTGTGGTGGCGCCGTCAGGGCAGGCCGCTTTTCTGGGGCCGGTGATAAAGCCCATGAGATAGCCCATTTCCAGCCAGCCCCAAAGCAATAACGCCAGACAAAAAGCCAATACAACGCTCTGTGGAGTGGACTCATAGACCGACGTTGCGACACCATAAAAAGCCAGCAACATGGTTAACGTAGACAACGCAAATATCTTCCGGTGATGGCGCTGGGAGCGGTGTACCAACCACAAAATAACGCCCGTTGAAAACCACCACCCGGTTAACGCAACGAGCAGCGCCAGCCCGAATTCGTTCATCGACTACCAGCCACCAATGGCAGGCCCGATTCTTGGTCAAGTAAACCCGCGAACTCAGCCATATTAGTGGGGCCAAAGGCCACTAAATCGATAACCTGCCCGGTCAAGGGGTCAATTAGCTGCAACCGCCCGTCCTCGTATAGGTTCAGGTGAAATCCTGTTTGGGCAAATAAGCCTTGTTGGTGACGAGTACGAACCAAACTTCTGACGACACCACGAATAAAGCTTCCCTCTCCCGCCGTCAGTGTGCGAACGATGACACTAGAGGCTGCATCAGAGATGACCACCTCACCGTCAGCGCCATCACTAAACAGCAGGGTTCTATCTTGAACCAAGGCACCGATCGGGGGATCAGCCACAATAATATTGTCTGTTGTGCGTGCCAGTAAAACAGCCGCAACAACAAAAAGAAGGCCGAGAGCGATCAGGGCCATAAGCCGATCACTAACTCGACGAATGTGCCTAATTTCTCCCGATATTTTAGCCTGCGACAACGGGTTGACCTCGGAGTAACTCCTCGTGCTGCGTTGCCTCTACCGGTCCGCCATTGACCAAATCGCCCTCTAAAGGCGCCATACCTTCAGAGCGCACTGTCTGAGCCAACAGGCGCGCCACATTTTGTGCATCCGGTATACCGCGAAATAGCGGTTGAATCTTTCGAAAACCTAGCAGGCGCACATGTGGCCAAAGCAGCATGTAGTAGAGCTTGGTATCTGATGTCGGGGTGAACAACATGTCACCTGTGCCATCGCTACATAGCCGCAAACCTGCACTATGTAACTTTTCTAATGGGAGATTCACCATCATTGGCGTCGCCACACCAGAGCGCAGTACCAGTCGTTTATTGGTTAAGGTGTAAACCGTACTTCGAGCATATAACCAGGCTGCCCCGGCCAGCAGGCCCAGAGAAACGCTCGCCAGGGTTAACTGCCAAGAAACCCCCGCCCAAATATGGCTGCTACTAGCGCCATCCATGAGCTTATAAACAACGTGAATACCAATCAAAGCGGCAAAATATAAGGCCAGAGTTCGCACCTGAAAAACCCGATTGGCGAGCGCCGTCCATCGAGGCACTCCCTGCCATACAATTTCTTCACCTTCTGGCAGGTCCTCGGGCAGTCCATTGACGGGCTCGTATTCGTACTCTCTCACAGCCAGGGCTCCTGTCTTTCGGGCATCGCATAGAGCGTACCGCCACCATAAAAAGCCGTAATCTTGTCTTCTTCTTGCAGTGTCACTTGGTCAGGATTAGCCAACTTTGGCACCTGGACAAATTGATCACTTCGAATCGACTTAACCTGAACCGTGCCATCTTTAGAAACACGTGCCATGGTCATAGGCAGAAGTCGTGTACCGTCCCCAACATCGACTTCGGCGTAACGGAATAATGGCTCAGCACGATCAACCCAAAGGTCAACAACAGTCCCGCCTTGTTTTCCATCGCAGGCCATCACGGCACAGCCTCTGGGATCGGGATCGCGGCTGTTTACGTTGTGCTCACCATCGACTCTAAGCGGCACGATTCTAGGCTCGCCATCGACCGTAAGGTCCGGCTTTTCAGGGCGAGTGGCCCAAGCTGCAGGGCCCACACCGTCGACCATGGGATCACCGGTTGGCTCTATGGGGTAACCCGCCGATGGACCTGTTGATTTGGCCTTAAGCTCATAGCTCGCAGGCGCAGGTCCGGGTAACGTTCGACTGCCCTGGCCATTGGCCAGATCGTAGGTTTTGGGCATTGGCATGCCGCCAACCCCTTCACGGAGTGTATCTCCTTTCCCTTCAAGCTCGAGAGGCCAGCCCTCGCGCTTGCCCTCGCGATGCAGGTAAAACACCAGCACGAAAAAGAAAATCCAAAAGGCGTACAACGCCACCTGTGCGACATCAATGTAACCGGTTATGGCTCCAGTACCCATTGTATTGCTCCTCTGCTTTTGCTTGTTATCCCGGAAAATCTGCGAGGCGCAGATCCGGTGGTTGCTGTAACTGTTCACCTGGCTGACGCACTAATGGTCCCAATGCAATCAAAGCGGCAAACAGAATGAAAATTTCAATGTGATAGACCACGGCGTAAGCGGTGGTGGGCATATTCAGCGCCGTACCCATCATGCCTAGGCTGACCCATCCTGCGACCACATCACGGATCGCGCCTCCGGCAAAAATAGCGATACCCGTAGCGGTGACTTGCACTGCACCCCAGACGCCCAAGGTCAAACCCGTGAGTTGGTCCGTTCGATCCAGAGTCATGATGGCGGTCAGAGTACCGACTGCAAACAGGCCGTTACCGACACCAATCGCCAAAGTCCCAAATCTGAATAACGTCTCTGACACCAGCGGAGCGGCGAAAACAACCGCGGAAAAAGCAAAAACGCCTATCATCGCGCCGACGGCAGAAATTCGAATAGGATCAGCCCCCCTTGCCAACAAACGCGCAGCGATGAAGAAAGCCAGCAGCATGCCAATGCCTAAGATCGCCGTGAGTTGCGTGGTTTCACTGACTGACATGTTGAGAATTTGAGCACCGTAGGGCTCCAGCAAAATATCCTGCATCGTGAAGCCCACCGTACCCAAGGCGACAGCCACCAAGAGCCTTCGTGCTTTGGGTTGCTCATCAAATTGACGCCAGACTTCTCTAAACGCCGGTCGTACAAGATCATGGCGTGTCAGGTGCGGTTGTCTGGCTTCCTGCTTCCATAGGGCTACAAAGTTGAGCAAAACCGTCACGACCGCAACGCCTTGCAGTACCTGAACAAGTCGAATGTAGTTGAAATCTGTCAGCAACTGAGCAAAACCGAGACTCGCAATGACGGTTCCAACCAGCAACATGACGTACAGCAGCGCTACGACACGCGGCCTTGATTCTTCGCTCGCAAGATCAGTCGCTAGCGCTAATCCTGCCGTCTGGGTCGTATGCATACCAATACCCACAAGAATAAAAGCAAGCATGGCCGCGGCTGGCCCCAACAGCTCTGGACCGTTGTGAGGCTCAGTCATGACAATAAGTGCAAAAGGCATTATGGCGAATCCGCCAAATTGGAGTAGCGTTCCCATCCAGAGATAGGGAACTCGGCGCCAACCCAAATAGGACCGATGAAAATCTGAGCGAAAGCCTACCAACGCACGAGCCGGTGCCAGCAGCAGAGGGATAGCCACCATGAGTGCCACCAGCCAAGCAGGCTGCCCTAACTCAACCACCATAATGCGATTAAGCGTTCCCGTAAGCATCACCGCGGCCATACCGACCGACACCTGAAACAAGGCAAGGCGCATCAAACGGCTCAAGGCCAAATTTTCGCTGACCGCATCGGCAAAAGGTAGCCACTGGCTGCCTATTCCCTGAATAAATTCACCGAAATTTTGGCGGGAGATAATCATCTGCGCGTTAGTTCCATGGCATGGGAGATATAAAACCCTCTGGATACACGAAAATCTCGAGCCATCTGCCATTGCGCAAATTCAGGCTGAGAGGCCACGGCGCGCTGAAGCTGGGATACAGCCATTGGCGCAATAGCCGGTGAGCGGTTGCCCCTAGGGAACCATTGCCCCACGCTGTGCATAGCCGTCAACAGCGGCGTTTTCGGCGCAAAGGTAAAGACAATGCTGCTGTTCACGGTCTCAGCCATTGCCGCCAGTGTTCGCAGGCCGTCTTCAGATTCGTAGTGGATCAGCGAGTCCATAGCGACAATATGGTCAAATGTCCCGAGATCTAGATGGGCCATATCTCCCACCTGAAAATCAATGCTGCCGCGCATCGCCGTATTACCCACCCGCTCTTGAGCGAGTGCGACCAGAGTCGGTGACAAATCGACCGCAACAACGTCTGCACCTCTGCGACTAGCCTCTACCGAAAAAGCCCCGGTCCCGCATCCCGCGTCAAGAACGCGTTTACCTGAGAGATCCTCTGGCAGCCAGTCTAGAAGTTGGGCGCGCATGGTATCCCGACCCTCTCGAACCGTTTGGCGGATGCGTCCCACAGGGGCATCCGATGTCAGCTTGGCCCACGTGTCCGCTGCAGTACGGTCGAAATACTGTTCGATTTCCTGTCGGCGCTGTTCATAAGTCACCACGTTTATTTTCCCGTCCCTAATCAGTCAAAACCCAGAAAATCGAAGAGCTCACGATCTTTCATGGGTGTTACTGGCAGTGCTTCTGTGCCATTCCAAAGACACTGTGCCAAATTCATGTACTCGCGCTGCACCAAATCGAGGCCATCGGCATCACCCATTTCGAAAATCGTGGACTTCTTCAAACGGCTGCGCCGTATAACGTCTAGATCAGGGAAATGCGCTAGGCGCTTCATACCCGTCGCCTCATTGAAGCGATCAATTTCATCGGTACTGGCACTGCGATTGGCAATAACCCCGCCCAGTCTCACACCGTAGTTTTTGGCTTTTGCGTTGATGGCAGTGGCAATCCGATTCATGGCAAAAATGGAGTCGAAGTCATTGGCGGTCACAACAACCGCGCGTTCTGCATGCTGCAGAGGTGATGCAAACCCGCCGCAAACGACGTCACCTAAAACATCGAAAATAACCACATCGGCGTCATCTAACAGATGATGTTGTTTTAGCAGCTTGACCGTTTGCCCTACGACATAACCACCACAGCCTGTACCTGCAGGGGGTCCACCCGCCTCGACACACTGAACACCGTTGTATCCTTCGAAAACATAGTCCTCAGGACGCAGTTCCTCAGAATGAAATTCCACCGACTCAAGCACATCGATAACAGTAGGCATAAGGGCCTTTGTTAAAGTGAACGTGGAATCATGCTTTGGGTCACAGCCAATCTGAATGACGCGCTTACCCAGTTTTGAGAACGCCGCGCTCAAATTAGAGGAGGTCGTACTCTTACCAATCCCTCCTTTGCCATAGACCGCAAACACCTTGGCCTTGTCTATTTGAATCTGGGGATCTAGGTGGACCTGAACACTGCCATCTCCGTCAGGAGATTTTCCACCCGCGTCAATTGCTTTTATAGGGATATGATTATTGCGTACATTCATGCGACCGCCTCAGGTGATATTCCTTCCATCCAATCTTCCAAGTCCTCACCAGCTTCACGCAGAGCGCTCAAAGAAGCTTCGTCAGGATCCCAATACTGGCGCTCGTGCGCCTCCAGTAATCTGTTGGCCACGCGGGACGCAGCCTTTGGGTTTAACAGCGCAAGTCGTCGACGCATATCCTCATCAAGGATAAAAGTTTCCGACAACTGCTGATAAACCCAGGGGGCAACTTGGCCCGTTGTAGCAGACCAGCCCATGGTGTTCGTGACATGGGTTTCAATAGCCCGAACCCCTTCATATCCGTGGTCTAGCATGGACTCATACCACTTGGGGTTTAAAACCCGTGTGCGAGTTTCCAGTGCTACCTGTTCGGCCAAAGTGCGAATTTTTTCATTACCGGTGGTGTGATCAGCAATGTAAACGGGAACCGAGTCACTACCGGTACGACGTATGGCTCGGCTAATGCCACCGAGCGTATCGAAGTAATGATCGACGGTAGTCACACCAATCTCCACAGAATCAAGATTTTGATAGGCCAAATCGACTCTAGAAAGCATCTCGGTGAGCAGTTCAGTATTCTGTGACACCGCACCGTGGCGGCCGTAGGCGTGCCCTTTGCGTGCGGTAAAGGTCTCGGCCAACTCGTCCTCGTTTTCCCAAGCTCCACTGTCGATCAGCATGTTCACGTTAGATCCGTAGGTGCCCTCGGCGTTACTAAAAACCCGCAGAGCGGCAGTTTCGAGGTCACATCCGTGCTCCGCCTGATAAGCCAAAGCGTTGGCTCTTATGGCATTTTTAGAAATAGGTTCGTCGGCCATAGCCGCGAGATAAGCCGCCTCGGCGAGTAGTCGTGTCTGCAAGGGCAGTAAATCGCGAAAAATACCCGAAAGCGTCATGACAACGTCGATACGAGGCCGACCCAAGGTCTCTAGATCTATCAGCTCGGCGCCACAAAGGCGGCCGTAGCTATCGAGTCGCGGCTGAGCTCCCATCAAGGCTAGAGCCTGAGCAATGGCAATTCCCTCTGACTTAAGGTTATCGGTACCCCATAAAACCAGCGCAATTGAAGTGGGTAATCCGTCGCTGTCTTGCTCATGCCTAGCCAACAGTTGGCGCGCTTGCCGATCGCCTTCTTTGACGGCGTATTGGCTGGGCAACCGGAAGGGGTCAAAGCCATGTAAATTGCGCCCAGTGGGAAGCATGTCTGGGGACCGCAAGAGATCACCTCCGCCCACGGGAGGAATAAATCGTCCGTCCAATGCTCTCAGAAGCGCAGGAAGCTCGCTGTCTTGTCCCAGCGCAGTTTTGGCCGACACCAATAACTCGAGGTAGGCCTGACGTTCGGCTTCAGGATGCGCCGACAGCTCGGGGTAATTGATCAGCTCTGAGATTTGCGCGTTATCGAGAACACGCTCTAGCAGGTTATCACTGGGTTGAAATTGCCCTTGTGCTGTCGAAATTGACTGCAACAACGTCAGACGATCTTCTCTAGGCATCACTTCGCCGACCACATGCAATCCATAAGGGATCAGTGATTCTTCGATCTCATTGAGTTGATGGCGCAGATCCTCAATGGCAACTTCGACGTCTTGATTCCAGCTCGGGGGGTTTAGATCGCAAGCCTCTGCTTGTTCTCGAATCAGCCCCACCAGCTCACCGAGAGAGTCAGCGTCCTGATCGTGATCTCGTCGGCGCCAACGATCAATAGAATCGCCCAAGGTTTTGAGCTCTTGATATAGATCAGCATTAGCCACCGGGGGCGTCAAATAACTGATTAAAGTTGCTGCCGATCGGCGCTTGGCTATTAAACCCTCCGAAGGGTTGTTGGAGGCATATAGATAAAAGTTAGGCAGAGCCCCGATCAATCGATCGGGCCAGCAATTAGCCGACAACCCTACCTGCTTACCGGGCATAAATTCCAGGGCGCCATGAGTACCAAAGTGCAGTACCGCATCAGCCTGCCAGGTCTCACGCAAGTACCGGTAAAATGCCGAAAACGCGTGGGTTGGAGCATGTCCCCCTTCAAACAAAAGTCGCATGGGATCGCCCTCGTACCCCATGGACGGCTGCACGGTCACCAGCACATTGCCAAATTCTGCGCCCAACACAAACAGTGACCGACCGTCCGTTAGCTGCTTGCCCGGCGCCGGCCCCCACTGTGCCTCGATCTCATCTAACCAAGGCTCGTTGCGCACATGATCGTCGACCGCGATCGTTGCACAAACATTGGCGTCGGTGCCGCGCTGTGGGGCATTACCCACCAAAATGGTATCTCTCAGGGCATCGACAGAATCGGGCAGCACCACGTGGTAGCCGTCATGTTTCAACGCTTTTAGGGTGTTGTACAACGACTCAAAAACCGCCAGATGTGCAGCGGTACCCGTACCCCCTGAATTGGGCGGGAAGTTAAAGAGAACCACCGCCACTTTGCGTTCTTGCTGTTCCCGCCGACGCAACTTGACCAAGCAACTCACGCGGTCAGACAACATACTGATGCGTTCTTCATGCGCTTGCATCGCGTTAGGCGTATCCGTCGCCTTGTCACTGCGACCACCAAACACCAAAGGACCTGTTGCCCCGTCAAGCTCCGGTATAGAAACCATCATGGTTGCTTCAATGGGCATAAGGCCCAAAGCGGAGTCTGACCATGTTTCGAGGCTCTGGAACTCTAGTGCCTGTACGGCAAGATAGGGCACATCTAACGATTTGAGGAGTTCCTGTGCTGCGTCTGTATCGTTATAGGCTGGACCGCCTACCAAGGAAAACCCTGTCAAGGAGACGACCGCATCGACAATGGGCACATCGTCTTCCATAAAGAATCGATGTACTGCTGGACGCGCATCTAGGCCAGCGGCAAAAGCCGGAATGACACGCAAACCCCGTAGTTCCAACGCTTTAATTACAGCGTCGTAGTGACTGCTGTTACCGGCCAACGCGTAAGAACGCATAAGCAGCAGCCCCACGGTACCGTCGCTGCCTTTACTGGATTGACCTTTTTTCGGCAAAGCCGCTAAATCGGCACTGATGCCCGTTTTAATTTTAGGGTGATAAACCCCCACTTCCGGATAATCAATAGGAGCTCCGGGCTCGGGTATCTGGCGCAATGCCTCTCTCGGGCCTGCGGCATAACGTCGCACAACCAACTGAATCATTCGCGACAAATTCTCTTCCGACCCGGCCAACCAATATTGCAAAATCAAAAAATAAATGCGCAGGTCTTGTGCCGTACCGGGTATGAAACGCAAAATCCGCGGCAGTCGGCGTAATACTGACAGCTGCTGTGCACCGACATTGCTTGGCTTGCCGCCACTCGTGCTTTTACCCCGAAGTCGCTTTAATAACGACATGGCACCGCCCTGCTCCCCATCCATGGAAAAGCGCCCCATACGGGTGAGCTTCATCACTTCACCTGCAGACATGCAGCAGATCATGGCATCGCAGTGTTCACGACGCGCGGTAAGCGCATCAAGAACCCCGGCAATATGGGGTTCCATAAACATCATGGTGGCAATAATAATATCGCCCTGAGCAATATCGGCTTTACAGGCCTCAAGCTTCTCGGGCCGGGCCTCCCAATCAGCAGCCGCATGAATCGCCAACTCTAGACCAGGCATAACGCCGCGTAACTTTACAAATGCCGACTCCAGTGCCGCACTGACGTGATTATCCAGCGTGAGTAGCACCACGCGGATCGAGACGTCCATGGCCGCTTCAGCGGCTGTAGTGCGCTTTTGCTTCATACAGAGTCTCAATATCGATCGCAGTCAAGCCGCGTTCTTCGGCGTAGCGTTCCGTATTACGCTTTGCCTTACCTCGAACAAAGAATGGAATTTTCTTTAACTCTTTCTCGGCACCGTCCTCCCAATGCACGTCCGCCAAGGCTACGACGTTACTTTCCTCCACTGCCATAAGCGTGCCTTCGCCGTGACTTAAATGTGAAGGCGCTGCATGGTCATTAAATTCAAAGTCGTCCCGGAACATGTGGAGCAAGTGCTCCTCCAGGCCCATAATTAAGGGATGTACCCAGGTATCAAATAAGACATTTGCGCCCTCAACCCCCATTTGCGGTGAAAACCGAGCCGGGTAATCCTGCACGTGAGCCGGAGTGGAAATAACGGCGCAACCTATACCCAATCGCTTAGCAATATGGCGCTCCATTTGAGTGCCTAACACCAGCTCTGGTCTCAGCTCGCTAACGGCTTGTTCAACGACCATATGGTCGTCGGTAATCAGTGCTTCGAGACCCAACTCTTTGGCCATACCGCGCACTTCTCGCGCCATCTCTCGGGAATAAGTGCCCAAGCCAACGACTTCAAAGCCCATTTCTTGCTGGGCAACTCGGGCGCAAGCCATTGCATGGGTGCCGTCACCGAAGACAAAAACCCGCTTGCCGGTGAGATACGTTGAGTCTACTGAACGGCTGTACCAAGGCAATCGGCAGTCGGCGACCGCTTCAGCGCTGATATCGACCTGTAACACGCCTGCCAGCTCAGCCAGGAAATCTTGAGTCGCACCAAACCCCAAGGGGACGGTGCGAATAATAGGTTGTCCAAAATTGCGTTCCAGCCAAGTGCAGGTGGTTAAAGCGACCTCTGGGTACAGGCAAACGTTGGCGTCCGCCTCGGGTATACGGCTGATATCGTGGATATCGGCGTCCAATGGCGCTATCACATTCACGTCGATACCGACCGACTGCAAAAGCCGTGCAATTTCTTGAACATCGTCTCGACACCGAAACCCCAGCTTACTGGGACCCAGCAAGTTAACGCTGCGGCGACGATTGCTCACATCATGCTCAGTTTTTTCATCGCCAGAATCACGCTGTGACGACAAGACAGCCCGCACCAGATGATAAAACGTTTCGCTAGCGCCCCAATTTTCTTTGCGGGAGTAGGCAGCCATTTCGAGAGGCACAACAGGCACCGGCAACCCGGAAGTCTCCGCAAGCGTACCGGGCTGATCTTGGAGGAGTTCTGCGGTACAGGAATCGGCCACTAAAATAAGACTGGGCTTATGATGATCGTAGGCAGCTTGTAAGGTATTGAGAAATTTTTCAGCCGTGCTAGCGCCCAGATCGCGAGCTTGAAACGTTGTGTAAGTCACCGGAGGTCGCTTACCGTCACGCTCGATCATGGTGAACAAAAGATCAGCGTAGGTGTCGCCCTGGGGTGCATGAAGCACCAAATGAACGCCTCGCATAGACGCGGCAACTCGGATCGCCCCCACATGAGGAGGACCTTCATAAGTCCACAGTGTTAGCTCCACGATCCCACCTCCAACGCCTTTTCTCGACGCAATGGCCGCGCAAACAGCTCTGCCAAATCTCCCGCCTGCTCAAACCCTTGAATCGGGGTAAAGAGAAGCTCAATAGACCACTTAGTTCTCAGGCCCTCTGCCTCCAAGGGGTTGGCGATACCTAATCCGCAAACTGTCAGATCGGGACGGGCTGCGCGCACCCGATCCAACGCCGGATCGAGGTCTTGTCCCTCGACCCAATCTACGCCTGCGGGTAATAAGGGAACTTCCTCTGCCATCACCCGCGCATCGAAATAAGGCGTTCCTACCTCTTTTGGCGTCATGCCGCATTCCCGGGATAGAAACCGTGCCAAGGGGATTTCCAACTGAGAATCTGGCAGCATGGTGAAAGACTTTCCGGACAGCTCACTGCGATACTTGACCAGCGCGGCCTCTGCGCGCTGGCGCGGGGGCTGAAGCACGGTCTCTTGAGTTTCTTGGTCGACCCCAAATGCATTTGCGGCCGCTCTAATCCAGGCTTCACTGCCCTCGGCCCCCAGCGGGAAGGGTGCCGATAGCAACGTGGCTCCTCGTGATTCGAGCGCACGCAGCGTCTCTCCCAAAAAGGGTTGCGCTAGCAGTAACTTCGTCTTCGCCCCAATACCCGGCAAGTCTGTCGACTGGCTTCCTGGGAAAAAGTCGACATGCTCAATGCCCAACTGAGTAAAGAGCCGGCGAAACTGATCTTCAACAATATCGGGGACTGTGCCTACAACGAGCAACCGGTCTTCCGCCGAGGTATCAGCAGGCAAGTCAGCCGCCAAACTCGCCAGACAATTGTCCTCACCCTGGGTAAAGGTGGTTTCAATGCCCGAGCCCGAGAATGATACGAATCGAACTTGCCCCTCATATTCCCGGCCCAATCGGCCAGCGGCATTGTCGAGATCTAACTTAATCACTTCTGAGGGGCATGACCCCACCAAAAATATACTCTTGAGTTCGGGGCGACGGGCCAGTACCTGCGCCACCACACGATCGAGCTCATCATGGCAGTCGGCCATACCTGCAAGATCACGATCTCCTAACACCGCCGTACCAAATCGTGGCTCGGCAAAAATCATTACCCCCGCCGCCGACTGAATGAGGTGTGCACAAGTTCTTGATCCAACCACCAAAAAGAAAGCGTCCTGAATCTTTCGATGCAACCAAATAATTGACGTGAGACCACAGAAGACAGCGCGCTGCCCTCTTTCCTGAAGCGGTTGAAAACGCTCGGGCGTGACTTCAGAAACTGCAATCACCTCAGCAGTCATCCAGATACCTCTGCAGCAAACTCTTGAACGGGGTCGGAATTGTTGTATGACGATGCCACTCTGGCAGCGCGCAACTTCAGCAGAAACTGGGCTGCATTAATGACGTAGGCTGTGTAAGCCGCAATTGCCAACCACATTTGCTCCCGGGGAGCCTGCAAATCGAACAGCCAAGATATAACGTAGGCAACATGCAGACAGATGACCAGCATGCTTACCACGTCTTCCCAGAAAAAAGCAGGTGCGAATAGGTAGCGTCCAAAGACAACCTTTTCCCAAATTGCCCCCGTTACCATGATGGCAAATAAAAATAAGGTTTTAATGAGTACCGAGATCACTGCAGCTGAGTAGCCCGTACCATTCGCCAGAAAATTAATGACGAAAACAAGGCTTAACGCAAACGCCAGAAATTGCAGCGGCGCCAACACACCTTGAACCGTCGTCCAGATGGAAGTATCTCGCCTTAAACGCTGCTCCGGGGTGTAAAGATCGGAGCCCCTGTTTAGGGGTTTTCTCGGTTCACCCACGATGACCTCCAGCGCGATCTGCGCTCCACGGGTACTTTTAACGGAGGTTATCCCTCCCCCTCCCAAGGTGTCAACTTCTTATTACACATTGTTTAGGTCAAAAAAAGTGACGTACCGACCCAAGATTTGGTTAAATATCCGAGATATGTCCATTTTAGGGTGCGTTTTTGCCTCGGCTCGTGTACACCTCGCTTCCATTGAGGGTGCCCAAACCGTAAAACAACCCACTAGACCCACGACAAAGGCCGATAAAGGATTATGCGTTGCTAAAAAACCTCGACCCAGACGCTGTCGCCTCAGTGCTCGAAGCAGTAGCTGATGTGCAGCTACACCTAGATGCCGAAGGCTACTGTCTTGACGTAGCGATCACCAACGCCGAGCTCACTGACCTCATGCGCATTCCCTGGCGCGGGCAACGCTGGCAGGAACTCTGTGTCGATGAGCATGCGGAACGCGCGCAAACGGCACTGTCTGCCGCCATCCGCACGCCCAACACGCCCAATCGAGTCGATCTAAATATTCGAGCTAGCGAAACAAGCGATGAACTACCCATGAGCTTTAGACTCATCCAGCCCACTGACGGTGAGGGTGTTATTGCCGTTGGGCGAGACCTCAGAGTCGTCAGCGATCTGCGACAACAGGTGCTCAATGCCCAGCATGCAATGGAACAGGACTATTGGGCGCTGCGGCAAATGGAGAATCGATACCGACGCCTGCTAGAGCTCACCAGCGACGGCATTCTCGTCGTCGATGAGGGAACCGGTCGGGTATTGGAAGCCAACTCTCAGGCCAATGTCATGCTGGGCATTGAGGGCCAAAGCATTATCGGCCGCCCTCTTCCCCTTGACTCAATGGAGATGCAAACCCTGCTTGACTCCGCCCGGGAAACGGGTGCTACCAGCCTGCGGCGCATGGTGCTGCCCAACGTTCCCCACGGCAGCGATGTTCTGGTGAGTTTCCAGCGTCAAGGCGCCGAGTCTCGGTATTTGATCAGACTCTCGAGTACCGGAGAGGACATTAATCTACAAGACATGCACCTGGCGGATACCTTTCAACTCGCCCCTGACGCCATCGTTCAGGTTAACAGTGACGGTCGCATTGAGCAGCTGAACGCAATCTTTCTCGAATGGATTAGCGTCCCCTCACCCGACCAGGTCATTGGTAGAACACTCGATAACTGGATCGGACGCTCAACCGTCGACCTGTCCGTGATGTTAAGCAACCTAAAGCAGGGGCGGCCTATAAAAATGTATGCCTCCGTGCTGAAGAACAGTGTCGGCACCACATCAGAGATAGAAATCTCTGCCGCGACGGTTCAGCGCGGGGACAACCCAAAGATTGTCTTTTTTATACGAGATATCAGTCGGCGCCTCACAACAGACCATCCGCTCACTGAACAACTGCCCCGCTCAATAGAGCAAATCACTGAGCGCGTGGGTCGTCACCCACTCAAGGAGCTCGTTCGCGAGTCTACCGATGTCATTGAGGCACTGTGCATAGAGGCTGCTCTCAAGCTGACACGGGATAATCGTGCCTCTGCCGCCGAAATTTTAGGGTTAAGCCGCCAAAGCCTTTACACCAAATTACGGCGCTACAACATTGGCGAGTCAGGGGCTGACGAGCAAAACTGACCAATTTTATTTACGCTTTATGTGTAAATAAAGTTTGACGTTGGTTGAGAGGCCTGTTTACCCTCTCAACTATGGAAAGAACTTCTTCTTTTGATACGCGCGCAACTCGCCCTCAGGCGAGCGCCCTGCTTGAATTACTCAAGCCCATTACGTGGTTTCCCCCCATGTGGGCGTTTCTATGCGGCGCGGTGTCTAGTGGCGCGGGTTTAGTTGAAAACCCCGTACTGCTTATTGCCGGCATATTGCTTGCCGGACCGATGGTTTGTGGGGCGAGTCAAGTCGTAAACGACTGGTTCGATCGCGACGTCGATGCTATCAATGAACCTCAGCGCGCCATACCCTCGGGCAGAGTCCCAGGTAACTGGGGACTGGTTTTTGCCATAACATGGACAGGGCTCGCTGCCGCTTGGGGTGCAGCTCTGGGGTTTTGGGTGGGTATCGCCACCTTTGTAGGCCTTGCTCTAGCCTGGGCGTACAGTGCCCCGCCTTTTCGGTTAAAACGCAACGGTTGGTGGGGCGCAGCTGCCGTGGGCATCAGCTATGAAGGCCTCGCGTGGCTCACTGGGGCAGCCGTTTTTCTGGGAGGGGTACTGCCCCCTTGGCAAGTGCTGGCTGCTGCGGCTCTTTACAGTATTGGTGCCCATGGCATCATGACACTCAATGATTTTAAGTCGGTCACGGGCGACCGCGCACTCGGTCTGCGCTCGCTGCCCGCCGAATATGGACTCCAGAAGGCGGCTGTCATCGCCTGCTGGTTTATGGCGGTACCCCAGTTCTTCGTGGTAGCCCTACTGATTACCGAGGGCGCCAACTGGCAAGCAATCGTGGTTTCACTCTTGATTGGTGCGCAACTTCTCGCCATGGCCAAACTCGTTAAAAACCCAGAGGAATTGGCGCCTTGGTACAACGGCACCGGGGTTATGGCTTACGTGAGCGGCATGATGGTCACCGCAACAGCACTCTCGAGTATGGCCTTATGACGACCCTGACCACTCTCAGCTGGCTAGGCATCGCAAGGCTTGGGCTTATACAGACCGCCTTGGGTGCCATCATCGTACTCACCACCTCCACGCTGAATCGCGTCATGGTCGTAGAAATGGCGCTACCTGCCATGCTCCCCGGCTTCCTCGTGGCAGTACATCATTTCGTCCAGCTCGCTCGCCCACGAATTGGCTACGGCTCGGATGTTGGCGGACGCCGTACACCCTGGATTCTTGGTGGCATGGCACTTCTGGCCGTAAGCGGCGTCGTGGCGGCCTTTGGTACCGTGTTAATGGCAAGCAGTGTCATCACTGGCTCCATCGTGTCGTTTATTGGCTTTTTTGGCATTGGACTAGGATCGGGAGCAACCGGCACTTCCCTACTCGTATTATTGGCCAAAGTCGTGGCACCCGAGCGCAAACCCGCAGCCGCGACCCTAGTATGGTTTATGATGATCGCAGGGTTTGCGGTTACCGCCGGGATCGCTGGCCATTATTTAGACCCCTTCTCCCCCAGTCGCCTGCTAGCCGTGACGGCCACCGTATCGGCGCTGGCCATGATTGTTACTGTGGTGGCCATACGCAATGTAGAGCCCGCCAATTACGCCGCACAACCCGTTACAAATTCTGAAAAGCCGGCCTTCAGTGTAGCCCTTAAGAAAATATGGCAGGAACGCCAAGCCCGACAGTTCACTATGTTTGTGTTTTTCTCAATGCTTGCCTACTCCTTTCAAGACCTCATACTGGAACCCTATGCGGGTTTAGTTTTTGGTTTATCACCCGGCGCATCCACTCAACTTGCAGGCACCCAGCATGCCGGTGTTCTTGTGGGAATGATCGCAGTGGCTGCAAGCGGCTCTTTGTTGAGTAAACACGGCGTTCGCCTACTGCGGGCCTGGACCGTTGGCGGTTGTATTGCCTCAGGGATGGTACTTCTAGCGCTTGCTAGCGGAGGATTAAACCCTGAGACATGGCATCTTTCAGGCAATGTATTTCTTCTAGGTTTCGCCAACGGTGCCTTCGCCATCGCAGCCATAGCAACCATGATGACGCTCGCAAGCGCGGGTGAATCGGGCCGAGAGGGTTTGCGCATGGGGCTTTGGGGCGCCGCTCAAGCTATCGCATTTGCTTTAGGTGGCTTTTTGGGCACCGTCGCAGTTGATGTTTGCCAAATCTGGATCGAAGTACCCGCACATGCTTATGGCTTGGTATTCAGCCTTGAGGCACTGATGTTCCTTGTGGCGGCATGGCTGGGCCTGGGCATCGGAAAAAATGAACAACAAGATGTAGAAAAATCGACCCCAAGCTTTGGGGAAATCGCCATGCAGGAAGTGATGGCAGGTCGCAATTAAAGGGGGAATCAAATTGTGTCCAATACAGACTATGACGTAGTGGTTGTTGGTGGGGGCCCATCGGGCGCTAGCGCTGCTGAGCATTTGGCCAAACAAAATTATCGGGTGTTGCTGCTAGAGCGCGCCTTTCGAATTAAGCCTTGTGGCGGCGCCATTCCACCCTGCTTAATCGAGGAGTTTGAAATACCAGAAGACCTTCTAGTCGCTCGCATACGCTCAGCACGCATGATATCGCCGACTGAAAAGAAGGTAGACATGCCCGTGGGCGAAACGTTTGTCGGTATGGTTGATCGGGACGTTTTTGACCCCTGGTTGCGAGAACGAGCCGTGACAGCTGGCGCTGAACTTCGCATTGGAGCGTTCAAAGCTTTGCACTACGACGACGAGGGCGTCTTGCATATTGATTTCCAAAGTAAAGAAGGTGGGCTTGAAAACGTGAGCGTTACCACCCGTAGCGTCATTGGAGCCGATGGCGCTCGCTCTAACGTAGCCCGACAGGCGATTCCCTGTAGTAAAAACGCGCGATGGGTTCTTGCCTACCACGAAATCGTAGAGGCACCTGCCGCCAACGACGAGCTGTATGACGGCGATCGCTGCGATGTGTGGTACCAGGGGGATCTATCACCCGACTTCTACGCCTGGGTATTCCCCCATGGCCGGCACGC
>Ga0206125_10000571_pt1 | contig 47164 bp, 39 predicted proteins | sample Helgoland_Spring_4_FD_148598 | JGI IMG/M metagenome (GOLD analysis project Ga0206125, IMG submission 148598) | Pelagic subsurface seawater microbial communities from Kabeltonne, Helgoland, North Sea - Helgoland_Spring_Bloom_20160331_1 | ecosystem: Environmental > Aquatic > Marine > Epipelagic ... | reverse complement strand
AAGGTTTTAATGATATGTCTTTTGTTTGAATCTGCCATGCTAGATTTAAACCAAAGCTGTTCATGGATATAATACCATACAAGTTTGGTGATGGTTGTGATTCCAGATAGATTAATTCCTTCTGTTATATCTCCAGTTATGAGCCATGCAAAAATAAAGGTATCAATGGTACCTATACATCTCCAAGATAGTGATTTGGCGAGGTGCCTTTTTGATATTTTAAATTTCTTAAACAATTTTATAGTTATTTGGTGTAAAATTCTTTGTACCAAGAAACAAATTCTTTTATCCCTCTATCTACTTCTATTTGGGGCTTGTAATCATAATCTTGCTCAAGACTTGTAGTGTCTGCAAAAGTTTGATACACATCACCTGCTTGCATGGGTAGCAAATTTTTTATGGCTGAAGTATCCAACTCTTTTTCTAGAGACTCAATAAAATCTTGTAACTGCACTGGCCTTCCGTTACCGATGTTGTATAATTTATACAAACTATCATTTTTAGACTCTTTTACTAGGGTATTAACAACGCCATCTGTAATATCATCTATATAGGTGAAATCTCTGGAGAGATTACCGTTATTAAATACCTTTATGGGTTTATTATTAATAATAGCATCTGTAAATAAAAACATGGCCATATCTGGCCTGCCCCATGGGCCGTAGACCGTAAAAAAACGTAAGCCTATAGTTTCAATATTATACAAATGGCTGTAGGTATGTGCCATCAGCTCGTTAGATTTTTTGGTAGCAGCATATAAACTAATAGGGGTGTCTACATTTGCAGTCTCCCTAAAAGGTGTCTGGTCACTATTACCATACACACTAGAGCTAGAGGCATATACCAGGCGTTTAACCCTGTGATGACGGCAACATTCTAAGATGTTTAAAAAACCTGTCACATTACTATCTATATAGGCTTCTGGATTTTCTATAGAATATCTAACCCCTGCTTGGGCTGCAAGATTACATACCATGTCAAAATTAAATGTCTTAAATAATTTTGGCAAGGCCTCTCTATCTTCAAGATTAAGCCTTATAAATTGCATGTTAGGGCCGTGGAGTGTACTTATCGATATTTCAGTAAACACAGTTGCAGCTTCTTTTTGTATGCCTAGCTCTTGTAGGCGGGCATATTTAAGGTTAACATCATAATAATCATTAATGTTATCTAGCCCAATAACTTTGTGCCCTTGTTTTATAAGCGCCTCACATACGTGATAGCCTATAAAACCAGCAGCTCCAGTAACAAGTATTTGTTTTGATTGCCTCATTAACTCCCTATTGCTTTGTACACAAAACCAATGGCCTCCAGTTTTTGTTTGTCTAGAATATTACGCCCGTCAAAAACAAAGGCGGGTTTTTGCATACTATCATAGATAGCCTGCCAATTGTAGGATGTAAACTCATCCCACTCTGTAAGAACAGCCACTGCGTGAGCGCCCTCTAAGGTTTTGTATGGGTCTTTATTTGTTTGTAAATACGTTGCGTTCTCTTTCTGGGAGCGCGTGTTTAAATAATCTAGGTCATTTAGCATCTGGGTAGAGGTAACCTTAGGGTCATACACCTTGATGCTAGCCTGCTCTTCTATGAGCATGTCTGCCACATAAATGGCTGCAGATTCTCTGGTATCGTTGGTGTCTTTTTTAAACGCCCAACCCAAAAAAGCAATGGTTTTTCCAGATACCGTATTATACATGGTTTTTATCATGTTTTTAACAAAACGATCTCTTTGGTAATTGTTCATCAAAATCACTTGATGCCAGTAGTCTGCAACTTCTTGTAACCCTAAAGATTTTGATATATATACTAGGTTTAAAATATCTTTTTGGAAACAAGATCCTCCAAAACCTACAGAGGCCTGCAGAAATTTAGGGCCAATTCTAGAATCCATACCAATGGCTTTTGCAACCTCTGATACGTTTGCCCCTGTTGCTTCACAAAGGGCAGATAAAGAGTTGATAGAAGATATACGCTGCGCTAAAAAAGCATTTGCCGTAAGTTTAGAAAGCTCTGATGACCACAAATTGGTGGTTAAAATGTTTTCTTTGGCAACCCAAGAACTGTAAACATTAACTAGGGCGGCAATAGCCTCTTTTCCTTCTTTGGTTTGGTTACCACCAATAAGCACTCTATCTGGCATGGCCAAGTCTCTCATGGCGGTACCTTCTGCCAAAAACTCTGGGTTGGAGAGTATCTGAAAATTTACCCCATTACCGGTATTATCTAGTATGCTTTGTATGGCCTCTGCAGTTTTTACAGGAAGGGTAGATTTTTCTACCACAATTTTATCAGAGGTGGCAACCCTAGCTATTTGGCGAGCACACAGCTCTACGTATTTTAAATCTGCAGCCATGCCCTTACCAGCTCCATAGGTTTTGGTAGGGGTGTTTACAGATATAAAGATCATCTCTGCTTTATCTATAGCATCATCTACATTTGTAGAGAAAAACAAATTACGGCCACGGGCCTCAGATACTACAGCGTCAAGACCAGGCTCATAGATGGGCAGCTTTGTGAGATCTGGATCATTCCAGTCTTGAATACGCTGGGCGTTTAAATCTACAACCGTTACGGTAATACCTGGATTTTTTTGAGCAATGACAGCCATGGTTGGGCCACCAACATAGCCAGCGCCAATACAGCAAATATTTTTAATTTTCATACATGTAAATTTTATTCAAAATAATTTAGGGTTGAATAACCACCCTCCTTTAAATACTGATCTTTTTTCATTAATTTAATGTCTGAGCGCATCATGTCTTTAACTAAATCCGCCAAATCATGCTCTGGCACCCATCCTAATTTATTTTTGGCCTTTGAGGCATCACCAATTAATATATCTACCTCAGAGGGTCTAAAATATCTTGGATCTACAGACACAACCTGTTTACCAATTTCTAATTGATAGGCTGGGTTGTTACATGCGGTAATAAAACCTTTCTCATCAACACCTGTACCTTTAAACTCCAACTCAATACCAACTTCCATAAAACTTAGTATAACGAAGTCTCTTACAGAGGTTGTGGTGCCAGTTGCAATTACCCAATCGTCTGGCTGGTCTGCCTGGAGTATCATCCACATCAAGCGAACATAATCTTTGGCATGGCCCCAATCTCGTTTTGCATCTAAATTACCAAGATAGCAAATATCTTGTAACCCTAAGGCTATTTTGGAGGCGGCTCTTGTTATTTTTCGGGTTACAAAGGTTTCTCCCCGTAATGGAGATTCATGATTAAACAGTATACCATTACAAGCAAACATATCATAGGCCTCTCTATAATTTACAGTAATCCAGTATGCGTACATTTTTGCAACAGCATATGGAGAATTTGGATGAAAGGGAGTAGTTTCTGATTGTGGTGTTTCGGTTACTTTACCATACAACTCTGAGGTAGAAGCTTGGTAAATTTTTGTCTTTTTTTCTAAACCTAGGAGCCTTACAGAATCTAATATTCTTAGGGTGCCAAGTCCATCTGTATTGGCAGTATACTCAGGTATTTCAAAAGAAACCGCTACATGAGACATGGCGGCTAGGTTATAAATTTCGTCAGGCTTGATTTGTTTTATTAAACGCGTGATATTGGTACTATCTGTCATGTCTCCGTAATGCAGAAAGAAATTTTGATTATCTGTGTGAGGGTCTTGGTATAAATGATCTATGCGATCTGTATTAAACAAAGAACTTCTTCTTTTTATGCCATGAACTTTATACCCCTTTTTTAGCAAAAAATCACTTAAATAAGCGCCATCTTGCCCTGTGATACCTGTAATTAAAGCAACTTTCATATTTTTTGTTTCAAAAAAAGACATTGACCTAAACTTTGATTTAGACTATTTTGTCTTAGTCAATGTCTATGTTAGTTTAACCTGTTTAAAATTCTCTATATTCTCTAAAAACCAATCATAAGTTTTTTGGATGCCTTCTTCTAACTCTGTGGTATACTTCCAACCTACCGCTTTTAGCTTAGATACATCCATTAGTTTTCTTGGAGTGCCGTCTGGCTTTGTAGTGTCCCAAATAATCTCACCTTGATGCCCAGTAACTCTTTGTATGGTCTGGGCCAAGGCTTTAATAGAAACGTCTATACTAGAGCCTACATTATATAAATATTCTGGTAATTTATTTTCTAGGGCGTACACTACTGCTTTTGCCATATCATCTACAAATAAAAACTCTCTCATTGGAGTACCGCTGCCCCAGAGTGTTACCGGAGCATTATTATTTACTCTAGCCTCATGAAATTTACGCAACATGGCTGGCAATACATGAGATGTTTGCAAATCAAAATTATCATGGGTACCATACAAGTTTGTAGGCATTAAACTCACATAATCTTTATTAAACTGCTCTCTAATTGCTTTGCAAGCCATCACTCCAGATATTTTGGCCAGGGCATACCACTGGTTGGTTGGCTCTAGAGAATCTGTAAGTAGGTATTCTTCTTTTAAGGGTTGTTTTGCAAACTTTGGGTACACACAAGAGCTCCCTAAAAATATAAATTTTTCGACCCCATGTTGTAATGAAGCATCTATCAAATTGTTTTGGATTTGCATGTTTTCCATCAAAAACTGATAAGGATAATCATTATTTGCCAGTATACCACCCACCTTTGCAGCTGCGTCAATAACTACCTCTGGGTTTTGGGTTTTAAAAAAGTCTTGGACTTTCTTTTGATTTTTTAAATCAAGTTCTTTACTGCTGCGACCAATTAAATTATCATACCCCTCTTGCTCTAGGAGTCTCCAAATAGCAGATCCTACCATACCTCTATGGCCCGCAATGTAAATTTTTGTGTTTTTTCTCATGCTTAAAACATATACCTATAATCTTGCATCAACTTGACCTCTGGGCAGAAATCCTTTTAAATCATACACAATACTCTTAGCATCTTTTTTTAAAGATGTTATATCAATCTCTGAGAATTTGTTATGTGAGACCGCTAACAAAATCCCATCATATTTTTCTTTAATTTGGTCTATAAGGGTTATTCCAAAAACGGTTTTAACCTCTTTGGGGCAAGCCTGGTAATCATGTACATCAACATGTAATCCAAATTCTTCTAATTCTTGATGTACATCTGCAACTTTTGAGTTACGAATGTCTGGGCAATTTTCTTTGTAGGTAAGCCCTAGAATTAAAACTCTAGCTCCTTTAATTTGCTTACCCGCCCCAATAAGCATTTTAATCATTTTGTTTGCTACAAATGCGCTCATGTTGTCATTCACTCTTCTACCACTTAAAATTACTTCTGGATGATATCCCAAATTTTCTGCTTTGTAGGCCAAATAATATGGATCTACACTTATGCAATGGCCTCCTACAAGTCCTGGTTTGTATTTAAGAAAATTCCACTTAGTACCAGCAGCATCCAAAACGTCTTGGGTGTCTATGCCAACCCTGTCAAATATTAAGGCTAGCTCGTTTACAAATGAAATATTAACATCCCGCTGAGCATTCTCTATAGCCTTACTAGCTTCGGCAACCTTTATACTGGCAGCCTTAAAAGTACCTGCAGTAATAATTGACTTATATAATGTATCTACAAAATCGGCAACTTCTGGAGTTGATCCTGAGGTTACTTTTTTTATGGTAGTTAAGGTATTTATTTTATCTCCCGGAACAATCCGCTCTGGAGAATAGCCGCAGTAAAAATCTACATTAAAAGTTAAACTACTTGTTTTTTCTAGTATGGGCACACAAACCTCCTGGGTACAACCAGGATATACAGTACTCTCATAAATAACAGTATCTCCTTTTTTAAGAATCTCTCCAAGCATTACTGTAGCCTCTTTTAAAGGTTCTAAATTTGGAGTTTTAAACTCATCTATGGGTGTAGGCACTGTAACTATGTATATGTTACACTCTTTAATATCATTGATACTTGAGCTAAATACTAGCTTACTAGCGCTTTTAATCTGCTGTGTTGAAGCTTCGTTTGTATGATCAATCCCATTTTTTAACTCATCAATTCTAGAGAAATTAATATCAAAACCTATGGTTATGTATTTTTTTCCAAAGGCTGTAGCAAGAGGTAGCCCCACATAGCCTTGTCCTATAACTGCAATATGTACATTCTCTAAATTCATTTTTGATGCGTTCTGGATATAAATATCATGTTATTCTCTAGCATAATCATCCTGCAATCGTACAATATCATCCTCGTTTGATGGTGACACTGCGTCTGTGTGCTGCCAAAATTCTGCAACTATACCCCAACCATCAAGGCCAATAAGGCGGTGACGTTCTCCTTTTTTAAGTGTGATAACATCCCCATTGTGATGGGTTATCATAGGTTTTTGGGTATCATCAAAGCTTCTAATTATGCCAACCGGCCCTTTAACAACACGCCAAGACTCGGCTCTTCTGTGATGGTATTGCCAAGATAATCTTGCCTGAGGTTTTACCGCAAGTATTTTTGGACTTAGTTTTCCGGCTTTGCGCAGGGTATCTACATCAAAGCCATCAAAATATATATTTGAGAAACGCTGGGCATCTTCTTCTTGAATTACAAAAAAACCTCCCCAAGGACGGTTGTGATCATAGGAGTCTATCTTTAAATTATGATGAGTCAGCTCATTTTCTATGGTAGTAAATATTTGCATATTTATTTTTTTAAAAGCCAGCTGCTTGATTGTATTTTGTCTCCAAGGCCATCCAAAAGGGCAATACCCATTTGCTGGCATACTGGCTTTTCTGGTATGGTATCGTTGTTTTGATCTCCTCCATTGGCAAAGGCCAAGTCATACTCTTGCCCGTACTCTTGCGCAATTTTGGCAATAGTTTTACAGACAGTTCTATCTGTATCTATAGATAAAATGGCTTTATCAACCACCCTAAGGCTTGATACAATAAGCATGCGCTCGTCTTCAAGCTGAAACTCTTTACTTTGTTTTAAAGCTCTTTGATGATCATTATTAACAATAACAAAGAGCGTATCTGCAAGCTTACTTGCACTTGTAAAATACTCCAAATGCCCTTTATGTATCGGGTTAAAATATCCAGAAACGATGATTGCTTTTTTTTTCATTTTACTATTGTCTATTTTTTTTGTGTAAAAAGTCAAATACTATGTGCTTATTTTATTAAACGGCTTCGCCACCTTGACTTACATCAAAGAGGTTAATGCGCTACAAATGAGCTGCTTACAAATAAAGCAGGTATCAAACAAAATTATTACAATTATGTGAGCAAAAAAAATATTTTACACCTTGATTTAGCAATAAAATAGGCCACACCGGGCCCATAAAATAGCTTTAAAAATTAGTACATTTTAATGAATTGTATTTCAACTTTTTTTTCTAAAAGAAATCGTGCCGTTTTCATTTTTAATTAAAAAAGAAGGAAGACAAACAACGAAAGAAGCCATAAGAAAAAGAAAAATAAATGATATGTTGATATCAAGCCCTGTCACAATAAATGAGATGCTGGTTATGAAAAAAGTGTACAAAATAACGAAAAAAGTAGCCTTGCGGTGAGAAAGGCCCAAACGTAATAAATGATGATGGATGTGGTTTTTGTCTGCAGAGAAAGGACTTCTTTTTCTGAAAATCCTTACGGTAAAAACACGCAAGGTATCTACCAAAGGATAGGAAAACACCGCCATTAATACGACTATTTTATTACCACCAAATAGCGACTGATCTGAGATAGCAGTTGTAGTGATACAATCAAGAGTTAAAAAACCTAGAATAAGCCCCATGACGAGTGAGCCGTTATCACCAAGAAATATTTTTTTACCAGAAAACATATTGTGGTACATAAAAGGTATGAGACACCCCACTCCTGCCATACTCAAAAGCATATTAAAGAAATTGCTATTTATATAAGCAACATAACTAAAAAACAAAAACGCTGCCAAGGATATACCTGAGGCCAACCCATCAATACCATCAATAAGGTTTAACATATTAATAAAGACCACACTCACAAAGACAGATAATAGTAATGAAGGGATGTAAGAAATTTCAGTAAAACCAAAAAGCCCTTGCATGTTGTCAATATATACAGACGCGTTGTGAATTAACAAAATAGATATGATGAGCTGAAGTATCAGTTTGTGTAGAGGCGCTAAACCAACAATGTCATCTAAAACACCAACAAACAACAGTACCATAGAACATGCCCCAAGCAAAAAGAAATTAGCAGCCTCTATTTTTGAAGGAAACATATAAATAACTACAAACATTGCAAAGGTTGCTGCAAAGTATACAGCCACACCCCCAAGAAGAGGAACTTCTGTTTTGTGAGATTTTCTTGCAGATGGTGCGTCAGTAACATTTCTGGCCATTGCTAGTTTACGGATGGCTGGAACAAAATAAAGAGAAAGCAATAGAGCTAGAACCTGAACAAGCAATCCATATTGCAAAATATCATTTGATACAGATGTAAAGAATTCTTCTAGCATGCGTGTTTAATTGTTGTAAACTTAAAACTTAATTGTAAAAGTGTGTATACATTTTTAAAACTTAACAATTTCTTAAAGTAAATTACGGTAATTGAATAAGGTGTCAAAATTTAATACCATTAAAAATATAACAATAAAAAAATGACATTGTAAAACTACCTTAGTTTTACGACATAAATGATACACAAATGATACATTTTTTTATTTATTAACTAAGACTTTATGTTATGAACTCATCTTACGAAAATAAAAATATACCCTGATACGAATTAAATAATAATTACACTAAAATAAAATACTTTTACATGTAATTAGACAAAAAACACCTTTATACACCTATTTTGTAAGTAATAAAATTATATTTGTGTATGATAAAAAACGAACGTTTAACCCTTATACTGCTACTAGGTTTTGTTTGCAGCTGCTTTTCTCAAACACCAAAAATTATTGATACCTTAAAAATTCATGCTCAGATTAAAGAGTATGGGTTAGATGAGAAGGTGATTAATTTTAAATCCAATTTTTTTAAAAGTATTGTTTTTAAAAATGATTCTGTTATATACTACAACCCTGATGGTACACTTCATTTATTTAAAATACAGCTTGGAGATTCATTAGATGTAAGTAAGCTTTCAAATAGCATTCATTCTGGGCATAATTTTGAAAGAAATTTATTTTTACACAAAGAAACACTTTATAGTTTCGCAGGGCATGGCTTATTTAACAATTTTACGGGCATCGTTTATTTTGACCCTGCTCTTAAAGGATGGCTAGAAATTAAAATAAAAAATTATCCAATTGATTCAGACAGAGTTATAAATTCCTGGAAGCATGGTGATGCATTAATGGTATTACTCAGTCATATCGATGAATCTGGGCCTAATTCAAAATCTAATGTTAAATACTCCTTTGGGGAGATCAACCTTAATGACTTTCAATATCAAGAGCTTTTTAACTACTGGGACGGTTCTTATAAATTAATTTACAAGGAAGGAATAGATGATTTTAGAGGGAATTATGTCTATGATTCACAATTGTATTCTCTTCATGGATACTATAGAAAAAATGGAGTGTGTGAATATAGAATTTTTGAAAAATCCTCAGGTACTCTAAAACGAACATCAAAATTAGACGCCATCAAGCGTGTTGATGGGATTTCTTATGTCTATGTAAAAGGAGATACAATTTATTATAGAGACAAACATGGAGATATAGCATCCTTTAATGTGGACTCAGGTACTGTCATTGAAAGTATAAATTACATAGAAAAATACAAAGCTAAGGTTGGTTATAGCCAGAATGAGGTTGCTATTGTTTTGATCGCAATAGCTATATTACTTATTGTTGTAGTGCTAATTAGAAAGCAAAAAATAAAATCAAACCAAACAACAAAAGAATTAGCAAACATCGAAAAAGTATTTGTTAGCATCAAATCTACCACTATCACAAAAGAAGAATTAGATAATCTACTGGGTATCTCACATTATTCTTATGAAACTATTAAAACCAAAAGAAGTTCGATATTAAATCAATTAAATCAAAACGGAAAAGTAAAAATTGAAAGAGTCAGAAAACAAAGTGACAAAAGGTTTTTTGATTATAAAATAAGCTAATTATTAACCGAGAGAGGAGCTAGTAATTTTTAATCGAAAAGTAAGTGTAAGTTCTTAAAATCATAAAAAGAAATTCCAAACCAAGCCAAAACGAATCAAAGAATCTCTGTAGGGATATCCGGGAGCAGAAAAATATTGTTTTGTGCTTGAAAACAAGGCATTGAAATGTTCCCAGGTTACAAAAATTCTTGTTTGACGTATTTTAGCATTAAAAAATAAATCTACCATAGGAAATCCTCCAATTTCTTGCTCGTTTTGCACATAAAACTCAGCCAAAACAGGATCATAGCCGTTACTATTAAATGCAGTAAAATACTTTAAATTAACTCCTGTCTGGAAAAACAAGGCGTTTTTAAATAAGGTATCCTTATAATACAACGACTGGCGGGTTATAAATTCAGGAACATTAAAAACAGTAGCACCATCCAGCACATTTTGATACATTATCGTATTGTTTAATGCAAAGCCTCTCCAATTAAATTCTCTCTGGGCTTTGAGTTTTAAATAATTTACCCTTTCACTAGATTGCATGGGCGTAGGTCTTAAAAAAGAACCTTCTTGAGCGTTTGTTGTGTTGATGGCAAAATAGGTGTAATCATCAATCCCCGTGAAAGTAAACGATAGATTGGCTATTTTTTTTGACCACAAATCAAAACCAAGCTCTTGTGTTTTGATGGTATTAAACTGAGTCTTCCAATTATAGTTAATATAGTCACTTTGGTACAACTGAAAATTAAAATTTGGTGCAGCGTTATGAATTTTAATTGAACCTTGTGCTCTTGTATCTTCGTTTAGGTTAAAGCCGGCAGTAGCATTGATGTAATTACCAGTGGTGGCTCCACTTACATTAATAGCTGCCGCTGCATTTATATCAAACCCTTTGTACTGCTTTTGATAGGTACCACCAAGTGATACTACCCTATCTTTTATTCTATTTGGAATCTGGCCGCTATTTAAATCAAGGACCGTGTTATAACCATAATTGTAATCTGTAAGGGTGGTAAAGAATTTAAAATTACCCAAAAGCCTGTTGGTAAATTTTACATACCCCTGGAGGTTGAACTCCTCTAAAGTGGTTTTGGTGTACAAATCTGTAGTCTCATAAGAGGCACCATATGGCTCATAAGCATTTTGTTGGCGGTACTCAAAGAGCTTATCTTCATACCAAATACTATTTCCTAGCACAAGGGAAGTGGCATGGATGCTATCTGCTTTTTGGGTAAGTGCATACTCCTGGTTAAGATACAATCGTACTCCTTTAAGATTATTCTCTGCATCTTCAAAGTTTACATCCAGTCTTCCTCGATCGCTAAACTCTGGATCATCATTTACAAAAAGATCCAATGAATTTTGAGTAAGACCTCCATTTTCTCTATTTAAAATATCATGAGAAGCTACATGAAAACGAACATTGTAGCGATTGTTTTTTGAAAAATAGTTTGATGTAATCAGTAAATTACCTGTACTTGTAAGACTTTGCTGATACGTACCCAAAGAGCGTACCCCTTGGTAAGACAAAGAAAAATTAAACTGTTTGCTGGTATTTATGGTAAAAAAAGAATGTAGCTGCTGCCCTTGCTCAAAGGCTGTCTTGAAATAAATCTCTGTTAAAGGCGTAGGGACGTTAAAATAACTAACATCTTCAATCTCTTTGTAATTATAATGGTGGGATTGCGCTGCAAATAAAGGGATTAGTCTTTTTGACTGGGTATTCATAGCCAAGGCGTTGTAGGTTTGCCCAACATTAGAGAAAGGCAACAACTCAAAAGTGTCACTACGCAAATAATTAAACTTGTAACTTTTTTGGATACTAAGTGTGGTGTCCACATAAGTTGTGTCTCTCTGATGTGATATAACTTTGTAAAGAGAGATGGGTGGTTTAGTATTTTCAATTTTCTTATTGTCTAGAGGAGTATCAGGATTTTGAGCGATTGCAGCACAAACCCAAAAAACGAGACAAATAAAAAAAGAGACGTGCTTCATATAGCAGTAAATGATTTAACAAAGGTATATTTTTTTTACTTCAGAAATAGATACATCACTAAAAATGGATTGTAATTGAATCAAAAAAACAAGCTCTCAAAGTAATAAAACACCACATACAACCAAAAGGTTGATTTGATATAGCTGGTCCTGCTAGACGCTACAGTTCAAATTTTTCATTATTTTTATCATTCTCGATACTACATAAGCATGAAAGAAAACAACGCCTACATTCTGGGCACAGATACTCAAGAGCTTCACCGGCTAGGAGTGCAACATCAAATATGGGCAAGTGAAGCGCATCAAGGCTGGAACCAAGCAAAATTTACTGAAGGGCATACCATCCTTGATTTAGGATGTGGTCCTGGATTTTGTAGCCAAGAACTTGGATATCTTGTAGGCGCAAAAGGCAAGGTAATTGGTGTGGATCTTTCTCAGACTTTTATTAAGCATTTACAGCACATAGCAAAGAGCCACAAGCTACCTATACAAGGTGTCGTCTCAGACTTTAACAACATGAGCTTAGCGCCCAATACTTTGGATGGTATGTATTGCCGATGGGCATTGGCCTGGCTAGAGAATCCAGATGAAATTTTACAAAAAACACACACTGCTCTAAAGCCTGGTGGGCGAATGGTAATTCATGAATATTATGATTGGACCACCCATCAAACCCAGCCTTTTAAACCAAAACTTGACCGAGCGATAAAGGCAGCCATGCAAAGTTTTTCTGACTTTAAAGGAGAAATTAATATAGGCAGAAAACTACCACAAATATTAAGAGATTTGGGCATGAGGGTAAGCCACATTCGCCCTATGCTAAAAATGGCAACAGCCCAAGATTTAACATGGCAGTGGCCAAAGACTTTTTACCTTAGCTATTTTCCAAGACTTGTTACAGCGGGTTATTTAACCCATCAAGAAGCAGCACAAGCCTTAGAGGAGTTAACCCAATTAGAAAATACGCCAGGAGCTACGCTTTGCTGTCCTTTAATGGTAGAGGTCATTGCGCAAAAGGTGTAGGCTTTTTATCCAAACCAACCGTCTCTGTCAAGACTTCTGTATTGTATGGCCTCAGAGATGTGATCTTGGTCTATAGCTTCACTTGCATTTAAATCTGCAATGGTTCTAGCTACTTTTAAGATACGATCATAGGCTCTGGCCGAGAGATTTAATTTTTCCATGGCAGCTTTGAGTAGTTTCAGGGATACTGGATCTAAAACGCAGTGCGCTCTAATTTGTTTGACGCCCATCTGCGCGTTGTAATGAATATATTCATTTTGGCTAAAACGAAGGCTTTGAAGCTCTCTTGCTTTTGTAACACGCGCTCTAATAGCCGAACTTGGTTCTGCCTTTGCCCTATCACTCAATTTTTCGAAAGCAACTGGAGTTACCTCGATATGAATGTCTATTCGATCCAATAAAGGGCCAGAAATTTTACACAAATAGCGCTGCATCTCCTGTGGAGATGATTGCACAGGAGCATCTGGATCATTAAAGTACCCGCTTGGGCTTGGGTTCATGCTGGCCACTAACATAAAACTTGCAGGATAGGTAACTGTAAACCGAGCTCTGGATATGGTTACATCTCTATCCTCAAGGGGTTGACGCATTACCTCCAAGACACCTCTTTTAAATTCTGGTAATTCATCTAAGAACAATACCCCATTGTGTGCCAAAGAAATCTCTCCTGGTTTTGGGTATTGACCCCCACCAACAAGGGCCACATCAGATATAGTGTGATGTGGACTCCTAAAGGGCCTAGAGGTCATAATACCCGATTTTTGTAATGTCCTGCCCGCCACACTATGTATTTTGGTAGTCTCCAAACTCTCCTGCAAGGTCATTGGTGGTAATATAGAGGGTAGTCTTTTGGCCAGCATTGTTTTTCCAGACCCTGGAGGTCCAATTAATATAATATTATGCCCTCCCGCAGCGGCAATCTCCATACAGCGTTTTATGGACTCTTGCCCTTTTACATCTGCAAAATCAAATTCGGGTCGCTCTAGATGCCTGTAAAACTCTGCCTGTAAATCTATGGTGGTTTCAAGTAGTGGAGTAGCCAAATCAAAATAAGCAATTACTTGAGAGATATTAAGGGCGCCATACACCTCTAAGCCCTCAACTATGGCAGCCTCTTTGGCATTTTGCATAGGCAAAATAAAACCTTTAAACCCCTCCTCTTTGGCCTTAAGCGCTATAGATAAGGCACCTGTGATTGGTTGCAAGTTTCCATCCAAAGACAACTCCCCCATAATAATATAGCTATCTATTGGGTGTTTTAGCTGTATTTGATCTGTAGCAGCTAGTATACCCATGGCAAGAGTAAGATCATAGGCAGAGCCTTCTTTTCTTAGGTCTGCAGGAGACATGTTTAAAATTATTTTTTTACCAGGTATTTTATACCCATTGTTTTGCAGGGCAGCGGCAATTCTGAAATTACTTTCTTTAATGGCATTGTCTGGAAGACCCACCAAATGGTAGCCTATGCCAGTATTTACATGTACCTCAACGGTGATGGTGGTAGCTTCTACGCCAAAGACGGCACTACCAAAAACTTTTGTAAGCATATTTTAAGTATCAATATGCTGTAACCAGGGAATAAATAGGAAATGAAATATACAAACAAAATAAACCACTGCAAAAAAGAGAAAGGCATAAATAAAAAGTGGCACCACTACCCTATGATACCCCTGGTGTAAATTGTTATTTGTTTCACTACTTTTGTTTTAAAAATAGTATATGAACTTTGGGTCTGTTTTTAAATGTATTGCTACAGCTTTTATAAGCAGTATGGTGTTGATTTGTTGTGATCAAACAACAACGCCTGCAAAGCTCACCCCTGAGAATAGCGAAATAAAATATGCAACAGGCTTTACCATAACACAGAGAGAAAACCACAGTGTTATTAGTATAACAGCCTCAAGCTCGAGTAGTAAAAAGGAGCTAACATATGCACTGGCAGGAAAAGACATTGTAGTAGAAAATCCTGAGGGCTATCATGCCGTAATTAGAACACCTCTTGAAAAAATAGTGGTGACTTCTACCACACATATTCCCTCACTAGAAGCACTTGGGGTTGAAAATAGCCTTGTTGGTTTTCCAAATTTAAACTACATCTCCTCAAAAAAGACACGAAGTAATATTTCAAAAGGTAATATCAAAGAACTTGGCTCCAATCAAGATATAAATACAGAGGTATTGCTCGAGCTTTCTCCAGATGCAGTTGTAGGTTTTACATTGGATGGAAGTAACAAGAGTTTAAAAACCATTGAAAAAACAGGCATCCCCGTTCTTATTAATGCAGATTGGAGAGAAACTCACCCTTTAGGTAAAGCAGAGTGGATTAAATTTTTTGGAGCATTATATAACAAAACTAAACAAGCAGATAGTATTTTTAATACCATAGAAACCAGTTACAACGAGGCCAAAAAATTGGTGCAAAACATTAAATCAAAACCAACAGTGTTGAGTGGGGCGATGTATAAAGATATTTGGTATTTGCCCAAGGGAGATAGCTGGGCTGCTCGTTTTATTGAAGATGCCAATGGTGAATATCTCTGGAGAGATAGCAAAGGTACTGGCAGTATTGCCTTGAACATAGAAAGTGTTCTTGAAAAAGGACAAAATGCAGATTTTTGGATCGCTCCTGGACAGTTCACCTCACGTGCGCAACTGCTAGAATTTAACAAGGTATACAGTGCATTTAATGCCTACAAAAAAAACAAGATGTATACTTTTACAAATAAAAAAGGTGCAACTGGTGGCGTGCTATATTATGAATTAGCCCCCAACAGACCCGATTTGGTGTTAAAAGATATGATACACATATTACACCCATCTGTATTAAAGGAGTATCAACCCTATTTTTTTGAAATCTTAAAATGATCCGACACACAAAAAACAACCGTTTGGTTATACTACTTAGTGGGTTACTAGTGGTGGTGGCATGTGTTAATATTAGTTTAGGCTCTGTAGCTATTCCTGTACAAGAAATTTTTAATAGCATTGTAGACACCCCAAGTAAAAGTTCTTGGCACTATATCATTACAAACTACAGATTTCCAAAGGCAATCACAGCAATCATTGCAGGGAGTGGCCTGGCCATCTCAGGACTATTAATGCAAACGCTCTTTAGAAATCCCCTTGCGGGGCCTTTTGTTCTGGGGCTTAGTAGTGGTGCAAGTTTGGGTGTAGCCATTTTAATTCTAGGGGCTGGAGTAATTTCTGGAATTTTTAGTACTTTTTTACTAAACCCTTGGAGTCTAGTGATTGCAAGTGCACTTGGTAGTTTTTTAGTATTGCTGGCCGTTCTGGCAGCTACCCTGAAGGTGAAAGACACCATGGCAATACTAATTATAGGTCTTATGTTTGGATCGCTTACTGGAGCGCTGGTAGCTGTACTTTCTTATTTCAGTAATGCAGAACAGTTACAGCAATACATTTTTTGGTCTTTTGGGTCTCTAGGGAATCAAACATGGCAAGGAATTTCCATCCTCTCTCTTTGCTTTGTTATAGGCCTTGTGCTAAGTATCTTTAGTGCAAAATCACTCAACGCACTACTTTTGGGAGAAAGTTATGCAAAAAGTATGGGGCTTAAAATAAAGAAAAACATGCTTGTAATAATTATAGCAACGAGTATTCTTGCAGGAGGTATCACCGCTTTTGTGGGCCCAATTGCCTTTATTGGTCTAGCGGTACCTCACTTAACAAGACAGTTTGTAAAAACATCCAATCATTTTGTATTAATTCCAGCGGTGGCATTGAGTGGTGCCATTTTAATGCTCGTTTGTGATACCATAGCCCAGTTACCTGGCACGGTATACACCTTGCCTATTAATGCAATTACCTCTGTGGTTGGAGCACCTGTTGTTATATGGCTATTGGTGCGCAAAAGAAAACTTATTTTTTAATGGCAGGTATGGCTAAACATAGTATCATTAGGTGTCAAGATTTGAGCATTGGGTATCAAAACAAAAAGAAGGTTGCTGTCATTGCAAGTGGCATAGACTTTTCTATCACACAAGGTACCTTGGTATCTTTGGTGGGGAGTAATGGTATTGGTAAATCCACCCTTTTAAAAAGCCTTACTGCAATGTTGCCAACCCTTTCTGGAAGTTTACAAGTAGATGGTATAGAAATTATAGACTATAGCCCCTTAGCACTAGCAACTAAATTAAGTGTGGTACTAACTCAGACTCCTGCTTCCAAAAGTCTTACTGTATTAGAGCTTGTAAGTCTTGGAAGACAACCTCATACAAATTGGATGGGAAGCCTCTCACAAAACGATAAAGAAATCATATATCAAGCCCTTGAGGATACAGATTTGGCTGATTTAAAAAACAAAAACTGTTTTGAACTCAGTGATGGGCAACTCCAGCGTGTCTATATAGCAAGAGCATTGGCGCAAGACACGCCTCTTATTGTGTTGGATGAGCCTACCACCCACCTTGATTTATACCATAGAGCTTCTATTGTTACACTTCTCAAGAGATTAACCCAAGAGAAAAATAAAACCATTCTATTTTCTACCCATGAAATAGATTTAGCCATTGATATTTCAGACAAAATGCTAGTGATGACGCCACAAAAAATCATTTTTGACAGCCCCCAGAATCTTATTGAGCAAGGAACTTTTAATCTTTTATTTCCAAATGATTTAGTTGTCTTTGATAAAAAAACTGGACGTTTTTCTGTGACTTAATGCCCTTGCATAACAAGAGTTAGTATCGTTACTGTGAAGATTAGTATTGTTTAAAACTAGAAACAAAGGCCCTATTATTAAAAAACACCTTCTAAATAGAAGGTGTTTTTTAATTTATATTGGTGTGTATGATTTACTTTTTCAACAAACGAACGGTCGCTTCCAAAGCTCCATCAATAACCTTAACAAAGTATGTACCCGTTTTTAAATGCGAAAGGTTTGCATCAGTATAAGTTCCATTACCAACCCCTTCAGAAACCTGTTTTCCATTAATGTCAAAAATGCGATATGTGTCAAATTGGAAGAGAGATCTTATACGTACATTATCAGTTACTGGATTTGGGAAAAAAGTAATATTTTCCTCAAATTTATCTTGTGTAGAAAGTGCCTCTTCTACTGTAATGGTCCCTAACATACTTGTTGGGTGAACCGAACATAAATAGTCAATTACAGCCTCTACAGTAAAGGTATATTGGTAGGTTTGCCCAGTACCAATAATAATTTCACTTCCAAAATCTCCCGGCGCATCTGTTTCTCCTGGAGAAGGTACAACATCATGAGGAGATTGATTGGCCCACGTCCAGATAATTGTGTCTCCAGTTTCAATAGTAAAAGTAGCATCTGCCTCGGTTGTTGACTGATCCCAATCAACCTCAAAGGTTTGTTGCGCTGTAGCAAAAAAAACTGAAAGCATAAATAAAGTAGGTAGAAATTGTTTCATGATATATGTTTTTGTGTTTTTATGTTTTGTGAATTTATTAAATTTAAATTAATTGCACTAATTTTATTAAAACAAACCCTATTAAATTCTTACTCTTTTTAGCCTTAATTACTTACTTAAATACATTTTCCTTCTAGAATACAAATCATAAAACTGATCATCTTCCAAATTATCAATAAATAAAATACTCTCTCCAGTACTTTTCATCTCTGGACCTAGTTGTTTATTTACATTAGGGAATTTATTAAAACTAAATACAGGCTGTTTTATGGCAAATCCATTTAGTGACGGTTTAAAATCAAAGTCTTTTACCTTACTATGACCTAGCATTACTTTTGTAGCATAATTTACGTAAGGTTCTTTATAGGCCTTCGCGATAAAAGGAACGGTTCTAGAAGCTCTTGGATTGGCCTCAATGATATACACCACATCATCCTTAACCGCAAATTGTATGTTTATCAAACCTACGGTATTAAGCGCTTTTGCAATTTTAAGGGTATGATCATGGATTTGTTGCATGACATCTTTACTCAAATCAAAAGGAGGTAAAGTTGCATTAGAATCTCCGGAGTGAATTCCACAAGGCTCTATGTGCTCCATCATACCAATAATATAAACATCTTCTCCATCACAAATGGCATCTGCCTCTGCCTCTATAGCCCCATCAAGATAATGGTCTAAAAGAAGCTTGTTATTTGGTATCTTACGTAGTAAATCTACTACATGTTCTTCCAGCTCTTGTTTATTGATAACAATCTTCATGCCCTGACCCCCTAGTACATATGAAGGTCTAATTAGAAGTGGGAAATCTAATTGATCTGAGAGCGCCAGTGCTTCATCTGTAGTTTCTGCCACACCAAACTTTGGGTAAGGGATTCCTAAATCTTTTAATATTGTTGAGAAACTTCCTCTGTCTTCAGCCAAATCAAGCGCCTGGAAGCTTGTTCCAAGAATTTTAATACCGTAACGCTCTAGCTTTTCTGCTAATTTTAAGGCGGTCTGGCCACCTAATTGTACAATGACACCCTCTGGCTTTTCATGACGTATGATATCATAGATATGCTCCCAAAAAACAGGTTCAAAATATAATTTATCTGCTACATCAAAATCTGTTGAAACCGTCTCTGGATTACAGTTAATCATGATGGTTTCATACCCCACCTCTGAGGCAGCTAATATGCCGTGAACACAACAGTAATCAAACTCAATACCCTGTCCAATTCTGTTTGGTCCCGAGCCCAGAACAATAATTTTCTTTTTATCTGAGACAATGCTATCGTTTTCAACATAGGTACTTCCATCAGGAAGTTCTATGGAGTTCTCAAAAGTAGAGTAGTAATATGGTGTTTGTGCTTTAAATTCTGCAGCGCAGGTATCTACCAATTTATATACACGTTGTATATCTAACTCCTCTCTCTTGTTGTATACTTGACTCTCTAAACATTTAAGCATATGGGCTATTTGTCTATCTCCGTAGCCTTTTTGTTTTGCCTCTAGCAAGAGTTCTCTAGGCAGGGTATCTAGCCTGAAAGTAGAAATTTCTTTTTCAAGTAGGTACAGCTCTTCATATTGTTTTAAAAACCACATGTCTATTTTTGTGATCTCATGAATACGGCTCAGAGGTATTCCTAACTGAATGGCATCATAAATGACAAAAACACGATCCCAACTTGCATTTTTAAGTTTATCAAGTATCTGCTCATAATTGGTATAACTTTTTCCATCTGCGCCCAATCCATTTCTTTTAATCTCAAGAGATTGAGTGGCCTTGTGTAATGCCTCTTGGAAACTACGGCCAATCCCCATTACCTCTCCTACAGATTTCATTTGCAAGCCAAGAGTTCTGTCACTCCCCTCAAATTTATCGAAATTCCAACGTGGTATTTTTACAATTACATAATCTAGCGTCGGCTCAAAAAGTGCAGAGGTAGATTTGGTAATTTGATTATCCAACTCATCCAAATGATAACCTATAGCAAGTTTTGAGGCAATTTTTGCAATAGGGTATCCAGTTGCTTTTGAAGCTAAGGCAGAGGAGCGAGAAACACGAGGATTGATTTCTATGGCAATAATATCTTCATTAATATCTGGACTAACCGCAAACTGCACATTACAACCCCCTGCAAAATCACCAATACTACGCATCATATGAATGGCCATATCTCGCATTCTTTGGTAGGTTTTATCACTCAAAGTCATCGCTGGTGCAACGGTAATGGAGTCTCCGGTATGAATCCCCATAGGGTCCATATTTTCGATCGCACAAATAATAACAACATTGTCATTTCTATCTCGAAGTAATTCTAGCTCATACTCCTTCCACCCCATCATTGCTTTGTCTATCATTACCTCATGAATTGGAGATACCTCCAAACCGTGGCGAAGTAAATCATCAAAGTCTTCTTCTTTATACACAATAGAAGCTCCGGCTCCCCCTAAGGTGTAGGAGGCTCTAATAACCAGCGGAAATCCAAAATCTTGCGCAATTTCTTTGCCCTGCAAATAAGACGTTGCAGTTGCTTGAGGTGCCATGCCAACACCAATTTGATCCATTAAAATTCTAAATTTCTCTCTATCTTCTGTGATATTGATAGCATCAATATCTACACCTATAATTTCAACTCCAAAATCATCCCAAATACCTTTCTCGTCTGCCTCTATAGCCAAATTTAGAGCGGTTTGCCCTCCCATGGTTGGTAATACGGCATCAATTTGTGGATGGGCTTTTAAAATCTGTATGATTGATTTTGTATTGAGTGGCAATAGATATACATGGTCTGCCATGACAGGGTCTGTCATGATGGTTGCAGGGTTTGAGTTTATTAAAATGGTTTCTATTCCATCCTCTCGTAAAGATCTGAGGGCTTGTGATCCTGAGTAATCAAATTCACAGGCTTGCCCGATAATAATTGGGCCAGAACCGATAATTAAAATAGATTTAAGTGCATTGTTTTTTGGCATGATTAAATATTTTACTGTTTCAAAATTACGACTCAATAGGGTATAAAAAAAAGGTGTTGCTTATAAAAACAACACCTTTTATATACTACTTATCAACATTTATTTTTTGTGACGAATTTCTGAAGAAACAGAAATTTTCTTTCTTCCCTTAGCTCTTCTAGATGCTAACACTTTTCTACCGCTTACAGATGCCATACGCTCTCTAAAACCGTGCTTGTTTCTTCTCTTTCTTTTTGATGGCTGAAATGTTCTTTTACTCATGGTATGCTATATTATAACGTCTTGAAATCTTTATTGTGTTTTATCTGCAATGTATACTCATTTTTATTTGCGTGCAGACGGCTGCAAAGATACAATCTTTTTTTAAACGTCAAACATCAAAATGTGAAATATTTTTAATTGTTTTCCTTACCTTTGTGGTCCTAAAAATACAAGCAATATGTTTCATAAAAATTTAAAACTTATTATAACAGCACTTCTTCTAGGTACTGGTATTTGGCAAATTATAGAATCTTACATAGGCAATGGTATTATGCTTATTGTTCTTTCCTTTGTTTTTGTGTTCTTGTATTTCAAAAATGAAATAATTCTTTTATCCTTCCTAAGACTCCGTAAACAAGATTTTCCTGGAGCAAAAAAATGGTTGGATAAAATTAAAAAACCAGAAGCATCCCTTGTGAGAAAACAACAGGGGTATTACAATTATTTGAATGGACTTATGCTCTCTCAAACTAACATGAATGAAGCCGAAAAATACTTTAAAAAAGCGGTGACTTTAGGTTTGTCTATGGATACAGACATGGCAATGACAAAATTAAATCTTGCGGGTATTGCTATGTCAAAGAACAGAAAAAGAGAAGCAGAAATACTTCTTTCTGAGGCAAAAAAGCTCGACAAACAAAACATGATGGAAGATCAAATAAAGATGATGAAAAACCAAATGAAACGCTCTGGACAACCAAAGCAACAATTTGGAGGTGGCAGATCTGGTCGTGGCGGCAGACGTTGATCGCTTTTTAGAAAGCCATCAATAGCATGTTTATTGAGAAAGATAATATCCCGTTTTTGGAATCTTTATGTAGTACTTTTTCCCTGAGGCATTTTTCAAATACGTATCTCTAAGCCAGGGATTGTGAATCTTTAATGTTTTGTAACTAATCCCCTGCTGCTTTGCAAATGCTGTCAAATCTGTTATGGGCGTATCTATGACCATAGTTTTGGTAGGAATGGCTTGGTATAAATCGTTTTGATCCACAAAAAAACCATATTTTTCAGGATTACTCAAAATTTCTTTAAAAGCAAGTATTCTAAATACATACCTTCCAGTTTCACTGTTTAAAAGTAGATTGTAGTAGCTTGTGGTGTTTTGACGCTTCATTTGTTTGGAGATTCCAGCATTACCAGCATTGTAGGCAGCGGCAGCATTGGTCCAAGTACCAAACAACTCTTTAGAATCATATAAATACTCAGCCGCTACCCTGGTTGCTAGTTCTAAATTATACCGCTCATCTACATAACTATTAACCTCAAGGCCATACTGCTTTGCTGTTGCTCTCATAAATTGCCAAAAACCAGATGCTCCCGCAGAGGAGGTGACATTGTCAAGACCACTCTCTGCAACGGCCAAGTATTTAAAATCATCAGGGAGGTTGTATTTCTTAAGTAAGGGTTCTATCTGTGAGAAAAATCGATTTGACTTTTTAATCATTAACAGCATATTAGAGTGCCAGTAGGTATTTACATGAATCTCTCTATCGAGTCGTTCTCTGACATCGGTGTCCTGCAGAGGAACCTGCTCACCGGCAAATGTCATAACACTAGGAATAGCAATGGAGGATACTCGAAGCATATCAGATTTTTTGTGGTATTGGGTAGGAGTGGCTGGGGCCTTATCAGTAATTGTTTTAGGAGATTGTATCCCTCCGATAAAAAGTACACAAATAAAAACTATCGTGGCGGCTACACCAATTTTTGAAAGAGTATGCATGGTAACTATTTTTCATAAAAATACTCAATATTGCTTCAAAAAATATGGCAAAGCAGACTAGTTTTGTGAGATAATATCAACAATTTTACGGCTCACAATAGGGCCTTTTGTTAACAACATGATATGAGACCCTCCTGCTATGACAAGAGTGTTTTTAATATGTTTAATTGGAAATACCAAATCAGCATCTCCATGAATATGATGTACCCCACCAACAGGTTTTGTTCTTTTCCAACAAACCATATTTTTTGTGGCCCAGTCCAAATAACGTCCATCTCGCATATGCAAATAATTTTGATATAGCTTTAATTTTTTTGCAGATATGGGACCCAATGCAAATTTGGTGTAATCCTTAGAGGTGAGAAAAAGTTTAGTAGGAAAAAGCCTGTAGAGCCGCAACCATTTTACCAACTTGAATTTTAAGGGTAATTCAAACCTAGTTTTGATACTTGAAATGATGATCAGTTTTTTTAAATTCAAAAAAACACTCATTTCTTGAGCCACCACACCACCAAAAGAAACACCAACCAGCACTGCATTTTCTTCTTCCACAAAAGCCGCCATACGCTTAGCATATTGGCTTATTGGTTCATTTTTACTAGGAATTATCCAGGAAATTACATGCAATACATAGGAAGATTCTGGCAAGCGAATATTTTCAAATATCTCCTTATCTGCTGCTAATCCAGGCACAAAATAAATGTGGGTTTGGGTATTATTCATTGCTTTAGGTCACAAAATAAGAGAAACACTTATATTATTTGTAAATTTACAATTATTAATACATCGATTTAATCATTAGTGCAAACAAATGAATAAAGTTCTACACACTGCCCAAGACAGAGGGCTTGTACGTTTTGGCTGGCTAGAGGCCAGGTACTCGTTTAGTTTCGGAAATTATTTCAACCCAAATAAAATGAATTTTGGAGCCCTAAGGGTTCTCAATGATGACACCATAGCTCCTGCAATGGGTTTTGGTAAACATCCACATAAAAATATGGAAATCATTACCATTGTTCAATCTGGGGCATTAAAACATGAAGATTCTATGGGTAATCAAGGTGTTATTAAAGCAGGAGATATCCAGGTGATGAGCGCTGGAAGTGGTATAGAACATAGTGAGGTTAATGCAAGTTCTCATCAGAGCCTTAAGCTCTTTCAACTTTGGATTCATACTCAAACCCAAAATGTTACACCCCGTTACGAGCAAAAAAAAATTGCGCCCTTGTTAACAAAAAATGGGTTCACAACCATCGTAAAACCAAAACAAGAAGCAATACTAGATGATATTTGGATACACCAACAGGCCTATATCAGTATAGGGGATTTTAGTGATCCAACACAAACAAATTACACCCTACAACAAGCCCAAAATGGGGTATACATCATGGTTGTAGAGGGATCTGTTGCTGTTTTAGAACAAACACTAAATCATAGAGATGCTATTGGGGTTTGGGATACGACAGTGGTTGACATGAGCATTGCAAAAAACAGTAAGGTCCTGATTGTGGAAGTACCCATGATCTAATAAATAGTATAAAAAACACTTTAACCAATACAGTTATGATAGAAGATGTAGAAATTACCGATAATGAATTTTTACGACAGTTTGAACTTGAAGTTGGAGAAAATATGGCGCGCATAGAATACGCCTTACAAGACCGTAAAATATTTTTAACAAAATATGATATGCCAGAAGATCTCGAAGAGCAAGGGTTTAGAGATATATTCATAAAAGCGGTTTTTGACCAAGTACGTTTACGAGGTATTAGCGTGATGCCCACAAGCCCAGAGGTAGTTGGTTTTTTACGTAAAAATAGACGCACTTACAGGGATCTTCTTCCTGTAGGTATAAATATATAAATACCTGTTATTAATTATTTTAAGAGTGTTTATATAATGTGATGGATTATATTAAATAAACTCAAATCGCACCATTCCATCTTCATCAATTTCAAGGAGTGTGACCTCCCTTAGGGTGTTCACTAGATCTGGGTTCCAAGGGTGTTTCACCTTCACATAGTTTTGTGTAAAACCATGTATGTATCCTTGCTTGTTTTCACCCTCAAATAGCACTGTTAGAGAATTCCCTAACTGCGACTGGTAAAAAGCTCGGCGCTTTTTTGCGGACAAACCACGAAGCATTTTGCTTCTTTTGGCACGTGTTGCCTTTGAAACCACTCCCTTCATAGAGGCAGCTGGAGTGTTTTCTCTTTCAGAATAAGTAAAAACATGAAGATAAGACACCTGCAATTGGTTTAAAAAATGATAGGTCTGCAAAAATAACTCTTCTGTTTCTCCAGGGAAGCCAACAATAACATCTACACCAATACAAGCATTTGGCATTGTATTGTTTATTCTGGCAACACGATCAAGATACAAGTTGGTCATGTATCTTCTCTGCATCAATTTTAACAAAACATCACTACCGCTTTGCAAGGGTATATGAAAATGAGGTACAAAGGTCTTAGATTGCGCTACAAAGTCAATGGTTTGGTTGGTAAGTAAGTTTGGCTCTATAGATGATATTCTAAGGCGCTTTATACCATCTACCTCGTCTAAAGCCTGACAGAGCTCAAAAAAAGTATGCTCATGTTTTTTGTTTCCAAACTCACCTTTACCGTAATCTCCGATATTTACCCCTGTAAGTACAATTTCCTTAATTCCTTTAGCAGAAATTTCAGCAGCATTTTTAAGCACATTCTCTACCGTATCACTCCTGGAGATACCTCTGGCCAGTGGAATGGTACAATACGTACACTTGTAATCACAGCCATCTTGTACTTTTAAAAACGCTCGGGTACGATCTCCAATAGCGTAAGAACCTACATAAAAATCTGCGTCTTTAATTTCACAGCTATGAATCTGTGCGCCACTTGAGGTACCTCTATCTGGATTGGCAAATAAATCATTGATGTAGGAAGTAATATTAAATTTTTCTGTGGCACCCAGTACCAAATCTACTCCATCAACATCTGCTAGTTCTTCTGGCTTTAATTGAGCATAACAACCAATCGCTGCAATAAAGGCTTCTGGATTATTTTTTTTGGCCTGCCCTACTATACTTTTAAATCTTTTGTCCGCATTTTGGGTTACACTACAAGTATTTATGACATATATGTCTGCAGGGTCAGAGAAATCAACTCGCTGAAAGCCTTGGTTGGTAAAATCTCTGGAAATTGTAGAGGTTTCGCTATAATTAAGCTTACAGCCTAGGGTGTAAAAAGCAGCTTTTTTTAAGACAGCCATATATCAACACTAATTAAATGTGAAATTATTAAGTTTTAAATAGAGAAAACTGTTATTAAGAGCGTCTCCACTGTTTGCTTATTTCAAAAACCTTATCTAAGATAGCTTTCTGCTGAGCATCAAATTCTAGACCTCGCCTAGCCATTACAATAGCTGCCACTTCAAAAGCCTTCTTTGTATTGTATGTCTGCATGCCACTAGAACCGCCCCATGAAAAACTTGGAATAAAATTACGAGGATAGCCTGCACCAAAAATATTGGCGCTCACCCCCACTACAGTTCCAGTATTAAACATGGTATTGATACCACATTTGCTGTGATCACCCATCATCAGACCACAAAACTGAGATCCAGTATTTTGGAATTTTTCGCTGTTGTAATCCCACAAACGTACCTGTGCATAATTGTTTTTTAAATTTGAGGTATTGGTATCTGCACCAAGATTACACCAATGACCAAGAACAGAATTACCCATATACCCATCATGGCCTTTGTTTGAAAAGCCCATCATAACAGAATTAGACACCTCACCTGCTACTTTGCAGTGAGGACCTATGGTTGTTCCTGCATAAATTTTGGCGCCCATTTTAACGGTTGAGTGTGCACACAAAGCAAATGGTCCTTGCAGGGTTGCGCCCTCCATAACTATGGTCTCTTTACCGATGTATATAGGGCCATCTGTTGCATTTAGCGAGGTGCACATTACCTTGGCACCTTTTTCAATAAAGATCTGTTGTGGATTGTACGCTACTGTATTTTTTGGAATAGCCTCTGAGGTTCTCCCTTGGGTCAACAAGTCAAAATCTCTCTGAATTGCCTGAGGGTTCTTCTCAAAGATATCCCAGGTATGCTCTACCCTTAATATATCATCATCTGTATACTCTGTGATGGAAAAACTAGTAAAGTCTATTTCTTGGTCTTCTTTAGCAAAAAAAGCCAAGGGTTCATCGTTGTAGAAAATAGCTTGATTCTCTTGAAGGCCTTTTATCAAATTCACTAAATTTTCTGAAGGGCAAAAAGAAGCATTTATGAGCACATTTTCTTCCAACTCTACCATCGGGAACTTCTCTGATAGGTACTCCTCTGTTACTGTGGTAGTAGTAGATCCTAAAAAATTTTCCCATTTTTCACGAATGGTTAAGATCCCTATTCTAATATCTGCTACAGGGCGTGTAAAGGTAAAAGGCAATAATTGGTTGCGCAAGGCACCATCAAAGAGAATATAATTCATAACAAGCAGTTAAACATAATAATCAAAAATAGCAATTAAACATAACATTTCGCTCATAAGGCCTTTTCAAGAGAGTCCCGTGAGCTATTGCAACAAAAAAACCTACGATTTCTCGTAGGTTTTCTATGGTTTGTATACAAAAAACTACTCTTTGTCCTGTGCAGGAGCTGCAGCAGGTTTTTTGAATTTTGCGTATTTATTTTTGAACTTATCGATACGTCCCGCTGTATCGATTAATTTTGATTTACCTGTGTAAAAAGGATGAGATGTTCTTGATATCTCCATTTTAACTACTGGATACTCTACACCATCAACCTCTATTGTTTCTTTTGTATTTGCAGTAGATTTTGTTAAAAACACATCATCGTTTGACATATCTTTAAAAGCAACTAATCTGTAATTCTCAGGATGGATACCTTTTTTCATCTTAAATCTCTTTAAAAAATTGACATTGCTGACCTTTCAGCAAATGCGATTGCAAAAATAGATATATTTAAATAATCTACAACAAATTTTTATCTTTTTTTTTAATAGTAAACAACTTTTCTCATTGCGCATGATGATAAGAGTAGTGCATCTGTAAATCATTTTTGTACGCAAAAAGATAACCACTTTTTAGGCCCTTTTCTAAAGACAATTTTTATTAAATTTACTATGCGTGCATAGTAAATTAATTGTATCTTTGGAACCTAACGTATATTTCAAACAGATTATTTTGAAAGAAAAGACTATAGATTATGTACTTAGAGCCACTTGGATGGCTGTACAAAAAATGTATAACGAAGAAGCAGGAACCAAAGGCAGCACTATGGCTACGGGTTTTGCACTTATAAGTATTGATCCAGAAAAAGGAACCCCCTCTACGGCCTTAGGACCTAAAATGGGTATAGAAGCTACCTCTTTATCTCGTACCCTAAAAAAAATGGAAGAGCAAGGACTTATAGACCGCAGGCCAAATCCTGAAGATGGTCGTGGAGTGCTTATCCACCTCACCAATTTTGGTAAAGAAATGAGAGAATTTTCTAAGGGTGTGGTATTTAAATTTGACAAAGCAGTTAAAGAACAAGTTTCAGAAGAGGATATAAAAACATTTAAAAAAGTAGCTAGCTCCATAACGGAGCTTATTGGCAATAAAAGCGTATATAAATAGGTAATATAATTAAAAGTATGTCTAAAAGAAGAATTAATAAAGTAGCCGTTATTGGCTCAGGGATAATGGGGAGCGGAATTGCTTGCCACTTTGCAAACATTGGTGTAGAGGTTTTATTATTAGATATCGTTGCTCAAGAATTGACAGAAAAAGAAACCGCAAAGGGATTGACCCTAAAAGATACAGTTGTGCGCAATCGTATCGTAAACCAGGCCCTTGCAAATTCTATCAAATCTAAACCCGCTCCTTTGTATAACAGCGACTTTGCAAAAAGAATAACAACTGGAAATCTTGAAGACGACATTGCAAAAGTAGCCGATGTAGACTGGATCATTGAAGTAGTTGTAGAGCGATTAGACATCAAACAAAAAGTATTTGAAAATTTAGAAAAGTACAGAACTCCAGGAACCTTAATTACTTCTAACACCTCTGGTATTCCTATCGCCTTTATGAGTGAAGGGCGCAGTGAAGATTTTCAAGCACATTTTTGTGGAACTCATTTTTTTAATCCTCCTAGGTATTTAAAATTATTTGAAATTATCCCAGGACCTAAAACAAACCCTGAGGTTTTGGTATTTTTCAATACCTATGCAGAACAATTTTTAGGCAAGACAACTGTAATTGCAAAAGACACACCTGCTTTTATTGGTAATCGTATTGGAATTTTCTCTATCATGAGTTTGTTTCATACCGTTAAACAAATGGGATTAACCATAGAAGAGGTTGACAAACTCTCTGGTCCTGTTATAGGACGTCCAAAGTCTGCTACTTTTAGAACCGTAGATTTGGTTGGATTAGACACCTTGGTTCATGTAGCCAACGGTATTAGAGAAAACTGTCCCAAGGACGAGCGCTTAGAGTTATTTGAATTGCCAGATTTTATAAGCAAAATGATGGACAACAAATGGCTTGGAAGCAAGTCTGGACAGGGGTTTTATAAAAAAACCAAAGATAGTAAAGGTGCAACCAAAATTTTAAGTCTAGATTTAAACACCCTAGAATATAGAACCGCAGAAAAAGCAAAGTTTGCAACTCTGGAGCTCACAAAATCTATAGATAATGTTGCAGATAGATTTAAAATATTAGTAAACGGTAAAGACAAAGCTGGTACTTTTTACAGAAAAACCTTAGCCTCTTTATTTGGATACGTTACCCATCGTATTCCAGAAATAGCAGATGAACTCTACAAAATAGATGATGCCATGAAAGCTGGTTTTGGATGGCAGCATGGGCCATTTCAAATTTGGGATGCCATAGGTCTTGAGGCAGGAATAGATATAATGAAAGCTGAAGGACAGCAGCCAGCACAATGGATTCAGGAAATGCAAGAGGCTGGGTCTAGTAGTTTTTATTCAGTAAAACAAGGAGCTACCTATTACTATGATATAGCCTCAAAGACACACATTAAAGTGCCTGGTCAAGACGCTTTTATACTACTAGACAACATCAGAGAATCTAGCGCAGTATTTAAAAACAGTGGTGTTGTAATAGAAGATCTAGGGGATGGTATTCTAAACTGTGAGTTTAGATCAAAAATGAATAGCATTGGAGGAGATGTGCTTGCGGGTATACATAAAGCCATAGATCTGGCAGAAAAAGATTTTGATGGATTGGTTATCGCAAACCAAGGAGCTAACTTCTCTGTGGGTGCTAACATTGGTATGATATTCATGATGGCCGTAGAGCAAGAGTATGACGAGCTGAATGCAGCTATTAAGTATTTCCAAGATACAGTGATGCGCCTTAGATACTCTAGTATCCCAACAATCATGGCTCCTCACGGCCTAACCCTTGGAGGAGGTTGTGAGTTAACTCTCCATGCAGATCGTGTGGTTGCAGCGGCAGAAAGTTATATAGGACTCGTTGAGTTTGGCGTTGGTGTAATCCCTGGCGGTGGAGGTTCGAAAGAAATGGCCCTAAGAGCCAGTGATTTATTTCAAAAAGGTGATGTTGAACTAAATGTACTTCAAGAACATTTTTTAACCATCGGTATGGCTAAGGTCTCTACCTCAGCCTATGAAGCCTATGATTTAGATATTTTAAAACCCGGTAAAGATATCGTGGTGGTAAACACCTCTAGACAAATTGCAACCGCAAAAGCCTTGGCAAGACAAATGGCAGATATGGGGTATACCAAACCCGTAGCAAGAAATGACGTAAAAGTATTAGGAAAACAAGCCCTAGGTATGTTTCTAGTAGGAACAGATTCAATGAATGCAAGCAAGTACATAAGTGAACATGATAAAAAAATTGCCAACAAACTAGCCTATGTAATGGCTGGTGGTGATTTAAGTGAACCCACCCTGGTGAGCGAACAATATCTTTTGGATTTGGAGCGTGAGGCCTTTTTAAGTCTTACTGGAGAGCGCAAAACACTAGAACGTTTACAGCACATGATACAAAAAGGAAAACCACTAAGAAACTAACCTGAGAAATACAGTAACATAAAATGAAAACAGCATATATAGTAAAAGCATATCGTACCGCAGTTGGCAAAGCCCCAAAAGGAGTTTTTAGATTTAAAAGAACTGATGAACTTGCAGCAGATACCATTAAATACATGATGGACAAACTACCAAGTTTAGACCCAAAGCGTATCGATGATGTTATGGTAGGAAATGCCATGCCAGAAGGAGCTCAAGGTCTTAACATGGCCCGTTTGATATCCCTAATGGGACTTGATATCGTAGACGTTCCTGGAGTAACGGTAAATCGATTTTGTTCTAGTGGGATAGAAACCATTGCAATGGCAGTGGCAAAAATACAATCTGGAATGGCAAATTGTATCATTGCAGGTGGTGCAGAGTCTATGAGTAGTGTTCCCATGACAGGTTTTAAACCAGAGCTAAACTATGACGTTATTGAATCTGGACATGAGGATTATTATTGGGGAATGGGTAATACCGCAGAGGCTGTAGCCAACCAGTTTAAGGTATCTAGAGAGGATCAAGACACCTTTGCTTACAACTCTCATATGAAGGCTTTAAAAGCCCAGGCAGAAGATCGTTTTCAAGACCAGATCGTACCCATAACCGTAGAGCAAACATACATTGATGATGCTGGTAAAAAACAAAGCAAAAGCTACGTTGTATCCAAAGACGAGGGTCCAAGAAAAGGGACAAACAAAGAAGCTCTAGCAAAGCTAAGAGCTGTTTTTGCCCAAGGTGGGAGTGTAACAGCTGGTAACTCATCTCAAATGAGTGATGGTGCTGCCTTTGTAATGGTAATGAGCGAAGAAATGGTCAAAGAATTAAACCTGGAGCCCATTGCCAGAATGGCAAATTATGCAGCTGCAGGAGTAGAACCACGTATAATGGGTATAGGACCTGTAAAGGCTATTCCAAAAGCGCTTAAACAAGCGGGGCTTAAACAAGAAGACATTAAACTCATTGAGTTAAACGAAGCCTTCGCCTCACAATCACTAGCAGTAATAAGAGAATTAGACTTAAATCCAGATATCATAAATGTCAATGGAGGTGCTATTGCCCTTGGCCATCCACTGGGATGCACAGGAGCAAAACTATCTGTACAGCTTTTTGATGAAATGAGAAAACGAGACATGAGTGGGCAATATGGCATGATAACAATGTGCGTGGGTACAGGGCAAGGTGCAGCAGGAATATTCGAATTTTTAAAATAACAACAGTGTCCTTAGAAAAGGAACATAGAAGAATCAATATGACAACACAAGAAAAAAAGAACACCCTAAGAGGAGGTCAATTTTTAGTAAAACAGACCGATTGCAATGATGTATTCACGCCTGAAGATTTTAGTGAAGAACAACGTATGATGAAAGAGGCAGTAATGGAATTCAATGATCGAGAGATTATTGTACATCGTGAACGCTTTGAAGCAAAGGATTTTGCTCTTACAGAGGAGGTAATGCGCAAAGCTGGAGCGCTCGGTTTTTTAAGCGTAGCTGTGCCAGAAAAATTTGGCGGCTTGGGTATGGGTTTTGTGTCAACGGTACTTACCTGTGACTACATATCTAGCGGAACAGGGTCTTTCTCTACTGCCTTTGGAGCACATACAGGTATTGGTACTATGCCAATTACACTCTACGGTACTGAGGAGCAAAAAAATAAATATGTGCCAAAACTAGCAAGTGGAGAATGGTTTGGGGCGTATTGCCTTACAGAGCCAAGCGCAGGAAGCGATGCAAACTCAGGAAAAACAAAAGCAGTATTGAGTGAAGATGCTACGCATTACAACATTACAGGACAAAAAATGTGGATTTCTAATGCAGGTTTTTGCAATGTACTGATAGTTTTTGCCCGTATTAAAGATGACAAAAACATTACAGGATTTATCGTGGAAAATGATCCAAAAAACGGAATCACAATGAGTGATGAAGAGCACAAGCTAGGGATCAGAGCCTCCTCTACTCGTCAGGTGTTTTTCAACAATACCAAAGTGCCTGTAGAAAATATGCTAGCAGGACGTGGAGAGGGTTTTAAAATTGCCATGAACGCTTTAAACGTAGGACGTATAAAATTGGCTGCAGCTTGTTTAGATTCTCAAAGACGATTGGTTAGCGGGGCAGTTCAATATGCCACACAACGCAAACAATTTGACACTCCTATTTCAGAATTTGGAGCCATTAAAGCAAAAATAGCAGAAACCTCTACCAACGCTTTTGTTGGTGAATCTGCAACCTACAGAGCCTCCAAAAATATTGAAGACAGAATTAACATTAGAATTGCGCAAGGGAACACCCATCAAGAAGCAGAATTAAAAGGAGTAGAAGAATATGCCATTGAGTGCTCAATTTTAAAAGTAGCAGTCTCTGAAGATGTTCAAAATTGTGCCGATGAAGGAATTCAAATATTTGGTGGAATGGGATTCTCAGAAGATACACCAATGGAAGCTGCATGGCGTGATGCTCGTATTGCACGTATCTATGAAGGAACCAACGAGATCAACCGTATGTTATGTGTTGGTATGTTGGTGAAAAAAGCTATGAAAGGGCATATAGACCTTCTGGGACCAGCACAGGCAGTGGCAGATGAACTACTAGGCATTCCATCTTTTGATACGCCAGATTTCTCTCAGACGCTAAGTGAAGAAAAAGACATGGTTTCTAGATTAAAAAAAGTGTTTTTGATGGTAGCAGGTGCTGCAGTACAAAAATACGGGCCACAACTTGAAGAACACCAACAGATGCTATTGGCTGCCAGTGATATTTTAATTGAAATTTATATGGCAGAAAGTGCTGTGCTTCGTGCAGAAAAAAGCACAAAAAACAGTTCAGAAAATGCAAACTATCAAGTAGCTATGGCGCAGTTGTATTTATACAATGCAGTAGATACTATCACCTCTAAAGCAAAAATGGCAATTATCTCTTTTGCTGAAGGTGACCAACAGCGCATGATGCTTATGGGGCTTAAAAGATTTACAAAATACCAAACTATGCCAAATATTGTTGGACTGCGTAACACAATTGCAGAAAAGGTAGCTTTAGAAAACCAATACCCTTTTTAATTTACAACAGAGGTGTTATAAGGTTTGTTATTTGTTAGAATCTATTTTATTAAGTACAATTTTAATTAACAACCACACCGGAAAGAGTATACCACATAAAAAAGAGGGTAGAGTAGTGAGTTCTTTATAAACACCAATTAATGTAAAGTAAATTTCATTTAAGTGTAATAAATAGATTAAACCTATGTTTGCCCAAGATAGAAGTGAAACAATGATTAAATATTTGTTTTTCATATTACAATAATAATAATGCGTCATAATTATGGCGCATTTACTTTTTAATAAACTTAATGGTTTTAACTACAACTCCCTTTTGGTAGAGCTTTACCAGATACAAACCACTTGAGAGTGAGCAAACATCTATAGCAAAAAACCCATTAGCAGATTGGCTGTCTTGCAAGAGCGTGTTGCCCAACATATCATAAACGAAAACAGCATCTGTTGTATTTGAGTTTGAGGTATTGACAAACAATACATCATCAACGGGGTTTGGATAACTTGTCACGGATGGTTTTAGGGCAGAGGCAATCCCTAAGTCTTGACCAAGTGGCAAACGTATACCCACTGGGCGGTGGTCTGAGACGTTTTGATCATACTCATTAAAACCTCCTTGAAGATAAGAGTCTACCTTTATAGTTTGGGTAACGGCCCCTGGCATTGCATATAATTCAAAGAGCTCATCTGTAATTAATATATGGTCTAGATGTGATGGCCAATTTGGGAAAGACCAATTTGAAACGCTCCCTTGAGCAATATCCATATCTGCAAAAAAATAGGACTCAGGATCATTTAAAAAAGGTGAAAACACATTGTGAGGGTCTGGATCTGTTAAGATATCATTTAAATCTCCAACTACAAATACAGCAGCATTTGAGAGGTTGGTGTCAATATATTGTTTTAAGAGTAGATTTGCCGTGTACCTTCTTGTTTCTTGATCCCAAGGGTTATCTAAGTCTAAAAGACCATTTCCGCAGCATTTATAATGATTGTTAATGATAACAAAATCCTGATTTGCATAAGTAACCTCTATAACCATAGGAAATCTAGGGAAGTTATTCCACTCTGGAGCTTGGGTAAAAAGCTCATAGGCGCTATTGAGCTCTACGACCTCATGTTTATACAAAAACACAAGCCCTGCCCTATCTAGTGATTGACTGTAAAGCGTATAGTCATCCAAAAAGGTGTCTAGATTATCTAAAATCGGATAATTTTGTATCTCTTGTATTGCAATAATATCTGCATCTATAGCCTCAATGATCTCCAAGACATATTGCAAGGTTGCAGGCTCGTTTTTAGGAAAGTTTTCAATATTCCAGGTAACAACCTCAAAGCTGTCATCGCTACCAAAGGAGAGATCATCCAAACTCTGGGTATAACTAGTAAAGGGTAATAATAAAAGAAAAACCAAATACTTATGTAGCATACTGCAAATATAAACATTAAACCAGCCATTTAATCTAGAGCACCCCACTTGTATACCAATATATTAACATAAACTCAAAAATCATCCTAGCAACACTCATTAAAATTGTTGTTTTTTTCTTTAAAAAATATTTATTAAATTGGTTGCCATTAAAAACTAATATTAATTTAAAGAATAATTTATGAAAATCAAACTAACTTTATTGACCCTTGCATTGTGCACGGGACTATTTGCGCAAAAAAAGAAAAACGGAACTATATACATTGAGCATCCTGCAATTGATGTAGTCAATCAAATGTATGAGGCAGTAAACACAAAAGATTCTTTAAAGTTAGCTAGTCTTATTGCTGATGATTTTAAAGGGTATAGTGGAGATGAAATGAATAAAGATGCAGAAGCTACAACAAAGGAAGAATTTCTTCAAAATGTATCTGCATGGCAAACTTACAATAGATATTTTACTTTAAAGCAAACAGACAACGGATATCCAGATGCTGTTGAATATAAAGATGAAACCTTTAGTAGTCTGACATGGGTATACGCTTGGGAAAAAATGACAGGCGTAGGTGGTACCACAGGAGTGAAATTTAGTCAACCAAGACATGTACAATATGGTGTAACAGATAAAAATCAAATTGTGTTTGCACGCATCTATCAAAATCAAGGACCATTCACTGAGAGTTGGAGAAGTCAAAGAGAATTAAAAGATGGACAAATTTATTCTCATCATCCAAACATTAATACCGTTAGAAAAGCTTTGCATGCTTTAGAGTTTAATGATATGGATGCTTATTACGAAGCTTTTACCGATACTGCTCAATTTGATGGATTGTTTAACGACTGGGACAATGACCCATTAAACAAAGAGGAAATTAAAGCCTTACAAAAGGATTTTTTAGCCACTTATACCGTTAATAGCTTTGACTGTGCTTGGATTAAATATTACGAATTTGATAGCCAAAGAGATTATGTTCAATCCTGGTGGCGTGTTTCACTAACGCGTAAGTCTGATAAAAAAGTAACGATAATACCTGTATTGTTTAATCATGGCTTTAATGACGAAGGTAAAATTGTAAGACAAAATGAACTTTGGAATCAGGCAAAACTAGACTAACACGGTTCATTTTATTTAATTTACACATTTACTAAGCCCACCTTAAAAGGTGGGCTTATTTTTTTTTGAAATATTTCTATCTAAAACGTATTTCATTTTTCTTTTAGTTACCCAAAAACTATGTATTATAAAATAACCAAACTTTGTACCTTGGGGCTATAAATTATGCGCTATGAAAAATTTTGTTTTTTTATTAATGCTCTGCACCAATCTAGGTTTTTCTCAAACAGATATAGATGTGTTTGTGATGGATTTCACCCTTGAAGGTAGCATAATGAACATTTCAAATCTTACAAACATCTCCAATAACCCTGGCTATGATAGCCAACCCTTTTTTACGGACACTAATCAATTAGTCTATGCGGGTACCCAAAATGGACAGACAGACATTGTTATGTATGATTTTAAAACGAACACATCAAATATTATAAATAAAACAACCCCTGGTGGTGAGTATTCTCCCAAACAAATCCCTGGGTCTAAAGATATCGCTGCAGTGCGCCTAGACACAAATGGCTTACAGCGGCTTTACTTCTACAACCAAATAGATACAAACCAAGGCGCTTCTAGAATACTTCTAGATACCTTAGAGGTTGCCTATTTTGCTTTTTTTGACTCTAGCCGTATTGTGGCGTCTGTATTAGGGACTAATCAGTTAAACCTTGTGGTGGCTAACCTACAAACAAAACAGGTAGTCCCTTATATAGGTAATTCAGGTAGATCAATCCATAAAGTGCCTCAAAGTACCTCAGTGAGTTATACCCTTAGTAATGAAGATAGAAATATGGACGTATATATCTTAGATATAGACCAAGGCGCAGAGAGTTTTTTTGTATGTCAATTACCTGTTGGAGTTCAGGATCATTGTTGGATTACAAACAGCCAACTTTTACTTGGAAGCGGTTCCAAACTATACCTCTATGATATGTTTGGAGATCAAAAATGGGTGCAAGTAGCAGATCTATCGCGCTATCAAATTTCAGATATTAATCGCATTGAGGTAAACCCACAAGCTAACAAAATAGCCTTAGTAGGTTCTAAAAACTAAAGTTTATCTTATTTTTAAATTAAATATAAATGTCATGAAAAACCATTTCCTTGCCTTACTTATCACATTTACTGCCACTGCACTTGCACAAACAGACACGCGCATCTATGATATCATACAAAAAGTATCTGCAAAGAATATAGAGGCAGACATAACTACCTTAGCCAATTTTGGCACAAGAAATACCTTTAGTGACACCTTAAGCAGCACAAGAGGCATCGGCGCTGCCCGCCGATGGATTAAAGCTGAGTTTGATCAAATATCATTAAACTGTAATAATTGTCTTGATGTGTTTTACCAAAAAGACTTGGTTAAAGCTGCATCTAGCAAAAGAGTACCCAAAGATACCTGGGTTGTCAATGTAGTAGCCATACAAAAAAGTAAGACAGGCTCAAACCGCTATATCATTATCAGTGGTGATATAGATTCTAGAAATAGCAATGGTAGTGATTATACCAAAGATGCACCAGGAGCGAATGATAACGCAAGCGGAATGGCAGGTGCTTTAGAAGCCTCAAGAGTATTAAGCGGGTATGAATTTGATGCCAATATCGTATATCTTGGATTAAGCGGTGAAGAACAAGGTCTTTTTGGTGGCGCTGGATTTGCAAGATATGCCCAAGACAATAACTGGGATATTATTGGCGTATTAAACAATGATATGATTGGCAATATAAAAGGTGTGGATGGTATTATTAGCAATGTAGATTTTAGAATTTTCTCTGAGCCTGTCCCTCCTACTGAAACCAAAAAACAAAGAAGATTGAGACGATTTTATGGTGGTGAGGTAGATGGAATTTCTAGACAATTGGCGCGTTATGTTTTTAAGACTACCAAAACCTATATGCCCCAATTAAATCCGATGATGATTTACAGACTTGATCGTTTTGGCCGCGGAGGCCACCACAGACCTTTTAACGATTTAGGATATCCTGCCATCCGCATTATGGAAGCCCATGAAAACTACACCCAACAACACCAAGATATAAGAACTCAAGATGGGATTGAATACGGAGATAAACTCAAATTTGTTAATTTCAATTATGCAAAAAAACTAACCGCTGTGAATGCAATTTCAATGGCGAGCCTTGCCTGGGCTCCAAAGGCTCCAACAAATCTAGCTATAGGTGGGATGGTAGCTCCAGCTGTGAAGCTTAGATGGGAAAAATCAAAAAATGCTGTGGGGTATAAGATTTATTGGAGAGACACTACATCTCCAACCTGGGATTACAGCAGGGTTGTTGATGATGTTGATCAATTTACCTTGCAAGGAGTTGTGATAGACAACTACTTTTTTGGAGTTGCAGCCGTTGGAAAAGATGGCCATGAGAGTGTGGTGGTATTTCCAAGTGCAACTTTTAGATAAAAATCCAACCATATATTTATACAAGACAAAATTGCAATGAAAAAGCTACTATTAATTATCATACTTTTGGGCTTGGGGGTAACCACAACTGCGCAAAAAAAGTTTAGCAAAGCAGATGAGCTAAGAGGCTCTATAACTCCTCAAAGAGCCTGGTGGGATTTGCAACACTACAGGATAGAAGTAGATGTATTTGCTCAAACAAAATCTTTGTCTGGAACCAACACCATAAGCTACACTGTAGTATCTAAAAACAACCTCATGCAAATAGATTTGCAAGCACCCATGCAAATAGATCATGCTTCTCAAGATGGTGAAACCATTGAAATAGAGCGTATTGGAAGCGCACATTTTCTTAGCCTAAAAAAAGAACAAGAAATTGGAACAACAAATAAAATAACAATTCATTTTTCTGGGACTCCTAAAAAAGCATTAAACGCTCCATGGGATGGTGGGATTGTGTGGAGTAAAGATGCCAATGGTATTGATTTTATAGCCAGTGCAAATCAAGGCATTGGGGCAAGTGTTTGGTGGCCTGTGAAGGATCACCCAAACGATGAGCCAGACAAAGGGGTTGATTTATTTATTACAACTCCTAAAGACCTTGTGGGCGTTGGAAATGGGAGACTCATACAAGAAATAGAAAACAAACATACAACTACCTGGCACTGGCAGGTGGTAAACCCCATCAATAGCTATGGAGTAAATATTAATGTGGGTGATTACGTTCATTTTTCTGACACCTATGAGGGCCTAAACGGAACATTAGACCTAAGTTTTTGGGTTCTAAGAGATAACCTAGAAATAGCCAAAGAGCAATTCAAACAAGTACCCTTGATGCTAGAGGCCTTTGAATACTGGTTTGGCCCCTACCCCTTTTATGAAGATAGTTTTAAACTCGTTGAGGCTCCTTACCTTGGTATGGAACATCAAAGCAGTGTGACCTATGGAAACAAGTACAAAAACGGATATCTAGGTAGGGATCTCTCTGGCACCGGATGGGGGCTTGAGTTTGATTTTATTATTATCCATGAGGCGGGCCATGAATGGTTTGCCAATAGTATTACCAATAAAGATATTGCTGACATGTGGATTCATGAAGGATTTACAGCCTATTCAGAAAACTTATACCTTGACTACCATTTTGGTGAAAAAGCTGCTAGTGAGTACGTGATTGGAACCAAAAAAATGATTCTAAATGACAGCCCCCTTATTGGTACCTACAATAAAAACAATCGTGGCAGTAATGACATGTATTACAAAGGAGCCAATATTTTACATTCTCTTAGGCAACTCATTGAGGATGATCAAAAGTGGCGAAATATCCTTCTAGGACTCAATAAAGAGTTTTATCATCAAACCGTTACAAGCCATCAAGTTGAAGCTTATATTTCTGATAAAAGTGGGATAAATCTAACTCAGTTTTGGGAGCAATACTTGCGTACCACAATGATTCCTAATTTGCAGTACACGATTCAAAAAAACCAACTCACATACAGGTATACAGATATCATACAAGGTTTTGATATGCCTGTAAAGGTTCGTATAAATGGTCATACAAGGTGGATACAACCCACTTCCTCATGGAGCACCCTAAAGGCCAAAACAAATATCAAAAGCTTTGATGTAAAAGAAGATTTTCTAATTTTCTCAGAGCTTGTAGAATAATCACCAAAACAGATTCGCAAATCATATGGAGGAGTTTCCCTTTCCTTGACGAACCAATACTGGGGTCTGAGAGGTAAGGTCAATAACAGTCGAGGGAATGTTTCCGCCATAACCTCCATCAACAACTACATCAACAAGGTGTTTCCATTTTTCAAAAATGAGTTCTGGATCTGTGGTGTATTCTATGACTTGATCTTCATCCTTGATAGAGGTAGATACAATAGGGTTGCCTAGAGCAGTAACTATGGCCTGAGCTATGGCGTTATCAGGTACACGTATTCCAACTTGTTTCTTTTTTTTAAACACATTTGGCAACTTATTATTTCCAGGAAGTATAAACGTGTATGGACCTGGAAGCGCCCTTTTTAAAAGTTTAAATGTAGTATTGTCTAATTGTTTTACGTAATCAGAAAGATTGCTTAAGTCTTTGCAAACAAATGAAAAATTAGCCTTTGCAAGCTTTACTTTTTTAATTTGTGCGATACGCTCTAGTGCGCGGTTATTTGTAATATCACAGCCTAGTGCATATACCGTATCGCTTGGATAAATAACCAATCCTCCTTTTTTAATGATCTGCACAACCTTGGCAACATCTGTAGCGCTTGGATTGTCTTGATAAATCTTAATAAATGTTGCCATGATAATCTCTAAAAAAATCCAAGATTTTAGTCTATAATGTTGAGTTTTGCAAACCTGAGCAGTAGTTTTTTTGTGCCTCCATTTTCAAAATTAATTTCTGCTTTTGTGTCTGCGCCAGCACCTTCTATTTTAGTAATTGTACCTTTTCCAAACCTCACATGCTCAACCAATGTGCCTAAGCGCAGATTTGCAGCTTTAGGGTCAAAATTTTTCTCTGCCTTACTAGCCATAGGTTTTAATCTGCGAAGTTTACGAAGCTGGTCTTGGTTTGGACCTCTTGGTGGGCTTTCAGCTGCTGGTCTGCGCAGTCTTAACTTACTCTTATCTACCTTGTCAAATATATCTGCATCCAAAAGTGGTTTGTAACGTTGCTCTGTTACGGGAGTTAAATACTCCAAATAAGAAGCGTCAATTTCTTCTATAAAACGACTGGGTTCTGCATCTATGAGTTTTCCCCACCTATATCTAGACTGGGTATAAGTCAAATATGCCTGAGTTTCTGCTCTTGTAACAGCTACATAAAACAGTCTTCGTTCTTCCTCTAGTTCTGCTCTTGTATTCATGCTCATAGCGCTTGGAAACAAGTCTTCCTCCATCCCAACAATAAAAACATAAGGAAACTCCAGGCCTTTGGCCAGATGAATTGTCATCAGAGCAACACGATCTGTATCCCCTTTGTCATTATCTAGGTCTGTAGCAAGAGCAACATCTTCCATAAACTCAGAGAGAGAGCCAGTAGTGTCTGCCATTTCTTTTTGTTCTTCAACAAAATCACGCATACCATTGAGTAGCTCTTCAATATTTTCTATGCGAGCAATACCCTCTGGGGTACCGTCTTTTTTTAGCTCTGTGAGTATTCCAGTTTTTTGGGTAACATATTCTGCCATCTGAAAAGCATCATAACTCTGGTTTAATACCTGAAAACTTTGAACCATAGTAACAAAGTCTAATAACTTTGCCTGGGTTCCTTTATTGATATTGAGCTGTAATTTACTGATGTTTTGCATCACCTCGAAGATAGATCTATTGTAATGACTTGCAGCTACCATAAGGCGCTCTATGGTGGTTTGTCCAATACCTCTTGCGGGATAATTAATGACACGTTTTAGAGCCTCTTCGTCTTTAGTATTGAGGAGTAAACGCAAATAACACAAAACATCTTTTATTTCTTTGCGCTGATAAAAACTAAGACCGCCATAGATGCGGTAAGGTATAGCTTTCTTTCTTAGGGCATCTTCCATAGCCCGAGACTGGGCATTGGTTCTGTATAAAATAGCAAAGTCTCCATTTTTAAACTCCTGGTTTTGTTTGGTTTCAAAAATAGTATTGGCAACAAAACGCCCCTCATCTCCATCTGTCATGGTACGATTGACTTTTATCTTTGGACCTTCAACATTTGAGGTCCAAACTACTTTATCTAGGCGTGTTTTATTTTTTTCAATGATGCTGTTGGCAGCATTTACTATATTCTTTGTAGACCTATAATTTTGCTCAAGACGATAGATTTTTACATCATCATAATCTTTCTGAAAATTTAATATATTGTTGATATTAGCACCCCTGAAGGCATAAATACTTTGAGCATCATCACCAACCACGCAAATGTTTTGAAACTTATCACTTAATGCACGCACTATTAAATACTGACTGTGATTGGTATCTTGGTACTCATCCACCAGAATGTATCGAAATCTATTTTGATATTTGGCTAAAACCTCTGGAAAGCGGGTTAACAGCTCGTTGGTTTTTAACAATAAATCATCAAAATCCATAGCACCAGCCTTGAAGCATTTGTCTACGTAACTTTTGTAAACATCTCCCAAACGAGGCATTTTGGCCATGGCGTCGGCTTCCATGAGTTCTGGGTTATTAAAATAAGCCTTCACAGTAATCAAGCTATTTTTATAACTAGATATTCTAGAATACACCTGCTTGAATTTATACATATCCTTATCTAAGTGCATTTCTTTAATAACAGCTCTTATAACGCTCTGGGAGTCTTGGGTATCATAGATAGTGAAATTTGATGGATAGCCTAATTTATCTGCCTCCATACGAAGTATTTTAGCAAAAATACTATGAAAGGTTCCCATCCAAAGATTTTTACCTTCACTGGGACCAACAATAGTAGCTATTCTATTTTTCATCTCACGCGCTGCCTTATTGGTAAAGGTGAGCGCCAAAATATTAAATGGATCCACACCCTTAGACATTAAAAAGGCTATTCGGTAAGTAAGTACACGTGTCTTTCCTGAACCAGCTCCAGCAATTACAATCATGGCGCCGTCCTTCTGTATGGTAGGTGCTAACTGAGCCTGGTTGAGTTGTTGTAAAAATTCTTGCAAGGGTTTTCTTGTATTTTAAAAGCTCTTAATCAGTTTTAGAATAGTGATAAAAATAGGATATAAACTGCAAGTGAAAATACGCAAAACTGAGGGATTGAACCCACTGAAATTTCAGAATTTATAAACAAACAAAGCTAGGGTGTTATTTCTGAAATTTCAATATCTTTAACCATGATTTATTTAAAATAAATAGGCAAACACCATGAAAAAACAATATATAATCTCACTAGTGCTCCTAACAAGTGCTTTTTTAAATGCACAAAGCAATCAACTTATATCAGAGGATATACAGCAAATAGAATCTCAAGTAATTGAGTGGCGGCATTACTTTCATGAAAATCCTGAATTGTCTAACCGTGAATTTAACACGGCTAAAAAAATTGCTGCCCATTTAAAATCTCTTGGTATGGAGGTACAAACGGGAGTCGCAAAAACAGGGGTTGTAGGGCTTTTAAAGGGTGACAAGCCCGGAAAGGTAGTTGCCCTTAGAGCAGATATTGACGGGTTGCCCGTTACAGAGCGTAATGACCTTAGCTACAAAAGTAATGTTGTTGACACTTTTTTGGGTACAAAAACAGGAGTAATGCATGCCTGTGGCCATGATACGCACATAGCAATTTTAATGGGAGTTGCACAAGTGTTAAGCAAACACAAAGATAAAATTAAAGGAAGTATAAAATTTATTTTTCAACCCGCAGAGGAAGGTCCACCACCCGGAGAAGAGGGTGGGGCAAAACTTATGGTTAAAGAAGGAGTGCTTGAAAATCCTAAGGTAGATGCTATTTATGGATTACACATTAATAGCGCAACACCCGTTGGTACCATAACCCTAAAGCCAGAGGGTATCATGGCCGCCGTTGAACGTTTTGTAGTTACAGTAAAGGGGAAAGGATCTCATGGATCAGCACCTTGGAGTGGCGTTGATCCAATTTTAATTTCGGCAAAAATTATTGATGGATTTCAGACCATTATTTCAAGAGAAGCATACCTAATAGAAGCACCAGCGGTTATTACTGTTGGAAAAATAACCAGCGGTACTCGCTTTAATGTTATTCCAGAGAGTGCAGAACTCATAGGTACGGTAAGAACTCTGAATCCAGATATGAGAATCAAAATCATTAAACGCATGACAGAAATGGCTAGTGACATTGCCAAAGCCTATGGCGGAAGTGCCACTATTGATTGGCAAAACAATACCATAGTTACCTACAACGACCCTGAGCTGACCACCAAGGCCATCAGCACCCTAAAAAAAGTAGCTGGAGATAACAAGGTGCTTGATATGAAAGCCGTTACAGGTGGAGAAGATTTTAGTTATTTCCAAGAAAAAATACCTGGGGTATACTTTTTTCTAGGAGGAATGACACCAGGAAACACAGAACCTTTTCCTCATCACACACCAGATTTCAAGATAGATGACGCTGGTATGTTACTTGGTGTTCAATCATTAACCCAATTAGCCCTAGATTATTTAAATCATCAAGAAAATTAGTCCCTGTTGACAAGGTTTTTTTGAAAGTTTAAAAATCAGTACTATTGTTTTTAAATTAAAAAGTACCAAAATTTATAACCCATATGGAATCCCAAGCGCTACTTCCTTATTTTGCTTCTTTACTATCTGCTATTATTGTTGGTGGTATTGCCTATCTATTTTTTAAAAAACATACAGATAACCTTGAAGGAAGAAGACGGTTTTTACTGCACAAGGAAGCCCAGTCAAAAACACTTCCTTTAAGGTTACAAGCCTATGAGAGACTTACACTGCTTTTAGAACGTATAGACCCTAACAGTCTTTTGATACGCATAAAACCTAAAGGTAATGACTTATACAAGTATGAACAGGACCTTATATCAAGCATAGAAGATGAGTTTGTACACAATCTAAGCCAACAAATTTATGTGTCTTTAGAAATGTGGAATGTAACAAGAACTACAAAAAACACAACCATACAAATTATAAGACAAACGGCCATGAACCAAAAAATTCAATCTGCAGACAAACTCAGAGAAGCTGTTTTAAATCATTTTATGGGAGAAGTAACCCCTTCTCAAAAAGCCTTAGCGTTTTTAAAGAAAGAAATACAACAACTTTTCTAGTAAGTAAATTCGTTGTATGAATCCTAACTTTCTACAAACACCCATAGCGTATCTAAAAGGCGTAGGCCCTAACAGGGCAGATTTGTTGAAAAAAGAGTTGGGTATTTTTACTTTTCAAGACCTACTAAACCTATTTCCAAACAGGTATTTAGATAGAACCCAGTATTATAAAATAAAAGACTTGCAACGCAATAGCGCAGAGGTGCAGGTGATAGGCAAAATAACTCATTTAAAGACTATTGATCAAAAACGTGGTAAACGCCTGGTAGCGACCTTTAAAGATGCCAATTGGATAATGGAACTTGTTTGGTTTAGAGGTCATAAATGGATCAAAGAAAATTTAAAACTAAATGAAACTTATGTTGCCTTCGGAAAAACAAACTTTTACAATGGTACTTTTTCCATGCCTCACCCAGATTTAGAACTATTAAGAGAACATCAAAGCAAACTTCGCTCTGCCCTACAGCCAATATATCCTTCTACAGAAAAACTAGGTAACAGTGGTGTCACAAACAGGGTACTGTGTAAACTTATGGAGCAACTGTTTCTCGAACTCCAAAAAACAATTGTAGAGACCCTCTCACCAGAGCTACTAGAGCAGCTTCAGTTAATGCCAAAAAACAAAGCAATACGCAACATACATTTTCCTGAAAATGGAGAAGAATTGGCAAAAGCAACTTACAGGTTAAAGTTTGAAGAATTATTCTTTACTCAGCTACAATTATTAATAAAAAATATAGTCCATAAAAGCAAAATTAAAGGCTATCCTTTTACAAGGATTGGAAGTCATTTTAACACCTTCTATAAAGAGCATCTTCCTTTTGATTTAACAAGTGCGCAAAAGAGAGTCATTAAAGAAATACGAAATGATTTAGGTAGTAATGCTCAAATGAATCGTCTACTTCAAGGAGATGTAGGTAGTGGAAAGACAATTGTTGCGCTATTGTCAATGTTAATAGCTATTGACAACGGTTTTCAAG
>Ga0206125_10000570_pt1 | contig 47180 bp, 49 predicted proteins | sample Helgoland_Spring_4_FD_148598 | JGI IMG/M metagenome (GOLD analysis project Ga0206125, IMG submission 148598) | Pelagic subsurface seawater microbial communities from Kabeltonne, Helgoland, North Sea - Helgoland_Spring_Bloom_20160331_1 | ecosystem: Environmental > Aquatic > Marine > Epipelagic ... | reverse complement strand
GAGAATATATTGTAATTTTGAAAAAAAATTAAAAGTTAATGTTCAGTTTTTTCAAAAAACATCAAAAACCTTTATTTGAAGAGCTTTGTGATATTCACAACCATTTGTTACCGGGTATAGATGACGGTAGTAAAGATTTAGACACATCAACTAAAATGCTAAATGCCTACCACGAGTTAGGGATTAAAAGTGTTATTCCTACACCACACATTTATAAAGAGTTGTATCCTAATACTCCAACTACTATAAAAGACGCATTTGAGCTTTTAAAACAACATAAAGCCTCTGAAAATACCATAAAAGTTAACAGCTATGCTGCTGAGTATATGGTAGATGAAATTTTTATGAAAAATCTTGAGCAAGCTTCACCGTTATTACTCTTAAATGATACTTATATTTTATTAGAAATTAATTTTTTTGGGGAAACTACCATGCTAAAATCGGCTTGTTTTAACTTATGTCAAAAAAACATTACTCCAATATTGGCTCATCCAGAACGGTATCATCTGATCAAAGACATTTCTGAGTATCAAAATCTAAAAAATCAAGGGTTTTACTTTCAATTAAATGCCTTATCGCTTATGGGACAATATGGACCCGAAGTAAAACAAAAAGCAGAAAAATTATTAAAAGCTGGGCTGTATGATTTTGTGGCTACTGATGCACACAGTGTTCACGATTTAAAAAAACTTAAAAACTTAAGCCTTTCCAAAAAACTAGGAATTCAATGGGAATCGATTCGGGAATTTCAATTAAAATTATTTTCTTAAGAAAATAACATTCATAAAAAAACCACCGTACTGCGGTGGTTTTTTGTATCAATATAATTAAATTATAAATTTCATTATTCTTCATCTCTACCATATCCATAGCCATAACCGTAGTTATACTTGTAGGTATAGCTGTAACGGTATTTATAGCTGTAACGGTATCCATAACCATAGCCAGAAGAAGATGCAGAAGCAATAAGACCGTTTAATACCATTCCAAAAGGCGGCATATTTTCACGGCTATGCATCTCTTTAATGAAAGGGAATATATTCTTATCAGAGTATTGAGCACGAGTCACATAAACCACCAAATCACATAAAGGGAGTAGCGGTGAAGTATCACTCACTAATAATAATGGTGCAGTGTCAATGATAATAAGATCATAACTAGATTTTAATATTTCTAGTAATTCCTTCATACGAGGACGCATCAACAATTCTGAGGGGTTAGGAGGAATGGCTCCAGATAATAAATAATCCAGTTCATCAATCGATTTTCCTTTTACTATTAATTTGTCTAAATCATTATAGTTTACATCATTTAAAAAGGTAGAAAGTCCTAAATTCTTACGTTCAATACCTAACAAGGTATGCACCTGAGGATTTCGTAAATCTGCCCCTATTAAAATTACTTTTTTGCCCAATGCGTTATAGCTTTGCGCAATATTATACGATATAAATGATTTCCCTTCACCTTTTGTCGTAGAGGTTGCAATGATTACTTGAGGTTTATTTTGATTCAATAAAAAGCTCATACTTGAACGAATCACACGGGTAGATTCCGCTATAATTCCTCGATCATCATTTTCAGAAGAATAGTTTTCATCAAAAGGTACCTCTCCCAAAATAGTAAGACTTGGTAAACCTTTTTCTAAATCTTCACGAGTGTTGATTTTAGTGTCTAAGAGTTTAAGTAAAAACAGTATTCCAAAAGGAACTAAAAGACCTAGGACTAGGCCACCTAAATAGATAATATTTTTTTTAGGTGAAACAGGAAAATTATCAGATATCCCATAACTCAAAACTTTTAAATTTGGCAACACTGAAACATAACCTATAGAGGCTTCTTCTTTTCGTTGGGATAAAAACACCAAGAGATCTTCTGTAAATTTGAATTCTCTAGCTAAGGTTCTCAATGTATACCCTTTTTCTGGAAAACTTGAAATAATCCCCAAATTTTCATCAGTAATTTTTTGATAACTAGACAAAGAAACCTCTAAGTTTTCAATGTAAAGACGAATTCCTTCAAGATTTGCTTTTCTAATCCTATTTAATTGTTCTGTTATTTTTAGCACCAATGGGCTATTTTTTGTGGTACTTATTAATAAATTATTGCGTTCAATAACAAGGGTATTATAAGATGCTATTAATTGATTGATATTAACATCAACGATACCTATATTAGCAGGTAAAATTTCAAAATTTTGTTGAGAATTTAATTGTTCTAATAGCGAGGTTGCGATCTCTAATTGAATTTTTAGTTTAAATGTTTCTTCATTTTCTTTTACGATGTTAGACAAAAGACTTGAAGTTTGTTGTTCTGTATCGTAGATGTTATTCTCTTGCTGATATTCAATTGTTTTTTTAGAAATCTTATCAAGAGTGTTTTTAAGCGTTTCTAGACGGGTATCAATAAACTTAATAGTTGCAGAAGATAATTGACGTTGATCTTCAATTCTATCTGCTATAACTACCTGTATTAAAGCATTTAAGATGGCATCATTTCTTAATTTATTGGTGCCATTAATACCAAGATTAATAACTTCTGAAGAAGTACTTTTTGACCCAGAATTGGCAATAACTCTATTTTTTAATACAGCAGTTGCAAAGTTAAGAGAGGTTCTTTGAATGTTATATTCTAAGTCTTTTGTAAACAGATAATCATTTTTGATACTAAAAGAGAAATAATCATTTTCTAAGGTTTCATTTTTATTTAGTTTAAAACTTATAGTATCACTTGAAATTAATGCTGCGCCATTAGAAAATACTAATTCCCAATTTTGAAAATAATCAGGGTTCTTAAATTCAATTTCAAAAGGGATTTGTTCACCAAATTCCAAACTAGACTTTACCCTTCCGATTAAAGTAATACTTGTTTGAAGATCTAGTTGCTGAACAACCTGACTTAAAATATGGTTAGATGTTATTACTGCAATATCGTTTTCTACATTTACTCGAGTTCCAAATAAACTGGTAACTTCTGAGGTTAAAAAAGAACTTGAAGCATCTGATTTAGTGATTTGTACTTGAGCAGAACTTGAATATATATTTGGTGTATAACGGAGATAGGTATAAGAACCTACTAGCGCCAAACTTATAGTTAATAAAAACCAAGGCCAGAAAAAAAAATAATAGGACCACTCGCGTTTTATATCAATACTATTCCCTTCATTATTTAAACTATTTTCAAAATTATTGTTCATCATAATTATTTAATGAGGATTATGGTACTTAGAAGAATTGAAGCAATGCTTAACACTGTAGAAATATTACCGATCAATCCTGCACTAGTAACTTTTTTTGAATTTGGATTTACAATGATGACATCATTAGGTTGAATATTCTGATAAAGACTACTTAACCAACTAGCACTAGTTAAATCTATGTTTGTAGTAGTTCTTTGCCCGTTAGACTCTCTAATAACAATAATATTTTTTCGATTTCCATCTATAGTTAAGTCTCCAGCCAAACCAAGAGCTTGCAGTAGGTTTATGTTTTTTTCTGTAAAGGTAAAGGTTCCTGGGTTTCTAACCTCACCTAAAATAGTTACTTTTGAATTTAGTAAACGAACTGTTACATTAGGGTTTATTAAATGCCCACCCGCTTCAAGAAGATTCTTTAAATATTTTTCTAAATCTTGTGAAGTTTTTTCTGCCACAGAAATCTCTCCCAAAACAGGAAAATTAATCGTTTTATTGGTTGAAACTAGATATCCATTAAGTTGTAAAAGCTGTAAGGAATTCCCGAAATTATTTACAGGAGAAACTTTATTGTAAGGTATAGAAGCGTCGATTTCTAAAGAAGTAACATCAATTTTTAGGATATCATTTTCCTGTAAACTATTTTTAGAGGATAGTACTTTACTATTATTTAGAGCTTGTATATCTTGCAAATACAAAAGTTCTTTTTTAGATACACATGAGCAAAGAAAAAATAAAAATACAATGGTTAAAGTAGAATAATTTTTTAATTTATTCATGAGATTTCTTTTTAGTAGGAATTTATAGGGTTATCAATCAAAAGTACAAATTTATAATATTAAACTTGTTTTATTAAAATAATTTGGTAATTTCTTTTATGTTGATAAAAAAACTTAAATAGTTTTTTCTTAACGTTACAAAAGTATTCACATTTACAGAAAATAAAAACTGTGTATTTAAACTTCAAGATTGTTCAATAGAAATTTAAAGATTTTTAAAAATTTAATACTGGTAGTTTATTTATGCAACAGGGAGGAGTTATCTGGTAATCTTACCTTTTATTCGAAACTGAATTAGTTTTCTTTCTTGCCAATTTTTATCGGTTATTAAATTAAACAACCAAACTCGATACTCTTTGTATATAATGGATTTTAGAATAATATTTACTCTTACTTTTATAAATACATAAATCTTAATGTGTGTTGGTTGTTTTATTGGTATGGGATTGGTAAACTGACTATTAAACTCACTAAAATAGGAGGCAGTTTTTGTTGTTTTGTTGCACTCTAAACTATCTACCCTATCAAAAACCTCATTACAAGCTGCTAAAAAACAACTTAAAGGATGGCTTAGTTTGTCTAACACATTCATAGCATCTTTTGCACTCGTTTTTTTAGACAATAAAAAAACATCATAGGCATTTCGTAAAGCCATCATTTTGTAATAAAAACCATCATCATTTATTTGATTGGCTATAATAGATAAATTTAGTTTATTTGCATAACTCAAAACATTAACTCCATTAATAACCTGACTGTCTTTCTCTACAAAGCTGTAATTAAATTCATTGGTATATTTTTTTATCTTTAAAAGCTTTGAGTGGATTTCGATGGCTGCAATATTTTTCTCTTTTTGAAGTCTTCTGTAATGTATAGATTTATCAGGCGGATAATATTCTTTCTTATTTACTTCAGAATATCCAAACTCTCTTAAAACTCTAATTGCTTTTGGATAGTCTTGTTTTGAAAAAATAAAATCAATGTCCCCCACCATCCTTTCTGCAATATCCTCATATATTCCTGCCAATAGATTCCCAGTTCCTTTTAAAAATATTGGAGTGATATTATTATCTATCAATATACTATTTAACTCTTTTGCTTGGAATATGATTTGCTTGTTTCGCTCCCTGTTTATTTCGGTTATATGCTCCATGTAGCTAACCAACTCTTGAGGTAAATAGTGTAAGAAATCTGCGTGTTTTAAATTACAATACAATGCAGGAAAGACATAATGGGCTGTACTCACTTTTACGACAGCATCCCAGTCTATAGAGGGTGATTTTAATTGCTTTTCTATTTCGTCTCTATTTTTTTCTTCTAGAGAAATAGTCAAACATTTGGCAATAAAAAATAGCGTTTCTTTATAATTCAATTGATTTTATTTTCTTTAAAAATTATTTGGTAGGGTTTGGGTCTCTATACATAATTCCTTGTTTTTCAATTTCTTTTAATTGTTCTATGGTAAATTTGTTTCGCACAGATTTTGTTTTAGGAAAAATATAATTAGACAGCGTTACAAAGAGTTTTACCCGCTCTGTTTTGGTTAGTTTTTCTTGATTTATGAGTAGATCATCCAGCACTTTTTCATAGAGCATCTCCATCTTTTAAGGTGTTTACGTCTATGCCTTCAAAAAATTTATTAGAAAAATCTTGTGCTTGACTTTCATCAATCACCAAAAATTCTCCACAAGGTCTTTCAAAATCATGAGAAACTACGTTGAATCCAAAAGATTCGATCTCTTTTTTTATTTCTTGATACATGTATATTTATTTAGCAATAAAAATTAAAAATTTCTTTTTGGTAGATCTTTAAACCATTTTTCATATAATTTAGATGTTGGAATAAAAATTACCCAAGCAGTCATAAAAATTAATTGTAAATCTAAGAAAAATGAATTATGTTGTTGATACCATATTTCTAGTTCACCTTTATAGGGCAGTATTATTTCTTTATAGCATTCATGGGGGGTTAGTTCAGATTCTGTCAAGATTCTCTCTTCATCTCTAAAAACTATAGAACCTATTCCTGTTAAACCTGGTTTTACATTATAAACAGAATTTTGAAAATTTGAACTATACCTATTAAAACCAACCCTCATAAGAGGTCTAGGTCCAATGATAGAAATATCACCCATAAATATATTGAATAATTGTGGAAGTTCATTTAATTTAGAATCTCTAAGATATCTACCCATTTTTGTTACTCTAGGATCATTTCGAAGTGTTACATCACCATTTCCAATATTTGGACTATTTTTAACCATAGTCGCAAATTTATAAATCATAAAACTCTTTGTTTTATACCCAACTCTTTCTTGAAGATAAAAGATTTCACCTTCGCCTGTTAATTTAAGTATTACTATAATTAAAATTAAAATTGGTGAAAGCAATATTATTGCGATACTAGACAAAATAATATCAAATATGCGTTTAAGAATTAAATACATGTATTATAGAATTTTTTTATTGTTTTAACAACTTTTTCAAGATCATCTTCAATTATACTAGTTGAACAAGGAATTGACAAACAGCTATCATGAATCTTCTTACAATTATCTATTTTTGTTATGTAATGACAGTTTTTATACATAGGCAGCTGATTCATTGGCATCCAAAAGGGTCTACTCATTACCTTATTAGCATTTAGATATTTCAGCAATTCTTTCTGGTATTTCGTTTTGATAGTGAATAACCAATCATTATGGTCTACCTCATTATTGACATGCTGAAACTCTATATCACCAACTCCAAGAAGATGCTCTCTATAGTAATTTCCTATATATTGTTTTCTCTTTACAAAAGAGGATAACTGTTCCATTTGAGCAACTCCAATAGCGGCTAAAACATTCACGAGTCTATAATTATAACCAACCTTATCATGATAGTATAGCATAGGGTCAACTTTGGCCGTAGTAGTAAGATGTTTAGCTTTCTGTGCTAATATTTTATCATTTGTAACAATTACACCACCGCCACCTGTTGAAATTATTTTATTTCCATTAAAACTGAAAACACCCAACTTATTAAATGTTCCAGCAGATTGACCTTTATATTTAGACCCTAATGCTTCTGCGGCATCCTCTACAAAAGACATGTTATACTTTTCACAAATGACCTTAAATCTATCCACATCAAAAATATTTCCTTGAATGTGAACAGGCATAATAGTTCTTACGCATCTCCCATCTGTATTAAGAATACGTTCACCTTCTGAATTTATAGATGTTTTATTATCTAAAAATTCATCTAAAAGATCTAAATCCATCTGCCAAGTTTTTGGATCCGCATCTATTAATATTGGATCTGCACCTGTATATTTTATAGAATTTGCACTTGCTACGAAAGTCATATTCGAAACTATTACATAATCTTTTGGTTTAACACCAGCTAAAAGTAAAGTTATATGAAGTGCTGCAGTTCCGTTCATGGTTGCAATACCGTATTTTGCACCAGCATAATCTGCTACCATCTGCTCAAATTTATCTACATAACTTCCTGCAGATGAAATCCAACCTGTGTCTAAACATTCTTTGACATATTTTAGTTCATTTCCAGAAATATTTGGAACACTAAGTAATACAGTCTTTTCTTTTTCATTCATTATTTACTCTTTTTTATTATCATAAAATGACTCATGAAGATCTTTATTTTTATCCAAATAATCAACGTACCAGTTTATAGTGTCCTTTAATCCATCCTTCCAACTAACCTTTGGTTCATAACCAAGATCTTTTTTAGCTTTACTAATATCGGGGCAACGTCTAGCGACAGATCCTGGATATGTAGGAGCATCTATATATTCACCTTTAAAACCCATTAATTCTCCTGTATACTGTATTAACTCTTTAATTGTAATTTCTTCTTGAGTACCAATATGATATATCTCACCATTACCACCCTTCTCCATAGCTAATACTGTTCCATTTACAGCATCATCTATATGATTAAAAGCTCTTGTTTGGTCTGCTCCATATATTTTAAAAGGATTTTCACCGTTTAAAAAACGTTGAGCTAAATGAGGTATAACGTGTTTAAACCCCATTCTTTGTCCATAAACATTATGGTACCTCACTATAGTACATTCAAAACCTAATTTATTTGCATATTGTATAAAGCCAGACTCTCCTAACATTTTCGTAACTGCATATGTAAACCTTGGGTGGGTTATGTCTTGAATTGTCAAGGGCACGTCTTCAGCTGTTGGAATTTGATAATCGAAAGCCTCAACGGTTCCTGCATAACATTCGCTAGTAGATGTAAATACGACTTTACCACATTTACTACTTCTAAGCCACTCAAGAGTGTTATAAATTAAAGCTGTATTAATTCTAATAATCTCATGTGGCATCTCATTTACGTAATCAACACCTACTACTGAAGCTAACATATAAACGTAATGATAATCTTTTTCTAATTCTAGAAAGTAATTTGATTCTGTAAAATCTCCAGAAACAATTCTAATATCGTGCTCATCAACAAGAGATTGTAATGAAGAATCTATTTTTCCTCCGGCTCTAAAAAAATTATCAGCTATTGTAATTTTATAACCACCTTTTTCTGCTAAATATTTAGCAATACTAAAGCCAATAAATCCAGCTCCTCCTAATAATAATACTTTTTTCATTTTTTTTTTATTTTAATTTATATCTCCTCTTCCGACTACTCGAACTTTATGTTTTTCACTCAATTGTAAAATTTGTGAATTTTTAAACAAACCTACAGTATCAAAGATAAATAATTCCTCTTTTTTCAAAAGTAATGTTATTAAATATTCAGAGTCTTTATATTCTTTGTGAGCTGTAGTAATAACAACTATATTTAATTCTGATTCAAAAACCTTATCAATACTTTCATCAACTTCGAGACCTACTTCCTCCCAAAATCTAACATAAGGGTCATGTAATTTTATTTTTGCCCCATCTTTGATTAAATAATTATAAAATGGTTCGACAGGGGTATATCTGGTATCTCCAACATCACTTCGATAAGAAACGCCTAATAACAATATTTTTTTTCCATTTAAATTATTAATTTCTTTTTTCAAAAACTGGAAAGCGTAAAGTGGCATTTTGTCATTTATTTGCACTCCTTTTATGCTCTGACCTAATCCTTCTTTAGCTTCAAAAAGATTTTGTTTAGACCAAGAAGCTAATAAAGGATCTTTAGTTAAGCAATAACCTCCAACTCCAATACCAGGGTACATTAAGTTTTTATGCGTAGGTCTCTTTCTTATTGCATCTACTACTTCATATAAATTAACACCAGACTCTTCTGCAAAACGAGACCATTCTACGGCAAAAGCAATATTCATAGCGCGATAAGAGTTTTCTAAAACTTTTGCCATTTCTGTAGCATTAGTGCTTCCTAATCTTGTAAGTGGATATTCTTTAGTGGAAATTATTGTTTTTAAGAATTGTTCTACAGAATCTGCTGACTTTTCGTTAATTCCTGAATAGACTCTGTAAAAATTCTGAATAGAATCTATATAGTCCGGTCCTGGCATAACTCGTTCATAAGAATGACCTAATTTAAATTTATCAACTGAAAGTCCTCTTTTTATTAAACATTCTTTGATAATTGGATATGCTACTTTTTTTGATGTTCCTGGGGGCACAGTAGTTTCAATCAAGATTAATACATCCTCTTTACAATTGTCACCAATTGCTTTCATTGCTTTTTTAAATGCAGTTAAATCTACTTCAAAATCATTAAGCTCTCCGTAAAAATCTGATTCTTTAGCTACGTCTAAATTAATATCTACAATAATTACATCTGCCTTTGTATATGCATATGAATCAAATGTGGCTAAAAGATTCCCTTTTTGTTTCGCAATGTTATAAAACTTCTCTATTTTAGGATCTGATGCAATTACAGGAAATAAGCCCTCATTTATTGATTTTATTTTCCAAAATGTATCCTTTCTAGGAAGATCAACTCCAATCACAGCATAATCTCCATCTATTGCGTTAGCACAAACTAACGACATTACTGCTCCTACAAAACCTAAGCCTTGAACTGCAATTATCGTTTTATTATTTTTCGAAACAAATTCATCGATACTGAGAGTATCATCTATTACATCAGGAATGATATAAGTTTTTCCATTTAATGGATTAATCGATTCTTGTTTGTTTTTCATAAATTTTTATTTGGGTTACCAACTATTTTTGTATTATCTATTCATATAATGAGAAGAAACTCCTGCTATTTCACTAATGAATAATTTTGAATAGCCTCTTCAAATTTATTAACATATTCACTAGCAGAAAATATCCAGCCGGTGTCAAGGCAATCTTCATATATTTCCATTTCTTTTCGTTTATATTTTAAACTTATAATGGAATCATGTTCTATTTATTTCTTTAGCTGGATTTCCAACGAATATGGTATTAGAATTTATATCTTTTAAAACCACAGCTCCAGCTCCAATGATAACGTTGTTATCTATTTTTACTCCTTGTTTAATTACTGCATTTGCTCCCACCATACACCCACTTCCTATAGAAACATTTCCAGCTAAAACAGCTCCAGGAGCAATATGACTAAATTTTCCTATAGAACAATCATGTTCAATAATTGCGCCAGTATTTACAATACAACCTATACCTATTTTAACTTGTGGGTTTATAATAACTCCAGCACTTATAAAGGTTTGTTCTTCAATCAAAGAAGATTCTGAAATTATAGTATTCAAATGTATAAGAGTCGTATTTAAGGAAATATTATTTGACCTTAATTTTTCATAGATTTTTCTTCTAATAATATTATCTGCTATAGTTATAAATACTTTGTTTTTTAAATCTACATTATCCTCATGACCTAAAAAGTTTAAATGATATGGATTATTGACCTTTTCTAAGATATCATGGTAACCAACAATTGAATACTGTTGCTTAATCGCAACTTCAATACAACCATAAGAATGACCTGAATAACCGATTATTACAATTTTTTTATTTATCATTTAATTTTTTTAATAAATTATATAGTGGCTTTTTTATTTATTGATTGCATAATTAACTTAAAAGATCGGTTGACATGAAAGTCCCTATTCAAAAAATTCCATGAACTTACTTTCATGTCATTAAAATTACAAATATTATCCATTAAGTTATTAATAGCATTTTGCATAGCTTTAGAATCCCCAGAAATAACAGCTAAACCGCATTTATTTTTTTCTATATCCATGCCAATATCAGTGTTATGGTCAGTAGCTGCAATAACTGGCATTTTCATTTCTAAATACGAAAGTAATCTTGATGGATAGTTAGGAATAGTAAAATTTTTGTTTAAAAAGATTAATCCTACATCACAGGCTGCTAACAACTTATCATAATCATTCTTAGGAAGAGCAGTTATCAATAATGCGTTTTGAGGTTGCAATTTTTCAAACCATTTTTGAATACGTTTAAACTCTGTACCTGAGCCTATAATTAGAAAAAAAACATCAGATCTTTTTATCCGTTGTATTGTTTCTAGTAAAAAGTCTAATCCCTGTGGCTTTCCAAGATTACCACCATATACAAATATTTTTTTTTGTATAGGAATTGAATATTTCAATCTTATATTTTCTTTTTCAAAACTAGAATAGTTTAAAAACTTAGGAGTAATTGTATTTGGATTTATTTCTATCTTTTTAAAATCTAAATATGAGTTATGCTTTTTCAAATACTCAAGGTTAGCTTCAGACAAACACCCTATTTTATCTGACAATTGATAGAGTTTTTTTTCTTTATGCAAAAAATATTTATGGATTAAACCATTTTTTTTGATCAGTTTCATATCCACTGCATTTTGTGGAAATATATCCTTAAGTAATAAATAAGAAAACGCTGCATCCCTTTTTTTAACATACTCAATTACTTTTGAAAAAGTAATTGGAGGAGTTGAATATAAAACTAAATCAAATTTTATTTCTGAAAAATATTTTTTTACAGCATTTAAAAATTGGCGTTCAATCATTAAAGTAGCTAACCCTTTTTCAATTAAACTAGTTTTCTGAATATTGAGGGTTTTTACTTTTAAAATTTGCGAGTTGCAGTTCTTATTAAGTTCTGTCCCCCTCTTTTCTCTTCTTTCATTTGGGCAAACTATACATATTTCATGACCCTCATCATGAAATTTTTTAAGTAAATCCGAATAAATACCCCTTTCATCTAAAGAATTAATCTTGATAATTGTTAAGAATAAAATTTTCATTCTTTGTGAATTTGTTTTATAAAATTTATTATCATTCTATTTAATAAAATAATGTTTGTAAAGATTTCTATTATCTAAAATCCAATTTTTCATTTCTTTAATCATAATTTGATAAGAACTAAAAGTATAATTAAAGTCATCTCTTGTATTGATTAAACTTTTATCTACTTTATAATCTGATTTAGATATAATATTAATTCCTCCATCTCTAAAATTAGAATTAAATTCATTAACCAGATCAAATTTGGAAATTTTGCTGCTATTCACAAAATGGTATAAACCAGTCAAATCTTGTTTAATAGCTTCATGAATACCTTTAGCTAATTCTATTGTTGTTACTCCTGACCAATAAGCTTCTGAATAACCAAAAATCTCATGATTTTGGTTCATAAACCAATGAAATAAACCTATTCCATTTTCGTTTAATTCAGGTCCAATTATAGAAGTTCTAAAAGTTAAATCTTTAGCGTTAATAACCTCTCCCAGTGCTTTAGACTGTGCATAAAAACCAATTCCATTTTTAAAAGAATCTTCTTTGTAACCACCTTCTTTTCCAGAAAAAACACAATCTGTACTAATATGTATAAGTTTAAAATTGTATTTCTTGCCGAAAGTAGCTAATAATTGAGGAAAATAACTATTAAACCAAACAGCTAATTCTGGATTATCTTCAGCTGTTTTATTTAACAAACCGATACAGTTTATTACAACATCAAAAGAACCGTTATCTAAAATACTTTCTAATTCTTTAGTATTAGATACATCTAAATTTATTAATTTTTGTCCAGAGACTATTCCTCTAGCAATACCCCAAACATCATATAAACCAGTACTTTCTAAGCAGGTTTTAACTACGTGACCAGCCATTCCTTTACAACCTATTACAACTACTTTTTTCATTTGTCCCATATTACTTTATTAACGATAGAAGTATAACTCTGTATTACTTTTACTATTCGTTCAGAAGTGTTTATAACATTGTATTCCCAAGGCAAGTCTGTATTTTTATTAATAGCCAAACCCTTTGTGATTTCTATAGAATTCAATATTTGATTAGTACTAATTCCACCCAATACAATTGTACCAGCATCCACAGCCTCTGGCCGCTCTGTGCTAGTTCTGATACTCACGGCTGGGAACCCCATCATACCAGATTCTTCACTAATTGTTCCACTATCAGAAAGTACTACAAAAGCATTTTTTTGTAAATTAACGTAGTCGAAGAAACCTAATGGAGGGATATTGGTAATTAATGAATGAAACTTAATTTTATTTTTTACTATTCTATTTTTAGTTCTTGGATGAGTAGAGAATATAATAGGTTTTTGATACTTTTCTGCAACCACATTTAAAGAAGCTGCTAAAACCTCAAAATTATCGTTTAAATCAATATTCTCCTCTCTGTGAGCACTAACAACAAAATAGTCATTATTCTTTAAATTGAGTCTAGCAACAACATCACTTAAATTAATTTGATCTTCATATTTATTCAAAACCTCTCTTAAAGGCGAACCAGTGACAAAAACATGATCTTTTCTAAAACCTTCACTTAATAAATATCTTCTACTATGCTCTGTATAAGTTAAATTAATATCTGAAATATGATCTGAAATCTTTCTATTAATTTCTTCTGGCACGTTTTGATCGAAACATCTATTACCAGCTTCCATATGAAAGATAGGAATTTTCAATCTTTTTGCAGCTATAGTACTTAAAACACTATTTGTATCTCCGAGTACTAAAAGTGCATCTGGTTTTTCAGAAGCTAATATTTCATATGATTTTGAAATAACATTTCCAATCGTTTCACCTAAATGATTGCCCGCAACACTTAAGAAAAAATCTGGTTTTCTTAATCCTAAATCTTCAAAGAATATTTCATTTAACTCATAATCATAATTTTGACCAGTGTGAATTAAAATATGTTCAAAATATTCATCACACAATTTAATACATTCTGCAAGTCTAATGATTTCTGGTCGTGTACCTAAAATTGTGGCGAGTTTAATTTTTTTCATTTTAATAATTTTATTGATTAAAGTAGCTTAATGGGTACTTATAATTATCACTAATTTCATTCAACATATAGTCAGACATTACTAATAACTTTGCCCCTTCCTCTTCTGATTTAATACTTGTAATATAACCTGCAGGTATGTGTAAAACATCTAAAGTATTTTCTGACAAGGTAAATGTTATTATTATTAGTTCTTTATCAGGTTCAATCCAATTATCTATTTTGATTAATTGCACCTTAAATTGACCTTTAATCGCTGAAAACCAACGTTGTTCTATTTTATGACCTTGCCATCCTCTTATAAAATTTAAATTATTTTCAATAATATAAATTCTTTTTACAATACTTGCGTCAAACGAATTGTTATATCTTAACAATCCTCTGTCATCTTTATACTTTCCTCCAAAAATGATTGATGGAATCATTTTATTATTTTAAGTTATTAAATTCCTGTTGAATTAACTGTAACCCTTTTAACAAAATTTTCATACCCTCAATATCACATTGGTTTGTATTATGAGAATTATAATCCTCTACTTCAAGAAGATCTTCCTCACCTTGAGAAAAATATTTAGCATAGTTTAAATCTCTATTATCAGATGGAATTCTATAAAATTCCCCCATATCTTCTGCCTTATTCATTTCTTCTTTTGTACAAAGCGTTTCGTATAACTTTTCTCCATGACGGGTTCCAATAATTTTTACAGTATTGTCCGCATTGAACATTTCTTTTAATGCTTGTGCTAAATCACCAATAGTTCCAGCTGGTGCCTTATTCACAAATAAGTCACCAGGGTTACCATTTTCGAATGCAAACAATACCAACTCTACTGCTTCATCAAGAGACATTAAAAAGCGTGTCATTTTAGGGTCAGTAATCGTAATACTTTCTTTATTTTTAATTTGATTTACAAACAAAGGAATTACAGAACCACGAGATGCCATAACATTTCCGTAACGAGTTAAACATACGGTCGTATTATTACAATTTCGAGCGGCAGCAACGGCTACTTTTTCCATTAAAGCTTTAGAAATACCCATGGCATTAATGGGGTATGCTGCTTTATCAGTACTCAAACAGATTACTTTGGAAACCTTGTTAAAATCTGCAGCTTCTATTACATTTTGTGTTCCGAAAACATTTGTTTTAGTTGCTTCAATAGGAAAGAACTCACAAGATGGAACTTGTTTTAAAGCTGCAGCGTGAAAAACATAGTCAACTCCACGCATAGCTCTTTCGACGCTTGAATAATCACGTACATCTCCAATATGAAACTTTAATTTTGTACTTTTTAGTCGAGTTCTCATATCATCCTGTTTTTTTTCATCTCTTGAAAAAATTCGAATTTCTTTAAAGTGATCTGTATTTAGGAAACGACTTAAAACTGCATTCCCAAAAGAACCAGTGCCTCCAGTTATTAAAAGAGTTTTATTTTTCATATTTTTAAGCTGAAATAGATTATTAATTATTGATTACACTTGTATACGTATTGAAGACTGATGCTGCAGAAGTTTCAAGGTTATTTAACTTATTAAATCTTTTGGAAGAATTTACACCCATTTTAAATCTTAAATCTTTATCAGAAGATAATTTCAAAATTGCATTAGTTAATTGGTTAGGGCTATTCTCATCAATAATAATTCCGTTATAATTATCTTCTACTAAATCTTCAACCCTGTCTTTTAAGGAAATGATAGATGGAATACCAAGACTGCCTGCTTCAAATATACTTCTTGAAGGTTCATTCATAAATGTTGGTAATAAAATAATATCAGTTTTAGATAACACTGTACTGACATCTGAAATTTGGCCAAGTAATAAAAGGTTATTAAGATTATATTTTAGTTTAACGTCATTTAAGATTTTTTCATAGTTAGGATATATATTAAGGTAGTGTAGAAGTTTTCCAAATGAAGATTTATAGAAAGATTTGGCTCTAACATTCGAACCCGCTACATAAAATTTGATATTTTTATTTTCTTTTAATTGTATAATAGTTTTAATCAACACAGAAATTCCTTTATGTTTTAAAAAATTCGCTAAAAAAAGACAGTTTGTTACAGAACTTATATTTGTTTTTTTTAATACTTGAGAATTAGGTTGTAATGGATTATAAACAATTTTTATCCTTTTAACTCCTTTTAATTTGTTTATGACACTTCCATCAATTGCAAAAACAAAATCTATATACTTATTTATGATATAAATTGAATATTTAGTAAGGACTCTATATTTTGTATCTATAGCTACTCTTGCATGCATAACTACTTTAAAACCAAATTTTTTTAATTTTTTAGCAAGAATTAATTGTCCAATATCATTTAGATGAATTATATCTGGTTTTATTTCTCTAGCCAGATCATATACTTTTTTTAGCTGACCTAAATATCTATAGGATTGTAAAACTCGAATTAGCGCAAAATTTGTACCTGAAGTTGCCATTAATAACGGTAAGCCTTCAATTTCATATACATTCGGAGTTATTTCTAAAAAATTTTCAAATACTTTTCCTGGTGGACAAATTATGTGAATATCTATATTTTTGGATTTCAAACCTGAAATTAAATATTTAAGACTATTTGAAGCTCCACCGGTGCCAGGACTATGATGTACATAAAGTAATTTCATTATTTAAAATTTTTAATTTTTTCAACTACATAATCAATTTGATCTGTTGTCATTTCTGGATAAATAGGTAAAGATAATTCTTGATTTTGAAGACTGTATGCATTTGGATAATCACTTTTTAAAGCTCCTAGGTCTTTATATGCAGGCATAAATGGCATTGCTTTTGGATAATGAATCTGGCATGATATTCCATTTTCTTCTAAATAGATTTTCAAGTCATCTCGATTTATAAGTTTAATTCCAAACACATGAAAAGAGTGCTTTGAATTAAGTCTAACTTTTGGTAACTCAATATTTTTAACATCTTTTAAACTACTAAGATATCTATTACCTACACGAATTCGATCTTCGGTCCAATTGAGAATGTGCGGTAGCTTAACATTTAAAACACCAGCCTGCAATGAATCCATTCTACTATTCATTCCTTCAACCTCGTGATGGTGCTTTTTCAGAGAACCATGATTAGCAAATCTTCTAATTTTCATAGCTAATTCAGAGTTATTTGTTACTAACCCTCCTGCATCTCCATAGGCGCCAAGATTTTTACCTGGATAAAAACTAAATGTACCAACATCTCCAAATAAGCCTGCTCTTTTACCTTCAATTTCTGAAAAATGACTTTGTGCACAGTCTTCAATTACTTTGAGTTTATACTTATTAGCAATAGCCATTATAGAAGACATATCAGCCATCTGTCCATAAAGATGAACAGGAATTATTGCCTTCGTGTATTTAGTAATTTTATCTTCAATAAGACTTGAGTCAATTGTAAAAAAATCATCAATATCTACAAAAATAGGTTTAGCTCCAGTTTGTGAGATAGTTTCAGATGTCGATATCCAAGATGATGCAGTGGTTATCACCTCATCTCCATGACCAATACCCATCATTTTCATAGCTATATATAATGCATCTGTTCCATTGGCAAGAGGAACGAAGTAATCTGCTCCATAAAGTTGCGCGAAATTTACTGACAAATTTTTTAATTCATCGCCTCCAATAAAAGCAGTATTTTCAATTATTGATTTGATTTTAAGATCCATTTCTGTTTTTAAACTCAAATATTGTGCTTTAAGATCTACATAAGGTACTTTCATTTCTTTAAGTTTTTCTCTGGTATTATATAATATTTTTCTCCGTCTACTATTGCGAAGGGTTGTTCAAAACCTGGCATTGCTGTTGCTTTAATTCTTAATATAATTTCCTCTTCAGACTGATTTAAATCTATTTGCTTTAGTTTATTTATATCATTTCTAGTATAATAATGAGTCTCTCTAGTATCTAAAAGATTAGCTTGTTTTATTACACTATAATTAAGAGATAGAATATCAGAAATATTTTCTTTAAAGAGTCTGATAGATGCCTCATATGTTTTGTCATATAGTGATTTTACATCTTCATTGACATCAATTTCAAATCTTCTCTCTACTATAATATCACCATTATCAATACCACTTTCGAGTCTATGTATCGTTGTTCCAAATATCTTTGCATTGTTATAAATAGCAAAAGAAAATTGATTACAGCCCCTGTAATCTGGTAGTGGAGCCATATGTAAATTAATTGCAAGTTTATTCGCCACCTGTATGTGCTTAGGCTTCAGTATTTTGTGATATTGTATTGATATAATAAAATCTATATTTATAATTTCTAAAATATCATCTAAATGTTTAACAAAAGGAATTCCAAACTTATTTGCAAGTTTTTGTACACTAAATTCAGATCCAAAAACAGGATTATCATTTGATAATACTCCTACTATTTCTAATTTTAGTTTTTCTTGATTGTCAATCAAATATTTTAAACAATTATATCCAATGGGCTTTGAGCCTAAAAAAAGTATTTTATTCATAACTAAATTTTCCACCATTATTTCTTATAAACAAAATTAAAGAAATATTTCCTGATTCATAAACATAATCTAATACTGTCCAACCTTTCTTATTATCTCTTAAATTAATATCTGCTCCATTTTTTAGTAAGTAACTCAATATTTTGAAGTTTTTATTAACACATTTTGTCTTAGCGTACATAAATACACTAGTACCATTAGCATTTGCATCATTAATGTTTGATTTATATTTCAAAAGAATAGGAATAACAGAGAAACTGTGATTAAAAGCTGCCATGATGATACCACTCCATCCCAAATAATTTTTTTTATCAATTTCTTGTACATGATCTATAACCTCTAATAAAGAAATAACATCATCATGAGTACAAGCATCCCAAAATTTTGTATATATCAAATCTTTTTTCAAAGTTATTTTATTGAAGAGTAAATCTTATCAATTATTTCCACTGTTTTAAGGCCCTCAAAAGCATTTGCAGAAATAGAATCGCCACTTAGCATCACATTTACTAAATTTTCATAAACCTTGTCATGGTTACTCATTGAGCCTTGATAATTCCCATAATTATTTGATGTATTTCCTTTTGGAAGATCTTTAATTTCAAAACCATCAATATTTTGATATTCAAGTTCATTAAGATATTGACCACCAATTTTTACAGTACCATTTTCTCCAAATATAGTTAGTGAACCTTCCATATTTTTTCCGTGACTATTTACTGTGTAGTTTATGGTTCCTATGGCACCATTATAAAACTCAAGAGCAACAACTCCACTATCTTCAAATTCAATAATTTCTTGATGCATTGAATTCCTGCTAAATCCACAGGTGTTTTTAACATCTCCAATCATCCAGTATAGAAGATCTATGAAATGACTGAACTGAGTATATAATGTTCCTCCATCCAAGTCCTTGGTACCTTTCCAACTATTATTGTAATAATCTTCATTTCTATTCCAAAAGCAAGACAATTGAATACTTAAAACTTTTCCTAATTTCCCAGAATCAATTGCTGATTTAACGGCTTCGACAGGTGGATTAAATCTATTTTGTTTAATCGCAAAGAGTCTTCTATTATTACTTTCAGCTGCTTTCAACATTTCACCGCACTCAGAGACATTTATTCCAAGTGGCTTTTCACATAATACATTAAATCCTTTATTTAATGACATAATAGAATGTTTAGCATGTAATCCATTTGGAGTACAAATTGCAATAACATCACATTCAATATTAGAATTTAATAATTTTTCTATTGAATAAAATATAGATGTATTATATTCTTTTCCTAAACTATCTGCCTTTTCTTTTATAACGTCACATACTGCTACTAATTCACAGTAAGTTTTAATATGTTTTGCATGACGATTACCAATTCGACCACATCCTACAATTATAATTTTTAATTTTTTCATATTTTATTCAACTTTTTTTTAATAATAATTTACTTTGTTTGTCTTTTAACGTCTCTAAAAATCTGTAATCAAATGAAAGAGCTAAAAATAAAAAATAATTTTGCATGATATTACCACTAAATAAACTCAAAACTGAAAAAGCTATTACAAATATTTTTAATTTTTTATCTCTTATAGTTAAGTAAGCATGGGTAAAATAAACAGTAAACAATAAAAAACCAATAAATCCTAATTCTGCTAAAAGTTCTAATATAATATTATGTGGATATGAGTAGGCTTGATCGGTATAACCGAAACCCCATCCGAAAAGGGGTTTTTCAAGAAATAAATTAAACGCCCAACTAATCATCCCTCCGCGATTATCTCTGTCATTATAATTAGATATATTATCTTGAAATTCAAAAAGCCTTGGAGCAATAGAATAAATATCTTCTACAAAATCAAAATTATACATTAATCTTCCAACTATGAATATTATTAAAGTCATTCCTACTCTTTTTAATAATCTTAAATCTCTATTTTTTTTACTATTTAAAATTACATAAGGAATAATGACCAATAGAATAACAAATAAAGTTTGTTTTGTTTGTGTAACTAAAATTCCAAATAAAAACAAACTAATACTAAAAAAATAAAATGGAGATTTTTTAAATTTGACTATAGTATAAATTAAAATAAATAAAAGAGATCTAGAATCTTCAATAACCCCCAGAATAGTTCTAGAAATTTCACTTTCTACAATAATCATACTGGTTCTATATATATAGTTAGTTAGACTTGCTTGGTATAATAAAACTGTAGAAATTAGAATACCTAAACCAATGATGAATTTTTCATTTATTCTATACCCTAAATTTAAAAATAGTTGTATAATCACAATTCCTATAAACATTCTAGAAATTAGAAGTTGAAATTTAGTAAATCCATAATCAACTTGCATTATTAAGAGATTTAATATCACTAATAATAAGAAAAAAAGCAGTAGTGATAATCGACTAAATCTAAATGCTCTTATGCCACCTTCTAATGAAACAAAAAGAATAGAGAGGGTGTAAAATGATACAGCATAAACAATTGAAAAATTAGAATCAAATAATCTAAAACAATAGCTTATTAAATTAAATGATATTATAATCGTTAAATTAAGATAGAAAATGATATAACCTAATTTTTTCATCTTATAATATTAAGTTATTTATATTTAACTATAGTTAGAACCTTAGACAAAAGCTTTTCCGTCTCAATTATATTTGAATTTTTTCTTCTAAAATCTTCAAATATGTTATCATTTATTTTTTCAGATAAAAATAAATCTAATTCTTTTTTACTAGTGTTAGCTGATAAAATCATGCCAAAAGGAAACTTTTGAAATGTTTCATTAAATAGAACTTGATTGGTGGTTAGCATCTTCAGATTAAATTGAGCATATTCGTATAATTTGTTTGGAGCACAATATTTATTATTTAAATTTTGCATAGAATAAGATATAATACCACAAAAAGAAATATTAATGAAGCTGTAAAGAGTTTTTAAATTTACCTTGCCAACAAAATGAATGTTAGTTTTCATTTCATATTTAGACATTAGATTATCGTAATATTTCTTAGGTCCATCTCCAATAATTAAAATATCATATTTATTTAATTTAGATAATGGCTGTAAAATTTGATCTAATTTTCTAGCAGGAATAACTACACCTTGATAAATAATATACTTTTTACTTTCACATATAAATGGATAAGATTGCTTTAATTCTTTAAAATTTTTAATATTTTTATGAATAGATGTTCCAGGAATATTTTTTACGCTTATAACTAATTCCTCTTTAAGATCATAAAAATTAATTAATTGCATTGCTCTTTCATCATTCGCTGAGATAACTAAATCATACATTTGAATTGTTTTTTTCTCTAACTGAGCATAAAACCAATTTCTTTTTGATTCTTTAAATTTACTATCGATAATTAACTCATGCGCATCATATACAATCTTCGAACCACAAAAATATCCAGCTATAACGCCCAAAGCAGAAAGGTAATAATCGTGTACATATATTACTGATGGACGTATTTTTAAAGCTTGTATAATAAACTTGAAATGAAAAAATATATGATTGATTAATCTAGAATAGAAAGGTAATTTATATTTATATCTAAATACATCAACCTTATCCAAAGAAAAATTTTCTTCACTAACGCTTCCAAATATTGTAATATCAAACTCATCTTTTAATCCATCAATAGATCTTAAAACCCTGCCATCAGAATTTATTTGGCCAAATACAGCCATTAATAAGCTATTTTTATTATTAGAATTATTCATTTATGGAATTATATTTTTTATTTATTGCAATTGATAGGCTTAACTTTAAATCAACAAAATCTTCTAAACATAAATTTGTGTTTTTTACAAACAAACTCATATAGTAAATAAACATTATAAAATTTGTAAAAAGAACTGATAATGAAGCGAATATAAATGAGATGTTCAATAAAAAATAGAGTAGAATAAATAAAATGATAAGAGAACAAATTACAGCTTTAACAGTAGTATTCACTTTCCCAATTGATATTAAAAAATTTGCTATGGAATTGTTCATTGAATAAAAAGTTAATGCTGCTATAATTACTAACATTGACAAATAAGATTCAGAAAATACTGCTCCGTAGATAAAATCAATAATTGATTGTCCAACTAAGCTCATTATAATTAATGCAATAATCCCTATCGAAAGTGTTAGCAAAAGTGCAATTATAGTTAATCTTTTTCCGCTTTTTTTCTCATTAGTTATATACGGGTATAGGATAAATGAAATTTGAGAAGATGCTACATTTATAAGGCCAGGAAATGACTCTGACACAGAATATATCCCCACTTTATCATTTGAGTAATAATTATCTAAAAAGAAATAAACTATCCGTTGATTTAAGGTTGTTCCTAATCCCACAAAAAAAAACTTATAACATTGCTTAGAAATATCCTTAAAATAGTTTAATACAGCTACTTTTTGTCCAAACACTCTTTTTAATTCAAATTTAAAGACAAAATTTAAAGCTGTTATAATTGCAATAAAGCGTGATAATAATAAAACTATAATGACATTATTGATATACAGTATATCAGAAAAGTATAAAAACAATAATGCTAATAAATAACTTAAAGTTTGAATAAGAACATTAAAATTATATTTTTTAATTTTTTTAAAGCCTAGCATCAAATGTCTGAAGTGAGTAGCGATAGATTCCAATAATCCCCCAAATAAAAGAAGAATAGCAAATTCAAATAAATTATAATCTGAAAATATATACAAATAAATTACGACCAAACTCAATCCCAAAAAAATAAATATTGAATAGCTTAATCCAACTAACAGAATAACTTCTGGGTTAAATATTTTCTTTCCGTAACTTAAGATATTAAACTCCGGTATCCCAAAATTATATATTTGAGAAATAATTACAAGATTAACTAAAAAAAGTGCGATTTCACCTTTGCCTTCAGGACCCAAAAGACGAGCAATCATAATACCAGTTAAAATATTTAATGACATTCCGATATACTTTATTATGATACTAAATCCAATATCTTTTAAAAAATTCAAATTGAAGGTTGATTTTTAGTTTTAATAATAATTTTTAACTAATTTTTTTATTAATTAAATCTGTAATAATTTCAACATTTGTAATAGACTCAATTTCTTTTGGTTCTAAGGATATTTTATATATTTCCTCAACTTCAGAAACAATCATTAAAAGAGATATAGAATCCCAATTATCACAAGTCTCAATTCCAGTAGAATTATCAATTTTAGAAGAATCTATTTCTAGAATTTCTGATAATAATTTGTAAAGTTTTTCTTTCATTATATAAATTTATAGTATTCTTTTATATCCAATTTATGTTTTAGATCTAAGTTGTACCTTTTCGTTCCATATTCAACTTCTTCAACTAAATTAAAACCTAACTTTTCATAAAAATCTTTGGTCTGAACGTTTTTCTTACTTGGAATAAAGACAGCAGATATTTCAGTAATTCCGTCAGCATAGAGCTGGTTAAGCACATATTTCATGAAGGCGATTTCAATACCTCGTCCAAGAATTCTACAACTCAAGAGAAAACTGTCAATATTTGCCTGATTTCCATCCTTGTGTACAATTGTAGCGACCGTAATTCCATTATCACCAAACTTATCTTTGACACTTAAACAATACACCAATGACCCATTATCAATAAAACTTTTAATATCGGCAGAGTTATATCTGCGTGTTGTCAAATTAAACTGATTCGTTTTTTGTGTCATCGAGGCTATTCTGTCTAAGGTGAAATCATTTCCTTCATGGACTTTCAATACCATACCTAAATCTGCTAAAAAACTGTCCATATCAACAGCAGCAAAAGCAGCTGATTTTCGATTAGAATTTTCTTTGTACTGTCGGGTTTTATTTTTATCCTCATTTGTTAAAGAATAAATTTGAAAATGATCTTCCATTACTTTTCTAAAGAACATTTCCATTTCATATGGCTCATCCGGAAAATCAGGGACTGTTACTTCTGGTATGGTTTGTTTTACCAATAATCGCTCTGCAGGGTTATCGTCAATAAACACAAAACTATCTAAACCAATATTTAGCTCAGCAGCGATTTCTGCAATGTTAACTGCTTTGTTTTGCCAATTGATTCTATAGGCACTAAGGTGATTTTTATTTAATTTTACAAAGGGATTTTTCTCCCAAACTTCTTCAATATCTGCTTGATTATTTTTACTACAGACCGTTAAAATAATTCCATTTTTACTAGCCTCAATTAAATTTTCTTGAAACCACATAAATGCATTGCCTGGATACGTATCACCAACAGAAATTCCGCTAACTCCATCTTCACCTACTACTCCACCCCATAAAGTATTATCTAAATCTAATACCAAGCATTTTTTTCGTTTATTAATCAAGCCTGATATTTTTTTCACGAACCATGATTTAAAATCTTTTGCCAATTTAGGACTTATTAGCATTTGGGAAATGTAATAAAATTTCCAATCAATTAAAGTCGTCAAAGCGTAATTTGTAAAGAACTGATCTATATCTACAAATTGAATCGATGAATTTGAGTAAGAAAGCTGAATTACTTGCTCGTTAAATTGATCAATTGCTTCTTTCAAACGAAGATCTGTATGTGAATAATATTTAATCAATCTAGAAGAAAGTAAGAACACTACAAGTTTTTTATTGGCATTATTTTGAATCACCAATTGAAGGCGTTTAAAATAAGATTCAACTTCTTCTGCTAAGCCTTGATTGCTTGCAGCAACTTTGGGCATATAAAACCACAATAAACAATCTGCTTCTTTGGGAGATGAAAGAATATCATCATAACCACTATAACTCACATCAAAGCCCTTAAACAAGTGCTCAACTGTATGATTTCTATATATATAAAATTTATTCATGTATCTATTTTTCAAGTAATTCTATTAATCCGAAATTTTTATGAAAAAGAAATGCTATTCTTCTATTATTAAAAGCAATTGCGGGTGTTGGTTTTTGTATTAAAATAAAACGTTGTTTTTTTAAGTCCTTAATCGTTTCCTCTATTATTGGAATTTCATAACATGTATGGTAAGGCGTTGTCCTCATTTTATTGAGAATAGATCTAACGGGAGAATTATCATCCAAAGGAGAGACAAGCTCAATAAGCGGGTGATTTTCCCTGAACATAAAGGCCAATTCTACTTTTTGGATTGGGTCAATAACAGTTCTTAGACCTAGGCTAACATAGCCCAAAACCTCATATAAAGAGATGGACTTTTCAATATCATCTGTTGCTATTCCAATGTGATGAAATTGTAATTTTTTAAACATAATTATATCTGAGTTAATTCGCGTTCTATAATCCTTGATAAGTTCATAAAACTAAATTCTTCTTCTACTTTTTTCCTAGCGTTATTACCAATCATGAGCCTTTGCTCCTTATTTTCTTTTAGCCAAATAATTTGTTTGGCCGCCTCTTTAATTCTATTTTCCGCAGGTACCAATATACCATCAATCATATGCTCTATAAATTCAGATTGTGTATGGCTCTCTCCATCCACTGTAAGTGCAACTTTCCCACAACTCATTGCCTCTCTTACAATACTTCCCCCATGTGGGTCGTAATGAATTAAAGGTACAACATCCATTACCGAAATATAATTTGATACTTTTTCATAAGGAACAACTCCAACAAAATGAACCAAGTGCGTATAGTTTCCTCTTGAAGCTCTACTTTGAAGTTTTTCCTTCAATGGACCATCTCCAATAATTAACATTTTTATTTTTTTTTGATTTTTTTTTAATAGTGTTTCAAAAACGTCAAAAGTTTCTTCAATCTCCATTTGAGCTGTTAGTCTTCCAACCCATCCGATTACAAATTCATCATCAGCTATGCCAATTTTTTTTCGTAAAACATCACACTTTTTTGGGCTAAAGAGCTCATGATCAACAGCTTTCATTAAAGAAAACTCCTTAGAAATTGACTTTTCTGAGCCTATTTTTTTTGCTAATAATTTATTTATAAAAAAGTATCCGAAATATTTTTTTGGTATTCTATACAAAAAATCAAAGATTCTTGAATTAAAATACGCCCCCTCATTCTTTCTCAAATCTCCCCCAATAAAACGAACTACTTTAATTCCATAAAAACGAGAAACGAAAACAGAAATTATAAATGTATAAAACCCATTACAGCCAATTACGTCTATCTTTTCTCTTTTAGCTACCGAAGCTAATTTTCTCACAAGACTAATCAGTTTAATAAGACTCGTAAAATTTTTATTGAACCCAATCGGCCTTTTATCAATTCTTTCAATACTTTTAGAAATTTCATTATAGTTATCATACATTTCAATTTTATCATTAATATAAACTGTATGCAACTCTATTTTTTCATTTTCAAGATTCTTAAAAACATTGTAAAAGAAAGACTGTTGTCCGCCAAAATTCACCCCTTCAATAAAATATAAAAAGCGCACTGGTTTCTTTTTTACATCCATAATTAATTGTTTCCAAATATTTTAGCAGGATTCCCAAAACACTTTTTATTTGACTCAATATTTTTTATAACTACTGACCCCATTCCTACGAAACAATTCTCCCCAATAATCAATCCATCTGCAATATTTACTCCTGTCCAAATTTCTGTGTAATTACCAATTACAGAGCTACCTGCTATTGAAGTCTGTGCGGCAATATAAACTCCTTGACCAACTATTACATTATGTCCAATATGAACTAGGTTGTCAATTTTAGCACCTTTCTTAATAATGGTTGGTCCTAACGCTCCATTATCTACACAAGTGTTTGCTCCTAACTCTACATTATCCTCAATAATAATCCCTCCAATGTGTGGAAACTGTATCGCTTTTTTATTAATATCTCTATTATACCCATAACCGTCAGCCCCTAAGACACAACCTGCCTGAATAATTACATTACTCCCAATTTCAATACCGTCTCCAATCCAAACATTTCCCATAATTCTAGTGTTAGCTCCTACAACAACTTTACCTATAGTGCTATTTGGTCCTATATAAACACCGTTTCCTATTTTAGCAGCTTCATGAATATTTGCTTTATCAGATATTGATGGTACAGTTTTCGTTACAAAGAACTGATTTGAAATGAGACTAAAACATACTTTAGGGTTTTGAACAACTAAAATATTTTGCTCTTGCTTTCTATACTTTAAAAGCTCTTCATCTCCAATAATTAACCCAGCAGAGCAATTCGAAAGGAGTTCTGCCTTATCTTTTCTGTTTTCATCTATAAAAGTCATTTGAGTTTTACTTGCGATTCCAGTCATATGTATTCCATCAACAGCAATAGATTCCTCATTACCTTTAAGGTAATAAGTTTCATTCAAAATTTCTACTAATTTTTTATATGTGTACTTTTTATTCATATATATGCCTTTTGTAATAGGTGTCTGGATGAATCAATAAATGAATTAATTGATGTTCATCTTCTAGGTGCTCACTTGGACTTCTTCTATCATTTTCTACTAATGCTCCTTTATTATAACATTTCCATTGGGTCCATTCTGAATCAGAGATATAAAAAGCTTCTTGAAATAAATTATATTCTGGCTCTTTGTCATAACCTTCATAAAGTAAATTATATTTTTTAGGCTTTTTATCTTTCCAAAAATCTAAATTATTAAAACCCGTATTACCTCCATGCGATGCTACACTTTTAACTTTATAATTAAAGATGTTGCCTAAAACTTTCAAATCTCTTAACAAGCATTCTTCAGCTTCTTCATCCCAAATAATTGACTGATCAACAATTTCAGAATGATATCCTAATTCGTGCCCCGAATTAAGTAACCGTTTTAACACACGATAGTTTTCGAACGAAAAAGGGTTATATTCAGGTGCATGTAACCTTAAAAAAAAGGTTCCTTTAATGTTTAACTTATCAAAAATATCTAAGATGTTAATCACTTTTTTTACTGAAAAGTCAATATCTATTCTATTTACAACAACTTTAGCTGGAAGATTTTCTTTTATTCTAACATATTCTTCACACGTAATTATTTGATATCCTTTATCAATTATTGCACTAAATTCATTTTCTAAATTGTTCCAAGTAAAACTATATTTCTCCATTATTTTAATACTTTGTTAAGTTTTTCAGTGTCTGGGAAGTTCACTAAAACCCCCATTCCTTTATTTTGATAAACTACCATGCTACCTAGGCTAACAGCGGAAGCATTACCTTGTTTTACAGCTTTTTCAATATCTTCAATTGAAGATGCTCCTCCATTTGCAATGACCGGAATATTTACAGCATTTGAGATTTTCTCTATAATATTTATATCAAACCCCATCCAAGTCCCTTCTTGATGAATCGCTGTTAATAGTATTTCCCCGGCACCTAATTGTTCTAATTCTTGCGCCCAATCCACAGGATCTACTTTTTGTTTTTTTGTTCCAGAATTAGAAAACACTTGGTATTTTCCAAACATATTTTTTTTAACATCTATAGATGCTACTATTGCCTGATTTCCAAAATGCTCTGCTAGTTCTGTTATAAAAGCCGGTTTGCTAAAAGCTATCGAATTAATAATAACTTTTTCTATACCAATTTGAAATATTTTCTTAGCATCTTCAAAATCATTAATTCCTCCACCGTAAGCTAATGGCATAAAACATTCGTTAGCTAATTCTGCTAATATTTTAAAATTTGGTTTTTTTTTATTACTAGTTGCAGATATATCCAAAAGTGTTAGTTCATCTACTTCAAGTTCATTAAAAATACGAGCAGTGTTTACAGGATCTCCTATGTAAGCAGGTTTCTTGAAATTCACTGTTTTTACTAAACTATCGTCTTTTAGAAGTAAACACGGAATAATTCTTGTTTGCAGCATGATTTAAATTTTTGAAAAATTCTCGAGCAATTTCATACCAAATTTATGGCTCTTTTCTGGATGAAATTGAGCACCATAAACATTTTCATGCTGAATAGCAGAATCAAATTCTAATCCGTAATTTGTTTTTAATATTGAATTTTCTTGGTTCTCAACCTCTACATAATACGAATGGACAAAGTAGAATCTTGATTCTTGAATAAACCCATCAGTTAACTTACTCTTAGTGGATTTATGAACCAAATTCCATCCCATATGTGGAACTTTCATTTTTTTATCTTGAGAAGAAAACTTCTTAGTAGATGCGTTAATGTATCCTAGCCCTTTTTCTATACCTTCCTCGCTACTATTTGTCAATAATTGCATCCCTAAACAAATACCTAGAATGGGTGTTTGTTCTGTTAAAACTTTATAGTCTAACACTTCCTTAATTTTAGAAGTATTTATTCTTTGTATAGCTTTATCAAAAGACCCTACACCTGGTAATAAAAGTTTGGTTGCAGTTTTTATTTCTTCTAAATCTGATGTTATTTTGGAGGCTACTCCAATTTTCTTGAACATATTGAAGACAGAGCCTAAATTACCCATACCATAATCTACTATTGTAATCATTATTAATTATTTTTTGAAGGAAAACAGTATTTTAAATAAAAACTCATAGGCACTAAATTAGCTTTCGCTAAAGTAAAAAATAAAGGCTTTAGACGTTCAAAACGCTTTTTATAAGTTGGAAACTCATACCAGGACTTAGGTGCTTTATTCATTATATCTTGAAATTCTTTTTCTGTTAATGATAATCTTTTTTTGAAGTACTCTAATAAATCAGCCTCTAAATAAGGCTCCGTGTTATATTCTTTCCAAGCTTCAATTCTATCCATCTTACCCATCCTAACCTTTGCCGAAAGTGTATTATTTCTATAATCAGTGTTAAATTTTTTTGGCATATAATAACTATGAAAAAAAGCTGTCATTCTGTTTTCTAAATGATGCCCTCCATAATATTTCCAATCGTACTCCTTTTCTAAAAAAGAACGAGCTTGTTCTTTATTATAGTCAATATACCAAAATGGTCTAATTTTTTTAATTCTTTTAAAAACAGTCCAATATAAAAACCTTGAAAAGGTCATTAAAGGATACGTTTTCATAGAAAGTTTTCCGAATTTTTTATGAATAGATTTAATATATTTTCCATCAAAATAATTTCTTCCTACAGGTGTTATTCCTTCAGTAATAAAAGAGTGACCTTCAAAAACGTACTTAACCCCATATTTAGAAGCAGCTCTATACATAGTTTCTGCTAATGCCAAATCCGTAGATGCTTCAATCTCTGCTACACTTGCGCTAAAGAAAGCTTTAAAAATATCATCTGCTTCTTTATTATCGGTTACATGTGTATATAAATCTACATTTAATGCAGAAAGTACTTTTCTAATATTCTCAGTTGCTATAGCGCTATTCCATGTATTATCATAATGCACTGCCAATGGACGCAAGCCCCATTTTAATGCTAAATATAGCATATATGAAGAATCTGTTCCTCCACTAACACCAACAACACAGTCATATTTTTTACCCTTTCCTGCTTTTTTTACATCTTTTACAATTAACTCTAGAGCCTTATCTCCTTCCGAAGTCCCTGTACCATATTGCTTTTCTAACTGATCAATTTGTTTACAATAATTACATTCTCCTTTCTCATCAAAAGTAATAGCATTTACCCTTTCATCATAAATACATCTTGTACATATCTGTACTGATGCTTTTTCTATATTTGGTTCTAATTGAATCATTTAGTATTATATTTATTCTGTTAGAGACTTTACATTTGCATCCCATATAATCACTTTTTTTCCTTCAATAATTGTAAAAGCTCCCGGGTATGGTTTTGTTTGAGCTCTAATAAAGTTTTTTATTCTTTCTGGTTCCCAACTCCAATTTATCAAACCATCTTTTGGGTTTCGTTGAGGGTAAATTTTAATTTTCGATCTATCTTGTTTAGTAAATGTAACTTTAAAGTTCTTATTTAAAACTTCATTTAAAATTTGTTTAGATGAAATTGTAGCGTTTTCGTATACTTCTTTTATTGTATCGTTATCATGTATTGGAAATTCTACTTGATAAATTATATCACCGTCATCCACTCCGCTTTCCATTCTAAATAACGTAACCCCAGTTTTTTTTTCACCATTTATAATTGCCCAAACTAATGGAGCCCCTCCAGCATAATTTGGTAATAAAGAAGCATGAATTCCCCACGAACCATATTTAGGAATATCTCTAATAGATTTTGGAACCATATAATACCATCCTAAAACCAAAATCACATCAGGTTTTAAATCAGAAATTATCTTAGTATAACTTGTAGTCTTTTTCCCTTCAACTGAATCTATCTCAAAAAAAGGGATTTTATGTCTATTAGAAACAGGTTTTAAGTCGACATAATTAGTGTTTTTAACTTTCTCTTCACTGTAAGAAATTGAAAATTCTTCTGGAATAGAAAAAACCCCCACTATGTTAGCATTATTATTTAATAAATGTTCTAGAAGTTCTTTGCTGTAATGAGTACAACCAAAAAATATAATTCTCATTTTAAACCTTTTCTCCATTTATAAAAATTCTACACCACCATTCAAAATTCATAAAAGACCAAATCAATAAACGGTGATTTATCCCTTTATTAATATGCTCGTCGACAGTTTTAATAATATAATCCTTATTTATATATTTTGAACTTACTGTATTTTCCGACAGTAATAAATCTTTAACATATTCAGCATTTTTTCCTCGATACCAACTTTCATCAGGTGCTGAAAATCCTTGTTTTTTTCTATTAATAATTGTCTCTGGAATAAAGTCTGACATTGCTTTTCTCAACACATTCTTACCGTCATCAAATTCCCGATAAGAAATAGATTTTTTCTTCTCTGCTGTTTCATTTTCATTAATTTTGGCAATCTCATCTGTAAGATTCCCTAGTTTATGTTTTACAGGTACCTTCATGGCAAAATCTACCAAATCATTATCCATAAAAGGAAAACGTTCCTCTAAGCCATGAGCCATTGCTAATTTATCCCCTACCAAAAAAAGTCCAGGTAAAAAGGTTTTTATTTCAAAATACAACGAATTATTTATATGCTCTTCTGGATTATTATATTTTAATTTATCATTAAATGTAAAAACACGTTCAAATATTCTCCTTGGTTCCTTGACATCGATTTTATCAAAAACTTGCTTAGTAAAAAGTTCTTCTTTTTCTTGATCAGGAACTAAGCGCTGCCAAAAATCGTAGTATTGATCAAAAAAATCTTTTTGACTTATTGAATCAAATACTTTATAATAACGCCAAGGATATCCACCGAATAATTCGTCTCCTCCTGTACCTTGTAAACAAACTTTTACAAATTTTGAGGCTAATCTAGAGATATAATAACTGGGATATGACATCCCGACTCTTAAATCTTCTAAATGATATACCAATTTAGGTAAAGACCATCTAATATCTCCTGCATTCATAACTTGTTCAAAATGTTCAGTTTTGAAATGATTAGCCATTAACTCTGCATCTCTACGCTCATCAAAATTAGTTTCGCGACCGGTTGTTTCACTCATATCAAAGCCACAAGTAAACGTAGAAAGTCTATCGACATGTTCAGATGCTACAGCTGTAATTGATCCTGAATCCATCCCTCCAGACAAATATGATCCTACTGGTACATCAGCAATCATTTGACGTTTTACAGCTTGTTCAAATAGACGTTTTGTTTCAGTTTGAGCAAATTCAAAAGACATTGATTCATCTGTTTTAGTAAAATCATAATCCCACCATGAATTATGTTCTATAAAATTACTTTCGGTTGTAACTTTTACTGTATTTGCAGGAGGCAACATAGTTACTCCTTTAAATAATGTATTAAAAGAAAATACATTTTGAAATGTAAAATATTCATTTAAGGCATCTAAATCTACGTCTATTTGATAATCAGGGTGCTCTATAATGGCCTTAATTTCACTCGAAAAACAAAGAGTTTTTCCATTAAACCAATAATACAATGGTTTAATCCCAAAACGATCTCGACTTAAGTATAGTTCTTTATTTTTATTATCCCATGCGCCTATTGCAAACATTCCATTTAGGCGTTCAAAAAAAGAAATTCCATATTCGTCCAGACCTTCACAAATTACCTCCGTATCAGATTCAGAATTAAAAACATGACCTTTAGCTTTTAGTTCTTGCTTAAGTTCTGAAAAATTATAAATACAACCATTAAACACAATAGTCCATCTATTATTTTTGGAACTCATTGGTTGAGCTCCTTTGTTAGAAATATCTAATATTGCTAATCTATTATGAGCTAAACCAATATTGTCTTTTAGAAAATAACCTTGACCATCCGGGCCTCTATGAGCTATCTTATTAGACATAGATTTTAGGACACTCCTGTTGACTGTTTGATTATTTAAGTTAAATATCCCAATTATTCCACACATCTATAGACAAGAATTTAATTCATTTATTATAACCTCCTGCAGTTCAAATGTTAAATCATTATATAATGGTAATGCTAAAGCATGATTAAAACACCATTTACTGTTTTTTAAATCACCAATAATTTCAATTTGAGAATTGTCATTAAAAGCTTTGTGCATATGTAACGAATAAGATCCAATTTGTACTTCAATACCTTTTTTTCTCATTTCACTCATTACTCTATCTCTATCTTCAACGTAAACTATGTAAGTTTGGAATGAATGTTGACAATTTGGTTTAGGATCTAAAACTACAGGTAAATTAATTTTATTGAAGTTTTTTATCAGTTTTTTATAATTATTAGCGAGTTGTACTCTTCTGTTTAGTAATTCATCAATATTTTCTAATTGACCAAGTCCAACAGCTGCTTGAATATTAGTAAGCTTGTAATTTGTGCCAATAATATTAAAGTGTATTCCTTCTCTGCTAGCTCCAGTCATATCCATACCAAAGTGTTTGTATGAATTGATCCAATCACCCCAATTTTTATTATTAGTTGTTACTATTCCTCCTTCACCAGTTGTTACAAATTTTCTAGGATGTAAAGAAAATACTGTTATATCCGCCTGATTTCCAACTTTAATTCCTTTATAAATAGCACCTATAGAGCATGCTGCATCTTCAATAATATAAAGGTTATGCTTTTCTTTTATAGCGTTTAATCTTTCGTAATCTAGAGGAGCTCCAAATAATGAAACTGGAATAATAGCTTTAGTATTTTTATTAATTGCAGCTTCTAGTGAATCAAAATTTAACAACATATCCTCTTTTGAAACATCAACTATTACAGCTTTAGCTCCAACTATGGCAATTACTGATGCTGTTGCTGGATAAGTATAATCTGGAACGATAACCTCATCACCAGGACCAATTTCTAATGCTCTTAAAGCAACTTCTAATCCTGTAGTAGCCGAGGTGACAGAGTGAAGATAGTCACAGCCTAAATATTCTTTTAATTTATTTTCAAACTCGCGGGTAACTGGACCTTCAGTTAAATATCCGCTATCTAATACGTCACAAACTCTTTGTTTGATACTTTCAGTAATGTAAGGTTTTATTAATGGTATTTTCATAATTTTATGCTTTATCAATTCCAACTGATTTCCTCCAGTCGATTAATTTTTGTAAACCTTCCCTTAAAGAATCATTATATAAAAAACCTAATTCTTTTTCTGCTTTTTGACGTGATCCAATTCTATTTTGCACCAATGCTCTTGAGTCATCAGCTGAATAAGGGACGTATTTTACTTTTAATTCGGAATTTTTAAGGTCTAATATTGTATCACACAATTCTTTAATAGTAGTTTGAACTTCAGTCCCTACATTATAATTACCAGTTTTAATATCTGATTCTAAAGCACATATATTGGCTTTTGCAACATCTTCAACATAAACAAAATCATATGCCTGACTTCCATCTCCGTTTATGACTGGCTGTTCACCTGCTTCAATTTTATTAAGCATAATAGGAACAACACCACTATATACAGCATGTTGATCTTGACCAGGACCATAAACATTCATATAACGTAAGCTTACGACCTCTAATCCATATCTATCATTAAAAGCAGTTGCCATAGCTTCACCAGCAATTTTAGTAGCTCCATAAAAATTCTTATTATTAAATGGATGTGATTCTGTCATAGGTACTTCAGTTGCATCCCCATATACAGATGCAGAAGAAGATGATATTAATTTCTTTACATTGTTTTTTACACAAGCTTCAAGAACATTAAAAGTTCCAGCAATATTGACATCAAAAGCTGTACGAGGATAATCTTTACAATGCAATAACCACATAGCTGCAAGATGGAACACATAATCGACGCCTTTCATAGCGGTATCTAAAATATCTATTTCTCTAACATCTCCTCCAAAAGGGTAAACAGAACATCTTGGGTCTTTTAAACTCTCAACTATGTTGTCAGATTTACCACGAGCAAAATTGTCATAAATAATTACCTCGCTAACATTATGTTTTAACAATTCACTAACTACAAATCCACCTATAAATCCGGATCCTCCTATTACTAATACTTTTGAATTTTCTAATTTTTCCATTTTATTTTAATATTTATTCTTGAATAATAATTCTACTAACCACTTCATCTGCAATAGCTAAACTTGCAGTAGCCGCTGGCGATGGGGCATTAATGATATGTAGTGAGTTTTTAGTTTTTTTGATTAAAAAATCATCTATTAAATTACCTTTGTTATCTAGGGCTTGAGCCCTAACCCCTGACTTACCTTTAACAATGTCCTCCATTTTTAAATTTGGAACAAGACTTTGAAGTGATTCTAAGAAAAGTTTTTTACTAAAAGCTCTACGATACTCCATTAAACCAATCTTCCAATAACCAGAAAAAAGTTTCCATAATCCAATAAAACTAATAGCTTTAAAAGTATCTCCTAAACTAAAACTCGTTCTAGTATAACCTTCTTTTTTGAATGAAAATACTGCATTCGGCCCTGCCTCAATACTGCCATCATGCATTTTGGTTAAATGAACACCTAAAAATGGTAAGTCTATATTTGGTACAGGATAAATAAGACCTTTGACTTTCTTCAAACCATTATTTACAACATTATAATAATCTCCTCTAAAACCTATTATCTGCATATCTAAACTAATCTTATCGGATTTAGCTAATTCATCAGCCTGTAACCCCGCAGCAAAAACAGCAAAATCTGTTTTAAATAAACCTTTGGTTGTTTGGATATTTTTTTTGTCATCATCATCAAAAACAGAAACAACTTTTGTATTTTTTAATACTAGATTATTATTATTTATTTTTAGGAACTCTTTTGATAAAACTTCAACAACTTCAACATAATCAATTATACCCGCATAGGGAACAAAAATAGATTTAACACACTCAATATATGGTTCATGTTCTTTACTTTGCTCAGATGAAAGAAATTTTATATTTTTTAATCCGTTTTGGATTCCATTTTTATAAATCTTATCTAAAGTCTCTAATTCAGATTCTTTAAAAGCTGCAATTAACTTGCCACACAATTCATGGCTTATGTTATGTTTTTTTGCAAAATCAAGAAGCTGATTTCTTCCATCGAAACAATTTTTTGCTTTTAAAGACCCTGGTGTATAATAAATTCCTGAATGGATAACTCCTGAATTATTTCCAGTTTGATGTTTAGCTAATTCTCCTTCTTTCTCTAAAACTAAAATAGTTTTTTCAGGAAATTTAAGGGCTAATTTGTAAGCTGTAGATAACCCAATAATTCCGGCACCTACTATAATAAAATCGTATTTTTTATTCATAATAATTTATATTCCACAAAAATTTAATATAACCTTTTCAGAATTAACTTTTATGTCTTTGAATTCATTATGTGCTACTAAAAAAACAATAATATCTGCCTTATCAGTAGCATCCTTGTAATTAGTTATTTTGAACACATTGTGATCAGTTATATTTGGTTCTACAATGAAATATTCACCATTGTTATCATTTTGCAAAACTTTCTGTACAATGTATTTTGCAGGTGATTCTCTTAAATCATCAATATTAGGTTTAAAAGCAAGCCCCATTAATGCTATACTTGGTTTTCTTTTATGTTTTAATTCAAATTGTAATTTTTCATTTTGAATCTTTTCAGCACACCAAAAGGATTTATAGTTATTTACTTCTCTTGCTGTACCTATAATTTTAGATTCAAGTGGGTAATCAGAAACTATAAAATATGGATCTACAGCAATACAATGACCTCCAACTCCACATCCTGGCTGTAGTATATTTACTCTTGGGTGCTTATTTGCTAACTCAATTAAGTTCCAAACATCAATATCTGCTTTATCACAAATTAATGAAAGTTCGTTGGCAAATGCAATTTGAACATCTCTAGAAGAATTCTCTGTCAGTTTACACATTTCTGCAGTTCTTGCATTTGTTGGATGTAATGCTCCTTTAACAAATTGAGAATAAAAATCAATTGCTTTTTTTGTTGATTTCTCATTAATTCCTCCAATGACTCTGTCATTGTATACTAGTTCATACATTACATTTCCAGGCAATACTCTTTCTGGGCAGTATGCAATATTTAATTTATTTTTTAATTCTGGTCTCAATTTGTAAATAAAATCCATCATTTTCTCCGTGGTCCCTATTGGAGAGGTAGATTCTATAATATATAAATCATCTTCTTTTAGTAAAGAAACAATAGCTTTTGTAGCTGCTTCAATATAAGAGGTGTCAGGCTCATGATTTCCCTTAAAAGGAGTAGGAACTACAATTAAATATACTTCAGCAGAAACTGGTTTAGTTGAGGCTGTTAGAAACCCTTTTTTAACAGATTCTGCAACAGCTATATCTAAACTTGGCTCTACAATATGAATCTTTCCTTGATTAATGATATCAACTATATTTTGGTTAATATCTACACCATGAACATATATACCATTTTGTGCAATTAAAGCTGATGTTGGTAAACCAATGTATCCCAAACCTATTGTCACTACTTTCATTTTACTAATTTTACTCATTTTTCTAAATTTAAAATAAATTTAAAATAAATTCAATAATTCTTTGACAAGCTTTTCCATCGCCATATGGGTTGTGTAATGAACTCATTTTTTGATATACTTGTAAATCTTCTAATAACTCTTGTGTATGCGTAATGATTTTGTTTGTATCAGTTCCAACTAAAATAACAGTGCCGGCTTCAACTGCTTCAGGTCTTTCTGTGGTATCTCTCATAACTAATACCGGTTTACCCAAACTAGGAGCTTCTTCTTGAACACCTCCACTATCTGTGATAATTAAATAAGATTTATTCATTAACCAAACAAATTTGGGGTAGGGTAAAGGTTTAATGAGGTGAATATTTTTAATATTTTTCAATAAGTCATTTACTGGTTTTAAAACATTTGGATTTAAATGAACTGGATATATAATTTCTATTTCTGGATTATTAACTGCTATTTGCTTTAATGCATCACAAATATTTATAAAGCCTTGTCCGTGATTTTCTCTTCTATGCCCTGTAACTAATAAAATTTTTTTACTAAAATCAACCTTATTTTGAAGATAATTAATTTCTTCATTATTTAGTTTTTTCACTCTTTCAGAACTCTCTAATAAAGCATCAATAACAGTATTTCCTGTAATTAATATATTTTCTTTTGAGATATTTTCTTTTAATAAATTTTGTTGAGATTTTAGAGTTGGAGCAAAATGATATGTAGCTACTCTTCCAGTTACTTGTCTATTCATTTCTTCTGGAAAAGGGGATAAGACATTATTCGTTCTTAAACCGGCTTCTATATGACAAACTTTTGCACCTGAATAAAACCCTGCGATACTGGCTGACATAGTTGTAGTTGTATCACCATGAACATAAACAAAGTCAGGTTTAAAAGATTCTAATATTGGCTTTAAGCCTGCTATTACTTCAGCTGTTAGATTATAAAGATTCTGATTAGGCTTCATTAAGCTTAAATCATAATCCGGTTTAATATTAAAGAAACTTAAAACTTGATCTAACATTTCTCTATGCTGACCAGTAACACAAACTTTAGTTTCAAACCTTTCATCAGCTAAAAACTGATTTACTAAAGGCGCCATTTTAATCGCTTCTGGTCTCGTTCCAAATATAATTAGATTTTTTATTCTCATCTATTTTAAAATATTTTTTGATAGAAATGGGTGAGGAGATAAGCTTTTTTTTGCAAAAGGATGGTAATTTCCTTTTAGACCAATAGGCTCTGCATTTCTTATTTCGTGAACAATTTCAATCGACTGCCTAGCATCTTCTATTCCATAACCATTGCCACTTAAAACCCCTTCATAAACTTTAGTATGCAAATCGGTAAAACCTCCACTAAACTCAAGCTCCTCACCCTCAATCATGATTGATCTGTAGGTTCTTTGTCCCTTAAGTTTTATTTCTTCTGGAATTAAATCGTAATTAATTGAAAGAAACCAACGAACTCTGGCTCTTTCAAATTCTAAATATCCAGAAGCTCTGTCATGAGATTGTACATGAACATCATTCTTTTTTACATCCCCAAAAATCCATGAAAGCATGTCGTAAAAATGAACCCCTATGTTTGTAGCTATGCCCCCTGATTTACTAAAATCTCCCTTCCAGGAGGTATAATACCAATTTCCTCTAGAAGTTAGATATGTTAGATCTATATCAAATACTTTGTCTTTTGGTGCTGCATCAACTTTTTTCTTTAAATCAATGATGCTTTTATGTAATCTTAGTTGAAGTATATTCCATACTCTCATTCCAGACTCCTTTTCCATATTTTGCAATGCATCCAAATTCCAAGGATTTAAAACTAGTGGTTTTTCACAAATAGCGTCAGCACCTCTTCTTAAAGCCATTCTAATATGTGAATCGTGAAGAAAGTTTGGTGTACATATACTTACATAATCTAAGTTTATTTTTTTTTCATACTTTAATTTTTCAATATGCCTATCGAAAATTTCTGGCTCAACGAAAAAATCAGAATTTGGAAAATAACTGTCCATTATTCCAACACTATCAAATCGATCAAGAGCAGCAATCAGATTATTATTGGTGTCTTTTATGGCTTTTAAGTGTCTTGGAGCAATATAACCTGAAGCTCCTATTAATGCGAAATTTTTATTCATCTATTTTATTTACTAAATTATTATTAAGCCTATATATGAATCCTGTTGATTCACAAATTGCTAATCCTGCCGCATTAAAATTTAATCGTTCTCCAAATTCACTCATCCAGCCAATATTTTTGGATGGATTACCTACCATTAAAGCATAATCAGGTACTTCTTTTGTAACTACCGAACCAGCTCCAATAAAAGCATATCTCCCAATATTATTTCCACATACAATCGTTGCATTAGCACCAATAGAGGCTCCTTTTTTAACTAAGGTCTTTTTATATTCCCCCCTTCTAACAACTGAACTTCTTGGATTAATAATGTTAGTAAATACCACAGAGGGACCCAAAAAAACATCATCCTCACAAGTTACCCCAGTGAACACAGATACATTATTTTGGATTTTAACATTATTTCCTATTTGAACATCTGGAGAAACTACAACATTTTGACCAATGTTACAATTTTCTCCAATTATTGAATTTTTCATAACATGTGAAAAGTGCCAAATTTTTGTTCCTTTTCCTATTTGACAAGGCTCATCAACATAGGAACTTTCGTGAACGAAATGATTTTTTGTATCCATTTTATAATTTATTAAAAAACTCTTTTACTTTTTGAATAATGAAATCTTGGGATGAATTTTCAATTTCAGTATGAATAGGCAATGAAAAAACGGTATTACACAATTGTTCCACATTTTCTATCCTAAAATCACTATTTACATAGTTGCTAAACGCTTCTTGTTTATATAGTGGAACTGGATAATAAATCATCACAGGAATATTATTTTCCTTTAAAAAATCAATCAGAGAATTTCTTAATTCGGGGACAATCTTTAACGTATATTGGTGAAATACATGTGTTGAATTGTATTGTCTTTTTGGTACCGATAACTCTGGAATTTCTGAGAAATTTTCATCATAATTTTTAGCCATTTTACATCTTGAAAAAGAATAAGTATCCAAATGATTTAATTTAATATTTAAAATTGCAGCTTGAATGGAATCTAATCTAGAGTTACAACCTGTAACTTTATGATAATATTTAACTTCTTGACCATGATTTGCTATCATTTTAAGATTTTTAGCAATTTTATCATCATTTGTAAACATTGCACCCCCATCACCATAACAGCCTAGATTTTTCGATGGAAAAAAAGAAGTTGTGCCTATATGACCAATAGTGCCTGTACTTTTTACAGTCCCGTCACTAAAAGTATATTTAGCACCTATTGCTTGAGCGTTGTCTTCAATTACATACAGACCAAACTCCTTAGCTAAATCCATAATACCTTCCATATCCGAGGATTGCCCATAAAGGTGTACTGGTACAATTGCTTTAGTTTTACTAGTTATATGAGGTCTAATTATATCAGCAGTTATATTAAAAGTATCTGGATCTACATTCGTCATTACAGGAGTTAATCCCAAAAGAGAAATAACTTCAGCAGTTGCTACATAGGTAAAAGACGGGCAAATAACTTCATCACCAGGTTTTAAAGACAAAGCCATGAGTGCTATTTGAAGAGCATCAGTACCATTAGCACAAGGAATTACGTGCTTTACATCTAAATATTTTTCTAATGAATTAGCAAATTCTTTAACAACTGAACCATTTATAAAACTGGTTGATTCGATCGTTTGAATCACTGCAGTATCAATTTGATTTTTGATTTTTTTATATTGACTTTTTAGGTCAACCATTTGTATATTTTTCTTCAATTTTATAATCTTGAATTAACTAAATTTATTGGAAGAAATCCTTTTAAATCAAATACAACACTATTAGAATCTTTCTTTAAAGATTCAATATTTATCATTGAAAATTTATCATGAGATACCGCCAATAATATTCCATCATATTTTTCTTTTATCTGATCTATAAGATCTATGCCATACTCTTCTTTTACTTCTTCAGGGTCAGCTTCATAATCATAGACGTCAACTTCTATACCAAATTCTTTTAATTCATCAATTCTTTCAGCATTGATATCAAATCCTATTGTTAAAATCTTTTTCCCGAATTATATAGCGAGAGGTAAGCCAACATGACCTTATCTTACAATAGCAATTTTATTTTTCATATTTTTCCTATTTGATGATATTCAAATCCTATTTTCTCCAAGCCATATGTAAAGTATTGATTACGCCCATCAAAGATAACTGGACTTTTCAATTGTGTTTTGATTTCTTCAAAATCAGGCGAACGAAACTCTTTCCATTCGGTGAGTAATATTAGTGCATCTGAATCTTTTAAAACATTATATTTCGAATCTATATACTTTATATTTTGAACCCCTTTAAGGTAATATTCTTTAGCTTCATCAATCGCCTTCGGATCGTAGGCTTTTATTTTAGCACCTCTACTCACCAATTCTTTAATTACATAAATAGCTGGTGCTTCGCGCATGTCATCAGTTCCTGGTTTAAAGGCCAAGCCCCAAATACCAAAAGTAAACCCTGTTAGATCTTCTCCAAAACGAGTTACTATTTTTTGAGCGATTACTAATTTCTGAGCATCGTTTACTTCTTCTACCGCAGTGATCAATTGAGCAGTGTAGCCATTTTCTTTAGCTATTTTAGTCAACGCTTTTACGTCTTTTGGGAAACAAGAACCTCCATAACCAGCTCCTGGATAAATAAAACTATATCCTATACGCTGGTCTGAACCAATTCCGATTCGAACCTGATTAGCATCTGCCCCTACTTTTTCACAAATGTTGGCAATTTCATTTATAAAAGATATTTTAGTAGCCAGCATTGCATTGGCAGCATACTTTGTCATCTCAGCAGAACGAATGTCCATGGTAATAAAACGATCATGAGATCTAATAAAAGGTGAATATAATTCCTTTATTTTTTTAAAGGCAATCTCAGAATCTGCTCCAATTACCACTCTGTCTGGCTTCATGAAATCTGCAATAGCCGCACCCTCCTTTAAAAACTCAGGATTCGAAACCACATCAAACTGTAAATCAGATTTTCGTAACTCTAACTCTTTTTGAATGATCGTCTTTACTTGATCTGCAGTTCCAACAGGTACCGTAGATTTATCGATCACAATCAATCTTTTTTGCATGGACTGACCTATAGATTTAGCTACGGCTAGCACGTATTGTAGATCAGCAGATCCATCATCTCCCATAGGAGTTCCAACGGCAATAAAAGCGATTTCAGAATTCTGTAATGCTTCAGACAACTCTGTTGTAAAAAATAAGTTTTTATTTTTTAAATTTTTCAAAACCATGGACTCTAAACCAGGTTCAAAAAGAGGAATGATCCCTTGATTTAATTTCTCAATCTTGATTGGATCTATATCCACGCAAGTAACCCTGTTTCCCATTTCGGCAAAACACGTTCCTGAGACGAGCCCAACATATCCGGATCCTATAACTGTAATATTCATTTCTTATTATTAATAAAAACTAATGATTTTTAAATCTGTTGATTTTAATTATTTTATCTCCCAAAATCATCTTGCACTCTTATAATGTCCTGTTCATCAGATGGAGTTTTATCTGTATGTTGCCAAATTTCGGCCACTACGGCATAATCATCCAAACCAACTAGACGATGTCTCACGCCTTGATTAAGTTTCAATTGACTTCCGATAGCATACACGTTCATTTCAGTTTCAATGTCTGTTTCACTTTGAACCACACCCACTTTACCTTGATACACCTGCCAAATTTCAGCACGTCTGTTGTGATACTGCCACGATAACTTCACCTGAGGTTTTATCATTAAAATTTTGGGACTCAACTTTCCATCTATTTTTAAGGTATTAACATCAATCCCATTAAAAAAATGATTAGAAAAGTCTTGGGCTTGATTTTCATCAATATAATAAAATGCACCCCAAGGTCTTTGCAAATCAGCATCAATAATGGTAAACCCTAAACTTTGAAGTTCTTGTTCTATTTTCTTATAAAAATTTACAGACATGTTTACTTATTTTTTGCTATAAAGTTAAACTTTTTAAACGGCTTCGCCGTCACTACTCACAGTAATGGATATTTCTAACAATAAAAAATTTCAATTGATTAACTCAATTGAAACGAAACTATGGCACCTAGTTTTTTTAACTGTGCGATACAATTTTTCCCTTTTTGGGAAAGTAAAATGGCCTCTTGCTCTAACAGGGGTACCTTTACGGTATCACCTATTTTAAGCTCATTTTCATCAATCTGTAATGTATTGTTTTGATAGCATTGCATAGCAACAACCTCGGCATTAGAAACCACTGCGCGCTTTCCTTGATCAAATAAATACCTGACCACTCCCGGAATATCAAAAACAACATTTGGATCTTTATTTTCTAAATTAACCAAAACCATAGATGGAAGTAAAGCGATAGTAATCTTCTTCTTACGATCGGACCATTGGCGAGTTACTAATTGGGTTGGCGTATACGCATCGAAACCATATGAAATTAAACGCTCTAAAACTTTTAATTCATGTCTAGGTTTCGTGAACAAAACAAACCACTTTATAGGGATTATATCAGTTGTTTTTCTCATTTATGTGATAAACTAAAATTGAAATATTTTTTAAAACTATTGCAGTTTTAAATTACATATTTATATGAATCAATTTCGCTACAAAGATATTCATTTACTTCATATAAAAAAGTAATATTTGATTGATTTAAATATAAAAATACGGAATAATATTTAAAGATTTGGCAATGATTGAATTACTTCATTTTCAATGTCATAATTCCAGTGTTTAATAGATGGAAAGACGACTGTAATGTGATATTAATTAATTGTTTGTAAAGTTTATGGTAGCCAAAAAAAATTAAAAAAAATCAACCTGTTCAAACAAATCATGATTGGCATCTTTTAACGATAATTTTATATCTTTTGGATTTAATTTCCAATCAATAGCTAAGTTCTTATCATTATATGCAATACCTCGTTCGGATACCTGATGATAATAATTATCAACCTTATATACTAAAACAGCTTCTTTACTTAGTACAGCAAAACCATGAGCAAAACCTTTGGGAATAAGAATTTGCTTTTTATTTTCTTCAGACAATTCAATAGCTACATGCTTCCCAAAAGTAGGGGAATCTTTACGCAGATCAACAGAAACATCTAAAACAGCACCTTGAAGTACTCGAACCAATTTAGTTTGTGCATAGGGAGCTAACTGAAAATGCAAACCTCTCAGTACCCCAAAAGATGATTTTGATTCATTTTCTTGACAAAAATTGATAGAAAACCCTAAAAATTTCTCTAACCTATCTTGTCTAAAGGTTTCTGAAAAATAACCTCGCTCATCAGATAAAGTTTTTGGTTCACATAAAATCACATCTGGTATTTCTAATCTGGTAAAATTCATTCTATATTTCTTTTGCCCGTTGGATTAAATATTGACCGTAATCATTTTTTATAAATGGTTCTGCGAGAAGTAAAAGCTCTTCTTTAGTAATATAACCCATTTGGTAAGAGATTTCTTCCAAACAAGCTACTTTAAGGCCCTGCCGATTTTCAATAGTTTGAATAAAATTGGAAGCTTCCAATAAAGACTCATGAGTACCGGTATCTAACCATGCAAAACCTCGACCCATAACTTCCACATTTAAATTACCTTGACCTAAGTAAGCTTGATTTACCTCGGTGATTTCGAGCTCACCTCGAAAGCTAGGTTTAATTTTTTTAGCAATATTAATAACAGAGTTTGGATAAAAGTAAAGTCCAATAACTGCATAGTTACTTTTTGGATTTTTTGGTTTTTCTTCAATGCTTAAAGCCTCTCCATGTTCATTAAAATCAACCACACCGTAACGTTCTGGATCTTTAACATAATATCCAAAAATGGATGCCTTTCCTTTTTCTTTTAAATTAATCAGGGAATTTTCTAGTAGATCTGTAAGTCCTTGACCATGAAAAATATTATCTCCCAGTACCAAACAAACATCGTCATCTTGAATAAAGTCTTCTGCTAGAATAAATGCCTGTGCCAATCCATCTGGAGAAGGTTGCTCTTTATAATGAAACTCAATTCCTAAATCTTTACCATTACCCAATAGTCTTTTAAAATTAGGTAAATCTGTAGGTGTAGAGATGATTAAAATTTCTTTGATCCCAGCCAACATTAACACTGAAATTGGGTAATAAATCATGGGTTTGTCGTAAATAGGTAGCAACTGCTTTGATGTCCCTTTGGTGATTGGATACAATCGAGTCCCGGAGCCTCCTGCTAAAACAATTCCTTTCATGACCTATTTGTATTGAGATTTATAATAATTTTGATAGCTTCCTGAGGTTACATTTTCTAACCAATCTTTACTGTTTAAATACCAGTCAATAGTTTTCGACAATCCTTCTTCAAAAGTAACTGACGGAAGCCAACCTAATGCTCTATTAAGTTTTGAAGCATCAATAGCATAGCGTAAATCGTGACCAGGTCTATCTTTTACGAAAGTAATCAACTTTTCGCTAGTCCCTAATTTTCGTTTGAGTTTTTTATCTACTTGTTGGCAGAGTAATTTCACTAAATCTATGTTTTTACATTCATTAAACCCTCCAACATTATAAGTTT
>Ga0206125_10000569_pt1 | contig 47200 bp, 38 predicted proteins | sample Helgoland_Spring_4_FD_148598 | JGI IMG/M metagenome (GOLD analysis project Ga0206125, IMG submission 148598) | Pelagic subsurface seawater microbial communities from Kabeltonne, Helgoland, North Sea - Helgoland_Spring_Bloom_20160331_1 | ecosystem: Environmental > Aquatic > Marine > Epipelagic ... | reverse complement strand
GGGTATCGCTCGCCGTCAACCTCGGCATCCTCGGCTACTTCAAGTACGCCAACTTCTTCATCGAGAACTGGATTACCGCCTGGGACTCCCTTGGCGTTACCATGCACGCCTCCACCCTGCAGGTCATCCTGCCTGTCGGCATCTCCTTCTACACCTTCCAGACCCTCTCCTACTCCATCGACATCTACCGGGGCAACCTCAAGGCCACCCGTGATCCCGTCGCCTTTGGTGCCTTTGTCTCCTTTTTCCCGCAACTCGTCGCCGGACCCATCGAGCGGGCCACCAACCTGCTGCCACAGATCACTTCCCCGCGGAAGTTCACCTACGAGCAGGGGCGCGACGGCATGCGCCTTATCCTCTGGGGCATGTTCAAGAAGGTCGTCGTGGCCGACTCCTGTGCGCCCTACGTCGACATGTGTTTCGCCAACCCCGAAGCGTTCTCCGGCGCCACCCTCATCCTCGGGGCGATCCTCTTCTCCTTCCAGATCTACGGGGACTTCTCCGGATACTCCGACATCGCCATCGGTACCGCCAAGCTCTTCGGCTTTGAGCTGATGACCAACTTCAAGTTCCCCTACTTCTCCCGCGACATCGCCGAGTTCTGGAGGCGCTGGCACATCTCCCTCTCCACCTGGTTCCGCGACTACCTCTACATCCCCCTAGGCGGATCGCGCGTCTCCAAGCCCAAGGCCATCCGCAACGTCTTCATCATCTTCCTCGTCTCCGGGTTCTGGCACGGCGCCAACTGGACCTTCATCGCCTGGGGAGGCATTCACGCCTTGCTATTCATCCCGCTGTTCCTCCGCGGCACCAACCGGAAGAACACCACGAGCATCGTCGCCGAAGGAAGGTGGCTGCCCTCTCCTCGAGAACTCCTGCAAATGGGATGGACATTCACCGCCGTCACCATCGCCTGGGTGTTCTTCAGAGCGGATTCTATTCAGGCCGCCTTGCATTACTTCCAAACTATTCCCACTGACATCGGGTCATGGCCGATTGGAAATAAGAAAGCCCCCATCGTATTCACCTTAATCATAATAGGTCTGGACTTTTTCTCAAGACATCAGCCCCGTCATCCATTACTTGCGAAAAGTCCGATTTTACGCTGGTCTGTATATGTTTTACTGGCCCATACTGTGATTTACAAAATGGGATCACCTGCATCATTCCTCTATTTCCAGTTCTAATGAGAGCATTTGTCCAAAAATGCTCTATAGCACTAATACTAATTGCAGGCCCTTACGTAGCTCTGGTCATCCATTTCGCAGTCGAAGATCCATTTCGATTGAACACATACCCCCCTTATGTCGAAGGCTACCATCACATCAATAGAGGAGTAGTCACAACAAATGGATACCTCAGAAATGCAGACCTCGACGCTATTATTTTAGGCAATAGCCGCAGTATATCTCTTCGTTGTGACGATTGGACAGCATCTACATTTGATGCCCATGGCAGAAACTGCTTCCACTTCGACGCTTCGGGAGACAATCTTTTTGGATTTCAACAAAAAGCAAGACTCATAAGAGATCAAAACAACACAATCGACCAGGTACTGATTATGCTGGATGATGAATCTAAACAGATTAAACCAATCGGACCTCGCGAGTTTCCCTTTGTTAGACACCCTGTTTACGAAGAGCTCTCTACAATTGAATATTACTCGGTATTCCTCAAACAGTACCTCAATCCAAAGTATCAGTTCGCGCATCTTTCAAAAAATACAGCCCTCGGCAAATGGTGGGTTCAGGACTTCAGCTACCATGAATGCGAATTCAATTCAAAAACAGGAGATTACACCACTGCAAAAGAGGCATGGATAAAGAAAGACTCCGTTACCTATTATTCGGAAAACTGGGTGTTTGACGATCAACCTGACAGTAGTTTCTACACGCTCAATGACAATCAAATCCAATCGTTAGCGACCACAGTAAGTCTTTTCGAATCAATCGGAGCGCAGTGCACTATTCTATTCCATCCGCGATTCCTCAGAACTCACCCATCAGCTGCGGCATTAGATAGAATGGCTCGTCAATTACCAACTGTCACCATTATTGACGCCAGTCACTTTAACAAAATCATTGACAATCCTGGCTATTGGTATGAAAGAAGTCACTTTCGTCCCATTGCGGGAAAAATGATCTTCAAAGCAATAGAATCAGGAGAATTGAAACCACATGCTCTTCAACAGCCCTGAGTTTCTGCTTTTTCTGCCGATTGTCTTTGGAACGATCATTTAGTTTTCGCCCACAAAAAAGCCCCGCTTCTGCGGGGCTTTTTGTTGTTGTGAATTGTGGGGAAGCGCTTACATCATGCCGCCCATGCCGCCGGCACCGGCAGCAGCAGCAGCGGCAGCAGCCGCTTCGGCAGGATCCTCCACGTCGGCGATCACGCACTCGGTGGTCAGGACCATACCGCTGATGGAAATGGCGTTCTCCAAGGCCACACGCGTCACCTTGGTGGGGTCGATGACACCTGCATCGTGCAGGTCCTCGAACACCTCAGTGCGGGCGTTGTAGCCGAAGTCGCCTTTGCCCTCGCGGACCGCATTGACCACAACCGCGCCTTCGCCACCGGCGTTGGCCACGATCTGGCGCAATGGCTCCTCAATGGAACGCATCACGATCTGTACGCCGGTCTCCTCGTCGTCATTGACGGTATCAACTCCAGCGAGCGCCGAGGAGGCGCGGATCAGAGCGGTACCGCCTCCGGGCACGATGCCCTCCTCGACAGCCGCACGGGTAGCGTGCAAAGCGTCGTCGACGCGGTCCTTCTTCTCCTTCATCTCGACTTCCGTAGCGGCGCCCACATAGAGAACAGCCACGCCGCCGGCGAGCTTCGCCAGACGCTCCTGGAGCTTCTCCTTGTCGTAGTCGCTGGTGGTGGACTCGATCTGCGCCTTGATCTGGCCGATGCGGGCCTCGATCGCGTCCTTCTCACCCACGCCGTTAACGACAGTGGTGTTGTCCTTGTCGATGGTCACCTTTTCGGCAGAACCGAGGTCGGCGAGCGTCGCATTCTCAAGGGTCAATCCGGTCTCCTCAGAAATCACAGTACCTCCGGTGAGGATGGCGATGTCCTGGAGCATGGCCTTGCGGCGGTCTCCGAAACCTGGGGCCTTCACTGCGGCCACTTTCAAAGCGCCGCGGATCTTGTTGACCACGAGTGTAGCGAGGGCTTCTCCATCGACGTCTTCAGCGATAATGAGCAGCGGACGGCCTGTCTGCGCGCTCTTTTCGAGCACGGGCAACAGGTCCTTCATGTTGCTGATCTTCTTCTCGAAGATGAGGATGTTGGGCGTCTCCAACTCGGCCTCCATCTTGTCAGGGTTGGTGACGAAGTAGGGGCTCAAGTAGCCGCGGTCGAACTGCATGCCCTCCACGGTCTTGACTTCCGTCTCGGTGCCTTTGGCCTCCTCTACGGTGATCACGCCCTCGTTGCCGACTTTCTCCATGGCCCGGGCGATGAGCGCACCGATGGTGCTGTCGTTGTTGGCAGACACAGTGGCGACCTGCTCGATCTTGGCGGTATCGCTGCCGACCTCACGGGAGATCTTGCGCAACTCGGCCACCAAAGCCGTCGTGGCCTTGTCCATGCCCCGCTTGAGGTCCATGGGATTGGCACCAGCGGCCACATTGCGGAGGCCAGCGCGGATCATCGCTTGGGCGAGGACCGTTGCTGTAGTGGTACCGTCTCCGGCCACGTCAGCGGTCTTAGAGGCGACCTCCTTGACCATTTGGGCACCCATATTCTGAATGGGGTCCTTCAGTTCGATTTCCTTGGCGACAGAGACGCCGTCCTTGGTGACAGTCGGTGCACCGAACTTCTTGTCGATAACCACGTTGCGGCCCTTGGGACCGAGCGTGACCTTTACGGCGTTGGCCAAGGCGTCGACGCCAGCCTGCAGCTCCTTCCGGGCTGCTGTATCAAAGGTGATTTCCTTCGGCATGTTGAATGATGTGTAGGGTTGAATTCAAATGAGATCAGAGCACCGCGAGAATATCACTCTCGCGCATGATCATGTAATCCTCGTCTTCGAGAGAGAGCTCGGTGCCGGAGTACTTTCCGTACAGCACGGTATCACCGACCTTAACGGTCATGGGCTCGTCTTTTTTGCCATCACCTACGGCAACGACCTTGCCTTTCTGGGGCTTCTCTTTGGCAGTATCCGGGATGATGATTCCGCTGGCAGTGGTTTCCTCTGCTGCGGCAGGCTCGACCACTACGCGGTCGGCCAATGGCTTGATGTTTACAGACATGATGTGAACGGTTAATGATAAATGTGATGCTTTGCCTGTGGCGCAAAACCTAAAGCCAATCCCGTGCCACTTCCGAAATGGTCCGATCGACCTGACAAAAGTTCACCGGGACAGCCCCATTTGGCAGACAGGGGCAAAAAAAAATGTCAGCCCGACTGACAGGCTGACATTTTTTGCGAGGAAAACCTCGAATCAGTTGGCAGGAGCCTCCTGCATAGGCGCTGGAGCTTCCGTTGGGGCTGGAGCCACAAACTCGTCCTCTTCAAAACCACCAGTATCGGTAGATCCTCCTGAGAATGCACCGGTCGCACCAATGCACAAAACGAAGAGGGCAATGGTCAAATACCAAGTGGCCTTTTCCAGGAAGTCAGTGGTGCGCTGGACGCCTCCAATCTTTCCTGCTGACTCAAATCCGGAGGCAAGTCCCGTGCCCTTGGGGTTCTGTACGAGGATCACCGCGCCCAACAAAATGGCGATAATCAGGATAAGAACGAGAAGAATGTAGCCCATAATGTGGTGTTCAATTGAAGTCTAAATCCGTTGTTAACTCAGCAATGACAGTGTTTTTCAGTCATCGGCTGCCTTTCGGCCGAGCCCTTTGGATTGGGCTGCAAAATAAACGCTTTTCTCCGGGTATTTCAAGGCCAGCAGTTTGTAAGCGCGCCGCGCCCTTCCAATCTGTCCTTGACCGGCATAAATCCGGGCCATGGTTTCGGTAATGAGAGAGGCATCTTCCACCAGGCTCTCCTTCGCCAACTCCTTGACACTGCGGTGCTCTTCTTCTTGGCGGATCGGTCCAATGGTCGGTTCGTTGCGGATAAACAAATCGATTAAAGCAGCCTGTTGGCCCAGCTCTTCTTGTCCTGAATCACCGTCCTCTTCATCCTGGGAATTGGCGCCCATCACCGCTTCGATTTTCTGCGCCGCAGCCTTGAGCGCCTCTGAAGGCGTCCTGGCCTCTGAGGCCTCCACAAAGCCCGTTTCCATGCTCCGCTGATAGGCCCAACGCGCCAAGGGAGAAAGGCTTGCAACGTCAACGGGCTCGTCGGGATCAGGTGCAGGGGAAAGCGGCGACATCGAGGGGATTTCCCGGTCCGAGGGCGGCCCATCCGCAGTTTCTGAGGCCCGGTCCTCTTCAGACAGCTCACGGATCTCTTTCTCAATGCTCCGCTCGATGGCACCCAGGACGACCTCTCGGGCCAGTGTTCCTGGCTCCGGTATGACCACTGCAGCAGGGGGGGCAGGTGCTTCCTCTGTTTCAGCTTCGACAGCGTCAACTTGAGCCACTGTTTCAACGCTGGGCGGCTCAGCTACAGGTGCCGAATCCACCTCCTTTGAAGGATTCCAGCGCAAGCGCATGGCGTCTTCCACCTCGGGTTCCAACGCCTCCACGGCGCGCGCAAAAGAAGCGATCTCCGCCTCGATGCCCGCGCGAAACAACAAATCAAACAGGCGGCCGGGCTCGGTCGAAAACACAGCTGCTTCCGTCAACCGTTCTGCGGCAACCAACGAACGCGTCTCCCGCGCCGTCTTGGCGCGCAACATGCGGCCGGCACCAAAGGCAGGATAGGCCTCTACCCACCGGTCCAAGGTCTTGGCCCATTCGTCCCAATTCACTTCGCTTCCCAGCCCCTCGCCTCCGCGAACAGCATCGAGTAGGGTGATCAGCTCTGAATCTTCCGTCTTGTCCATCATCGTTGCGCAATATGCGAAGTCCCGTCACCAATTGCCGAGGCTCGCATTGAAGACTTCCTGAGTCAACTGTTCGTTGATCTCTTCCACAAGCTCTTGCTCGACATCAAACAGGTCGCTGGTGGCGGGAAAATCCGCAAAACGACTGAAGGTCCGCTCAAAGGCCAAGTCCTGCTCCAACACGTGGACATACTGCACCTGAACCTGCATGGTCAGCCGGTTCTGGGAAGCCACTTCCTGACCACCCGCCACAGCACTGGTCGACACTTCGTATCCCACAATGCGGCCACTGTATTGAATGTCTCCCCCATCGGCCACCCACCGGAGCGTGCTTTGCCTTTGGATCAAATCCTTGAGGGCTTCGGTAAACTGCTGGCCCACTTCTGGACCTGCCAACGGCGCAATGGGGGTGAAATAATCCACAGAAAACGTCTTGGCACCAGCGGTCTGGGCCCCATAGGGAGTGTAGACCCCACAGCCACAAAAGGCCGCTGCCCAGAGGACCACAAGCCCGCGTGAAACGCCTTGGATCAACGCGCTCATTTGAGGCCGAATTCTTTGATTTTGCGGTACAGGGTGCGCTCAGAAATGCCCAATTCAGCCGCTGCTTGCTTGCGGCGGTGCCCGTGTTTGTTGAGCGCCCTTTGGATCAACTCGCGTTCGCTATCGAGCAGGGAAAGCGATTCTTCAACCTCAGTCGTTTCCGAGAATCCCGCATCGACATTGCCTTGTTCTGTTGGAGGTGCCCAACCCGCATCTCCACCAGCGCGCTCTGGCAAACGCAACAGATCTGTACCCTCTTGCTCCCCAAACACGCGGTTGACCAAAGACTGATCCTCGCTTGAACCGGCATCAATCCTGCCCTCCTGGATCATTTTGAGCACCAATGACTTTAAGTCATGGAGGTCTGATTTCATCTCGAACAACAGCTTATAAAGGATTTCCCTTTCGTTGAGGCCAGGACCAGCACCGTTCTTTTCGTCTTTGGGAATGGTGACCAAATCGCGGCGCGGCAATTCGGGCAAATAATCCAAGAGTCTGTCCGCATCGACAGACCGTTCTGTTTCAATGGCGCTGATCTGCTCGGCGATGTTCTTAAGCTGGCGCACATTGCCCGGCCATGGATAGCGCTTCAAAAGTTCCACCGCCTCAGGGCCCAATCGAATGGGAGGCATATGGTGGCGCTCACTAAAGTCCCCCGTGAACTTCCGAAACAACAGGTGGATGTCGTCGCCCCGGTCGCGCAAAGGTGGCAACATCAGGGGCACTTGGTTTAAACGGTAATAGAGGTCCTCACGGAATTTACCGTTGACCATGGCTTGCTCAAAGTCGAGGTTGGTCGCTGCCACCACCCTGACATCCGTCTTGCGCACCTTGGACGATCCTACGCGCAGGTATTCGCCGGTCTCAAGAACCCGCAGCAATCGGGCTTGGGTCGCCAGTGGCAACTCCCCCACTTCGTCCAAGAACACCGTGCCTCCATCGGCCTCCTCGAAGTAGCCCTTGCGCGCCTCATGGGCTCCTGTAAAGCTTCCTTTTTCGTGACCGAACAGTTCTGAATCGATGGTGCCTTCGGGAATGGCTCCGCAGTTCACCGCGATGTACGCGCCGTGCTTTCGCGCGCTGTTGTGGTGGATGATTTTGGGCAACGCCTCTTTTCCAGTACCCGACTCTCCGCGCACCAAAACGGTGATGTCCGCGGGGGCCACACGCACTGCTGTCGCCAGGGCCCGCTCCAATCCAGAGCTGTTCCCAACGATGCCGAAACGGGTCTTGACGCTTTGCAGGTTCATGCGATGTATCCGACCTCTTGGGCTTCTAATTCTGAAATCAACTCGCCCCGCAAGGTCACGGCCATGCATTTGGTGGTGCGCACATACACGTACTGCCCCACCTGCGCATCGCCCTTGGGAAAGACCACGACACCGTTGTAGGTGTTGCGGCCCTGGTACTCTTCGTCACTTTTCTTTGAAGGCCCCTCCACCAATACGCGGTACACAGGACCGCATTGGGCCGCCATGCGCTCACGGCTGTGCACCCTTTGCAAATCGATGATCTCGGCCAGACGACGGCCTTTCTCGTCTTCGGGCACATCGTCCTCGAACTTGCGTTCGGCCAAGGTGCGCGGACGCTCGCTGTATTTAAACATGTAGGCCATCTCGTAGCGCACCTCCTTCATGAGCGACAAGGTGGCCTCGTGCTCCTCCAAGGTCTCACCGCAGAAGCCCGCGATCACATCGGTGCTGATCGCACAATCGGGCATGATCCTGCGAATGGCCTCGATCCGGTTCATGTACCATTCACGGGTGTAGCCCCGGTTCATCCGCTTCAGCACACCACTGTCGCCTGACTGAACCGGCAGGTGGATGTACTTACAGAGGTTGTCTTTTCGGGCCATCACCTCCAGCACCTCGTCGGTCATGTCTTTGGGATGAGAGGTTGAGAAGCGAACGCGCAAATCGGGATTCACATCGGACACCAAATCCATCAACTGTGCAAACCGCACCACGGGCTGGTCGGCATCCTTGATGTTGCCCTTGGCATCTACATTCCATTTGTACGAGTCCACATTCTGTCCCAACAGCGTGACCTCGCGGTAGCCTTTGTTGTAAAGGTCGAGTGCCTCAGCCACAATGCTGTCCGGGTCTCGGCTGCGCTCACGGCCCCGGGTAAATGGCACCACGCAGAAGCTGCACATGTTGTCGCAGCCGCGCATGATGGAAATGAACCCCGTAACCCCCTTGTCGTCGAGGCGCACGGGCTGGATCTCCGCGTAGGTCTCTTCGCGGCTCAGCAGCGTATTGACCGCTTTCTGTCCGCCCTCCACTTCGTCCACGAGGCGGGGCAAATCGCGGTAGGCATCTGGCCCCACCACCATGTCTACCAGTTTCTCCTCCTCCAACAATTGGTCGCGCAGGCGCTCGGCCATGCACCCCAGGATGCCCACTTTGAGCTTTGGATTCTTGCGCTTTCCCCCTTTCAAATGCTGCAATCGGTGGCGGATGCGTTGCTCAGCATTGTCCCGAATAGAGCAGGTATTGAGCAAAATCAAATCGGCCTCCTCTTCGCGCTGCGTGGTGGAAAAGCCCGCTTCTGCGAGGATGCTGGCCACAATCTCGCTGTCGCTAAAGTTCATTTGACAACCGTAGCTCTCTAAGTAGAGTTTGCGACCACCTTCCTTACCTGCACGGGGGGGCAAGGCCTCGCCTTGGCGCTCCTCATCAATCGTCTGGTTGCCGGGTCTCATGTAGAAAATTCAATGCGTGAAAGACAAAACTACCTTAAACCTGACAACGTGTCAGTATCCACAACGCCAAAATTCTCTGCGCCTACGGCGGAAGAGTCTGAAACTTTTACGGCCCATAACAAGTACACATCTCGTCGCACAGATTTCCCAAGTTTGTCGTTTCCTTTGTGCCCCGAACCATTTCAACAATGAGCAAAAATCTCGTCATCGTGGAGTCTCCGGCCAAGGCCAAGACCATCGAAGGCTACCTCGGTGCAGACTATGTAGTGAGGTCCAGCTATGGCCACATCAGGGATTTGCCCGGCGGTCAACTCGCAGTTGACGTCGAAAATGGCTTCACGCCCACCTATGAAATCACGGCCGACAAAGGCCGTTTCAGTGAGCTCAAGAAACTCTCCAAGTCAGCACAAATGGTATGGCTCGCAACGGATGAGGACCGCGAAGGAGAAGCCATCAGCTGGCACCTGCAGGAAGCTTTGCAGCTGCCTGACCAAAAGACCAAGCGCATCGTTTTTAGCGAGATCACCAAGAACGCGATCCTCAAGGCCATTGATAAACCCCGCAGCGTCAACATGCCCTTGGTCATGGCGCAGCAAGCCCGCCGTGTCCTCGACAGGCTTGTGGGCTACGAGCTCTCTCCAGTATTGTGGAAGAAGGTCCGGCCCTCGCTGTCAGCAGGCCGGGTGCAGAGTGTCACCGTCCGCCTCATCGTCGACCGCGAACGTGAGATCCTGGCTTTCCAGCCAGAAGGCTACTACAAGGTATCTGCCATGCTCGAGACTGCAGGTTCTGGCTTCAAAGCTGACCTCAACAAGCGCATCGGAGATCCCGCTACGGCAGAGGACATCCTGAGAGCCACCCACGGAGCGGACCTCAAAGCAGACCGCGTCGAGCGCAAACCGACCAAGCGCAAGCCGACTGCACCGTTCACCACATCTACCCTGCAACAAGAATCCGCCCGTAAGCTCGGATTCAGCGTGAGCCGCACCATGCAGGTGGCACAGAAGCTTTATGAGAGTGGTCTCATCACCTACATGAGAACGGATTCGACCAACCTGTCGGATGTGGCACTCGACGGCGCCAAGGACCACATCATCGGGACATACGGCGAGAACTACCACGAGCTGCGCACGTTCAAGACCAACAAGGCTGGCGCTCAAGAAGCACACGAGGCGATCCGCCCAACCGAAATGTCCCGGACCGATGTTTCCGGAGAATCGGACCAGCAGCGCCTGTACCAACTGATTTTCAAGCGGACGCTTGCGAGTCAAATGGCCGACGCGGTCATTGAGAAAACCACAGTAGACATTCATATCCCCGGCAGAGAGGAGATGCTGGTGGCCCGCGGACAAGCCATTCAGTTCGATGGCTTCATGAAGATTTATCTCGAAGGGTCGGACGACGACAAGGAAGAGAGCGGTTTGCTGCCCCGTATGGAGCAGGGCGCTGCCCTTGACCTCAAGGAAATGAAAGCCACGGAGCGCTTCACCAAGGCCACAGCAAGGTTCAGCGAAGCCGCCCTGGTCAAGAAGCTTGAAGAACTTCAAATCGGCCGCCCATCCACTTACGCCAGTACCATCGCGACCATCCAAAAGAGGGGCTATGTGGTAAAAGAGGACCGGGAGGGAAAGGAACGCGACTTCACTTCGCTCACCCTTCAAGCAGACGGCACCGTTCGGTCAGAGACCGAGAAGGAGATGGCGGGTTCAGAGCGCAACAAGATGTTCCCCACGGACATTGGCAATGTGGTCACCGACTTCCTGCAGGAGCACTTCCCCACCATCATGGACTTCCAGTTCACAGCCAAAGTGGAGCAGGAGTTCGACGACATCGCCGCCGGAAAAGACGATTGGCAGCGCATGGTGAAAGCCTTCTACACGCCTTTCAACCAGCTAATCGAAGAAACCACCGAGAACGCAGAGCGGGCCAGTGGAGAACGTGAATTGGGCGTAGACCCCGCGTCGGGCAAAATGGTGCTCGTGCGCATTGGCCGTTATGGCCCCTTGGCCCAAATCGGCGCACCAGACGATGAAGAAAAGCAATTCGCTTCGCTGCTCAAAGGACAGACCCTCGAAGGCATCACCATCGAAGAGGCCCTGAAGCTGTTTGAGTTGCCCCGTGACCTCGGCACCTTTGAAGACAAGAAGGTGGTGGCCGCCATCGGCCGTTTCGGCCCTTATGTGCGCCACGATGGCAAATTCGTGAGCATTCCAAAGGACAGCGAAAGCACACCTTATGACATCGAATTGAGCTACGCCATTGAACTGGTAAAGGCCAAACGTGAGGCAGACGCGAAAGCACTCCTCAAGACCTTTGATGAAGATCCCGACACCCGCATCATCATGGGGCGCTGGGGGCCCTACATCAAGGCTGGCAAGGACAACGTCAAAATCCCAAAGGGTGAAGACGTGGACAGCATCGACTGGGCGCGTGTGGAGCAGCTCAAGGCTGGTGTGATCAAAGCGTTTGATGAAGACGACAAGTGGACCATCAGGCTAAAAGGCCGCCAGTACTACCTCGTAGCCGACAAAAAGTCCGTGCGCATTCCCGTGGGAGAGAAGATCTTGGAGATGGATTGGGCACGCGCTCAGGAAATCATCAAGGGAACGGCGAAAAAGTCCACGAAGGCCAAGAAAAAGTCCTAACGGCGGCGAGTAGCTTGCCTCTATGGAATCCATCTTTGATTGGGTTGAGCCCACTGAGGCCGGACTGTTCGACATTTCTGACGGAGTAGACAGAATGCGCGACGTTCTGCGCATTCACCGCGCAGGCGAACGCCCCGATTTAGAAGGCTGTATTGCAGCCATTGTTGGTGTCATGGACCGCCGAGGAAGCGCCGATGGCGCAGAAACGGACCGCGCCGCCGAGTGGGTCCGTGGCAAGCTCTACAATTTGACGGTCATGGACCGCTGGGCCCCAGTGGCCGACCTGGGCAACATCACGGCGGGACAAACACCCGAAGACACCATGGCGGCGCTTGACGTCGTTTGTCAAGAATTGATGATGCGCGGAATCGTTCCACTGGTCATCGGAGGCTCACAGGTACAAACGTTTCCGATGTACCGCGCCTACGCCAATCAAGACCGCCCCATCAATGTCACCGTCATCGACGCCGCTGTTGACTTTGGCGGCGACCCGCAAATCACCAACGGGAACAACTGGCTGAACCAGCTCATACTTCCCGAAGGAGCGCACCTGTTTGATTTGAACACCCTCGGTCACCAGCGCTACCTCGTGGACGGCGACAGCCTCCAACTCATGGACCGCATGCACTTCGACAATGTGCGCTTGGGCCGGTTGCGTTCAGACATCTCCATCGCAGAGCCCATCCTCCGGGATTCGGACCTCGCCTCATTTGACATGGGGGCCGTGCGAACAGCAGATCATCCGGCCTCCGGTGCTGCCCGGCCAAACGGCCTGAACGGAGAGGAGCTGTGCCAACTCGCGCGCTATGCAGGTTACAGTGACCGCCTGACTGCTGTAGGCTTCTTTGAGCACGATCCCTCCAAAGACGGCGACGGCCGGGGAGGCCAATTGGTCGCCGAAGCCGTGTGGTGTTTTCTCGAAGGGGTCATGCACCGGATGGGCGACCACCCCAGAGGCACCACGGACGACTATCTGCAGTACCGGGTGGTTCTCGAGGGCGAAGACCACGAAGTGGTGTTTTACAAGAGCCCCCGCAGCGACCGCTGGTGGATGGACATCCCTACCCCTGGTGCAGGCAACCGCAAAGGACGGGTCCTGCTGGTACCCTGCACCTATGCCGACTATCAATCCGCAGCTGGAGGCCAACTTCCAGACCGATGGTGGCGCACACAGCAGAAGCTGTCATAAAACCTCAGGTTCATTCTCGGCCCGATTCCCAGCGGCAACGCACAGGCACTGCGGCATTTGCATTCAACCTTTCCACATGAAATCCACGACGAGGCTTGGATAATGGAGTTTGCAGGCGTAATCCTTGGTCATTTTCGGTATATTAGCCGACCACCCTCGGGTGACTTTTGCAAGGAACCGTTTGAAAATCAGCTGATTGGAATGAATCGCCTACTGATCGTATTGTCTGCCGTGTTGTTCAGCCTCACTGCTGTGGCCCAACAGGACCCGCAACTCACGCAATTCTACCAGGACAGACTGTCCTTTAACCCTGCCTTCGCTGGAGCGGAGCGCTTACAATACGTAAGTGCCTTCTACCGCAACCAATGGAACGGTCTGGAAACTAACCCGCAGACCACCTTGGTCCAATACAATGGAAGGCCCGGATTCATTCCAGGAGGCATTGGACTGAGCTTCTTCCAAGACAAACTGGGTCAGGAAGAAAACACCGTCGTCAAACTGGCCTATGCCTACCACATGGAGCCCGACGCCAACGGCGGCATTCTTAGCCTGGGCCTCGCTGCCAATTACATGGGCAAGACCCTCGGCAATGAGTGGATCTACATCGATGAAGGCGACGCTGTCATCCCACAGAGCGAAAAAAGCGGCACCACAGTGGATGCTGACCTCGGCGTGATGTACCGCGTTCCCGGCAGCTATTATGCCGGCATCAGCACCACGCGCTTGGCCGCCACTGACCTCAAAGACCTGAACATCTCCAGCGTTCGCCACCTCTATGTCCAAGCGGGCTATGAGCAAGCACTCGGCGACGGTTCATTGCGTTTGCGTTCGCACCTGTTGGCCAAGACCGACTTGAATGCTACCAGTGTGGACCTCCACGCCAACGTCCTGTGGAATGAACTCCTCTACGGCGGAATTTCCTTCCGTCCTGGGGATGCCGTAGCACCTGTGCTCGGATTTGAATACGGGACCACCAAAAATGAAAAGCTGACCCGGTCAGAGCAAATTTTCCGCTTTGGCTACAGCTATGATGCTACCGTGAGTGAGCTGACGAATTACAGCAGTGGCTCCCACGAAATTTTCGTCTCTTACATGTTCAACTTCGAACGCATTCCGATGCAAACCCGTCACGTAAATCCGCGCTTCTTGTAAGCTGGATACACGAAACGACGTAACCTGACCGTTGTCTTCTCCGTAGCATCAGGATCTGCAACCTGTGATTACGGAACGGAACACGTTCGACTAAAGGATAGAAACCATGAGAAACGCTGCAATCATCGCCTTTTGTGCTGTGACATTTGCTGGCTGCTACGGCGGCCCTGCAGGTGAGCTGGTAGGCGTGTACCCTCGGGAGGATTGGGTGCAAGTGAATCCCTATGGGATGAACTACATCCACTATGGCTCTTTCACCATGGGACCAAGCGACCAGGACGTGCCCTACGCCCTGACTGCTCGTTCCAAGACGGTGACCATACCCGCTTTTTACATCGACATTCACGAAATCTCGAACAACGAGTACCGTCAGTTCGTCAATTACGTGCGAGACAGTTTGTTCCGAGACGTCCTCCAAGAGAACGATTTCGAGGAATACTTCGCCACTGAAGACGATGCCGGACGGGAACTCGACCGCTTCATCAACAAGGGCTATGTGCTCAAATGGGAAGAACCCATCGACTGGGAAAACGAAGACATCTTCGATGCCCTTTACGACGAGTTTTACTTCCAAGGGTCAGACCGATTCTATGACAAGAAGCAACTGGACACACGTAAGTTGAACTTCAAGTACTTCTGGCTCAATCTGCAGGCTGCCTCGAGCAAAGGCGGACTCGACTTTGAAATCAATGAACCCAACCAACTGGGTCAATTGCACAGTGTACGGGGCCACAGTGACCGCGCGCAGTTCGTCATTGAAGAGAATACGAACGTGTACCCAGACACCCTGTGTTGGATGCGCGACTTCACCTACGGCTACAACGAGCCGCTCACAGAAACCTATTTCTGGCACCCCGCTTACGACGACTATCCCGTGGTGGGGGTTACATGGGGACAAGCCCGGGCTTTCAATGCTTGGAGAACCCAATTGCTCGCCACTTGGAAGCAGCAAAATGGCGAAACCATGGTGCAGAAATTCCGCCTGCCTTCAGAGGCTGAATGGGAATTCGCAGCAAGAGGAGGCATCGATCTGGCACCTTTCCCATGGGGAGGTCCCTACATCCGCAACATCTACGGTTGCCCTCTGGCCAACTTCAAGCCCATGCGTGGAGACTACGTAGAGGATGCCGGTTGCCACACGGTGCCCATTGAGAGCTACAGCCCGAATGACTATGGCCTCTATCAAATGGCAGGAAACGTAGCAGAATGGACCAACACGGCCTTTGACGAGACCGTGTACGATTTCAGCCACGACATGAGTCCGGAATATGAGTACCATGCCAAAGCCGATGATCCCCCGAGCTTGAAGCGCAAGGTCACCCGTGGCGGAAGCTGGAAAGACATAGGATACTATTGCCAAACTGGCACGAGGTCCTTTGAATTCCAAGACACGGCAAAAGCATATATCGGATTCCGCAGTGCCATGAGCTACCTCGGAAGAGGAAAGAACGTGGACCCGGAAGACTTCAATTAATCTTATTTTCTGGCGGCTGCCAGAGCGCATGAAACCCGCTCCCGCCTTTTAGAATCCAAAACCTGCACTACCATGGCAAAGAAGACCAACACGAAAAAGAAAAAGAAGAGCGGCGGAATCGGCGGAAAGGCCTGGAAGTCGTTTATGTCCAAGCTCTACGGATGGGGTGCCGCGATTGTAATCGTAGGTGCACTGTTCAAGATTGAACACTGGGAAGGTGCTTCCGAGATGTTGATCATTGGTCTTGGTACGGAAGCCTTCATCTTTTTCATGTCGGCTTTTGAGCCTCCACACAAGGATCCAAAGTGGGAACTGGTCTACCCAGAACTTGCCGACGACGATGCAGAAGCTGGACCTAAGAAGCCCGTGGATCAACTCGATGACATGCTGAAAGACGTGGGCATCGACAACACCGTGCTCTCCAGACTTGGAGACGGCATGCGTCACTTGGGTGATCAAGCCAACTCACTGAGCGAAGTCACAGATGCTGCTGCTGCCACATCCGATTACGGAAGTGCACTGCGCACCGCTACTGAAAAGGTCAGCGGCTTGACCGACACGTATTCTCAAGTCAGTGAATCCTTGACCGGGTTGTCTGACAACAAAGAAATGGGTGTCGCAGCCGGCGAGCAGCTGCAAAAAATGAACGAAAACCTCGGCAGCCTGAATGGCATGTATGAGGCCCAACTCCAGCAAATGGAAACCAGCCGTCAATTGTTTGATGGCATGGGCTCCTTGGTACAGAACCTCAACGATAGTGTTGAAGACACCAAGAAGTACAAGGAGAATATCGCAGAATTGTCTACCAACCTCGAGGCCTTGAATACGGTGTACGCGAACATGCTCAATGCTATGGGCAACTCGCGTAGCTGATCCTATCCTGACCCACTGAACGACTATCATGGCAGGAGCGAAGGAAACGCCGCGTCAGAAGATGATTGGGATGATGTACCTCGTCCTAACAGCACTTCTGGCACTCAACATCTCTAAGGAGATTCTAAACGGATTCGTCAAGGTTGAGAAAGGTCTGCGACAGACCAATCTGACCGTACAAGGCAAGTCCAGGGAAACCATGCTTGAATTTGAGGCCAAATACCTCCAAGATCAGCAAAAGGTCAAGCCCTACTACGACGCCGCCAAGGATGTCGAAACTCAAGCAGACGAACTGTACGACCACATCACACAGCTCAAGGCCAACATATTGGCTGTTGCAAGTGGCCAACGTGAGGTCGTAGAAGCAGGTGGTGATTTGTCAGAGTTCATTGCCCAAGACAAGTTGACCCGAAGGGACACCGTCTTGAGCATTGCACATTTCGAGAAGAAAGACGAGTATCAAGAGATTACCTCTTACCTCGTTGGAGGCGAACCTGGCTCACCCAAAACTGGTGAATTCACGGCCTCAGAACTCAAGCAAAAGCTTGAAGTCTTTCGCGACAATTTGAAAGGGGTCAATTTCACAGACTTCGTAGGCAACAATTTCGAAGTGTCACCCGGCCTCAAAGCCTCCTTTGACCAGACGTTTAAGTACGAAAAGGAGCTTGAAGACGACAAAGAAGTGCTGTGGGAAGCTGCGAACTTCTTCGACGTTCCACTCGCTGCTGTTATTCCCATTCTGTCCAAGCTGCAGATTGACATCGCCAATGCGAAGTCAAACATGATGTCTGAGCTGATCGCTGGAATTGAAGGCAAGAGCTACAAGTTCACCAACTTGATGCCGCTTGTTGTTCCAGAAAGCAACTACATCCTCCGGGGCGACAGCTTCCGGGCAGATGTATTGCTGGCTGCGTTTGACGCCACGAACAGCCCCAATATCTACGTCGAGAACAGCGAGTTCAATGGCCGCGACAGCAGCCTCATGGCCTACAACGGCATAGATCCCTTGCGCATCGAAGGAGGACTCGGTAAAATCCGCATCGCCACCCGTGGCATGTCCCTGGGAGAACGCAACTACAAGGGATTGATTCGTTTTCAAGGTCCTGACGGTAACGTAGGCGACTACCCTTTCTACACGCCCGAATTCACGGTAGCTGAGCCTGCTTTGGTGGTGAGCCCCACCAAAATGAACGTTTTCTATCGGGGTGTTCCAAACCCTGTAGAGATTTCCGTTCCTGGCGTGAGCAGCGACAAGTTGGATGTCCGCATCACAGGAGGGCACAGCATCAAGCCCGACGGAGATACCTTCATTGTGAACCCCGGGGCCGGAGCTGACGCTTCCATCGAAGTCACTGCTACCCTTCCCGACGGTTCAAAGAAGTCGCTTCCCGGCCGGGAATTCCGCGTAAAGCGCATTCCAGACCCCTCTCCTCGCTTTGCAGGAAAGAGCCCTTCAGACAAGACCATCACCAAAGTTCTGCTCGAAAACGCACCTTCCGTTGGCGCACTCATGGAGAGCTTCGACTTTGACGTAGAAGTCAGAGTAAAGCGGTTTAATGTAACCGTAACCAAGGGTGGTACGTTTGTAGAACAGAGCAGCAGCTCAAACATGGTGACCGCCAACATGAAAGAACTCTTCCGCTCCGTCGGCAGAGGTTCTGTCGTGTACATCGAGGACATTGTGGTTTCTATGCCTGACGGCACGGAGCGTGCGCTGCCTACCATGAAACTCAAAGTGATCTAATCATGATGAAGACCGTTCGAAATATCACCGTGGCCGTATTGACCTTCTTGGTCTGCTCCCCCACGAACGCCCAGGTCCAAACCGTTTTGGATGGTGCCTATGTCAAGGAAACCAACCTGACAAAGCGCGTTGTACCCTACCCCCACCTCAGGGAAGCAGATGTGATGTACGTGCGGCGCATCTGGCAGGACATTGACCTGCGCCAAAAGATCAACCAGATGTTCTACTTCCCAGTGGACCCCATCGAAGACAGGAAGAACCTCTTTGATGTGGTCCGCTACGCACTGGAAGTCGAAGGGTCATTGACCGCTTATGGAACAGGACCCGCCGGTAAAGACGACGAATTCAGGTACCCCTTGAGCGCAAGCCAAGTGGATTCCATGTTGAACCCTACCGTCATCATCCCTCAGTTTGATGCTGTTACAGGTGAGGTCATTGGCTCTATGGAGGCGAAGACCAGCATCAACAGCCAGGATATCGTGCGCTACCGACTCAAGGAAGACTGGGTGTGGGACCGCCAAAGGAGCCAACGTCACATCCGCATCATCGGCATTGCACCGATCATTGAGAAGAAGGACGATGAAGGCAACTCACAAGGACTCGCTCCTTTGTTCTGGCTCTACTATCCCGAGTGTCGTTATGTGTTCGCGAACGCAGAATGCTACAACTACGCCAACGATGCGCAGCGACGCACCTTTGAGGAGATTTTCCAAAAGAGGTACTTCGCCAGCTACATCATCAAGGAGACCAACGTCTTTGACCGTTCCATCAACGACTACGCTCAAGGCCTCGATGCTTTGCTCGAATCGCAGCGCATCAAGGATGAGCTGTTCACGATTGAACACGACCTGTGGCATTATTGACCCACAGATAAAAATTACCCCTCAAAAACGCCCACCTTTGTGGGCGTTTTTGTTGCACAGAACCTATGCTCAACCTCAATCAGATCGGCGTCCACTTCGGAGAGCGCACCCTGTTCGAAAACATCTCCCTCGCCGTAGGGATCAAGGATCGAGTAGGCCTCGTAGGACGCAATGGTGCAGGCAAGTCCACCTTGCTTAAAATCGTAGCGGGCGTTCAAAACGCCAGCGAAGGCAACGTTCATACACCCAAAGACTACCGCATCGGCTACCTCGCTCAGGAAATGGAGCACAACGAGGAAGCGACTGTGCTAGAAGAAGCCCAAAGCGCCTTCGCAGTCTACCAAGAGTTGGAGGCCGAAATCGAGCAGATTTCCAATGACATCTCCACACGTACGGATTATGAAAGCGATGCCTACTCCCGCTTGATTGACCGGTTGGGCGAAGCCAACGACCAGCTCGCCCTCATGGGCACAGGCTCCAAAGAAGAGCAAACCCAGCGCGTCTTGCAAGGGTTGGGGTTCAGGCCCACCGACATGGACCGGAAGATGAACGAGTTCAGCGGTGGATGGAAAATGCGCGTAGAACTGGGCAAACTGCTGCTGGTGGCTCCCGATCTCTTGCTGCTTGACGAGCCGACCAACCACCTTGACATTGAGTCCATCGAATGGCTCGAGAATTTCCTGAAATTCTATCCGGGTTCCATGGTGTTGATCTCTCACGACCGCACCTTTCTGGACAATGTGACGGACCGCACGGTAGAGATCACATCGACCAGGGTCCACGACCACAAAGCTTCCTACAGCAAATACATGGCTTGGCGCGAAGAAGAATTCGCCCGCCAAGAGTCCGCCGCTAAACAGCAACAGAAAGACATTGCACATACCGAGGAGCTCATCAACAAGTTCCGCGCGAAAAAGAACAAGGCCGCCTTTGCCCAAAGCCTCATCAAGAAGCTCGATAAAATGGAGCGCATCGAGGTGGACCAATTCGAAAACGCCGCCATGCGGTTCCGCTTCCCTCCTGCACCGCGGGCAGGCAAGGTGGTCGTAGAAGCCCAAAGGTTGGCCAAACGCTTCGATGACCTCGAAGTCTTCAAGGATGTGGACCTCATGATCGCCCGCCAAGACAAGGTGGCGTTGGTCGGCAAAAATGGAGCAGGCAAAACGACCCTGACGCGCATCCTGCTCGGCGAGCTCGAAGGCGACGGCACCTGTGGGCTCGGCCACAACGTTGACGTCGGGTATTACGCCCAGAACCAAAGCGATGAACTCGATGGTGAGTTGACCGTCTTTGAGACCATCGACAACGAAGCCACGGGCGAAGTGCGCAAACGCGTGCGGGCCCTGCTCGGCTCCTTCCTGTTCAGCGGCGAGGACGTCGACAAGAAAGTCAAGGTCCTCTCAGGGGGTGAAAAGGCACGATTGGCCCTGTGCAAGTTGCTGTTGCACCCCTACAATTTGTTGGTGCTCGACGAGCCCACCAACCACTTGGATATGAAGGCCAAGGATGTACTCAAGCAAGCCTTGATGCATTACGACGGCACCCTCATCGTCGTCTCCCACGACCGGGATTTCCTCACAGGCCTGACCGAATTGGTCTACGAAGTCACCCCCACCGGTCTCCGCCAATACATCGGCGACATCCAGCAATTCTTGGTCGAAAAAAGGTCCGACACCATCGCCGCTTATGAGGCAGGAAGAACAGATGGCCCCAAGGGCAATCCCGGAGGCAAGGACACCAAGGGAAACCAAAAAGCGAAGACCAAGGCAACCTCAAAAGAAGACGGCAAACAGGCCTACGAAAACCAGAAACTCGTCAAAAAGCTGAAAAACAAAATCAGCAAACGAGAGAAGGAAATCGCAGAACTGGAGGCTCAGGAAGTCGCCCTTAACGAGGAGATGATCAACTTGGATCCTGAAAACCGCATGGCTACTGTAGCCAAAGCCCAAGAATACGAGCAACTTCAAACAGCCTTGCAAAAGGCACTCGACGACTGGGAAGCTGCAACAAATCAGCTAGAAACCCTCGAGGGATAATCCACCCTTCAAGGCTGCTGGGTCGCGCCCAAGTATCGGCGCCAGCGGGCGAGAACCGTGGTCATGTCCTCGGGGAGGTCGCTTTCGAATTGCATGAACTCACCGGTTCCTGGATGGGTGAACCCCAACGACTTGGCGTGCAGCGCCTGTCGCGGTAAAATGTCAAAGCTGTTTTGGACAAACTGATTGTACTTGCCGCTGGGCAAGCCTTTGACAATCTGCGCACCTCCATAGGTCTTGTCGCCAAACAACGGGTGCCCGATGTACTGCATGTGCACGCGGATCTGGTGTGTCCTGCCGGTTTCGAGCTTACACTCCACCAACGTCACTGGCCCGAGACGCTCCAACACTCTGTAGTGGGTCACGGCGTGTTTCCCCTCTTCTCCGTCAGGAAAAACAGCCTGAACCTTGCGGTCCTTATAGGACCGGCCAATGTGGCCTTCCACCTTCCCGCCATCTTCCACTTCCCCCCAAACCAAGGCGTGGTAACGGCGCTCTGTGGTGCGTTCAAAGAACTGCTCGCTCAAGCTTACCATGGCCTGCTCGGTTTTACCAATCACCATGAGGCCCGTGGTGTCTTTGTCCAACCTGTGCACCAGACCGGGGCGGGGGGCGGGTTGGCCCTCTGAAGACGGCAGCTGCGCAAAATGGTGCAGCAGTCCGTTGACCAAGGTTCCATTGTAGTTCCCTATCCCGGGGTGCACAACCAAGCCGGCCGGCTTATGAATCAGCGCGACCTCCGAGTCTTCGTATCGGATGTCCAGTGGGATGTCTTCTGCAATCAACGAGAATTCCCGCATGGGTTGCGGCAACTCCAGCGTCACGATGTCCGCCGGGCGGACTTTGTAATTGCTCTTGACCGCAGCACCATTGACCCGCACATACCCCGCCTTGGCTGCCATCTGCAGTCGGCTGCGTGAGGTCTTGGGCAACAGGTTGAACAGGAACTTGTCGACCCTCAAAAGGGCCTGGCCTTTGTCGGCCACAATGCGGTGGTGCTCGAACAGCTCGCCGTCTTGTTGCTCCTCTTCTTGAGGATCAGGAGTCAAATCAGATGCCACTGGGGGTCAATTGAGCAATACACGCTGTACGCGGACGACGCCGCGCTCGTCCTCGACCATCACGAGGTAGGGGCCACGGGGTTGATCCGCCACACCGAAGGTCATCTGCTCCCTGCCGCGCATCCAAGCTACCTCGGATACGGTGCGGCCCATCATGTCCACCATGCGCAACCACCGGGGTTGCGTTTCACCACCCGTCATCACCGTCAAGCGGTCTGCCGCAGGATTGGGCCACAACTTGACCTCACCCTCGGCCACGGGAGCTTCCCCGATCCAAGTGAAGACCTCCTCCACACCGGCTTGCAAGACCGGGCGGATCATGACAGAGCCTTCAATCGTTGACGTTGTCCATTCTGCGCCCAACCCCAACTGGTAGTGGACCCTCGAGAAATTGTAATCCGTGTTCTTGTCCAAGCCTATGTTGAGTGAAAAATCGTCCTCCTGTACGATGCCCACGTGAACCGTTCCCTCCACCGGGATGGGGTCGTCGTATTCATAATACGCGAAGACATCATGCCCATCGGTGAAGTACGCGGGCTGGTGGAACAAGTAGTTCTCCCCCAGCTCTTCACCGGGAACCCCGCCATCGTCCGCCCAAGCGCGCATCAGAAAATTGAGGTTGGTCTGTTGGTCGAAATACGGCGTGAAATGGATGGCAAGGCCATGCAGGGTGTCTGCCACTGCGAGGTCATAGCGCACCGCGAGCTTGCCCCCTCCCGTCGTCAAGCCATATGCTTTTTCGGCAGTACCGTCGTCATAGGCGTATTCATTTCTGAATGGCTGAACGAACACAATGCTGTCGTTGTCCGGCACGCCCACACGCTCCTGCTCCAAAATCCCGATGGCGTCCTCATACAGGCTGACCTCAAACACCGCAGCGGTATCGTTGCCAGGGTCGGCGAAAGCAAAGCCACTGGGCACCACACCGTTTGCACCGGTCTGCACGTAAAACGGCGTTTGGAACTCCTCAAAAGGCGCCACAAAAGTGTTGGAGAAGGGATTCAAGAAATCTTGCTCCTCCCCGGTGACCGCATTGCGAACCTTCAAACCGCACGTGACATTGTCCGCCTGGAAGCCGCTCATGTTGCGGTGCTCGGTCTGCAAGCTGTCCCGCATGTACACCGCAGGATCGCTGAGAAAATGCGACCACGGCATGATGCTATATGGCTCGGTGAGTGCATAGCGAGGTTCCGTAAACGCCACTTCGAAAAAGCCGAAATTCTCGGGGTCGATGTTGTCGTCAAGGAGCACGTAATCAATGTGCCAGAGGTCCACGTTGCCCCCAAGGGCACCGTGGTTCCTGAAACGAAAACGGAAACCGTCTTGCAAGTGAATCAATTGATTGACCGGAACTGCTGCAACCGCAAAAGTGTCCATCTCAGCACCGATGGCCGACCACACCTGGCTCCATCCCAAATCACCGCCATCCGGTGCAAGGAATTCCACCACCAGACTGTCGTTGTCATCAGGGGCATTGCCTCGGCCACCTCCTTGATAGAAGAACGTGAGGTAAATGTTGTCGTTGGGGGTATTTCCCGCGAGGTTAATGGCCACAGAAGTCAGGGTGTCTGCCCATCCCGTAGACTCTTCATTGAAAGCATAGGGAAACCCGTCTGCCCGCAAACCGTCTAAAGTCGCCTGACCCACCGTGGGCGCATTCAACGCAAATGTGGCCGTGCGCCGGGCGGAAGCATCCGTCCAACGCACCAGTTCAGCAGGGCCATCCTCCACGGAAAAAGTCGGAGATGCAAAATCGTCGAAGAAGGGCAAAGTGAAATTGCCTCCACCCCTGCGGGCATCAGGAGACGACAGCGCCGACCATTCCGCCGGAACGCATTGCAAATCGCGCTCCACTTCCTGGCTGCACACCACACTGGAGATCGCAGTCAATACAGCCAGTGCGGCACCCTGAATACTAAAAGAGAAATGCGGGTTCATTCAATTGGAGGTTGTTCCACCTGTGGGACATCTGATGCGGCAACCGGCTGCTCAAAAGTCAGGTCAATGGCCGTTCCAGCATTGACTTGTCTTCCGGGCGTATACGCCGGCACTTGTGTTGAAATTACGGCTTCGCTAGAGTCTCGTCCGGAGATGGGATCAAAGCCCCACCTTGAGAAACCCGCTGATAGTCCCGCCTTTTTCAATGCCACCATGCCTTGCCTTCGGGTCAGGCCTACCAATTCTGGCAGGGACACCTGTTGGGACGAGGCCTGTCCAATGACGAGGACCAAAGGAGCGCCTTTGCGCAACCTGTCGTCGGGCATTTTGCTTTTTCCCTTGCTGTCCTCGATGCGCATCACCAAACCCGACAATTCAGTCGAGGGCTCATAACGCTCCCTAAATGGAAATCCCTTGACGTCCAACAGGATGCGGGCGACCACGGCATCCATGCCCTCCTCGACCTCCAAACGCTCACTCGGTGGTGTTGTGCGGTACACCGTCAAATACACATTGCGTGTGCCCTTGACCTCTACTCCGGCTGCTGGATCTTGCTCTACCACACTCCCAGCAGCGCCTTTGGCGGAATACAAGCTGTCCATCACCACAGGCTTCAGGCCTGCTGCTTCAAGGGCCATTTCGGCCTCGTTCATGTGGATTCCCACCACCGATGGCACGGCAATCCGCTCGCTGTGGCGGGTAAAGGCCCTTAGAAACACATTGAGCGCTACAAACCCCACCACAGCCAACACCACAACCACGCCCAATTGGACCCAGAATGTGCGGCTGATGAGAAAGCGGAGCAGGCGCATGCGGTTGGAACGTCGGTTCGTTGTTTTTATTGGGCCATGGCTTCGGGAATCGCCGTCTCCATGGCTTGGTGGTATTCACCAATAAACCCATAGTGTTGGCCATCCACGACACACTTGCCCTTGGTGGTGTGTCCCAGCAAGGTCACGGGAATGCCCACCTCTGCGAGGACATCGAGAAAATCTTCTTGGTCGGCCTCTGTAGTGGTCACAACGATGCGGCCCTGGGCCTCTCCAAACAAAAATGCGTCCAAGCGCACTTCGCTGTCGCTCTCCACATCAAAACCGAAGCCACGGGGCGAGCCCATCTCCACCAGCGCGGTGAACAATCCACCATCGCTGACATCATGGGCACAGGCCACCAATCGGCGGTCAATCAACATGCGCGCCGCCTCGTGCAACTTTACTTCAAAGTCGAGGTCGAAGTGAGGCGCAGGGCTGTAACGCACACCGTGCATGGCCACCAAATATTCTGAGCAGCCGAGGTCATTGTGGGACTCTCCCAACAAGAAAATCAACTCCCCTTTTTCCTTGAAGTCAAGGGTCATCTGACGGCTGGCATCCTCCAAAAGCCCCAACATGCCAATGGTCGGCGTCGGATACACCGGCTTTGCAGTGCCGTCGGCATCCACCGTTTGGTTGTAGAAGCTGACGTTTCCTCCCGTAACAGGGGCATTGAACGCGCGGCAGGCGTCTCCCATGCCTTCAATGGCTCCGACAAACTGCCAGTACACCTCAGGATTGTAGGGGTTACCGAAGTTGAGGCAGTTGGTGATGGCGCTGGGGGTACCTCCCACACAGGCGATGTTGCGGGCGGCTTCAGCCACAGCGATGGCGCATCCTTTGCGGGGATCGGCCTCGACATATCGGCCATTGCAGTCCACGCTCAAAGCGAGGCCTTTAGTAGACCCCTTGACCTGCACCACAGCGGCGTCGCCAGGGCGGTTTGTGGAACGGTTCACCGTCCCCACCATGCTGTCATACTGCTCGTAGACCCAGCGCTTGGAGGCGAGGTTGGGGCGTGAAACCAAGGCCTTGGCCGTGGCCACGTAGTCCTTCGGTTCAGGGACCTCATTGAGGTCAAATTTCTCAATCTCTTTGACGTAAGCCGGCTCGCTGTATTCGCGCTCGTAGACCGGGGCGCCTCCGCCCAAAATCAGGCTGTCCGCAGGCACTTCACCAATCAACTCCTCCCCATCGAAATAACGCAGGGTGTTGCCTTCGGTCACCACACCAATGTTGACCGCGTGGAGGTCCCACTTCTCAAAAATGGCCTCGATCTCGGATTCTTGGCCTTTGTTGACGACCACCAACATGCGCTCTTGGCTCTCGCTGAGCAAAATCTCAAACGGCTCCATGTCGGCCTGTCGCTTGGGCACGAGGTCCAATCGGATGTCCATACCGACGCCACCGCCACCGCTCATTTCTGAGGTGGAACAGGTGATGCCCGCGGCACCCATGTCCTGCATGCCGACCACAGCATCGCTGCCGGCCAGCTCCAATGAAGCCTCGAGCAACAGCTTTTCCTGAAACGGATCGCCCACCTGCACTGCGGGGAGGTCTTCTGCACTGTCCTCAGTGATGTCCTTGGAGGCAAACGAAGCGCCCTGGATACCGTCCTTTCCTGTAGCAGAGCCGACGATGTACACCGGGTTGCCGGGACCGCCAGCCTTGGCGCTGATGATTTTGTCGCTGTCGAGCAAGCCGACGCTCATGGCATTGACGAGCGGATTGACCTGGTACACGGGATCGAAATACACTTCGCCTCCGACGATGGGCACACCGAAACTGTTGCCGTAATCGCCAATGCCACGGACCACGCCGTCGAGCAACCACTTGGTCTTAGGGTGGTCGAGGTCACCGAAGCGCAGCGAATTCAGCTGGGCAATGGGGCGCGCGCCCATGGTAAAGATGTCGCGGTTGATGCCACCAACACCGGTCGCCGCTCCCTGGTAAGGCTCGAGGGCACTCGGGTGGTTGTGACTCTCAATCTTGAACGCACAACCGATGCCATCACCGATGTCCACAATGCCGGCGTTTTCCTCGCCTGCCTTGACCAACAAATGGGGACCATCCTTGGGCAAGGTCTTGAGCCATTTGATGGAATTCTTGTAGCTGCAGTGCTCGGACCACATCACCGAGTAGATGCACATCTCGGTGAAGTTGGGCGTGCGGCCGAGGATCTCGGCAATCTGGTCAAATTCCTCAGGACGCAGGCCCATGTCTTGGGCTTGCTGGAGGGTGGCAGGGGCGGTGGATGCGCGTTGGGCCATGTTGCGAACGTATGAAGGTGCGAAAGCGTGCAGCGAAGGTAGGAACGGGCTCGTCCGTAAAGCCTATGTTCACGTCACAAGGATGCAATACGTTGTACACGTTTGCCCTGATTTTTTCTGACATGTCACAGGAGGAACCCCAAGCAACCGAAACGACCGGCCACAATGGCAAGGAGGGCACAACAGGCTCAAGCACGCCTCCCCCTTCAATTTTGCACCGCATCATGGCCTTGCTCAGGCCTTTGGCCATAGAACGCTTCCGCATTATTGACTTGGCCGATGCAGAACAAACCATCACTGGCATCAAGAAGGACATTGAATTCCGAGGATTCAACCTCTGGATTCTGGTGTTCAGCATCATCATCTGTTCGATTGGCCTCAACGTCAATTCGACAGCGGTCGTCATCGGCGCCATGCTCATCAGCCCGCTTATGGGGCCGATTATGGGCATCGGTCTGGGCTTGGGAACCAACGATGCGTCCACGTTCAAAACCGCCATGGCCAACCTGGGCATTGCGGTGGGCATTTCGATCCTGACCAGCGCACTCTACTTCGCATTCTCTCCCATCAACGAGGCCTCGAGTGAACTGCTCTCGCGGACCCAACCCACCTTACTCGATGTGGTGGTCGCCCTCTTTGGTGGTCTTGCAGGCATCTTGGCTGGCTCGAGGAAAGAGAAATCCAACGTGATTCCAGGTGTGGCCATCGCCACCGCACTGATGCCTCCCTTGTGCACGGCAGGCTATGGATTGGCCAACGGCGAATGGAATTTTCTTGCTGGCGGGTTTTACCTGTTTCTCATCAATACCGCCCTGATTGCGCTGTCCACTTGGTTGGTTGTGCGGTACTTGAGGTTTCCCATTCTGCACTATGTAGAGCCTGCCCTAGAACGCAGGTACAAGCGCCTCTCTGCCCTCCTCTTCCTCGCACTTCTCGGCCCTTCTGGCTACATTTTTTACAACATCGTTCAAGAGAGCAGGGAAAACGCCGCATTGCAACTGTTTGTCCAAGACAACATGGAGATTCCCGGCAACACGGTTGACTTGGAGATCAACCGCGATGTGGCTCCGCCGGAACTTGAGGTTTCGATCTACGGCTCAATGGTCACGGCCGAACAGGAAGAACAGTGGAAACAGCAACTGGCCGCCGACCATCCCAAGTTCAACCTCAACCTCATCAACAACGGCATCAATGAAGCGGACATTGAAGAGATTCGAGAGCAAATGGAGTTCATGATGAGCAGCTTCTCCGACCTCACGGCCAAAGACCGACAAATTCAACAGCTGAATGCCGAATTGACCCTCACCAGCGGCCGTTTGAGACAATTGGAGTCCAAACTGCTGCCTGCGGGCATTGGCAGTGAGCTCTACACCATTTGCCCCAATGCCACCCGGGTGCGCTGGGGACGGATCAATGAACAGGGCAAAAACGCACAGGTACCAGAGACCTTCATGGCGCAGTTGGAAGTCACTTTAGACGCGCCTTTCCCCCGGCCTGAAATGGAGGATTCCTTGCGCAATGTGCTGAATCAATGGCTGCAGGTCCGGCTTGAGTCAAACCACCGCATGGAGGTGTCCATCCAATACGAGACCGCACTGCCTTGAGGAGGTTCCTGAGACTGGGTCTTCAGGGCTTGCGCTGGCCCTTGGGTATGGTGACCTTGTTTGGACTGCCTGCCGCCTTGCGCGTCATTTGGAACGAAATTCACCCCCTGATGCGCACAGACCAATGGCCTTTTTGGGCAGGGTTTGCTGGCATTCTCATCTTGTGGGCCTTGTGGTGGCGACACATACGATGGGCCCGGTTCATCACCACCATTGAGCACGAATCGCTGCACGCCATCGTGGGCATGCTCACCCTCATCCCTGTCCGCGAACTCAAGGTGAGAGAGGATGGAAGTGGCCATGTACTCTTCGAACCTCCCGGACACTGGCTGCTTTATTTGGCTCCGTATTTCATCCCCCTGCTGCTGCTGATAGAAATTGGACTGACCGGGCTCATGGGGCTTCCAGAATGGGCGGAACGCGGATTGCTCGGCGCCCTACTGGGACTGTCATTGGTCGGACACTTGCGGCAAATCCATCCGCGGCAAACCGATTTCCGCCACGCAGGAAGGGCCTTTACCATTGCGTTTTTGCCCACAGCATTCCTGCTCGCTTATGGAGCTGCGTTCACCATGCTTCAAGGTGGACAATTGGGGGCCATCCCCAATTTCTTGGGCGCTTGGGGAGAAGGTGTACTCAATGATGCACAATGGGCATGGCACCACCTGCATCATTGGTGGAACAGCTGAGCCCTGCCGTCATTCCCAGCGGGAAACAAAGTCGGCCATGTCAGATTGATGGCGCTTGTTCCACCGGATGACCTTGACGACTTGCGTGGTGTAAATCAACCCCGACAAACCGGCCAGTCCCCATTTGGCGATTTTGTAGGGCTGGGCTGCCTCTTCGGCAGACGTTGGGGTTCCAAACGTCCGGGTCAATTCTTCGTCGTAGGCTTTCGATTCTTGGTTGGCCAACAAGGCCGCAGCCCCACCGAAAATGGCAATGGTCCAGAAATTCCCGTTGCCCTTCTTGGACTTGCGGTCGTTGTATTCAACCGTCCAGTTTTGGGCTTCTCCGTAAGTGACATAGGGAATGCCTGAGCCGGGCAATATGGCACTAAAGAGCATGCCCAGCGCTGCTGGACGGTGCCGGTAACCCAACAGTTCAGCTTTGGAATTGACCCCTGTGCCACTCAGCTCATGGTGCATCTCAAAATCGTAATTCCCCGAAGGCGCCTTGGCCTCAATCCCATTCCAACCCGGCACCTGACGCAGCCGGAATGACGCGAGGTCTTTGTCCTCCCCGAAGTCCTCGGAAATCGCCGCGGGCACATTGAACCACCCTTCGCGAAACTTCATGGAAAAAGCATAGTGCTCACTGGTCTTGACCTTGAACCTGAAACGCTCACCCCACAGCTCTTCCACTTCCTCTGCGAAGTTCCAGATGATCTTCCTCTTGCCTGGAATAACCCCTGGGCCCACATCACCTGAGACCGACTTCAAAGGCCCCCGCCAGGTGTAGCCGTCGTCTTCGCTGAAGTAAAGCTGCACGGTCAAGGGGCGGTCAGCCTTGAGCTGGTAACTCACCTCCAACTCCTCTGCAAAATCCTTGACATTTAGCTTATTGACGCTTTGAGAAGCCCCCATAAAAGGAGCCCCAAAACAGAGCACACACAGCGCTAAAACGAAACAAGATGGGGTAGCCTTCATACTGTCCATGGTTTCAATCAATCGTCCAATCCCCAAGCCCTCCATTCATCGATGATGGTGGGCGCAACCCTCACCGATGGCTCTTGATTGCGGCCGTCTCGGTTGGACTGCAACTTCACCTCTTTGCGGACATAGTCAAACATGTCCCCATAACTCAATTTCCCTTTGGACTCCTGCATGTATTTGAGCAAGAAATAAGTGAAATAACCGTGCTCCTGGTTTTCAAAGACACCGCTGGACTGGTTGCCAGAACTGGATGCAAACACGACCGCATTGCCTCCTGCTTCCACCTCCTCAGGCACCCTTGCCAATCCTTTCATTCCCGCGATGAGGCTTTCGTTGCGCGCACCACCAGAAAAACAGGCGTCCAAGAAAACAGTAGTCCGCAACGTTGGCGTCTCCCCCAATTGGACATACACCTGCTCCAAGGAAAGGCCCAGTTCGGGCGCATCGCCATCGACATCCACCGGAATCAAGTAAGGCTCCTTGGTAGACTCCGAAGGCAGACCGTGACCACTGTAGTAAAAAATCAACTCAGCCTCCCCTTCAAGCGCTGCAGCGAAGTTGGACAATTGCGCCAGTGACCGCTCCATGGTCACTTTGGTGGCATTGATTTCCACGATGATGTTCTCCTCGGGAATGCCCCACAGTTTTTGGAGGTATTGCTGCATGATCCGAGCGTCAGCCTCGGCAAATGGCACGTCCTGAGTAGGGTTCAATCCGGGATTGGCAGCGGCATATTTTTCGTTGCCGATGATCAGAGCAAAGCGCTGTTCATTGGACTTTTTGGAGGCGGGGATGTTGCGGTCCACGTCAGAGCCAAAGAACACGGAACCGCTGGAACCTGCACCGTCTGTAGTCGGCACCTGCCACATCGCCTGGTCCAACATCGCCTCCAAGGGCAGGGCTCCGATGAACGTATCTGCATAGCGGCCGAGCGACTCGTCCAAAACAACTTTGAATTGAACCTCTTGATGCGGGTAATCCGGCGGAACAATCACCGACACCCACAGCTCCTTGACTTCACCCGGCTCTAACTGATTGAATTTAAAGCTCTGGGTGGACAAAGGCTGCACCCCCTCATCGAGCAATTCCAACTCACAGCGCACATCATATGCAAAGCCAGCCCCCTTGTTGCGCACCAAAAACTGATAGGTAAAGGCCTGACCTCGTTTGATCTCTCCTTCCTTGACCCTGTGGTCGACCACCAACAATTCAGGCTGTCTGAATTCCAACGTATTGATGCTGATGGACGTTTCGGGCGGACCAAAGCCCAACGGCTCTTGAATTTTCAGGAACACCTTTAATTCGCCGTCCTTGGTTTTCATGGACGACTGAATGGGAACGGCAAACTCCATCGTGGTCCCACGCGGCAAATCGGCCAACCGAATCTGCTCAGAAACAGTCACTCCAGAGGAGGCACCTTCCAAACGCACTTCGCAGACCATCCCTTGCGCATCACCCAAAGCAGTAGACGCATTGTTGAGCTTGTAGGTCAACGTGGACTGCTCATTGGCGTCCAAGTAACCGTTGCCATTGTCGTCTTCAAACCGCATGCTGCCCTCCACAATCGACAATTGAGGAGGTGCAATGACCGGGCGACGGTGAATCTTCATGGACCGTTTGGTCACCACCTCTACTTGGGCCACGGCATTGAACGCGGCAAACGCCAACAGCACACACACAACATATCGCACCAAACCCCTCATTAGTATCGTTGTTTAGGACGGATGCGAATGGGCACCCGTTGCACTTGAAAATGATCCGAACGGCCTGCATTCTGCTTGATCCACCGTTCGAATTTCTCTTCTTCCACCATCCACATCTGGTCCTCTTCCTCCCAATTCATGTTGGGCGGTGCAAATCCATGCGTGGCAAACGCGCCCACCAACATGGCTTGCGCATCCATCATGTTTTCATTGGTGACTTGAAACCCCCAAGCATAACGTGCCAAGCGGCTCAATTCACGCTCAGACGCAACAGATTCTAGCCACTCAGACTCGTTGCTGAAGAGCGAATAAACCTGCTGGCCCTTGACTTCTTCTGCGAATTCTGCGTTGTTATTGGACAGGGCATACACCACGCCCTTCTCGATATAAAAGAACATCACATGCCCATCGACAGGAGATTGGAAGCGGGCACGGACCCGGTCTCCTGCCTCTAAAAATGTCACCGGATCGAGGCCCAGCAAGTCGGAACACAATTCCAAGGTCAAATCCACCCGGCTCTCTTTCATGGGTTGCGCCTTTCCTTGGATGCGCACTGACCACCATATTTCGCCGTTGCGCACCTCCGGTTTAGGCCCCTCAAGCGCAGTGGTAGAGAGCCATTCACCCTTCACTTGCAACACATTCAGCTCCGTAAAGGACCCGTCTGTCTGACCATTAAATTCAGATGAAACCTGAACCGTTTCGCTCTTGACCCTGGTGCCAAAGGCCGCGGCCATGGCCCTGATTTTGGCCTGTTCAACAACCCATTGCTTTGCCTCCTCCGTGGTCCTCCCTTGAGGGTTTGCAAAGTATTCCCAGCCAGAATCCACTGTTTTTACTTGGCCTTCCACTACTCCGCTACCCCACACCATGGCGAAGAGGAAGACAAGCCGGCAAACCTGTGGCAGGGAAAAAGTGGAACAATTCATGACAAGCGAGGCTGCAATTTACCGAAGGAGATCAAGAAGAAGGCCAAAAGAAGGCCATCACCTTGTCAGTGAACCGGGAGGGCGCGGGAATCGAATGCCCTTCCTAATTTGCCGTCATGAGGGCTGTAGTGCAAAGGGTCAGCCGCGCGGAAGTGCGGGCAGAAGGAGAAACCATCGGGACATGCGGCCACGGCCTCATGGTCCTGCTCGGCGTGCATGCCGACGATGCGGAAGCCGATGCAGATTGGCTGGCCTCAAAAGTGGCTGCCTTGAGGATTTTCTCGGACAGCAAAGGCAAAATGAACCTATCGGTGGTGGACATTGAAGGGGGGGCCTTGGTGGTCAGCCAATTCACCCTCCACGCGAAGTACAAAAAAGGCACCCGCCCCAGCTTCATTCATGCTGCCCGCCCAGAGACCGCCATCCCACTGTATGAACGCTTCGTGAAAAATCTCGAGGAACACCTCAAGCGGCCGGTAGGGACCGGTAAGTTTGGTGCCATGATGGAGGTGGAGCTGGTCAATGACGGCCCCGTCACCATCACCATGGATACCCAAGACAAAGAATGACCCCAGATTCACCCACCCTCGCAGCCGTTCAATCCACCGTGGACGAGTGGATCACCACCATTGGCGTTCGGTATTTCAGCGAATTGACCAACATGGCGATCCTGACGGAAGAAGTGGGTGAATTGGCCCGCATCATGGCCCGGCGCTATGGAGACCAAAGCGAAAAGCCCTCCGATGCCAACCGGGACCTCGGCGATGAAATGGCCGATGTATTGTGGGTTTTGGCAGCCCTTGCCAACCAAACCGGCGTAGACCTGAGCGAAGCTTTTCAGCGGAACCTCGACAAGAAAACCACCCGCGACGCCGACCGGCACCGCAACAATCCCAAGCTCCAATGAGCCGTGCATTCCTTTCCACCTGCTGCCTGACATTTTGCCTCTTGCTGGCCTCGACTGTCACAGGACAGCGCGGCCGCAAAAGCGACATGGTCGCCCCCACTGCATCGGCGGACCGACTCAACGTAGCTGCAACCCATGAAAGCCTTGCGTCTGCCAGTTGGACATCAGGGTTGGACTTGCGCAGTGTAGGTCCCACCGTCATGAGTGGCCGGGTGGTTGACCTCGATGTCAATCCGGACAACCCCGCCGAGTTTGTGGTGGCCTATGCCACCGGTGGAATCTGGCACACCACCGACCAAGGCACCTCCTTTGAACCGCTCTTCGACCACGGCTTGATGATGTTCGTGGGTGCGCTGGCCGTGGATTGGGAGCAAAAGCACATTTGGGCAGGAACCGGGGAGGTCAATGCCTCTCGCTCCAGCTATGCCGGTGTGGGCGTCTATTTCAGCGAGGATTGGGGGACAACCTGGCAGCACCGCGGACTCGAAGAAAGCCACCACATCGGCAGGATCGTCTTGGATGAAGGGGACGGCATCTACGTTGCAGCCTTGGGACCACTCTACACGGAGGGGCGCCCAGAGACCCAGCGCGGGATCTACCACAGCACCGACCAAGGCGCCTCCTGGCAATTGCTGCTCAACGGCACGGAGGCCGGCAGACCGGAGGCCGGCGCCATCGACCTCATCGTCGACCCCAACCGCACCGATCACCTTTACGCAGCGCTGTGGGACCGCACCCGTCGCTCATGGGACTTTACAGAAGGAGGGCCTGGAAGCGGCGTGTTTGAATCCGAAGACGGTGGCGCCAGCTGGGTGTACTTGTCTTCTGAGGAATATGGTTTCCCGGCATCAGAAAACATCGGCCGCATGGGCTTGGCCTATCACGCTGCCGCCGACAAGCTGTACATCATCGTGGACAACCAAAACGTCAAGCCCGAAGAGGAGGAAGACTCAGAAGTCGCGGACCTCAAAGGCGAAGACTTCCGCGGCATGACCACCGCTGAGTTTGCAGCATTGGATTCCGCCGCGCTCGCTGATTTTCTCGAGGACAATGGGTTTCCGGAGGAAGCAGATGCCACCTCCGTTTTCCGGCGCGTGGCAGACGGTGAATTGAATCCTGAGGCCCTCGCTGATTTTCTAGGCGATGCCAATGCCGCCATGTTCAATCCGCCCATCATTGGCGCTGAAGTGTACCGCTGGACGGGCCAATCCCTGCAACAGGGAAAAACGACAGCAAGCGACAGCACTGGGGCGCGGTGGGAACGCACCCACGAAGAAGGCCTCGATGAAGTCTGCTACAGTTACTGCTACTATTTCGGACTGATCGCGGTGGATCCCAGTAATGAGGACCGGGTGGTGATCGGAGGAGTCCCCCTCCTGGAAAGCACCGATGGCGGTGCCACTTGGACTTCCATTGCCCAAGACAACGTGCACGTGGACCACCACCACATCTGGATCAACCCCAACAATCCGCAGCACGTCATCAACGGCAATGACGGTGGCATCAACGTCACCCTCGACGGCGGTGACCATTGGACTTCGTGCAATTCACCCGCTGTCGGCCAATTTTACGCTGTCGCGGTGGACGACGCCGACCCTTACCGCATATACGGTGGCTTGCAGGACAACGGCACCTGGCGCGGGCCCAGCGGATACGAAGCGGGCCCCCGGTGGCACCAAACCGGCGACTATCCCTACGACCGCCTCAATGGGGGCGACGGCATGCGCATCGAAGTCGATACCCGAGACAACGAAACGGTCTATACAGGGTATCAATTCGGTTGGTACAGCCGCTCCAACAGGCAGACCGGTGATCGGGCCCGACTGCACCCAGAGCATACCCTCGGTGAGACCCCGCTGCGCTGGAATTGGCAAACGCCCATTCACCTGTCGCGTCACCATCAAGATGTTCTGTACATGGGGTCAAACAGGTTCCACCGGTCACTGGACCAAGGCGACAACTTTGAGACCCTTTCAGGCGACCTGACCCGGGGATCGAAAAAAGGCAATGTGCCTTTTGGAACGCTCACAGCCTTGCACGAAAGTCCGTTGCGGTTTGGACGGCTGGCTGTCGGGTCCGACGATGGCCTCGTCCACCTCAGCCCCGACGGTGGATACACTTGGGAAGCCCGCACGCCTCCTGCTCCACAAGCCGCACCCCGGCGCACCTTATGGGTCACTGAAGTGCTGTGGTCACACCACTCCGCGGACCGCTTATATGTCACATTCAACGGCTACCGCCACGACCACTTCGCACCCTACTTGTATGCATCCGATGACAATGGCCAGACTTGGTCTCGACTCGGTGACGATGGAACCGTGCGCAGTGGTCTCCCCATGGAGCCCATCAACGCCCTCGCAGAATCAGAGGACGTCGAAGGCCTGTTGTTTTGCGGAACGGACGGTGGACTTTACGCCTCTCTCGATGGTGGCTTCACATGGGCGTTGGCACATCCCGACTTGCCCCGCGTTCCCGTGCACGACCTCGTCATCCAGGAACGGGAAAACGAACTCGTCATCGGCACCCATGGCCGGAGCATTTGGGTCCTCGATCTGAACCCCTTAATCGAGGGGTTAACCGAAGCTGAAGCCACTGCGCCCGAAGCCCTGTTGCTGTCTATGGAAACGCCCGAAGACCTCACTTGGCGGGAGGGCTGGGGAGAACGCGGATACGGTTGGGGCGAGCCCTGGACGCCGAAAGTCCAATTGCCCGCCTTTATTCCAAGCCACGGAGATTACACCATTCAGCTGATGGACAGCGCCCAAACGGTTCTGGGACAAAAGGACTTCAAAGGCCTGCACAGGGGGTGGCAAAACCTGAGCTTCTCGCCCAAAAAGACCAGTGGTGATGGGTACTTGGAACCCGGAGCCTACACGTTGGGGTTGATGTCATCTGATGGCAGCACCGGCAGGCTTGAAGTCAGCTGGTCCATCGTCGAAGAAGAAGACTAAGCCTGTTCATCACGGCCCGTCCCAGATCAATTCTGGCGCGGACCAAACAACGACGAGGGCACTTCACACACGGGTATGGGGTTCATCTTGTGAAGGTTTGCGCTGTGGTGCTTGTGGTAAATCCGCATCACTTCGGCCGCCCGTGAGGCCGCCTCAAACTCTGCAGTCGACCGGCCCTTCGCCACTTGTTCCATGGCCCACTCAAGCTCATCGTAGCTGGCGCCAAGTTGGTCTTCATCGGTGCGGTCGTCTCCCCAGAGTCCATCCGTTGGCGCTGCACGGAGAATGGCTTCCCCGATTCCCAGTGCCCGTCCTACCGCGTAAACTTCGCTTTTGAAGAGGTCCGCAATGGGACTGAGGTCCACACCTCCATCGCCATACTTGGTGTAAAACCCCACCCCAAAATCCTCCACCTTATTGCCGGTACCCGCCACCAACGCCCCCTTTTCGGCGGCCACAGCATAGAGGGTGGTCATGCGCAGCCGTGCCCGAGCATTGGCCAACGCAAGCCCGCCAAAAGGTCCGTCTGCTGAGGAGGCGAGGGCATCCGATAACCCATCAAAGGAAGCCGTCAAATCCACCACACACGACGTGACGTGCTCATGCTGAGATTCCAACCAAGCGATGTGATCGGCGCCCCTTTGGTCCTGGTCAACCGCCTGATGGATGGGCATACGCAGCACCGTGGTTGGCCTTCCGGTCAGCGCCGCCAGGGTAGAAGTCACAGCCGAGTCAATGCCGCCGCTCACCCCAACAACCCAACCATCAAGGGCCGTGTGATCCAGGTAATCTGCCATCCATTGAACAATGTGTCGGACCGCCGCTTCGGCATCCATAGAACGGGAAGACTGCAACTTCATATCAGAACAACAATCCCAAGCTAAAAAGGATGGCGTTGTCGACCATTTTTATGTCATAACCGCCGGCAGCGGGGTCGAGCGAACCGTCAGCGGCCGACTGAATGTGCTCTTCGTTGCGGGCCGGGCCGTAATTCTTGTTGCTGGCCACGTTGAAAAGGCCATTGTTGAAGGTCGCCCCGACCAGCAAAGCGGTTTTGCCGCTGAGGTTGTATTCAATTCCCAGGCCCACAATCATGGCTGCCCTCAACAAAGCGACATCGTCTTCGACCGGCAAATCCTCGAACACAACCACCCCCTCGTTGCCAGCGGCAATGACCGTTTCCTCGGTCCAAACTGTACCCTCTTCCCCCTCCTCTCCGCGGTACCGGTAATCCATGGCATCCTTTGCAGTACTGCGCAAGTTGAGGCCCATGCCCAAGCCGAATTGCCCCCAATAGGTGATGTGGCCAATCTGTCGCGTCCTGAACTTGAAGCTGATGGGCACTTCCACCCAATGTTGTGTCAAGGTGCGCTCGCGGCGCACGAGAAATGCCGTGCTGTCATTCGCGGCATCTTCTGGGTCACCAATGACCCGGTCATAATGAGACACCTTGCCCCCATTGCGAAAAACATTGAGACCCGTCCCCACAGCATAATTGTCGGCGAACATGATGTCAGCGGTAAAGCCAAAACCAAACCTCACCACGCTGCCCTCTGAATTGCTGTGCGTATCCCTCACGTCCAACCAAGCCACAGATGGCAAAAGGTGAAGGCCCATCCTGAATTTAGGCTCGCTGTAACGAGAGCGCCCAGTATTGGATGATGTCTGGGGGGCCGTTTGGGCCGATGCCGCCAATGAGACGAATCCCAGCACGACGGCAGCGGAACGGAAAATTGTAGTGGATACCATGTCTAAGAATGCAAACGTTCCTCAGAGAGCAAATTGCGTACCAAAGACGAAAAATGGACCATCAACCGCTGCACTTTTGCACCATGAGTGTTCAGAGCGACAACCCTCTTCTTTTAATGTGCAGAACCGTCAGCCTGCTTGCTGTGGTTTTGCTCCTCAGTGGATGCCAAAGTTCAGACCCCTACGCTCCATTTGAACGGCCCGCTCAAGACCTTGGAAAGTCCCAGTCACAAAGCTGGGAAAACGTTCGAGACCGCACTGAAATCAACGCATTGGATGCCGAAGTCAACTGGCAAGGACCACTGCTCAGAGACATCCTTCAACTCGGCCCATGGCCCGCGGCATCGGAGGGCCAAAAAACCGCCCTTGATTCGGCTTGGCGAGGGTTTACCGCGTTTGAAGGAACCCGTTTGGCCGTAGAGGGAATCGACAGCGTCCTTCAAAAAACCGGCGCCATCTCCCGAGCCACAGAAGAGATCACCGCTGCCCTCAGCCGCTTTCAGCAGCATTTCCCCGCCGCCCCCACCCCGGACATCGACATGGGATACACCGGGTACAACTTCAGTGTGTACCCTACTCCCGAACTGCTGTTGGTGGGTTGCGAATTTTTCATTGGTTCAGAACATCCTGCCGTCAAAAACCTGCCTCCACACATCTACCCGGGCTACATGCAAGAAAGGATGGTGCCCGAACACCTGGTAACAGACGCCCTCAGAGGATGGCTGCTCGTCCAATTTCAACAGGAACACTACCCCTCCAACGGTCAGTTGGCACAGGAACTGCTCTACTGGGGCAAAGTGCTGTTCATCGCCAAGTGCATCGCGCCCGATGTATCGCCTTGGGACCTGATGGACTGGACGCCACAAGAATGGCAATGGGCGCAAAACCACGAGATGCAGGTGTGGGTCGAGCTGCGCAAAGAAGAATTCCTCTACACCACCAAACGCATGGACATACAGCGCTGGGTGGCCGACGCTCCATTTACCAAAGCGGGTGCAGTCCCTCAAGACAGTCCCGATCGATTGGGCTGGTACATGGGATTGCGCTGGGTAGAGGATTTTATGATCCGCCACCCCGAAATGTCACTGTCTCAATTGATGGAAAAGGACGATGTCTTGCCCTTTTTACAGTCCTACAGACCCAAGGGCTGAGCGCCAATACCGAACTTGCATTCCATGGCCAACGACCGCACCTCCGACATTCACCTGACCGTCACCACCGACGACAACAAAGTGCCCACCTCCATCCGTTGGTCCGCATCCGACGCTGGAATTGCCAATGCCGAGGCCAAGGCCTTTGCCCTCAGTGTTTGGAACGGCCAAGAAGCATTGAGCATTGACCTGTGGGACAAAGACATGACGGTAGAGGAAATGAAGGTCTTCGTGTGCCAATCCATGATGACCCTTGCCGATGCCCTCGAGCGGTCCACACAAGATGAGCGGGCCGCAGGTGCCATTCGAGGCTTCACTTCAGAACTCGCTGAGCGGATTGGAGTAGGGCCCAATGGCGAAGGCTGAGCCTCCACTCACTCTACAGGAGGAGGCTTCCGATAAATGGGGTTCGTCTGGGCGATGAACCCGAGGACGTCTTGCCGTCCATCTCCTTTGGCCGCAGAGGTCACAAAATGAGGCGGCATCGCCGACCATTGCTTCAACATGTGCTCGGTATAGCGGGGTAAAAACGCCTCCCGCTCCGCGATCGTGAGTTTGTCCACCTTGGTAAAGATCATGGCGAAGGACAGGCCATTCTTGGCCATCCACACCATAAAGTCCATGTCGATCTTTTGGGGCGGCACCCTTGAATCAATGAGCATCATGATGCTCATGAGGTTCTCCCTTTTGGTCAGGTACTCCCTGGATGTCCGCTCCCATGAAGCCCGGTCCTTCTTGGACACTTTGGCATAGCCAATGCCCGGCAGGTCGACCAGGTACCACGGCTTGCCCGCCGTCGTCATCTCGAAATGATTGATCAGCTGGGTCTTCCCTGGCGTAGAACTCGTCTTGGCCAAAGCCTTGCGGCCGGTCAACATGTTGATCAGCGAACTCTTGCCCACGTTCGAACGTCCGATGAAGGTGTATTCAGGGCGGTCCGCTTCTGGACACTCTTGCAGCTTTGCGCTCGATTTCACGAACGCGGGGTCGTCAACTGAGTATTCCTCGACGCTCATACCAATCGCTCAAGATGCTGTTGAATTCCTCGGGGTGCTCCATCATAGGGGCATGGCCACATTGGTCGATCCAATGGAGGTCGGCATCCGGCAACAAGGCCTGGAATTCGCCGGCCACTTCCGGCGGCGTAATGGTATCGTTGCGCCCCCATATCAAGCAAGAAGGCTGCTTCATATTGGGCAAGTCCGCCGCCATGTTGTGCCGAATGGCACTTTTGGCGATGGCCAGAATCCGCAATACCCGGCTCCTGTCGTTGACAATGGCAAAGCACTCGTCCACCAATTCATCGGTGGCGTGACCAGGGTCAAAAAAAGTCTCCCCCACCTTGTCGCGGATGAACTGCTTGTCTTCACGCCTCGGAAACGAACTGCCAAAGGCATTTTCGTAAAGTCCACTGCTCGCCGTCAAGGACAATGACAAGACACGGTCTGGATTGCGCTTGGTGTAGATGAGTCCAACATGGCCTCCGAGTGAGTTGCCCAACAAATGGACCTTGTCGATCCCCAGGTGGTCAATAAAGCCCTCGACGTGCTTGCACAAAGTCTTGGCACTGGTGGTGGCCAGCGGCAAGTCGTACAGCGGCAGCATCGGAATGATGACCCGCATTTTGCCCGCAAAGTGATTGAAGAGGTGCTCGAAATTGCTCAATGCACCAAACAACCCGTGGAGCAATACCAAGGGTGTGCCTTCGGTGGCGCTTTGAACGTAGCGGTAACGTCCGTCAGTAATGAGATCCTGCTCCATAGAATGGCTTGTGCCTAGTCTACAAAGTAAGGCCCCCTTTGGTTCCCGGGCGGCGCATCATTTCACGGAGAATAAAAGCGCATGTGTGAACAAGAGCGCTCCCCTTCCATCAACACCCCATCAACACCCCACAATTCCCCACTCCAACTAAACTGCTGAATTAGGCTATTGGAGACATTGACTATCAATTACTTAAGTCCATTGTTGAAAAAGTTGCCCATCCACAGTGGTCAGCAAATTTTCCACATTGTGTCAGATTGTGGGAGTCAGTGGGAAATCGTGGGATAAACCGGCTACTTTTGGAGGGGCAAGCCGCCCATAGAACCATGCTCAACCTCCTCGGAGAATATCACTGTCGGATCGACGCCAAAGGGCGCGTCAGCTTCCCGGCCAAGCTGCGCAAGCAGTTGGACCGCGTGCTGCACGACGGTTTGGTGGTCAACCGCGACATTTTCGAGGGGTGCTTGGTCCTCTACCCCAAACCCGAATGGGACAAGGTCAACGCCGAGATGGGCCAGCTCAGCCGTTACGACCGCCAGCACCAGCTCTTTCAGCGAAAATTCATGAAGGGGGCAACCTTGGTAGAGCTCGACGGATCTGGCCGCATGCTCCTTCCGAGCGCTTTGTTGGGCCATGCTGGACTCGAAGCGGGCAAAGCGGGCGACTGCGTGGTCACCGGCCTCGGCGAGAAAATCGAAGTGTGGTCCAAGGACCGCTTCGAAAACCAAGTCCTCGGAGACGACGAAAGCTTTGACTTCGGCGCCTTGGCAGAGCGCGTTCGTCAGGACATCGAGCCTGGCACCAACCCCAACGATTCCAGCCGCAACTGATGTCCACGACCTACCATGTTCCCGTGCTGTTTGACGCCGCCCTCGAAGGGCTCGACCTGCAGCCCGCCGGAACTTACGTGGACTGCACTTTTGGCGGCGGCGGCCACAGCCAAGGCATACTCGACGCCCTCGGCCCCGATGGCCGGCTGTTTGGTTTCGATTGCGATCCAGATGCAGAACCCAATGTCCCCGAAGACAGTCGGTTCACACTGATTCCAGAAAACTTCAGATTTGCAGCCAACTTCTTGCGCCTGCACGGGGTGAAACAAGTAGACGGCATCCTCGCCGACCTCGGGGTCAGCTCTCATCAATTTGATGCCGCTGAGCGCGGGTTTAGCATTCGAGGAGATGGCGCCTTGGACATGCGCATGGATCCGCGGCTTCCCGAGGGCGCCGATGACCTCATCCAACGCATGAGTGAACAGGAACTCACCCAGCTGTTCCGCCAATACGGCGAACTGTCGCAAGCCCACCGCGCCGCCAGGGCCCTGCGCAAAGCCATCGAAGAAGACGGCGCCGAAGGCATCGCCTCCACAGGCCGTCTTCAAAGCATTCTGGCTCCATTGGCACCGCCCCAAAAGCGCAACCAATACCTCGCCCAGGCCTTTCAAGCGCTGCGCATTGCCGTCAATGACGAACTCGGCGCCCTTTCAGACCTGCTCAAGTCCAGCCTGCAGTTGCTCAAACCCAGCGGAAGGCTGGTGGTCATCAGCTACCACAGCTTGGAGGACCGCATGGTCAAACGGTTCATGAGGGCCGGAAACATGGAGGGAGAAATCGCCAAGGATTTCCACGGCCGCTCGCTGGCCCCTTTTGACAAGGTCACCGGAAAAGCCATTGTAGCCGACCCGACAGAAATGGAGCGCAATCCAAGGTCCCGCAGCGCGCGCATGCGCATTGCGGCACGCAACACCCTTGCCGCATGACCCGCCGCTCCTCCCGCTCCGCTTCTAACAACCGAAAAGGCAACCGGCCCCTCTCCCCCGGAGAACAGCTCGCGCGCAACATTGCGCAGGAAAACCGCAACGACCAACCCAAGACAACCCGGCGCAGGGCAGGACACGCGAAGCCTCTGGAGCCGTCGGGAAAGCGCACGGCACCACGCACCAAAAAGCCCTCGCGCATTGGAAAAGGTGTTGCCCGTGCATTGGCACCCATTCGCCAGTCCTTGGCTGGGGAGTGGCTGGGTGGCCCAGAAGTGACCCGCCACTTGCCCTTTTTCACCTTTATCGTCGCATTGATTCTGAGCTACACCTACTTAGAATACCAATACGAATACGACGAGCGCGCCATCAAAGAAGGACGCAAGGAACTCCGGGACCTCCGCCACCACGAGCAAAGCCTGCGAGGCCGCTTTGAATCCCAGCTCCAGCGCAGCCGGCTCGACGAAGACATGGCCGATGTGGGCCTCACCGCTCCCTCAGCACCTCCCACAGCGTTGCCCGCAAACAACACCGCACCATGAAGAGCGCACAACACATCGCGACGAGGGCGTGGGTGCTCTTTGGTGTTTTCGCCTTATTCGGCGTCACCATCTTCCTGCGGATTGTCCTCATTCAATTGGACCCCAGCCACGAAGACGCGAGCGCCATGCTCCCTCAAGTGCGCCAGATTGAACCCGAACGCGGCCGCATCCTATCGGCCGACGGCCACTTGCTCGCCGCTTCCGTTCCAAGGTTTGACCTCCACTGGGACCCCACCGTCATCAACACCGCGGAAGAGGTCGAGGCATTCCTGCAAGCCCTGCCCGAATTGTCACAGGCTTTGTCGCAGGAGTTTGGCAACAGAAGCACCCAGGGCTGGCGCAACTACCTGGTCGATGCACACCAATCTGGCAAGAGCCGTTATGTCGCCATTGCGCGCAACATCGCCTGGGACCGGCGCCAAGCCGTACAGGCATTTCCATGGATAGGAGACCAGTCCCGCAACCGCTCCGGGTTCATGTTTTCTGAGAAGCCGCGCCGCGACAAGCCCTTTTCGCCCTTGGCCAACCGCACCATAGGACTGCACAGGCCCAACGGAGGAAGCGTCGGCATTGAGGCCGCTTTCAATGAAGCCCTTTCAGGCAAATCAGGACAACGCCTCATGCGGCGAATCCACGGCAACTATTGGATCCCGGCAACCGACGACTTCATCCAAACACCAGAAATGGGACGTGACGTGCGCACGACAATCGATCTGCGCACCCAAGATGTTGCCACAGATGCGCTCCGCGCGCAGTTGAACCACCACGCCGCTGAATGGGGCTGCGCGGTGGTCATGGAAGTCCAGACAGGCAACGTGGTGGCCATCGCCAACCTGGTACGCGACCCAGAGACTGGGCGCTGCGCGGAGTCGTACAACCATGCCATCGGCACCGCCGTGGAGCCCGGATCAACCTTCAAGCTGGCCAGCGTCATGGCCCTATTGGAGTCCGGCAAAATGTCAGCGACAGACACCCTCGATACAGGTGATGGCGCCTTCCGACCCGCCAAAGGGTGCTCCAAAATGACCGATACAAGCCATCCCGATGGCGGATATGGCCCTTTGCGTTTAGAAGAGGTGTTTGAGCGCAGCTCCAACGTAGGCACCGCCAAAGCCGTGCAACAGGTGTTTGGCAACGACCCCCAAGCATGGCTTGACGCCCTTTCCGCCATCGGATTGGGACAGCCTCTGGGCATCAACTTGGCAGGTGAAGGCCAGCCGCAAATGCACGCCTCCACCACCGAGCGGTCCTGGAGTGCCTGTTCGCTGACGTCCATGTCCATTGGATATGAAGTCGCCATGACCCCGCTTCAAACGGCCGCCTTCTACAACACCATCGCTGCAGACGGACGGTTGATCCGGCCCCGTTTCGCAGATGCCTTGCTCGATGGCGATGAGGTCACCACCACCTTTTCTACCGAGGTCATCTCTGAGCGCGTGGCGAGCCGCACCACCATCACTGCGCTCCAAGACATGATGGAAAGGGTGTGTGCACCAGGGGGCCACGGCACTGCAGAAGACGTTTTTGAAGACCGTCCCTATCGGGTGGCCGGCAAAACCGGGACAGCACGGGCCACCTCACCCGGAGGCGGCTACAAGGGCCACCGGGCCTCCTTTGCCGGCTATTTCCCAGCCGAAAAACCAGCCTTTACAATCGCAGTGGTGGTTCAAAGGCCCACCGAACATGGTTATTACGGTGGGGTTGTAGCCGCACCTGTTTTCCGCGCCATCGCCGACCACCTCCATGGCACGCGCCCCGACCTGGTCGAGCGGAAATCTGGCTTGTTGGCAGAGCTCCCACGTCTCCCGGTCTCCATGAACGGTTCGGCCAACACGCTCACCTCGCTGTACGAGACACTGGGGCTGCCGTTTACCATAGACACCACCGAAAACGGAGAGCTCCCCTCCCACGTAGCGGCATCCACATCAGATGGTTTGGTCACCCTGACCCCACGAACCGTCTCCGAGTCCAGCATCCCCGATGTACGGGGAATGTCCCTCCGGGATGCAGTAAGGCTCCTTGAGACAAGGGGCATGCGGGTCGACATCAATGGTCGCGGGACCGTGCGCCGACAAAGCATTGCCCCGGGAACTGCGCCCCGCCAAGGTCAAACCATCCTGCTCGAACTGTCATGAAGCTCCTGAAGGACATATTGTACGGTGCCCGCATTACCGAAGTGGTGGGCTCGACCCATGTTGCCATTGAATCTGTGGTTGCAGACAGCCGACAGGTCAAGCCGTTTGGTTGTTTTGTAGCCATTCCTGGGACTGCCGTTGACGGTCACGACCACATCCCTGCGGCCGCCCGCGCAGGTGCCGCCGCCATTGTCTGCGAGCACCTACCTGCAGAAGGAGACCGCAAAGAACATGTGGTCTACGTGCAGGTCGATGACACCCGGTTGGCCCTGGGACACCTCGCCGCTAATTTTTACGACAATCCAGCCGAGAAGCTCAAGGTTATCGCCATTACCGGCACCAATGGAAAGACCACTGTAGCCACGCTGCTGCACCGGCTTGCGCGGATGTTTGACCGCAAGGCCGGTCTGGTCAGCACTGTCGAGAACCGCATCGTAGACAAGGTGGTACCCGCCACGCACACCACCCCCGATCCGGTAGGCTTGCAACGGCTCTTCGCCGACATGCTCGACGCCGGTTGTACGCACTGTTTCATGGAAGCCAGTTCCCATGCCCTGCATCAACACCGCTTGGCAGGCACCACGCTCGAAGGCGCAGTGTTTACCAACATCACACACGACCACCTCGATTATCACGGTGATTTCAACAGCTACATCGCCGCCAAGAAATCCTTGTTTGATGGCCTCGGCGCCCCAGCTTTTGCATTGACCAATGCCGATGCGCGGCACCACGAAACCATGGTCGCCGGCACCAAGGCCCGCGTGGTCACATTTGGAACACAACAAGTCGCCGATCACAAATCCCGCATCATCGAAAACGGACTCGGAGGACTCCAGATGCACATCGATGGGCAGGACCTCTACACCCGGCTCATCGGTGACTTCAACGCATCCAACCTGACCGCGGTGTACGCCGTTGCCCGAGAATTGGGCTGGGATTCAATGGAAACATTGACCCACCTCTCCTTGCTCAACGCCCCCGATGGTCGGATGCAACAGGTGCAATCCGGAGACGGCAGCGTGCACGCCATCGTCGATTACGCGCACACCCCAGACGCCCTGCGCAAAGTCTTGGAGACCCTCAACACGGTCCGCCAATCCGGCAC
>Ga0206125_10000564_pt1 | contig 47372 bp, 44 predicted proteins | sample Helgoland_Spring_4_FD_148598 | JGI IMG/M metagenome (GOLD analysis project Ga0206125, IMG submission 148598) | Pelagic subsurface seawater microbial communities from Kabeltonne, Helgoland, North Sea - Helgoland_Spring_Bloom_20160331_1 | ecosystem: Environmental > Aquatic > Marine > Epipelagic ... | reverse complement strand
AAGATAAATCAACTATAAATGACCTTTTTGATGGCATCGATTAAACGTTCTTTGTTCGGAAGAGCTTCGTCTATAAGGGTAGGGGAGAATGCAAATGGAGTATCCGTTTGAGTAACCCTAAGAACAGGAGCATCTAGATAATCAAAGGCATTGCTTTGTAAATGGAATGCTATTTCAGATGAAATAGAAGCAAATGGCCAAGATTCTTCTACCACAACACATCTATTTGTTTTTTTAACCGATTCGACAATACTTGCAAAGTCTAATGGTCGTATTGTTCTTAAATCAATGATCTCTATATCAATGTTTTCTTTGGCCAGTATTTCGGCAACTTCTTCAACAATTTTAATGATTTTCCCGAAGCTAACTACCGTAACATGAGTTCCTTTTCTTTTAACATCTGCTACTCCAATTGGTATGATATATTCTCCTTCAGGAACCTCCCCTTTGTCTCCGTACATCTTTTCAGACTCGAGAAAGACAACAGGGTCTTCATCTCGTATAGCAGCCTTAAGTAAACCTTTTGCATCTGCAGGGTTAGAAGGTGTGATTACTTTCAAACCAGGTACATGTGCGTAAAAAGCTTCAAAACTTTGAGAATGTGTAGCACCAAGTTGTCCCGCGGTCCCATTTCCTCCTCTAAAAACAATAGGACAATGGTATTGGCCCCCTGACATCTGTAACATTTTAGCTGCAGAGTTAATAATTTGATCAGCAGCCAATATGGCAAAATTCCAAGTCATAAACTCAACAATCGGTTTTAACCCATTCATTGAAGCACCAACGGCTATTCCTGTAAACCCCAATTCAGCAATCGGCGTATCGATAATCCGTTTTGGACCGAATTCATCAAGCATTCCTTGAGACACTTTATAAGCACCGTTATATTCGGCAACTTCTTCGCCAAGCAAAAAAACGCGATCATCTTTTCTCATCTCTTCTGACATGGCCTCTCTTAAAGCCTCTCTAAATTGTAATGTTTTCATTTTCTAAAGTATAATGAATGATAAAATTAACGATTAGTCTTGAAATATTATGCCACTTTTAGTTTTGCCATCTTTGAATTACTAAATTTTCCTTTGGCATAATTTAATGTGACATTTAGTGTTTTATGTTTGCTTGAAGGGTATTCAAACATTGCATCTGTTAAAATCGCCTCACAGATGGATCTAAGTCCTCTTGCGCCTAATTTATATTCAATAGCTTTTTCTACAATAAAATCAAAAACATCCTTTTCAAAACTCAGCTTTATACCATCCAATTCGAAAATTTTCACGTATTGTTTTATTAGGGCATTTTTCGGTTCTGTGAGTATCCTTTTTAAAGCTATTGCATCTAGAGGGTTCAGGTAGCTAATCACTGGAAACCTACCGATTAATTCCGGTATTAACCCAAAGGACTTGACATCCGTTGCATTCACATAATTGAGCAATGAATCCTTTTCAATATTGTCTTCCTCTGTTGAAGAAAAACCGATGGTCTGTTTGTTGACTCGTTTGGCAATTATTTTCTCAATACCATCAAAAGCCCCACCACAAATAAATAAAATTCCCCTTGTATTGATTTGAATCATTTTTTGTTCTGGATGTTTTCTTCCACCTTGAGGAGGAACATTAACTTCCGAACCTTCTAATAGCTTCAGCAATGCTTGTTGAACACCTTCTCCTGAAACATCCCGTGTGATTGAGGGGTTGTCATCCTTTCTGGCAATCTTGTCGATTTCATCAATAAATACAATGCCTTTTTCTGCTTCTTCCACATTATAATCAGAAACTTGCAGTAATCGTGACAATACGCTTTCAACATCTTCACCCACATAGCCAGCTTGTGTGAGAACCGTAGCATCGGCAATACAGAAAGGCACATTGAGTAACTTGGCAATGGTTTTGGCCAAGAGTGTTTTTCCTGTTCCAGTTCTACCAATTAAGATGACATTTGATTTTTCAATTTCAATGTTGTCCATTGGAGCATTAAGTCTTTTGTAATGATTGTACACCGCAACAGAGAGTACTTTTTTTGCTGTTTCTTGTCCTATAACGTATTCATCAAGATCAGCTTTTATATCCTTCGGAAACTTTATTTTTAATTCCTTTTTAGTAGATATTTTTTTCTTTGAAACATTAAATTCCTCAGAAACAATTTGATTTGCTTGAGAGGCGCAGTTTTCGCAAATATGGCCAGTAACACCAGCAATTAAAATCTGAACCTCCTCTCTTTTAAGGCCACAAAACGAACAACTTGTATTCTTTTTTGACATTATTTTGGGTTTCTAAGTAGGATTTCATCTACCATTCCATATGCCTTTGCTTCCTCAGATGTCATCCAGTAATCACGATCAGAATCTTCCCAAACTTTGTCATATGATTGTTTTGAATGAGTAGCAATGATATCATAAAGCTCCTTTTTCAGTTTTTGAATTTCCCTTGCTGTGATTTCAATGTCACTTGCTTGACCTTGAGCACCTCCAAGTGGTTGATGAATCATTACTCTTGAGTGTTTTAATGCACTTCTTTTCCCGTCTGCTCCTGCACACAAAAGAACAGCTCCCATAGAAGCGGCCATCCCTGTACATATGGTTGCAACGTCAGGACGGATGTATTGCATCGTATCATATATTCCAAGACCTGCATATACAGAGCCTCCTGGAGAATTTAAATATATTTGAATGTCTTTTTTAGAATCAACTGATTCTAAAAAAAGTAATTGGGCATTTATAATGTTTGCTACTTGATCGTTTATTCCGGTACCTAAAAAAATAATTCGATCCATCATAAGTCTTGAAAATACGTCCATCTGACTCATATTCAGTGAACGTTCCTCTATAATGTATGGCGTAAGTGATGATTCGATATAATGATCAACAAAAGTACTATTGATTCCCATATGCTTTGATGCATATTTTCTAAATTCTGCTCCTTCTTTCATTCTTTATTTTAAAATATGTTTGGCTAAATTAATCAATATCACTTTAATTGTTCTCTATTTTTCTAATTTTAAAATGTGGATTGTATAGAATCAATAAAAAATAAACGTATTGGCTTTTCTGTTCTGAATTGGGGGCTGGGGCATGTGACAAGATCTGTTTCAATTATTCATCAACTAAAAACCCAATCAAATCAAGTCTTTATATTCTGCAACAATGAGCAAAAAAATATTTTTAGTCAGTATTTATTAGATGTTTCCTTTATAGATCACGATGGTTATCCATTTAAGTTTAGAGGCAAAGGTAATTTTAAGAGGGATTTATTTCGTTCCTTATTTGCGCTCTACACACATTCTAAGTTAGAAAACTGCTTATGTGAGAAATATGTGCTAAGTCATAACCTTGATTTATTAATTTCTGATCAACGATATGGTTTTTATTCGACTAAGGTTCCAAGTATATTTATTACCCATCAATTAAAATTTCCTCTCAAGGGGGTCTATCGGATATTTAATAAGATCAATAAACATCAGATTTTAAAATTTGGATCTATTTGGGTAGTGGATAATCAGATTAATTTAGCTGGGAAGCTCTCAATAAATCAATCTTATAAAAATTGTTTTAATATTGGACATCATTCTAGGTTTCTTTTGCTCCAAAAACAAGTTTCAAAAGATATTAATTCAGTATTAATAGTAAATGGGCCATTCAGTTATTCAGACTATTTGATTGACCATTTTTCTAAAGAACTTGAATCAAATAAAATTGAATATGTAATTGGTGGAGTGCATGTTTCTGGCTTGTTAAGTAAAGTTGATACTCGAGCTATCTTTGTGCCAAATACATCTATGAATGATGCTGATTTAATCCTATCTCGAACAAAAGAGATATGTGGTTATTTCGGCTATAGCACTTTAATGGATTGTACGATACTTTGTTGTTCATTTAATTTGATCCCAACACCTGGACAGTTGGAGCAGATATACCTATCGAAACTGCATAAAAAAAGCTCCTAAAAGGAGCTTTTTATTATATCAATATGAATAGTTGATTAGTCAACAGTGCTTTTAAAAGCTTCATCGTTAAAGAATTTCACAAATTCTCTGTCTTGAGCAGCTTTTGATTTAAGATTGCTGTCAGCTTCAATAGCCATTGCAAGCTTCGCTGCAACATCACTTAAACCAGAACCAGATCTTGCAGCCATGATAGCCGACAAATAAATTGCATCAGCTTCATTGTCATCGCTTGAAGCAAGAGTTGCTTCGGCATCAGTAAGATTCCCTTGAAGTAATTGTGAAAGGGCTTTATTAAAAGTATTACCACTTATATTTCCTTCGGCTGTGCTATAATTACCATCTAAAATATCTAAAGCGGCCGTATTTGTTTTAACGGTTGCCATTTTCTCAGTGGACATTCCTTTAGCCGATGATAATAAAGTTCTGCTTTTTGTTCTATCGTCTTCTAGGATTGCAATTGCAGCTAGGTTGTTCATGGTTTCTCCGGATTCAACTATAGCAGCAGAGGCTTCTAAATTTTCTTTTGCTCCAGAAACATTTCCCTGAATGTAGTTTAAAGCACCTAAGTTATTGTACACACGGCTATCATTTAAAGAAGAAGATACCGAATTGTAAAGAGCAATTCTTGAATTGATGTCTTTAAGAAGAGTTTCACCAGTAAATAGTACTTCTTCGACAGTCAGAGTGTCCGTATTGTTAGATGAAAATGCAATCATTTCATCATCTGTTAATCCACTCTCTTTGTAATTGATAGTGATAACCGATCTACGAATATTTGGAAAGACATCTTTCTCAAGTAATTTAAATGACTTACCAAGAGTAACCATTTCTTTCTCTCTAGCTTCTGGATCAGAAACTCTTTCCAGTATTCTAACAAACAAGTTTTTGTCACCTTCAGAAATACTTTCTGTTGCAGCCAATTGTTTTTTAAATTCTTCGAAATCTTCACCTAGACCTTTTTTGTCATAAGTTGCAGTGTCCATGTACTTATCGAGCTTTGCTTTCTTCATCAGTTTAGCAAAAGCATTACTGGCAGTATTTACACGATCTTTAGAAAGGTCTCCATTCTTAGCAAATTCCCCATCAGGTGATGCGTATCCGCGTACACTGATTGATTCAATTTCAATTTTTGAATTGTTTTGTGCGGAATCAATCCAGGTAACGAGCGTTTTAATGTCCTCGTCCTTGATTTCTTTTGATTTTACTAATGATTGTCCTTTGTCAAAGTTAATCACAGCTGAAACGCTTTTATTTACAACTCTAACCAATTCATCACTTTGATTTAGCATTCCAAAACTTTTTCTAACCATTAAAGGAGTAATGATTGTTGCGTCTGCAATTTTCTGTTCAGGAAGCTCAGCTTTTTCTTTATCTTTTTTAAATACTTTTCCTGTTAAAACAAGGTCAGCAGCTTCAAATGAAGGATCATATGCTAGAGACATCTCAAAAGTCGCAGTACCACCTGGTTTGTACTCAATAACCGTTCCGTTTCCAGTAATTTTTGAACCTTGAACTGTCCATACACCTAGGCTTGTAGATCCTAGTTTTGGAGTGATTTCTGCTTTCACGGTTTTCTTAATTCCTTTTTCTGGAATGTTAACAACCACTGAGAATTTAACACTGTCTCCATGCATTTCCAATGGTTCAGGAGTTACGGTGTAATCAAAATCTTTTACCAATGAACAACTCGAGAATATAAGACCTATTGTGAAAAGTCCTAAAATTGTTCTTAATGTATTCGCTTTCATAATTATATTGTTTTCAAAATTATGCGCAAAGTTAATAAGAATAAATGAAGAGTCAATTAAGTTAGGGTATCTTTTCATTTTTTATTTCAAGAGTTGTCCGCAACTTAAAAAAACTTGTGGGTCAAGGTATTCACCCATTTGGTTCATCGGGCTTAGGACAAAATCCCTCTTTTTGTATTTGGGGTGGGGGATTATTAAATCTTTTTTATCCAAAACCAGCTCATTGTAAAGAACAATATCAATATCAATAATTCGGTCTTCATATGAGGATATGGTTTTGATTCTTCCCATATCGACTTCTATTGACTTTATAACATTTAACATTTTTGAAGGGGCCAAGTTTGTGGATACTTCAATGCACATATTGATAAATTGATTATCCGATTCAAAATCTACAGGGTCGTTTTTATAATAATCAGAAATCGATGTTACTCGACCAATTTTTTCACCTATTAAAGACATACATTTTTTCAGGTTCTCTTCTTTGTTACCAAGATTACTTCCTAAAGCTAGAATAGCCTTTCCGTTTAGTCTTGTTGCCATTCAAAGGTGTTAATCATTTCAGTTAAATCAACTTTTAGATAGTTCAACACATGTCTCAAAGAATCATACTTTGGTACACAATTTAGAACAAGCTCTCCACGAACAAAGTTTTGTATTGAGTCAGTTAAATAAAATTGAAAATTGGTTGCAACATCTCCTTTAAGTTCGAATAAAGTGCCGTAAACCTTACTTTCATTATCGATGATTTGATCATATGCGATATCAGAGGCTTTCATTTTGTGAAAATCAACCTCTTGATTAGAAAAATTAATGAGACCTCCGATGGAATCAGGATGATCTACTTTTTTGTAAAAGAGATTAATGTTCCCATTGAACTCCTTACCTAAATAAATTTCTTGTTCACAGTAATATTCATTGCAGTTAACTGAGGGTTTAAGTGTGCAATAATCAGAAATATTGAATTGAAAAGGAGCTACTCCTTTCTCGATGTGGTAAGAATGTTTAGGAAATTCCTGTTTTAGAAAAGTTGGAGGTTTTGGATTTGGAGCATCTTCTTCACAAGATGTAAAAACAGCCAGGCCTAAAAAAACAATAACGACTACACTAAAATATGTTTTATTCATGATTCGAAATCACTTTAAGGGTTTTAATTCTTCTTTTATCCGATGACTCGACGATGATTTTGATTTTTCCCACAACAATAAACTCATTATTCTTAAGTATCCGGCCAGCTTGTTCAATAACAAATCCACCAAGTGTTTCGGCTTCACCTTTTAATTTTTCGAAAAGGTCATTTTCTGTTTTAGAGGCCTTGTAAAAGTCCATTAATGATGTTCTTCCTTCGAAGATGAATGTGCGTTCATCCACTTTAGTATATACCAAGTCTTCCTCATCAAATTCATCGGTGATATCTCCTACAATCTCTTCTAAAATATCTTCTAAGGTAACAATGCCAGATGCACCTCCGTACTCATCAACAACGATTGATAAGTGCATTTTTAAGTTTTTAAAATCTTGAAGAAGGTCATTGATTTTCTTGTTTTCAGGAATAAAATATGGCTTTCGTAGCGTACTTTGCCAGTTGAATTTATCATCTTGATTTAAATAAGGAAGAAGATCTTTTATGTAAAGAATCCCAACAACTTGATCTGCCGTTTCTTTATACACAGGTATCCTAGAAAAACCTGAGTCAAGTACAAATTGTTTGATTTCACTAAATTTCATTTCGACATCAACTGCCGCTACTTCTACGCGTGCTTTCATGATTTGTGAAGCTTCTGTTTTACCGAACTTTACAATTCCTTCTAATATTTTATGATCGTCCTCCGCAGTTTCTTCTTTTGTAATGGCAACAGCCTGTTCTAAATCGGAAGAAGAAAGATTGACAGTCGCTTTTCCTTTTCCATTGAAAATTCTTGAGCTTTTTACTAAAAGGTTGGCTATCCAAAATATAAGTGGAAACTTATACAAAATACTTAATGGCCTAGCCATAATTCTCGATACTTTGGTAGCATTTTTAACTGCAAATATTTTGGGGATAACTTCTCCCCAGAGTAAGATTAAAAGTGTAATGCCAATAACTTCGACAAAAAACCTAAAATAGCTTTCATCTAATGGAAAAAAATGATTGATGATAAAGCTGGAAAGGATTACAATACCAACATTCAAAAAATTATTAGTAATAAGTATGGTTGCTAAGAGCTCTTTTGGCGTATTTAATAATTCTAAAATGAGTTTTGATCTGGGGGATTTTTCTTGTTTTAGTTGGTCAATGTCTTGTGGTGACAAAGAAAAAAAAGCGGATTCAGCACCTGAAACAAGAGCAGACAGCATCAGTAAAACAGCGACAATACTTATGAACAAAATCACATTGCCATCCGGCTTTGCAATAAGCAAATTCATAATACTTGAAGAGGATGATGTGATTTCCATTTAAAAGGGTAGTGAATCATTAGGGTCACTATCTAAATTCTCAATTTTTGAATTTTCCGTTTGACTTTCAATTGTATACGGAGACTTTTGTTTGTCCTGTGCGTCTGGACGAGAAAGAATAGTCATTTCGTCACCTATGACTTCAACATTATATCTTGTGATTCCTTCTCGATCTTGCCACGATCTTTTCTTTAGTCGTCCTTCAATATATATTTTTGTTCCTTTTTTTAGAAATTTTTCGGCTACTTCAGCCAGTCCTCGCCATAAGACGATGTCGTGCCAATCTGTATTTTCAATTTTTTTACCTGACTGTTTATCGTTATATGATTCAGAGGTTGCAATTGAAAAGGAAGCAAGTGTAGCCCCATTATCGAGCTTTCTTATTTCGGGATCTCTACCAAGATTTCCAATTAGAATTACTTTATTCACGCTTCCGTTCATAGATTAAAGTTAAAAATTTCTAATTGTTAAAATGAGATTACTTAGAAGCTTTTCTTTTCCCCCTTGTTTTTTTTGGCTGATTTTCAATGATTTCCAAACATTCTTTAAGGTCTAATTCTTCAGCAACTTTCCCTTTTGGAATTTTATAATTCTTTTTACCCTTTTTAATGTAAGGGCCGTATTTTCCATTTAAAACGAGTAAATCTGGATCCTCAGGAAATGTCTTGATTTTATTAGCTTCGCTCTGCTTTACCTTTTCGACATGTAAAGCAACAGCATCCTCTAATGAAATCTCCATGGGGTCAATCTCTTTTGGAATAGATGAATAGATTCTTTCTACTTGAACATATGGTCCAAACCTTCCTATATTAACCTTGACTTCATTGCCTTCATATTCACCAAGTATTCTTGGAAGTTTAAAAAGTTCAAGTGCTTCTTCTAGAGTAATTGAGTTTATTGATTGTGAGTCCAAAAGTGAAGCGAATTTTGGTTTTTCTCCATCTTCTTTCTCATCTCCGACTTGTGCCATTGGACCAAATTTGCCAATCCGAACAATAACCTTTCTTCCATTATCTGGATGCTCTCCCAAATGTCTCTCCCCTGTAGCTCTTTCCGCGTTTTCAGTTGTATCCTCAACTCCTGTATGGAATGGCGTGTAAAACTCCGAGAGCATTTTTTTCCATTCTAAATTTCCTTTAGCGATATGATCAAATTGGTTCTCTATTGTGGCAGTGAATTGATAATCCATGATTTGCTCAAAATTATCTTGAAGAAAATGTGTAACCACAATTCCAATGTCAGTAGGCGACAGCTTGTTTTTTTCTCGACCTGTGATTTCAGTTTTGTCCTCGATCTCAATATTTTCATCAATTAAAATCAATTGTTTGTAGGATCTTTCAATGCCATCTTTCAATTTCTTTTCAACATATCCCCTCTTTTGAATAGTTGAAATTGTAGGGGCATAAGTTGATGGTCTTCCAATACCAAGTTCTTCAAGTTTTTTTACCAGAGATGCCTCAACGAATCTTGCTGGTGGTCTCGAAAATCGTTGGGTAGCTGTTATTTTGTTTACGTCTAAATTTTCCCCCTCCGTCACTGATGGAAGCAACCCTTGTGTATCATCATCATCATCATCATCATGGAGATTACTCGCAATGTAAACGGATAAAAACCCATCAAATACAATAACCTCACCTTTACAATTAAAATGCTCTTTCAGTCCATCTGCTCCAATTTTTATTGTAGTTCTTTCTAGTTTTGCATCGCTCATTTGGCTTGAAATAGCACGTTTCCAGATGAGCTCATACAAGCGAGATTCATCATGTTCCATTTCAACTTCCTTGACATCAAAGTTGGTTGGTCTGATGGCTTCGTGAGCTTCTTGTGCCCCACTCGATTTCGTTGTAAATTGTTTTGGGTTTGAATAATTATCACCATAATTATCAATAATACTTTTTTGTGCACTTTCTCTCGCGGATTGTGAAAGATTTACAGAATCTGTTCTCATGTAGGTTATGTGTCCTGCTTCATAAAGCCTTTGCGCTACAGACATCGTTCTTGATACAGAAAATCCTAACTTCAAACTGGCTTCTTGCTGTAAAGTAGAGGTAGTAAACGGCGCTGAAGGTTTTTTTGTCGCAGGTTTTTTATCAACAGAGATCACATTAAAGTTTTTGCCTATTGAATTATTTAAAAACGATTGGGTTTGTTCCAATGAATCAAATTGTGTGGACAAGTCACCTGCTATTTTTCCATTGGCTGATTTAAATGCTCCATTAACCTTAAAATAAGTTTTTGACTCATACTTCTGAATATCTTCCTCTCTTTCAACGATTAGTTTGACTGCAACGGATTGAACTCTACCTGCAGACAGACTCGGTCTGATTTTTCTCCATAGAACTGGTGAAAGTTCAAAACCAACAATTCGATCCAGTATACGCCGAGCTTGTTGAGCATCTACGAGTTTTTGATTTACAGTGCGATATTGGTTAATCGCTTTTAAAATCGCCGTTTTTGTTATCTCGTTAAAGGTTATCCTTCTTGTATCTTTTTTCTCAAGATTTAGCGTTTCTTTTAAGTGCCAAGAAATGGCTTCTCCTTCACGATCCTCATCCGTCGCGAGCCATACAACTTCTGCCGCTTTCGCAAGCTTTTTAAGCTCTGAGACGATTTGTTTCTTATCTGCGGAAACCTCGTAAACAGGGTCGAAACCATTTTCAATATCTACGGATAATCCTTTTTTTGCAAGGTCCCTGACGTGACCAAAGCTTGATTTAACGATGTAGTCCTTTCCTAAGTAATTCTCAATGGTTTTGGCTTTGGCGGGGGACTCAACAATGACTAAGTTTTTTGACATAATCGGTTTTTGATATGAGGCAAATGTATGTTTTCTTAACGTCAACTTTCAAATGTTTGTTTGAAATAATTTCTTTTTTTAAATATTAACCATAGGTTAAAAAGAAAATCAGGAGGTTAAAAAAAACATTATGACATTTTGTCAGACTTGATGTTTTTAGTAAATTTGTAGCCTAAATTTATTTTCATTCATGTTAAACGACGAAAAGGTTATTTTAGAGGAAAGGCAAGGAGAGGTTCATGAAAATGATACCTCAACCGATTTAGTTGGTTCAAAGAAATTATACATAGAGAGTTATGGTTGTCAAATGAATTTCTCTGACAGTGAGGTTGTTGCTTCAATAATGAATAAAAATGGTTATTCAACAACAAGAGATATTGACGAGGCAAATGTTGTTTTAATAAATACCTGTTCTATTCGAGACAATGCGGAAAAACGTGTTCGGAATAGATTGACTGAATTCAAAAAGAAAAAGAATGATAATCCGGATTTGGTTGTTGGAATATTGGGCTGTATGGCCGAAAGATTAAAAAAATCATTACTTGAGCAAGAACAACTTGTGGATTTGGTCGCAGGGCCAGATGCTTATCGTGACCTGCCAAATTTAATTGATGAGGTTGGAACAGGTCAAAGGGCCGTTAATGTTCTATTATCTCGAGACGAAACCTATGCAGACATATCACCTGTTAGATTAGACAAAGGCGGCGTTTCCGCATTTGTAACGATTATGCGTGGTTGTGATAATATGTGTTCATTTTGCGTAGTTCCTTTTACACGAGGAAGAGAACGATCAAGAGATCCAGAAACTATAGTAAAAGAATGCCAAGATCTTTTTTCGAACGGATATCGAGAAGTAACTCTACTTGGTCAGAATGTCGATAGTTATCGTTGGAATATTACAAATAAAGGTCAAATCAAAAACCCTGAGAAAGCGACTGTAAATTTTGCTGAGCTAATGGAACTGGTCGCAAAAGTGTCACCAGATTTAAGGGTGCGTTTTTCGACATCTCATCCTAAAGATATGACCGATGATGTCTTATATGCAATGGCAAAATATGAGAATCTATGTAATTATATTCATCTACCCGTTCAATCAGGTAATTCCGATGTTTTAAAACGAATGAATCGAGGTTATTCGAGAGAATGGTATATAAAAAGAATCGAGGCAATCCATGAAATCATACCTGACTGTGCGATTTCAACAGATGTCATATCTGGTTTTTGTGGAGAAACGGATTTAGAGCATTCGGATACACTGTCTTTAATGGATTTCGTGAAATACGACTTTGCATACATGTTTAAATATTCAGAGAGACCCAAAACGCTTGCAGAACGAAAGTTTGAAGATGATGTGCCAGAGGAAATGAAGTCAAGCCGACTTTCTGAGATTATCGAAAAACAATTAAAATTTAGTCTTGAGTCCAATAAAAAACGCATTGGTTTAATTGAAAAGGTTCTGATTGAAGGTGAATCAAAACGATCCGATGAGCACATGTGTGGAAGAACAAGTAGAAACTCTATGGTCGTTTTTCCAAAAGGAAAAGGTCTGAAGGGGGAATACGTTCAGGTGAAAATAATTGATTGTACCTCAGCAACTCTCATGGGGGAGGAAATAAATCATTAATAAATGACCGTACAGCAAATAAAACAGAGATTTGGAATCATTGGCAATACACCTGCTTTAAACCGTGCGTTAGAAGTTTCTGCGCAGGTTGCTCCCACTGACATATCCGTTTTAGTAACAGGGCAAAGTGGCACAGGAAAAGAGATTATTCCTCAAGTAATTCATCAGCTGAGTTCAAGAAAACACGGTCAATACATTGCTGTAAATTGCGGAGCAATACCCGAGGGCACAATTGATTCTGAATTGTTTGGACATGAAAAGGGTGCATTTACAGGGGCGTCTGGAAGTCGTCTTGGTTACTTTGAGGTTGCGGATGGTGGAACTATTTTTTTGGATGAAGTTGCAGAGCTTCCTATGCAAACCCAAGTCAGATTATTACGTGTATTAGAAACAGGAGAATTTATGCGAGTAGGTGCTTCTAAAGTAATAAAAACCAATGTAAGGGTTGTTGCAGCAACAAATGAAAATATGATTGCAGCGATTTCGTCAGGTAAATTCCGAGAAGATTTGTATTACAGGTTAAATACTGTCCCAATTCAACTACCGGCATTAAAAAACAGAAAAGAAGACATTCATCTATTATTTAGAAAATTCGCAAATGATTTTGCAGATAAATATAGAATGCCCGCAATAAAGCTGAGTGATGATGCGGTTCAATTAATAGAGTCTTGCCCCTGGCCAGGTAACATTAGACAGCTTAAGAATTTAGTGGAACAGCTTTCTGTAATTGAAACCACAAGAGATATTGATGGGTTTACGCTGTCTAACTATATTCAGACAAAGAGCGAGAGCACGGATTTGGTTTTAAGAAAAAACAAGACGGATAATGATTTTAGTGAAAGAGAATTGATGTATAAGTTTTTATTCGATATGAAAAAAGATCTAACTGAACTAAAAAAACTTGTTGTCGACATTATATCTAAAGGAGGTAAAATCTCACTAACCGATGGTCAATCGGCGATTGTAAATAGGATGTACAGTGATGTTGAAGGAAATCCAATATCGACCCCAAGGTCATTGCCAGAGCCTGGAACAAATCTTGATATTGAAGACCGTGGTAATTTTGAAGTTCATCAAGAGGTTGAAGAATCTCTTTCTTTAGAGGATCGTGAAAAAGAGCTTATTAAAAAAGCATTGGATAAGCACCGAGGAAAAAGAAAATACGCGGCAAGTGAGTTGGGGATTTCTGAACGCACGCTTTACCGAAAAATTAAAGAATATAATCTCACGGAGAAATGAGGTTAAATTCAATATACCTTTTTTCCATACTATCATTATTATTGGTTTCATGTTGGCCATCGAGTGTCAGTTTTAAAGATTCCGGGTCAATGCCAGAGGAGTGGAAAACTTTCACTGTTGAGATGGTTGAGAACAATGCTCCAAATTGCCCGCTTAGTTATGGTCCAGTATTGACTGAAATTCTTAAAGACGGTATTCAGAATAACACAAGACTCACTCTCAATACAAATAAGGAAGGTGAAATTGTTTTGACAGGTTTAATTGCAGATTACAATGTTTCTCCCATTGCGATTCAGCAGAATGATAATGCTACGAAAAATAGACTAACCATTAGGGTCCAATTTGAATTAATTATTAATTCTCCTGAACCTCAAAATGTTAAGTTTGTTTCAACAAGATTTGCTGATTTTGATTCAAATGTTAATTTAGCATCTGTAGAGAGTCAATTAATCGATGATATTAATAGTCAAATTTCACAAGATGTCATCAATAAGTTATTATCAAATTGGTAGAGTTAGACAAAAAAAATATTGAGCAAAAACTATTTTCTTCAGATTTCAAATTTGAAGACTCTTCAGTTTTTAAGGAATTAATGAATCTATATCCTTGGTGTTCGACTTTTACCGTTGTTTATTTAAAATCTCTTTCATTGACAAATGACATGAGGTTTCAAAAAGAATTGGAAGAATATGCAGTGCATCTCAACTCAAGAGAAATAATTTATGATTTAATAAGTGCTTCTGAGGTTAGTGAATTGCAAGAGCAGACCGATGAAGTTGAAAAGGTTTTAGCAGTTGATGTAAATAATGAAAAAGAAAACGAGATTTCTGATCCATCTTCTGAATCAGACGAGTCGACCTCATTACAACAGGATGATGAGCTTAATAGGCTTATTGTTTCGAATGTTATATCTGAAAACATTATTAATGAGATAGAAGATCACAGCAAAATTCAAGATCCTGTAAAAGAAATAATTGAAAAAAAAATAAAGAAAAAAAATCCTCAAACTCAAAATTCAACTAAATCTGATGGTGCTCCGAAGAGCTTTAATGATTGGCTGAGACAAGGTGATAAAAAAAATAGGGAAAGCGTTTCAAAGGAGTATTTGACTTTTGAGAAACCTAAAACTGACTTTTTCAAACCTCAAGCGTCGGCAAAGGAAAGTCTTACTAAAAAAAACCTCCCTGTAAGCGAAACATTGGCTAAAGTTTTTGAGAGTCAGGGGAATTATTCTATGGCAATATCAACATATGAGCAATTAATTTTGATTTTTCCCGAAAAAAAGATTTTCTTTGCAAACCAAATTGAACAAATTAATTCTAAAATTATATAAATGGACGCTATATTATCAATCATAGTTCTTCTAGCAAGTTTACTTCTTATTTTTGTGGTATATATTCAAAACCCTAAGGGAGGAGGTTTAAGCTCTGATTTTGGTTCTCCTGGACAATTGGGTGGCGTGAAAAAGACAAACGAGTTCATAGATAAATTGACTTGGTCATTGGCTGGGATTATTGTCGCAGCAAGTATCATCATTACGATGAGACAACCAAAAGCCTCAAAGAACACTGAGAAGGCAAACACTGAGGCTCCTGCAAAAAATCCACAATAAATTTAGTGTCAGTATGTCACTTTCTATGACATATAACTAATTAAAAAACCTTTATTTAGGTTAAAATGTCTTGTTTTATTACTTGGCATAACTTTCGTTGTACAACTCAAAAATAAATTTTAGATAAAAATGGCAGTTAAATTTAAACCATTAGCAGATAGAGTTCTCATTGAACCAGTTGCTGCTGAAGAAAAAACATCCAGTGGAATTATAATACCTGACACGGCAAAGGAAAAGCCATTAACAGGTAAGGTAATCGCTGTTGGACCTGGAAAAAAAGACGAATCAATGTCTGTTAAAAAAGGCGACACAGTTCTTTATGGTCAATATTCTGGAACAGAGATAAAAATAGAAAATGATGATTATCTGATTATGAAAGAATCAGATATTTACGGTATTTGTTAATCAATTAGAAAAAAAATAAAATGGCAAAAGATATATTTTTTGATGTAGAAGCAAGAGAAAAATTGAAAAGAGGGGTTGATGCTCTTGCAGATGCAGTTAAAGTAACATTAGGTCCAAAAGGAAGAAATGTTGTAATCGGTAAGAAATTTGGCGCTCCACACATTACAAAAGATGGTGTGACGGTAGCAAAAGAAATTGAACTTGAAGACGAAGTTGAGAATATGGGTGCTCAAATGGTAAAAGAAGTAGCATCAAAAACAGCTGATATTGCTGGTGATGGTACAACCACAGCCACCGTTCTTGCTCAAGCAATTATTGGAGCAGGATTAAAGAATGTTGCTGCTGGAGCAAATCCAATGGATCTTAAAAGAGGAATCGATAAGGCGGTAAAAGAAGTGGTATCAAATCTCAAAAAACTTTCAAAAGAGGTAGGTTCTGATAATAGTAAAATTGAGCAGATTGCAACGATTTCTGCCAATAATGATGAAGCAATTGGTGCGCTCATCGCAAAGTCGATGAAAGATGTAGGCAACGACGGTGTCATTACTGTTGAAGAAGCCAAAGGCATTGAAACTGATGTAAAAACAGTTGAAGGTATGCAATTCGATAGAGGATACTTATCACCATACTTTGTAACGAATACTGAGAAGATGATTACGGAAATGGAAGATCCTATGATCTTAATCTGTGAAAAGAAAATTTCATCAATGAAAGAATTAATGCCAATTCTTGAACCAGTTGCTCAATCGAGCAAAGGATTGTTAATCATCGCAGAAGACGTTGATGGTGAAGCATTGGGAACATTGGTAGTTAATCGAATAAGAGGCTCACTAAAGGTAGCTGCTGTTAAAGCTCCTGGATTTGGTGACAGAAGAAAAGCCATGTTAGAAGACATCGCGATTCTTACCGGTGGCCAAGTAATTTCAGAAGAAAGAGGAATGACTCTGGAAAACACTACCATTGATATGCTTGGTACAGCAGAGAAAATAGAAATCGATAAGGACAACACCACCATTGTTAATGGTAAAGGTAAAAAAGCTGATATTAAAGCAAGAATTGGCCAAATTCGTGCGCAAATTGAAACAACCACATCGGATTACGACAAAGAAAAACTTCAGGAAAGATTGGCTAAGCTATCTGGAGGAGTTGCAGTATTATATGTTGGTGCTCCAACTGAGGTTGAGATGAAAGAGAAGAAGGATCGGGTAGAGGATGCATTGGCAGCAACGCGTGCAGCAGTTGAAGAAGGTATTGTTGCCGGAGGAGGTGTAGCTTTATTAAGAGCCATTGAATCATTGGATAAAATCAAGGGTTTGAATGATGACGAAGTAACCGGAATAGCAATTGTCAAAAGAGCAGCCGAAGAGCCTTTAAGACAAATCATTGCAAATGCTGGTGGAGAAGGAGCTGTAATTGTACAAGAAGTAAAGGCCGGAAAGAAAGATTTTGGATACAATGCTAGAACAGAGAAATTTGAGAATCTTTTCAAGGCGGGTGTAATCGACCCAACAAAGGTAACAAGGATTGCGGTTGAAAACGCAGCATCTATTGCGGCCATGTTATTGACAACCGAATGTGTTATTGCTGATCAGCCAGAAGAATCAGCTCCAGCTGCCATGCCCCCAATGGGAGGAGGCATGCCCGGGATGATGTAAATCATATTTACAAAATATATTATGTTCTTAAAGCCATCATTTGATGGCTTTTTGTTTTTTTGATTAGTTTGGTATAAAATTTGGCTTGTTTCTGACAATGAAAAATTACCTTTTATTTACACTTGTACTTTTAGTTTCTACATCGTGTTTAGAAATATTGGATGATATATCATTCAATATTGATGGTTCAGGAACATTCAAGTATACAGTCAATTTGAGTTCAAGTCAGGTAAAACTTAATTCTATTTTGGCTTTGGATAGCATTGATGGTCAAAAGGTTCCGAGTAAAAAGGAAATTCAAGAAAAAATAGAGGTTTTTACTGGACTACTTTCCTCTCAAGAGGGAATATCGAATGTTCATATTGATACCAATTATCAGCAGTTTATATTTAAAATACAATGTGATTTTGCTAACGTAATGAATCTGCAACGAGGATTTGAAGTTTCCCTCAAAGAAACATTGACACAATTAGAAAATGAAGAAATATCTTATAACTGGATTACTTGGAACGGTTCTGTAATGGTTAGAAAGGTGCCAGATCTAAATAAATGGTCCATTCCAACAATCAAAACAGAAGATTCTGAACTGTTGAAAAAAGGGAATTACACTTCAATAACACGGTTTGAGAATCGCGTGAATTCTTTTGAGAATACCGCCGCTAAATTATCTAAAAATGGACGAGCTGTTATGTTGAGAAAAAGTGCTTTTGAAGTGTTCAATGATCATGAGGTTATGGATAATATAATACATGTAGACAGTACAAGAAACTGATGATTTATTTGTACTTTCGATGAATAATTCGGCAATATGTTCCAGTCAAAAATTTTCCTTTTAGCTTTTACTCTTTTACTCTGTTTTATTGGTTATACTCAACAAAGTGAAAACATTGTTCCTAAGGAAGCATCGACAGTTTTTAGTATCAATAACATCAATCTTCTTAAAAAGATTTCTCTTAATGAATTGGTAAAGTATGACTTCATGGAAGAGATACATCAAGAATTATTTGATGGATCAACAGAAGGTAAGACATTAAAAGATGCTGGAATGGATTTTGATCAAAGACTCAATATTTTTTATGGTAAAAATGATCAATTAGAGGTTTCTGGGTTTTCATTTGGTGTGAGTAATAAACTGGCTTTATTTGAAGTTTTTGACGATTTTGAAGCAGATGGACTTATCTCTTCTTCCGTAGAAAAATATTCTTCTTTTTTTAATACACTCATCATTGAAAACAATGCAGCTCTTTTAATTCGAGTTGAACCTCGAGATCAATATGTAACTGATGTAACAGATTCAATATGGTATGCTAGAGGAAACGAAAACCCATTTGGAACTTCATTAGAGCTTGACTTATTGCAAGAACCTGAAGAATTTTATGAAGATGATATGCACAAGCTTTATAATAGTGATTTTGATTTAGAGAAAAATTATTGGGAAATAAGAGATAGTATTTTATATGATTTACAAGTGAAAAACTTGGAGGACGTCCTAACGGATCTTTTTCTAAATAAAAACAGTCTTTACTCTGAAGATCCAAGGTTTGCAAAGCAAGTTTCTCGGAGCTCTGAAGGTGTGTTTTATCTTGACAATTCAAGGAATATTACAAATGAGCAAGGCTTGTGGTATTTTCAAACCATGTATCCGATAATGAATGATGATTTAAAGGAGCTGTATAAGGAAAACATCATGTTGGGAGATCTCAGCATTGATTCTAATGAAATAAATTTCACGGTTAATGCAAATTATGGCCAGGAGTTGGGTTCTATTTATTCGGAAATGAATAACAATAAAATAAACAAGAAGTTTTTAAAATATATCCCTGATAATAGTCCTGCCTATGTTGTTTACAATATTGACTTGAAAAAAGCGTATGAGAAGGCCTATGATATTGTTTTGCCAATTTTAAAAAGTCAAAAGAATGTTGAAATGGTTATGAATATTATGGCCATTCAGCTTTTAGATCAATTGGTTGATAAAAAATCGTTTTTTGGAGCCTACAAAGGAGGGATGTTCGCTTCATTTAATGGAGTTGAAAAGGTAAAGGTTAACCAAGTTGAATATGTTTATGATGAAGAAAATTTTGATTATTCAGAAATTGAAATTGAATCAGATGAAGAAATACCTGTTTTCACAATCGGTTTTGCCTCACAAAGACCTGATCTTTTTGAAATGATTTTAGAAGACTTGTCAAGATTAAGTTCTCGCATCCAAAAAAAGGAGGGGTATTGGGTTGTTGAAGACGCCATTTTAGATGCTACACCTGTATATTTGATTTGCAATAAAAACACATTCATAATATCCAATAATCGAATGCTGGTCGAGTCTAATCTGGAGGGTTATGGGGCGAAGTCCTTGTCAGGTAAAAAAATAAAACGTCTAAAGAAGTCAGGCGTATTGTATGCGAGTGTAGATCTAGATGAAACATTTCAAAAAATACCTTTTGATTTTTTAGATGAAAGACAAAAAAATGTGATCGATAGGATGAAAGGAAAGTCAGGAAGAATTGAGCTTACATCAGGAAATTCTGAGTTAGATCACACCAAATATAAAATGACCTATTCCTTCGAGCAAGGAGGTGATTCTGGTAAACAATTTTTGGATATAATTAACTCATTATACATATTTTCTAAATAAAAGTCAGCAGTGTATAAGAAGATATCTATTATTGTTCTTTTAGCTGTACTACTCATATTACTACTTTACATTCGGCCTTTTAGTGATTCAGATCATCCAAATTTTAAAATTGAGCTAATTCTTCCAGATGCGGATATTGTTGGTACAATACAAGTTCTTGACTTGTTAAAAGAGACCTCAGAACTTTTGGTTTTTAACGATGTAAAGTCCCGTCAGTTTCTTACTTATGAGTTTATGCTATCCATGGCTAAAAAATATGGGATCGATCTTCAAAGCAAGGTGTACTTGTTTGCTAACGACAGAGGCGATTATGGCTTTGTTATTCCCCTTTTAAAATCAAGTAAATTAGAGAATGCATATGAACGTGTTGCCATGGATTTTGAAGTGACTGACACGATTTTTGGTAAAGATCAAGTGTTTAAGATTAATGACCAAGATTTGTTTTTTTTCAAAAGAAAACAATATGCCGTAATCTATAAAGGAAAATATTTTTCGGAAATACATGGTCAATTAGCCAATACATCTACCGAAGTAAGAAAGTCATGGAAAACTTTATTATCAAATCCATATTTCAAGAATGAGCATCTTGTCATGTATGCGAAAAATGACAAACTAAATGATTTGGGTATTGGTCATGTTTTTTTAGCCCATGATAGTGATTCTACCGATTTCTATTTAAAAAGCCGAATAGTCATGAATGATTCTATACCCTTTCTGATTAATGAAAATGGCCATTCCATCGATTATTCTAGTAGCTCAGATAGGATGATAGATATACATCTGAATTTTCAAAATTTAAATGTAAACACCAAAGATTTAATAGCAGCTAAACTCAAGAATATTTCTAAAAAAATCAACTTTCCAATAAAAGATTTTATTGCTTTATGGGCTGGGGATTTATGTTTTGAGGAAGGTGGGTTTTATAAAGTATTTGAAAGATATGTTGAGACACAACTTGATGAAAACTTTGAAACTCAGGAAGTTGAGATAACAAAAGAAATAATTGTGCCTAGGTATAAATTAATGGTGTCTACAATTGGACCAGCAACCCCATTTATAAATAAATTATTAACCAAGGGAATTTTAACAAAGGAGGATGAAAAATATAGATTTCTTTTTTCACCGTTATTTAAAATGAAGATTTTTAAAAACTATTGTATGTTTTACACTAGCGAAAACATACCAAAAATCATACCGTCTGAGACAAACAAATTAAAATGGGAGTATAATGGGGTTTTATTTAATTTCGATATTGATAGCTCTGTAAAAAACACATTGTATGGAGGGGTAAAGATACCAGCTAAAGACCTTCTTGATGGTTATCCTCTTTAATTAAGCCGTTTTAGCTATTCTATTTAAGGTCTTGTGTATGTGCGAGACACTGCACTTAAACCTCAGTGAAAGCTCTTTTAAACTTGTTTTTTTCTCTAATCTCATTTTATAGATCTCATTTTTATCAATTTCGGTTAATGGATCTGGTCTACCCATTGTGGAATTACCACCCTTGGGGCCATATTTGAGACGTCGTTTCGTCCATAAGTCACTATTGTCCCTTTAACCAATTTTAATAGATTCACTATAACTTGACCATTTGAGATTTTCTACTTTATTGTTCTGTAAATTTCCATCCAAGTGTATTACCACTTTGTTTTTTCGTGGTTTGGCATTTTTAATAAACATTGAAGCAACCAATTTATGTGGATATATTGTCTTTTTTTTACCTAAGTCATCAATTAAATCGGACATAAGAAAGCCGTTTCCAGGATGAATTCTTTGGGTCTTCTTTTTAGATGAAAAATGAACAACGCGTCCGTTTTTAAATTTTTTGGTTCTTTCTAGAGACTTAATATTTCCATAACTAGAAATTTCATAGTCTGAAAAACCTTTTATTTTTTTCCACAACTCCATGATTTAGAAACAATAAACTAATTAAATAGTTCATTAGCTTAGGACAAATTCGAAATTTTCTGAATTTTGATGAAGTCCGTTGAGAATTTCATTTAATTCTTCAATATCATTTGAAATGACAAGTTTCATTTTGATATCCTTGAAATTCGAGATTCCCTTAAAATAATTGGAATAATGACGTTTCATTTCTGCGACGCCTAGCTTTGTTCCTTTCCATTTGATGCTAGATGCTAAATGCTCTTGGACCGCTTCTATCTTTTCTTGAAAAGACGGACGTTTGTGATGCGTGTTGTATTTAATATAATGCTTTATTTCTCTAAAAATCCAAGGATTCCCAATACTTGCTCTACCAATCATGACACCATCAACCCCATATTTGTTTTTATATTCTACTGCTTTTTCTGGCGAGTCAATATCACCATTTCCAAAAACAGGAATATTTAATCTTGGGTTGTTCTTCACAGCAGCAATCAATGACCAATCGGCACTGCCTTTGTACATTTGTTTTCTCGTTCGACCATGAATTGAAATGGCCTCAATACCTACATCTTGAAGACGTTCGGCTACATCAACAATATACTTTGTGTTTTCATCCCACCCGAGTCGTGTTTTTACGGTCACGGGTAATTTGGTCGTTTTCACGATTTCGGCAGTCATTTTGACCATCTTTGGAATGTCCTGAAGAATACCAGCGCCAGCACCTTTACAGGCTACTTTTTTTACGGGGCATCCATAGTTAATGTCAATGATGTCTGGGTTTGATTGTTCCGTGATTTCTGTAGCTCTTTTCATGCTTTCAATGTCAGAGCCAAAAATTTGGATACCTATAGGTCTTTCTTTTTCGTAGATGTCTAGTTTTTGACGACTCTTTAAGGCATCCCTTATAAGGCCTTCTGAAGAAATGAACTCAGTATACATTAAATCTGCCCCGAAACGTTTACACAATTCTCGGAAAGGGGGATCACTAACATCTTCCATTGGAGCTAATAATAAGGGAAAATCTCCTAATTCTATATTTCGAATTTTAACCATAAATACTTTATTTCTGATTAATTGTTTTCAAATATGATTTGAGTTTCTGCTCATTTTCACCATTCAGTATCATCAACTTATCATCGGTGTCAATAATTATGTAATTATTTAGACCATCGATTATGGTTGTTTTGTTTGCATTTGTCCTTACGAGGCATTCGTTGCTATTGAAAAAGTGAATTTCTTTATTGTTTTTTGAGTTTTTATTTTCATCTTTTTCTAGAAGATCTTTTAAGCTTCCCCATGTACCCAAATCGCTCCAATCAAAAGTTGAAAGGACCACAGAGGTATTAGGATCTTTCTCCAATATGGCATAGTCAATGGATATGTCTTCACAATTAGAAAAGGCTCGATTCAAAAACTCATTTTCCATTTCAGTATTGTAGGACTCAAGATTTTTAAAAAAGATGTTGTAAAGCTCAGTTGAATGTTTTTTAAAGCTTTCGATTATGGTTACTGATTTCCAAACAAACATTCCTGAATTCCAATAAAAATTACCTTGTTCAATAAAGTTTATTGCGAGACTCAAATCTGGTTTTTCTCTAAATTGTTTCACCTTGGCAACGGAATTCATTGAGCCCTCTGATGCATCAAATTCGATATAACCATAACCCGTATCAGGTCTATTGGGCTTAATGCCAAAGGTTACCAGGTTTTTGGAGTGTTGAGCTTTTTCTATTCCTGTTTTTAAATCTTTAAAAAATTGTGTTTCATTGATGATGAGGTGGTCAGCAGGAGAAACCAGTAAAATAGCATTAGAATCCTTCTTGTGAATTTTGGCGGTTGCATATGCAAGACAAGGAGCTGTATTTTTTCTTTGTGGTTCGCACAATACTTGATCACTGTCAATTCCCAATTGTTCAACAACTTTACTTTTGTAGGCCATATTGGTCAACACATAAATGTTTTCTTCGGGTATTATTTGATTAAAACGATCAAAAGTCAATTGAATGAGACTTTTACCAGTTCCTAAAATATCTAAAAACTGTTTGGGGTTTTCTTCTGTTGACAAAGGCCAAAAACGGCTTCCGACACCACCGGCCATAATCAAACAATAGGTTGACGAATTGTTCATTTTTTCTTCTTTACTTCAGCTAAGGCATGTATTAAATACGATTTGCCTGAAACCATTTCTTTGCAAAGATACCGGGTTCTTCTCAATTTACCCTTTGTAAAGACTTTTTTATTAATGCTAAAGGTTTCGTGCTCCTCTAATTCTTCTAAAGTTTGGGTGGTTTTGGGTTGATCATATTTTTTTAATACTCGAGATAGATGTATGTCTGAACACGAAGATGCTTTTAAGTTTTTTACAGATTTGGTTAAAGTGTTTTTAATATCAGAAGGAAGAGATGAGACCATTAATACAGGTTCTAATAATCCCGAGAACTCTCTTTTCCACTCTTTGCCATGAGGATTTACATTGACTCCGTATTCCAGATATGTATTTAAATGAGCGAGTTCATGCAAGGTTGTAATCAGAAAAGCATATGGATTTAAATCACCATTAACCGTGATTTGAGATTTGCCATCCTTTTTTAATGAAGCCCGAAAGTCGCCTAGCTTCGTGCTTCGAGGGGCAACAATTTTGAATTTAACCTTTGAATCTGCAATGAGATCTGAAACATATACCACAAATTCAATGGGGAGATATTTTTTCAGAATATTTTGAAATGCGATAGATTGATTCATTTAGACATGAAAATTAATTAATCAAAACAAAATAGCATTAGGTTTACATTCAAAGTTTCTACTTTAAAATTATGTTTACTTTAGTATCGTGAAGTTAATGTATCATCTTGGGAGGTATTTTTTAATGTTAAAAACCCTCTTTTCAGTCCCATCGAAATGGACCATATTGTGGAGAAGAGTAATATCTGAGCTCGAAATCATTGGTATTAGCTCTTTATTTATAGTAGGTTTGATGTCACTCTTTATGGGAGGCGTAATCGCTTTAAATACGGCATATCAATTAACAACCCCATTATTACCGGACTACACGGTGGGTTATATTACTCAGCAAAGTACTTTTTTAGAATTTTCGCCAACCGTCATGTCATTGATTCTTGCGGGAAAGGTTGGTTCTAATATTGCTTCTGAAATCGGTACCATGAGAGTTACCGAGCAAATTGACGCGTTAGAAATCATGGGCGTTAATTCTCTAAATTATTTGGTTCTCCCTAAAATAATTGCAGCAATGTTATTTTTCCCTATTTTGATTATTTGCTCAATGGCCTTGAGTCTTATTGGAGGATGGTTGGCATTGCAAGTTTCAGGATTGATCAATACAGAAGTATATGTAATGGGAATACGTTCTTTTTTCGATCCATTTCATATTACTTATGCACTTATTAAGGCTGTTTGCTTTGCATTTTTAATTGTTTCAGTGTCTTCTTACTATGGCTATTATGTGCGTGGAGGTTCATTAGACGTTGGTAAAGCTTCTACTCAGGCTATCGTTACGAGTAGTGTTGTCATATTAATGTCAAATTTTATACTTACCAAATTATTGCTTTTTTAATGATTGAGGTTCAAAATATCGACAAGTCTTTTGCTGACCTTCAGATTCTTCATGATATCACTACGATTTTTGAAAAAGGGAAAGTAAACCTAATAATAGGGCAATCAGGTCAGGGTAAGTCTGTTTTGGCAAAATGCATGGTCGGTTTACATGAGGTGGATTCAGGTCATGTAGTTTACGATGGCAAAGATTTCACTTCCATGAATCGCAATGAAAGGAGCTTAATTAGACAGCAAATTGGAATGCTTTTTCAAGGTTCAGCTCTTTTTGATTCAATGAATGTAGAGGAAAATGTAGGATTCCCCCTTACCATGTTTACCAATAAATCAAGTGCCGAAATTAAAAAAAGGGTAGATTTCTGTTTAGAAAGAGTCAATCTTTCTGGTAAAAATGCACTATTGCCATCAGAATGTAGTGGTGGTATGCAAAAAAGAATTGGAATTGCACGGGCCATTTCTATGAACCCGAAATATTTATTTTGTGATGAACCGAATTCAGGTTTAGATCCGAAAACCGCCATATTAATTGATGGATTAATACAGGACATAACCAAAGAATATAATATGACTACCGTGGTAATTACACACGATATGAACTCTGTAATCGAAATTGGTGAAAATGTTATTTTTATCTATGAAGGAAAAAAATGGTGGCAGGGTGATAAAAAGTCAATTATAACGACTGAAAACCCTGAAATTACTGACTTTGTGTATGCTTCTGAATTCATGAAAGAAATTCGTCAGAATATCCAAAACACAAGGACCTAAATTTTCTTTTCATTTGTCTTAAAAAAAATTATCTTTGCATCCGCTTTAAAAGAGTTTAAGGCCTGAAAGTTTTCTTTCAAATTGAAATAATTGCGGATGTGGTGAAATTGGTAGACACGCTAGACTTAGGATCTAGTGCTGAGAGGTGTGTGGGTTCGAGTCCCTCCATCCGCACCATTATGGGTCTCGTTCTACTGAACGAGACCTTTTTTATTGAATTAATATTAACATAATGAACGTAGTACAAGAAAAAGCCGATAAGTTAAATGCGATTTTAAAAGTTCAAATTCAAGCAGATGATTACCAATCAAAGGTTAAGTCGATACTTGAAGATTATCGAAAAAAGGCCAAAGTTCCTGGTTTTAGACCGGGTCACGTACCATTGGGTATGATTAAAAAACAATATGGAAAAAATGTTTTGGCCGAAGAACTCAATAAAATCTCTAATGATGGATTGTATAAGTATATACAAGACGAAAGTATCGAGATTTTAGGAAATCCAATCCCTTTACAAGACGATACATTTAAGGGGGATCTAGATAACCCAACAGACTTTGAGTTTTCATATGAAATAGGGATCTCTCCAAAATTTGATCTTCCGTTGAGTTCCAAAAAGAGTATGGATTATTTCATGGTTAAAGTTGATGCCAAGCTTATATCTAAACAAATTGAAGACTTACGTAAACGTTATGGTAAATTAGAATCTACTGAGGAAGTTGGCGAGACGGATATGGTAATGGGCTTGTTTAGAGAGCTAGGTTCCAACAGCGAGCCAAAGGAAGGTGGTGTAGAACATAATTCTACTATTTCAATGGAGTTTTTAACGGATAAAAAAGCCGTAAAATCATTAAAAGGAAAAAAAGTTGACGATTACATCGTAATAGACCCGAGTACAGTTTCAAAAGACTCCAAAGACCTGGCATCAATGCTTGGCCTTAAAGAAGATGAGCTAGAAGGCTTATCAAAACAATTCAAATTCACCATTAATGATATCAAAAAGATGGAAATGGCGGAGCTTAACGAAGAGTTGTTTGCAAAGCTCTTTCCAGAAGGAGATGTTAAAACAGTTGATGATTTAAACAAAAAAGTCGAATCTGATTTAACGAATATGTTCAAAGAAGATTCCAATCGTTTATTTACTCAAACCATTTGTGATTTTTTAATGGATAAAACGAAAATCTCTATGCCAGAGGCCTTTTTGAAAAGGTGGATTAAGCTTTCTAATGAAAAGCCCATTGATGACGAAACTTTGGATAAAGAGTTTGATGGATATTTAAAATCAATGAAGTGGCAATTGATTCAAGGGAAAATATTTAAGGAGAATGATATTCAGATTTCGAACGAAGAAGTAATGGATTTCACCAAATCTCTATTGGTCTCGAATTATGCGCAATACGGAATGCCAGCACCAGAAGATAAGGAGCTTACAGAAACGGCAATGCGTCTTTTAAAAGATAAAGAACAGGTAAATGGTATTTATGATCGATTGACGGAAAAGAAGCTTTCAGAGTATTTTCAGATTAATGTTCCAATGAAAGAAAAACATTTGAGCTACGATGATTTTGTCAAAAAGGCATCTAAGAAGTAAGTTTAAATTCTTTTTCAGTTAATTCAAAACAAAGTTATTTCAACATTTGTTAGAATTATTAAAAGCTAAATAATGAACCATCTTTGCAGTTAAAAGAGGTATTTCTATTATTTTTGCATTCAGTTTACAAGATAATTAATAACCTAAAAAAATAAATATGGCCCTAGTTGGTAAAACATTTCCGGATATGTCTGTAAAGGCAATTGATGAAATGGGAGATGCATTTCAAATCAATGTATTAAAGCAAGCAGTTGACAACAAAAAGAAAGTATGCCTTTTTTGGTATCCAAAAGATTTCACTTTTGTCTGTCCTACTGAAATTCATGCGTTTCAAGAAGCTTCAAAAGAGTTTGAAAAAAGAAATACCATATTAATTGGTGCTTCTTGTGATACAGCAGAAGTTCATTTTGCTTGGTTAAGTACTTCAAAGGACGATGGAGGTATTGAAGGTGTTAAATTTCCTTTGATTGCGGATTCAACAAGAGTATTGGCGATGGAGCTTGATATTTTAGATTTCAATTTATTTGATGAAGAGCCAGGTGATGGGGACAATGTACCTTATCGAGCTACTTATCTTCTAGATGAAGAAGGCTTTGTTTTTCATGAGGCAGTGAACTTTTTTCCTGTAGGAAGAAATGTACAAGAAGTTCTTCGTTTGATTGATGCGTATGCGCACAACCAAAAGCACGGTGAAGTTTGTCCTGCAAATTGGGAGGAAGGGAAAGACGCAATGGATGCCACAAGAGATGGTGTTGCCGACTACCTAAAAAAGCACTAAAATGTTTGTTGAAGCCAACGCTGATGATTTAAAATCACAAATCGAGGAGCATCATAAAGTGATGGTTCAGTATGGTGCGACTTGGTGTGGGAATTGTAAAATCACAAAGCCAAAGTTCAAGCGATTTGCACGTGAACATGAAGATATCTTGTTTGTGTATGTAGATGCAGAAAAATATCCTGAATCTAGAAAGTTAGCGAATGTTAGTAATCTACCTACTTTTGCAAGTTTTAGGGATGGGCAGCTTGTTGAGCAATCTCAAGGGAACAAAATAGAAACCATAGAACAGGTCTTAAATGCGGTTGCCAGTAATTAAGCATATAGTCTCTTTTATAGAGAATAACGATGAGGACTATGTCGTTGAGACAATGGAAACATTAGAGAACCTCATTGATTTGGAATCATTAAAGGATGAAGAGCTAGATGTGATTGGAGAGCTTCTGTCAAATATGTCAGGTGCCCTCGAGGTAAATCAGGCAATTAAAAACGGTGCTGAGAAAAAAGTAGCGTTAAACAACTTTATGAAGAGAGTTCAAGGTTCGATAGATTAATTTCTTTATTTAATATTTTAAAAAGCCATGCACTTTGTGTATGGCTTTTTTATTTGTACCCTTAGATTCTTTTCGTTTTATTATAATTAAATTAGCAGTCAAAATATTACGAAGCATATGTCTGATTTACTCAACAAGCTAGAAGCAATTCATTTTCGATTTATTGAGGTGGGTAATCTAATTACAGATCCAGATATAATTGCGGACATGTCGCGGTATGTCAAATTAAATAAAGAATATAAAGACCTCGAGGTTTTAGATCAAACGTACAAGAAATACGATAATTTGATGTCTAATATTCAAAGCTCAAGATCTCTACTTGAAGAAGAATCAGACCCTGAAATGAGGGAGATGGCTAAAATGGAAATTGAAGAGCTCGAGTCTAAGCGTCCTGAGATGGAAGAGGAAATCAAGTTTATGCTTATTCCCAAAGATCCTGAAGATGATAAAAATGCAATTATCGAATTAAGAGCTGGAACAGGTGGTGACGAAGCATGTATATTTGTTGAAGATATATTTAGGATGTATTCTATGTTTTTCAAAGAGAAATCATGGAAACATGAAGTCATCAATTCTTCTGAAGGTACTGTAAAAGGATATAAGGAAATCTCTATGAGTGTCGAGGGTGAAGGAATTTATGGAATGCTAAAATTTGAATCAGGGGTACATAGAGTGCAGCGTGTACCTGAAACAGAATCTCAGGGCAGGGTGCATACTTCAGCCATTACAGTAGCGGTTTTGCCCGAGGCAGAGGATGTCGACTTTGAATTAAATATGACAGACGTAAGAAGGGATACGTATAGGGCCTCAGGGGCAGGAGGACAGCATGTGAATAAAACTGAATCTGCAATACGATTGACCCATATACCTACGGGTGTTGTAGTTGAGTGTCAAGATGGGCGGAGTCAGCATAAGAATTTAGAGAAAGCTACATCTGTTTTAAGATCAAGGTTGTATCAAGCGGAGCTAGATCGAGTAGAAAATGAAAGAGCCGAGCATCGCAAGACATTAGTTGCCTCAGGGGACCGATCTGCAAAGATTCGAACTTATAATTACCCACAAGGTAGAATAACAGATCATAGAATCAATAAAACCATGTATAACTTGAGTTCATTTATGAATGGAAATGTACAAGATATGATTGATGCTTTAAAAATGGCCGAAAATGCTGAAAAATTAAAAGGCGAGCAAGAATGAATAGAAAACAATTGGTTGAGCATATTTTTCAAAAAAAATCCTTTTTATGTGTTGGTTTGGACCCAGATCTCAATAAGATCCCGAAGCATCTGCTAGAGACCGAAGATCCTGTTTTTGAATTCAACAAAGCGATTATTGATGCAACGAAAGATCATTGTGTTGCCTATAAACCAAATTTGGCATTCTACGAATGTCTCGGAGTTGATGGCTGGAAATCTTTTCAAAAAACGATTGATTATATTCCAAAGGATTGCTTTGTTATTGCTGATGCAAAACGTGGAGATATAGGAAATACCTCCTTATACTATGCAAAGACGTTCTTTGAAACTTATCCGTGTAATGCAATTACAATTGCTCCATATATGGGATCAGATAGTATAAAGCCTTTTTTAACTTATGAAAATAAATGGACGGTGGTATTGGCCATGACGTCAAATAAAGGTGCTCGAGATTTTCAGTTTTTAAAGGTCGATAACACTCCTATATATGAATCGGTAGTTTCGAAATGTATGGAGTGGGGCAGTGAAGAAAACACGATGTTTGTAGTTGGTGCAACGCGTTCTGAAGATATTTCAAAAATACGAAAACTAGCACCGAATCATTTTTTTTTAGTTCCTGGAGTAGGTGCTCAGGGAGGCTCTTTAGAGGAAGTGGTGAAGTATGGCATAACAGATGAATGTGGACTTCTTGTTAATTCCTCACGCGGAATTATTTATGCAGATCAAAGCGAAAAATTTGCGATTGAGGCAAAAAAAGAAGCGTTAAAAATACAATCCGAAATGGCCATGTATTTAAAACGCTTGTAAAATGTTTTAATAAGAAAATTTCTTATTTGGAAACTAAGTCTTGATTTTCAATCTCTACATTATCAATACTCCCATAGGCATCACAGCTCGCTGTTCTACCAGCTCCGCAAGAAATTAATATGGTGGTTAAAAATGCAAGTAAAAATACTAATGTTGCTCTCGATTTCATAGTGTAAATTTTTGTTGTTCGTATTAGTCTAACGGACTTAGCAGTCTTAAAGTTACAATTATATTTAAAAAAGATTGGAAATGGGAATTAAAAAATGGAATTTTATATGGAATTCCTTACTACGAACTAAGTGAAATTACACAGTTTAGTTTTTTATTTTCTCATTCTTCAGGGCCTAATGAATTTTGGGTATGCACAAAACACCTATACTATTCGCTATGAGAATGGACAGTCAGAAAAGAGATTGCCCAAGTATATTAAATTCGATACTCTAAAAATCAACAACAATATTCAGTCTGAGTTAAGGAGCTTACATATAAAATTAACAGAGCTGGGTTATTTTTTGAATGAGGTTGAATTGAATGATTCCAATAAATTGTGTTTGGTTCATCTTGGAAGTAAGTTTAATGACATAATTTTGACTGACTCAATAGATATTGATAATGGTATTTTTAATAAAGTAAAATACACCCAGCATTTAAGTCCAAGACGATTTGCTCAGTATTTAAAAAACAAGGCCAATAAATATCTCAATTCGGGTTACCCATTTGTAAATGTTCAGCTCATTAATAGCTCCATTAATGACAGACAGATCTCAGCCACTTTACAGGTTGTTAAAGGGAATTATAGTGTGCTGAAAGAAATACATATTAAAGGTGACTCAAGTATATCTAATAATACCATTCAAAGTATTATTGGGATGACAATAGGAGGGGTTTATAATGAATCTATAATTGGTCAAATTGATGAAAAAATAAGTCAAAACAACTTTATAAATACCATGAAATCTTCCGAAATCCTTTACACAAACGAAGGCCATGAACTGTTTTTATATTTAAAATCTGACCGTGTTAGTTTTTTACGTGGAGCCGTTGGACTACAACCCGACCCGGTAAGTCAAAAAATGGCTTTGACAGGGGAGATAAATTTAAAATTAGAAAACACTTTGAAGAAAGGTGAATTGTTCAAGCTCAATTGGCGAAGTATAAAACCTCAAACACAACGATTAAATATCAATTTTAATTATCCTTTTCTTTTTCAGAGTCCATTTGGAATAGCTTCTAATTTTCTTTTGTATAAGCGGGATTCCACTTTTTTAGACCTTAATGCCGAATTTAATGTTTCTTATCGACTTGATAATGGGATTCTTTTCAGGGCACACTACCGGTACATTAATTCAAGTTTATTGAGTGGAGCGTCGAATAGTATCGAATTTGAATCACTAAGTTCATACCGAACGAACTCATATGGTCTTTCCATAGAGAAAAAAGAAATTGATAACATAATGAACCCATCCAAGGGAAGGGAGTTTGCGTCAAAAATATACTTAGGCCAGAGAAAACTTACTTCTGATTCGTTATCAAATACTACATTTTCAGGTCATCTGAATTATCGTGAATATATACCCTTATTTAAGAGGCATGTTATAGTATTTGCTGGAGTTTTCGATTTTTATTCAAGCCCTGTTATCTATCAAAACGAGTTGTTTAGATTTGGAGGCTTAAATACTTTAAGAGGTTTTAATGAAGAGGAACTTTTTGCTTCTGTAAAAGCTCAGGCGACAATTGAGTATAGATTCTTGTTGGATAAGAGCAGTAATGTGTTTGTTTTTTTTGATCAGTGTATGTATGAAAATAGTGCTTTAGATTATGTTAAAGACCAACCATTTGGATTTGGTGGAGGAATATCTTTTGGGTCCAAAATTGGTGTTTTCAATATTACTTATGCCTTAGGGAAAAAATTCTCCAACCCGATAGACTTTAGGTCTAGTAAAATACACTTCGGATATACTGCTTATTTTTAGGATTGATTTATATTTGCGTTGATGGTGAAAAATATACTTTATCTTTCTTATGATGGAATGACTGACCCTTTAGGTCAATCCCAGGTATTGCCTTATATCATTGGACTTACGAAAAAAGGATATCATTTTCATCTCATTAGTTTCGAGAAGCCAGATCGGTTCATTGCTCATAAGAAAGATATTCTTCTGATATGCGAGGAGAACAATATCACATGGGTTCCAATGCTCTATACTAAGAGACCTCCATTATTTTCTACCATGTGGGATGTTTGGAGAATGAAGAGAAAGGCCTTTGAATTGAATAAAGAATATTCATTTTCTATGGTACATTGTCGAAGCTATTTATCCGCTTTAATTGGTCTGTCAATGAAAAGAAGGTTCAAAACAGCTTTTTTATTCGATATGCGTGGTTTTTGGGCAGATGAGAGAGTAGACGGAAATATTTGGAATCTAAAAAATCCCATTTATAGATGGGTTTACCATTTTTTTAAACGTCAAGAGTTGTTGTTTCTCAATGAAGCAGATTACACAGTTTCATTAACCTTGTCAGGAAAGAATGAAATGCTTACATGGAAGGGTATAACAGGATTGAAAGAGAGGGTAAAGGTGATTCCTTGTTGTGCAGACTTGAATCTATTCAAACCTGTTTCGAGAGATTCTGAAGAATTCACTTTGGGGTATTTAGGCTCTCTAGGGACTTGGTATATGCTTACTGAAATGCTCATGGTATTTAAGAAGATTAAAAATGAAATCCCCACGGCAAAATTCCATTTTTTAACCAAAGATGATCCTGAAATCATTTATATGGAAAGTAATAAAATGGGAATTGAACTCGATGATTTAATCGTTGAAGAGAGTGATCGAAAAGACATTCCATTTAAAACTAGAAATTGGAATTTCTCAGTATTTTTTATTTTGCCTTGCTTCAGTAAATTGTCATCCTCACCAACCAAACAGGGGGAGCTTATGGGAATGGGGATACCAATCATATGTAATAGTGGAGTCGGTGATGTGGATTTGATTGTCGAAAAGTATCAATCGGGATATGTAGTACCTAATGTTAATCAGTTTAATTTAGATAAATTATTGAATAAAAAATTCGAGAAAGAAACCCTGAAAAATGGAGCAAATGACCATTTCTCTCTTATCAAGGGAGTAGACTCATACCATATGATATACGAAAAGATATGCTAAAATTTAATATCAAAACAGATAAAGTCGTTAAGCTGGATAACAATAAAGATGTTCATGTTTTTAATGCGGAAGATGATAACCTTGATCAGGTTACTGTTGAATCATTTGGCGAAGAATGGTCGAAGTTTAATTATTTTGACGAAAAAGAAATCGAAAACATAGGTAATGAATATTTTGATATTGTTGACTTTTCGAAATTCGATGAGCAATCAACAGTATTAGATGTGGGGTGCGGTACAGGACGCTGGTCAATTTATTTGTCATCTAAATTTTCTAGCGTCTATGCAATGGATCCTAGTAAAGCCATATATTCTGCGGCTAAATTAACAAAAGACATCCCTGCTATTCATCTTATTAAGGCATCGGCTGAGAATATCCCATTTGATGATGAGACATTCGATTTAGTAATTAGTTTAGGAGTTTTACATCATATCCCAGATACTCAAAAAGCCCTCAATTCTATTGTGAAAAAGGTCAACAAAGATGGACAATGTTTGATATACTTATACTACGCCTTAGACAATCGATCATTTTTTTATAAAATGATATTTTATACTTCTGGCTTTTTTCGATTTTTCATTTCAAAATCGCCATCCTTTCTTAAGAAAATCATCTGTGATTTGATAGCAATTTTTGTTTATCTACCTTTTATATTTCTTTCGAAATTGGTGAAGGTTATTTTAGGAGAAAAATTGAGCAACAAAATCCCACTCTCTTATTACTCAAATAAATCATTTAATGTAATTCGAAATGACTCATTAGATAGGTTTGGAACACCATTAGAGCAGAGGTTCTCAAAAAAACAAATAGAGAAAATGATGCATGAAGCGGGATTGCACGATATTAAATTTTCTAATAATCAACCGTACTGGCATGTAATTGGCCAAAAATAGAAATCTAATGAAAAGAGTTGTAATTGTTTGCCCTCATCCTAAAGATGTTGCTCCTGGACAAAGATTGAAGTACGAACAGTATATTAATAATTGGGAAAACAATGGGTTTATTGTTGATGTGAAACCATTTATGACTGATCGGTTTTGGAGTATTGTCTACAAAAAAGGATATTATTTTGAAAAAGTATTTTGGACTATTTATGGATATCTCAGAAGATTGAAATTACTTTTTATGTTAAGGAAATACGACCTTTCCTATATATTCCTTTGGGTCACCCCATTTGGTACTACATTTTTTGAAAGGGTATATTGCGCTGTTTCAACAAAAGTGATTTATGATATTGATGATTTGGTTTATCATAAAGACCACAAGAGTGAGGCAAATTCCTTTTTGGCAATCTTGAAAGGACGTAAAAAACCGATCTATTTAATGAAACGATCGAATCATGTCATTACATGCACTCCTCATTTAGACTCATTTGTTCGAAAATTCAATACCAAGACTACTGATATTTCTTCCACGATAAATACAGATAATTATGTACCAGTCAATAAGTATTCAAATGATGATATATTGACCATAGGGTGGAGTGGAAGTCATTCTACCTCCAAATATGTTTATTTATTACAAGATGTATTACTTGAACTTTCAAAAAAATACAAATTTAAATTATTGGTCATAGGAGATCCGACATTTCATATTGAGGGATTAGATTGTGAATCTATTAAATGGGTTGAAAAAACAGAAGTTAAAGATCTTCAGCGAATAGATATTGGAATTTATCCTTTGCCAAATGAAGAATGGGTATTGGGAAAAAGTGGACTCAAGGCACTTCAGTATATGGCCCTGGGAATACCCACAATTGCAAGTGCTATTGGAGCGAATTATAGGGTAATTGAAGATACTGTTTCAGGAAAGTTAGTAGATAGTAATGAAGCCTGGCAGAGGGCTTTAGAAGAATACCTTTTAAATCCCGATTTAAGAAAAGAGCATGGATTAAAAGCTAGAGAAAGAGTAGAATCTTTTTACTCTATAAAAGCCAATGAACCTGTTTATCTGGAAGTTATAAATTCTGTTATTGAAGCTAAATGAAACTGATCTTTGCAAGCCATAATGAAAATAAGGTATCTGAAATTCAAAATCTTTTAGGTGAAAGATTTAATTTGCTATCCTTAAAGGAGCTTTCTTATTATGATGATATCCCAGAAACATCAGAAACTTTGGAAGGAAATTCAATAATCAAAGCCGATACTGTTTTTGAGCAATTTAATATGCCTTGTTTTGCTGATGACACTGGGCTGGAAGTAGATGCATTAGGTGGAGAACCGGGTGTCTATTCTGCACGATATGGTGGTGAAGATAAAAATGCAGACAAAAACATGGATCTATTACTCAAAAAGCTACATGGCAATTCAAATCGAAGCGCAAGATTTAGAACGGTGATCACCTACCGAATTCAAAATGAAACCCATCAATTTGAAGGTGTAATAGATGGAAATATTATTAGTGAAAAAATAGGGACTTATGGTTTTGGATATGACCCGATATTTATTCCAAAAGGATCTCAAAAGACTTTTGCTCAGATGTCTACAGAAGAAAAGAATCAATTCAGTCACAGATCGAGGGCATTTGAAAAATTGAGAATATTTTTAGGAAAGAATTAAATATCTAAATACATTTTTTTACATTAAATTTAACGGGAAATAGAACTTATAATGTTTGAGAATAAAAAAGTATTGATTCTTGAGGGAGGGGGATTTAAAACTTCTTTTTCGGCAGGTGTAATGGATGCTTTTCAAATGCAGTCTCACAATCCTTTTGATTCATATGTTGGAGTTTCTGGTGGCTGTATCGCATTATCTTATTTTTTAAGTAAAAAATATGGGTTTTTCTATCAGTGCATGCGTACGCTTTGTCAAGATGATCGATTTGTGAAATACACAAAGGCATTTTCTGAGGGGCTCATGAATCTTGACTTCTTTTATGATATTGCTTATAAAGAATTCCCTTTTGATTTTGATCAAGCACTTAAGGAGCTTGAGGGGAAAGATTATTATATTGTTCTTACCAATAGTAGTGATGGTTCAACAGAATACCATAAGCCGACCAGAGAAAATTGGGTTGATTTAACCATTGCAGCAAGTACGGTCCCCATGTTAACAAAGGGCAAGCATTTGGTGGGAGATGTTCATTATTCCGATGGAGGAATTTCTGACCCAATTCCTATTAAATGGGCTGTTGATAACGGAGCAACTGATATTGTGTTGCTACGAACCACACATCATAATTTTAAACCCAGTATGCTTAGACCTGAATATTTCGCATCAAAATTTATCAGAGCAAATGATAAGATCAAAGCAGATGTTGAGAATTTTCAAATTAAAATAAAGGAATCGATAGACTATATTGACACGCTTCCTTCAAACATTAAGATCGATCAAATTGCTCCTGATTTCGTTTTAAATTCGAATATATTTACAAATTCAGTAAAAAACATTGAATTGGATTACAGGACTGGACTTGAATCAGGATTGAACTACATTCATTCACTTCAAAGTGAAAAAAGACGTTCTAAAACTCCCCAATAGAAATTGAAACGGAGTCTACGTCGCCATTAATCGGGGGTGTAAGCTTGTGAATGACTACCTTATATTTCGCGTTAAATTCTTTGCTTTTAAGTCGTTCCATAATACGGTGACCTACAGATTCAATAAGTTTTGATCGAATAGACATTTCCTCTTTTACGACTTTATTTACCCAAACATAGTCAATGGTGTGTTCTAGGTTATCCTCAAGAGCTCCCTTTTTGAAATCTGTTTCAATAAATACATCAACAATATAGTGTCCACCGATTTTTTCTTCCTCGTCAAGACAACCGTGAAAGGCATAAGCCTTTATTCCTTCGACTGAAATATTATGCTTCATGTTGTGATTTGGCTACGTGTTGAAGTCCCTTTTCAATTCTTGCTAAAACTTCTTCTTTTCCTAAAAAAGATGATATGTCAAACATACCAGGGCCAGAACCTACACCCGTTACGAGTATACGAAAAGGCAACAAGACCGCTCCGAAACCAAGCTCGTTTGAGTTTAAGAAATCTTTAAATGAAGACTCAAGTGTATCGGCATCAAACGAATTGATGTCCAATAGAACACCCCTCCAGTCTTCCATGATTTCAGTGGTGTTAGATTTCCATTTTTTTGAAATCATTTTTTCATCATAGCTTTTAGGCGATTCAAAAAGATAGCTTCCGTCTTTTAAAATATCTAATGGAAAGGTTGCTCTTTCTTTCATTAGTGCGCAAATGGTTTGAAGATTTTCTTCTGAAACCTTCGAATCTGTTGAATTAGAAATAAGTTTAGCTAAAGCAGCGTCGTCTTTATTTCTTATATATTGTTGTTGGAACCATTTTGTTTTTTCTGGGTCAAATTTGGCACCAGCTTTAGAGACTCTATCAAGTGTAAAAGCTTCAACAAATTCTTCAAGAGAAAAGATTTCTTGAGCTGTTCCTGGATTCCATCCTAGAAAAGCCAACATATTTATAAACGCATCAGGAAAATATCCTTTTTCACGATATCCAGAATACAATTCACCCTCCGCAGTTATCCAGTCAATCGGAAAAACAGGAAAACCCAAACGATCACCATCTCTTTTAGACAGCTTGCCATTCCCGTCAGGCTTAAGTAGCAGTGGAAGATGTGCAAATTCAGGTCTTGGCCATCCAAATGCATCATAAAGAAGTACATGGAGTGGGGCAGAGGGTAACCATTCCTCGCCTCGAATGACATGACTGATTTTCATGGCATGGTCATCGACAATATTTGCCAAATGGTAGGTTGGCATTCCGTCACTTTTAAAAAGAACCTTGTCATCTAAATTGTTTGTGTTTACTACTACCCATCCTCTTATGTTATCTTCAAATCGAACCTCTTCGTTTCTGGGCATTTTCATTCTAATGACATATGGAGCTCCTTCCTCTAGCAGTCGGTCAACCTCTGATTTTGGGAGTGTAAGCGAATTCCTCAGATTCATTCTACTAACTCCGTTATATTGCCAATTAGGCATCCCCATTTTTTTCGCCTCTGATCTCATTCGGTCGAGTTCTTCAGAGGTGTCGAATGCATAATACGCATGGTCATTTTCAATGAGTTTTTCAGCGAAAATTCGATAGCTTGATTTTCTTTCTGATTGAATGTATGGTCCGTATTTTCCGCCGATGCCAGGTCCTTCATCTGGGCTAATTCCACACCACTTTAGGGACTCAAGAATGTAATCCTGAGCACCTTGAACAAATCTTGTTTGATCTGTATCTTCAATACGAATAATAAATGTTCCTTTATGTTTTTTAGCAAAAAGATAATTATATAAGGCTGTTCTTACCCCTCCCATATGTAATGGTCCCGTGGGTGATGGAGCAAAGCGAACACGAACTTCGTTTAATGACATAATTTGAATTTGGAGGCAAAGATAGTTAAATCCTATATGTTACTTAAGGATAACAATATAAAGTATCGTAATATGGGCTGTATCCTGCCCAAACACCCAATGCGCCATCGCTCATATTGCTGGGAGCATTAATTGGAGTAGAAAAAGGATTGCCTGAATTTGCAATTTGATTTAGCTTGGCATCGTAATATGTAAATACGTATTCATCCATTTTTGAAAACTTTACAACCACAGTATCACCCAATCGATAATATCTTTTATACTCCTTTAAGTGAGTGGAATCTTTACGGTTCATGGGGTTTTCGTAAAAGAACTCAAATGAGATGCCATCAAAATACTGGTCATCAAAGTATCCCCCTCGTCCTCTTTTAAAGATGTCATCCTTTGGCAACCCATTTGATTTTAGATTGGTTCTTTTGACTTCCCATTTATAGCCGTCGAATTGGTTGGGCGTATCTGATAATATGGCCCATGAATACCCATATTCAATAGTTTCAGGTTCTAATTTCCAATAGATTGAATCCAATGGGGTAGGAGGTACAATTTTCGTTGTACCCAAGTAATTTTTATTGTCATGGAGAATATGCAATGTATATTCTTTATCAACTTCTCCTGTCATGAATGTATTTGAGTAAACCATTATTGGAATCTGTAAAATCTCACTGTGTTTTTTTAGACGTAACATTTCAGCCAGTTTGTATTGAGATTGGAGCGGGAGATCAGCCACATTGTAGAGTTCAAGATCGAATGTGTCATTTTCACAAATAATTTTTACCTCAGCATCATAGACGAAACCAGTTAGATATGACGATAAGTCTGTAGCAGAATAAATGTCTGCTGAAGTACTTAAAAGCACCAAGGGATGTTGATTGGTCTCAATAGTGCCGTCAACTACAAGTTCTGACACATAACCAGGGATATCAATTTCTACTTCTTTAGAGCAAGAGCAAAGCGCAATCAAAAAAACCAATACAGTAAGCAATAAAAACTTCATAAATATTTAATGAAAGATAATCATTCTGTTAAGGAGGTTAAATAATTTCAATATTGCTTTTTCTTTTCAGTTTTGTGCTGATATCGATGTCAATTCTTCCGAGCTGAATGCCTGCCCATCCCACTTGATTGACCAAAACGAGTTCACCGATGAGGTTTTTTTCTATGATCGGTTTTTCAAGAAAAGTATGTGTGTGTCCACCAATAATAACATGTATGTTTTTAGTTTTACTGGCTAATACAAGGTCCGAAACTCTTTCTCTGCTATCATAAGAAAAGCCAAGATGGGATAAACAAATGATTAAATCACATCCTTTTTCTTTTAAGGTCTCAGCAGTTCGGTTTGCAACCTTTAAGGGGTTTTGGTAAACGGTGTCACCATAATTGCCTTTAGATACCAATCCATCCAATTCAACACCTATTCCAAATACGCCAATTTTAATTCCACCTTTATTAAACACTTGGTAAGGCTTTGTCTCATTTTTTAATATGGTATTCGAGAAGTCATAATTGGAACATAGAAATGGGAAATTGGCATGTTTTTTTGCAATTTTAAATCCATCAAGCCCAATATCAAAATCATGATTACCCATGGTGCTGGCATCATACCCCATTTTGCTCATAAGTTTCATTTCAAGATTGCCATTGAACGTATTAAAATATGGAGTGCCTTGGAATATGTCTCCTGCATCTAGTAGAATTACAATATCTTCTTCACTTCGAATTTTTTCAATGATTTCAAATCTTTTTGCCACTCCACCCATGCCTGGATATTTTGAGTGGTTTTCAGGGAAAGGGTCAATATTTGAGTGGGTATCATTGGTGTGTAGAATTGTGATTTTTTTTGCTTTTCTATTGTGAGCTTGGGCCATGATTTTAGGAGCTAAAAGTATACCCCCTGAGCTCAATATGAATTGTTGGAAAAAAGATCTTCTTTTCATTTAATCCGACTATTTTCATCATTAATTAATTGACCTTGTATTTTCGCCTCCTCAATCACGACATCCCTGATCAATTTGTTTGTTTCAACAGTTTCGATACTTTTTTGAAAAAAATCCATATGATCTCCTCCATTGTACAGATAATCAGATGTGATTACCCAAAAATCTTCGGTCTCTGTTTTGTCAAAACCATTAAATTGAATGACCCCATTTGTTATGGTGATATTAGAAATAGGCTCACCACCCGTTTCTAAAAGGTATAATTCAATGGATTCTAATTCCTTGATGGGAAGCCTAGCCCATATAATTGTATTATCAAATGGCATTAATTTGTACAAGTCTCCCAAATAAACGGGACCAATACCAATACTCGATCTAATTCCCCCAGTATTTAGCAGACAAAATACAGGTTTAGACATTTTCACATTCTTTGTTTGATTCGTGAAAACGACATCTGCCATCCAATTCATAAGATTAGATGATGGCCTGTTTACAACAAAATTTGCGTTAGAAGAGGCGACTTCGATATTCATTTTTTCATCCAATTCCTTTCGATAAGGCTGTATCAGATCATTCATAATATCAGACTCTTTAGTCGACTTTTCCACCTTAATTTGAGGTGCTGTTTTTATGTATAAATAACGAGTGCAAGCCGAAAGGCCTGCACCGATTATGAATAATGATATAAATAATTTGATTTTACTCAATGATTACCTTCTTTTCAAGAGTGCCTTTATCCGTTATGACCCTTAAAATATATGTGCCAGAGGAAAGCGCAGAGCTGTTAATCTTTACGACGGGAGAATCCAAATTGGATTGGTTAACCAATATTTGACCAGACGAATTGATCAATCTGTATGATTTAATATTTAATCCATTGATTTGAGCATAGATTTCATTTTTTGCAGGGATTGGAAAAACAGAAAAATTACTTTCCATTTGTTCTGTAAGACCGATGTTACCACACAAATCAGTATCGTATGTCATCTGATAAAAATCAATGAAACAGGCAAAGTCTATTGAATCAATAAATGGGTTTCTATTTCCTTGCAGGTTGTAGATGTATTCATGTCTGGCAATTTCGTAATTGTCGGGCACATCATTAAAATGCCAATTCCTTAATGTTTCTTGACTTTGATTGCTTGGAATCCCCCAATTTAATCCACCTATTCCATTATAACATGTTGACATGTACATAATAGCTCTCGCAGCGTTTCCCTTGTGGGATGCACGAGGTTCATAAACAAGCTGTCCTTCATCATTATACCCAACACTTCCTTCTAGATAGTTGAAAACTGTGTTTCCTGTTATGTCAGCTAAGGGCAGATTACTTCTAGGAGAGTTTGCGTTAGGTAAATTGGCTGGGTACAAATTGTGTTGATCGGAATATTCTTCCTCCTCAGGGTTATTACAAGGAAATGTTGGCATCCAAGAATGTGCGTATGTATGTTCCCTTGAGAAGTCGTTATCGGACCAATCAAACGGGTCATTAAAAACTTTGTTTTCTCCTGAATAGCAGCACGTAACATATGACTGACCGTTTATCGTGTCCTTCACCTCAAACTGACTCATCAATGTTGTTTTGTATAAGAAATAGGTGATGTAATTGTGTGGATTGATTAATGCAGTCAACTCAGAGACTAAATCTGCGTTTGACGTTGATATTCCACTATAATAACTCCCTACCTGTGAGCCCAAAGATGTAATCTGACCTTCTGCAGGATTGTCTTGTAAATAATTCTCAAAGCCATTAGACCCGTTAAAAGCAAATACCTTGAAATAGTAATTTTGATTCGCAATGATTCCTCTTGGGGTAAAGCTCGTTCCGCTACCAACATAGGCAACCTTAGCGTCAGCAATATAATCTCCTCTTCTATAAGTAGTCGCATCGGAAGGTGATTCTGTGATAGGTGATCCATTTTTCCACAATACAATATATTTCTCCGCATTTGTTCCATCTAAGTATTCGCCAGAAAGGGTGTAAGGCTTAACATTAGGGAAACTTAACGAGCTTGGATTAGAGCTTGGTTCTGTCGCGACGTTATCTGTTCCGACAGCATCTATGTTTATAGTGTAGGGGTTTTCGTCGTCATCGTCATTACCTATAGTTAGTATGGCAGAAACTGATCCTGTCGTCGAGGCAGCAAAATCCAAATTAAAATTTTGAGAGGATAACGGACCAATTGTTGTTGGAGCTAAATTTGTAGAAAAGTCTCCAGCATTTGCGCCCGAAAATGAAACACTTGAGATGGTTAACGTTTGTGAACCCGTATTTTCAACAGTAAGCGATGTAGAAGGAGAGTTTCCTATCATAAAAGTTTCATTATTCAGAACATCCATTCCTCCGATTTTAACATTGATTTCTCTTGCAGGAGCAACATATGGGAATATGTCATTCAAATCTCTTGGTATAAGCTGATAGTTTGCATTAAATTGACCCAATAAAGCAACAATTGAGACCGGACCCGAAGGAACCGCTGTTCCATCTATATCAGTAGACCCATTAATACGTACATCAAGTGTATTTGCTCCGTCTGTAATTTGAACAGTGCTACTACCACTGGCAAAAGCACCACTTTGTACAAATGTAACATTGTCAATTCGAACCAATTGCGCCTCCAAAGCTTCTGTTGCGCTTGTTATTGGAATGATAAGAGGTTGTGGTAATGATCCTTGTCCAAAACTTGTAAAGCCAGTTGTCGGCGAAAGTTCTAATAAACCACTAAATTCGAATAACACACCTGTTGCAGAAATCGAATCCCCCCTCTGAACACTTGAAAGGTTACTTCCATAGGCAGGCAATGCCGCAGTTCCATCCTGAATATATCTAATGTTGCCGAGCTCAGATCCATTAGTAGCAACTCCTGTGATTGTAACTGTTTGGCCTATCGCCTCGTTTCTTGCATCAGCAATGGTCTGACTGACCAATGTATTAGATAAAAGAATGATACTTAATGTTGTAAATAGTTTATTCATAATTGTTAAAATTGAAATCCTAGTGAAAAATTAAATCGAATACCTTGACCTACGAAAACGGTAGCTGAATTTGCGTCAAAGTCAGAGGAACCATCTAAATGGTAATTGTTTCTTGCGTCAGATATGTACAGTGTGTTTAGTGCATTAAAAATGTTGGCCTTGAATCTCAGTTGACTATTTTCAAATCGAATCGTGTAGCCAGCGTGGATACTTAATAACCCGTATGATGGTATACGCCAAGAGTCTTTTCCACTTGTTTCGCCGGAAAGTGAATTTGGATTAAAATCACTGAAATATCGGTCAAAGAAGGTGTATTTGAGTTTTAAATAGCCATTTTTTGCAAATGCATATCTCAAACTAGCGGCATAGGTAGATTGTGCCGCATCACCAACATGAACACCTCTTGCATCAAAAGAAATGGTATCTGAATAGATGACAATGTCTTCTTTCGAGGCCCATCTCCAATCTCCGATACTTACCATGCCTTCAAAGCTTAGTTTTTTATGTAGGATCATTGCAAAATCAGTTTCAATCCCGATGTGCATGGCATCCATCCCAGGTACATTCACTCGAATAAATTCTGAAGGATCTAATGGGTCGGGAACAGATAATCCATAGGGTAGGGGTCTGTTTTCCCATCGGGTAACGTAACCATTTGAGTTTAAGCTAAAGCGTTTTGATCGAAATCCATAACCCATTTCTACTGCAAGAATTTTTTCATTCACCAGATTATCAAAAAATGTATTCGTGTTGTTGTCCACTACATTACTGTACTGCGGCGTTCTATTCAGATAACCAAGGTTTAGAAAAACATTTGAAGTTTCCGTCATATTGAAGTTGGCACCCGTTTTAAAGGTGACTCCATTTCTCGAAATCCAGTCTGTCTTATTAAAGTCCAATCCATCTGAGTCACGTGTGAATGACCTACCGTTGTAATTTACGGTATCGTGGTATCCTATTTCGATAAGTGTATCTCCAACGGTAAGTTGTTTTTTTCTAAAGTAGTCGATGCCTCTGTAGAAATTCATGACAGTTGAAGCATTTATAAATGCGGTCCATTTGTCTTTTGAATATTCGGCTTGCCCAAAAGCTCCGGCCCATTGCACAAGTCCATCTCTATGGTTTTGGTAAGGTCGGTCTTCTCTTGCTATTTTGTCACCCACAACTTTCATTGTAGTTGCCGCGTTAAGATCCGATTCATTGATAAAGTAATCGCCTCCAAGGAGGTCAATGACTTGAGTGTAATGCTCCCCTTTGTAATATCGATAATCCAGACCACCTGCAATATTCCAATAGTCGTTCGGTTTGTAATCAAATTGAGATAAACCGCCAATCCAGAAATGATTGTTCACTGAGGCTGAAAGTATTTGAGACGATTTAAGCATGTTGTCATCATAAGCAGGATCAGCTGTAGAATAGACCTGTCCAAATAGCGTTTTGTATTGGTTATTGTAAACGATTGTATCCCAGTTCACCAATCCATTCTCATCTCTAATAATGGTTGATGCCGAATTAAAATAACGCTGTCCTCCTCCACGACCTATTGAAGTGTAGGCAATGTTCGACCAAGATAATTTATCATTGATTTTCCAAAAGTCTTTGAGTGTGATTTGAGGCTTGTGGTAATAATTGCGTCTTTCATTGAAGGTTTCACCATTCCTGTAACCCCAATGTTGGTTGAATTGAATTCCATTGTCACGTTCTGAATCAATAGCTGAGTCTGCAATACCTACACTTCTTGCGTAATCAGAGTCCCAATATTCAATCGGTTGCGAATAAGAGCGTTGACCATGTTGTTGGGGGGCACCGAAACCACTTAAAGAAACAATATGATTCTTGATTTTTTTCTGAATTTTAAGGTAATAAAAAGCACCTTGTGTGTTAGCGCCATCGACCCAACCTTCTCCTTGCTTATATGAACCTGAGAATAGAACTCCCCAACCATTTTTTAGAGTCCCTGACTTGTAGGCAAGGGAAGTTCTTAAAAAATTACCTGTTCCATATTCTTGAGAGACGCGAATCATACGTTTACCTCCAGTTGCTTGAGTCAAGATATTCATCGTTCCTCCTACGGAAGGCATGGCCAATTTTGTAGCACCCAATCCCCGTTGTACCTGAATCTGTCCTGTAATGGCATCCAGTCCAAACCAATTCGACCAATAGACTGCACCATTTTCCATATCATTGACAGGTACTCCATCGATCATGACACCTACATTTCTTTGGTCAAATCCACGTATTGTTATTCTTGCATCTCCATCTCCTCCACCTTGCTGTGTCGCATGAACACCAGGTGTAGAATTTAAAATCATAGGTAAATCCTGAGAACCCAATTCTTCAGCAATTTGTTCTGAGGATATTCGGGTAACAGCCACTGGTGTTTTACGGTCAATGGCGAGGTTTCCTATTACTTGAACTTCGTCTAGCTCTTGGCTCCCGCCTAAATTGAAATCAAAGGTGTTGCTTCCTGGTTTTATTTCAATATTGATCAGTAAAGTGTCAAAAGAAAGAATGGTAACAAAACCTGAATAGGTACCGACATTAACCTGCTCTATCGAGTAAATACCATTAGAATTAGATAAAGCCCTATATATTTTACCATCAGAGGTATTGGATTGAATGGTGACTTTTGCACCGACCACCTCCTGCCCTGTGTATTTATCATTTATTACCCCCGAAATCGAAGCGTTCTGGGCGAATAATATTGCAGAAGGTAATAATA
>Ga0206125_10000563_pt1 | contig 47381 bp, 49 predicted proteins | sample Helgoland_Spring_4_FD_148598 | JGI IMG/M metagenome (GOLD analysis project Ga0206125, IMG submission 148598) | Pelagic subsurface seawater microbial communities from Kabeltonne, Helgoland, North Sea - Helgoland_Spring_Bloom_20160331_1 | ecosystem: Environmental > Aquatic > Marine > Epipelagic ... | reverse complement strand
GATAAATCAGGAATCAATCGTAGCTTCTCACAAGCTTCAATACCGTCCATCTCTGGCATCATTACATCTAGTATGATGAGTTTAGGTTTGTGTTTTTTAGCTTTTTTAATAGCCTCCACTCCATTTTGGGCAGTCACAACATTATAGCCCTCTGCCGTTAAGTTATACCCAATTATCTCTAGGATATCTAGCTCATCATCAACTAGTAATATAGTCGTGTCTTTTTTTTTCATTCTCCAAAATAGTGTTATAAAATGTGAACTGTAAATTTATTATTTTTTAAAGATATAAATTTGTCAAGTCAATAATATTATGCTACCGTTAAATAATTACATTTGTTTTTATGAAAACCTTGTAAATGAGTATATTTACTAAAAATTAAAACCAATACACAATGAGAAAAATTACACTACTAGCCGCTATGCTATTTGCGAGCTTATCTATTGCTCAATCCATAAAAATTGTAGAGATTGATGCAGACCAAACCTCTACAGATGATATGGAGTTTCTTGAGATTCGTACCCAATCAGCAAACCAATCTTTAAACGGTTACACTGTTGTTTTTTACAATGGAAGTGATAATGAAAGTTATAGAACTGTTGATCTTACTGGATTCTCTTCTGACTCTAATGGATACTTTATTATTGGTAGTGATCTTTTCCCAGGTGCAGATATAACAATGGGGCCAGATAACACCATACAAAATGGTGCTGACGCAATTGCTATTTACAATGCCCCAGCGGCAAATTTCCCAGATGACACTCCTGTAACAAGCAGTGATCTTGTAGATGCTGTAGTATATGGAACAAGTGATGATGATGATTTAGAGCTTTTAGCTGGATTAAACCAGACCATACAATGGGATGAGAATCAAAACGGACTAAAAGATGTTGAGTCGATTCAATACGATGAAACAGCAAATACTTTTTGTGTTGGTACTCCAACCCCTAGAGCGTCAAACATAGATTGCTCTTCTGCCTGCCCAATAAGTGTTTTTGTAGTGAGTGTAACCTGTGATATGGTTACCACTGGTGTAGACACCTATACAACTACTTTAGGCTTTTCAGGGGGTGGTACTGCCCCTTACACATTTTCTTCAACGCAAGGAAGTGTAAGTGGAGATGACCCATCTTCAGTTAGTGAGGGAGAAATTATAATTACAGGTGTGAATGAAGGTACAGATTTTTCTTATTCCCTAACCAGTGAAAATTGTGATATAAGCAACACAATCAATTCTCCTAGCTGTGAGCCAGGATCTACTGTAAACACAATTGCTGAATTAAGAGCTGGAACCATTGGTAATGATTACACACTAAACGGTGAGGCAATTGTTACTTTTGTACAGAGTTTTAGAAACCAAAAGTTCATCGAAGACCCAACGGCTGCTATTTTAATTGATGATAGCAATGGAATTATAACCTCTGCACTTGTTGCAGGCGATGGTATCACTGGACTTACAGGAACACTAGATGAATTTGGTGGAATGATGCAATTTAGACCCACAATGAATATTTCTCCATCTTCAAGCGGTAACACAATTGCAGCCCAGTCTGTATTGGCTTCAGATCTAAATGCAAATCCAAACAATTATGAGTCTGAGTTTGTAAGAATTTATGAATTTGCCCTTATTGATACTACAGAAAATCCAACATGGGTTGTAGGAACAGAATACCAAATGCTTACCCAAAGTGGAAGTTATACTTTTAGAACCACTTTCTACGATGCAGATTACATAGGTGCAGATGTGCCAACAAGTAACACAACAGTAGTGGCAGGTATTATCACAGAACGTAACGATGGAGATTACTTTATAACTTCAAGAAGTCTTTCTGATTTTTCAAATACATTAAACGCCAATACCAATACCCTTCAAGGTTTTGTTATGACACCTAATCCTGCAACTTCTTTTATACAAGTAAAAGCAGCTAGTAATAGCCCAATATCTTTGCAAATTTTTGATGTTTTAGGAAAACAAGTTATGGGGTTAGAAAATGCAACCCTTGTCAATATAGAGAGCTTAACAACTGGATTGTATATTGTGAAAGCTGTTCAAAACGGTGAGACACTAACTACAAAATTGATTGTAGAATAAACACGCGCTTCACTGCATAAAAAAAAGGCTGTCTTGCTTGCAAGGCAGCCTTTTTAATTTTCACAAGCTTTGCATAATATATTCTTTACCTAATATTATTGTGTACTTTTGGGGAGTCACTTCCGAAATTTACAATGCCTATCGTACCCATTTTTAAGATACAAACCCAACAAGAATTTGAAGAAAAAGCATTGCAAATTTTCAAATTTCAGTACGAGAACCTTACTATCTACAAGACCTATTGTGATCTTCTAAAGGCCCACCCAGACAATGTTTTAAAGAGTAATGATATCCCGTTTCTTCCCATTACTTTTTTCAAGCAACAGCCTGTTTTGGCAAACAATTGCAATGCAGAAAAAATATTTACTAGCAGTGGCACCACATCAAATACAACAAGCAAACACTATGTAGCAGATTTAACACTATATAAAACTAGTTTTACAACAGCCTTTATCAAACAATACGGTGCCATTGAAAACTATACTATATTGGCGCTTTTACCTAGCTATCTTGAGAGTGAGGGATCCTCTCTTGTGTACATGGTTGACACGCTTATTAGCATGAGTAAACAGCCAAAAAGTGGGTTTTATCTTAACAACCTAGAGGCATTGGCCAGCACGATAAATGCCTTAGAGCTACAAAAGAAAAAAACACTTTTACTTGGGGTATCTTATGCCCTTTTAGATCTTATTGAAGCGCATACTTTTAAGCTAAAACATACCATCGTTATGGAAACTGGTGGGATGAAAGGGCGGCGAAAAGAACTAATAAAAGAAGCCTTGCACGAAAAACTCTCCAAGGGGTTTGGGCTAAAAAAAATACACAGTGAGTATGGCATGACAGAGTTGCTCTCCCAGGCCTACTCCAAGGGGAATGGAATTTTTAAGTGTCCTCCCTGGATGAAGGTGCTCACAAGAGATACCCAAGATCCTAGGGCACTGGTAAAGGGAAAAACAGGTGGTATAAATGTGATCGATTTGGCCAATCAATACACCTGCTCTTTCATAGCCACACAAGACCTAGGAAGGGTTCATAAAGATGGAAGTTTTGAAATACTAGGGCGGTATGACACAAGTGATATCAGAGGGTGTAACTTAATGATAGACTAAAAAACATCCATTACCAGGGTTATTCTACCTGGATAATAAACTTATTTTTCTTACCCCTTTGCAGCAATACAAACTTGCCATGAATTAAATCTTTTGGTGTAATAAGATGTCCTTCTTTTACTTTGGTGAAATTTACAGAAACCGAATTTTCTTTCAATGCCCTTCTAGCTTCACCATTAGATTTTAAAAACCCTGTTTTCTCTGCTAAAGCCGTAATGATGTCTATACCATCACCAAACTCGCTTACAGAGAAAGAAGCCATAGGCACTCCCTCAAAAATACTTAAAAAAGTATCCTCATCTATGGTATTGATGTCTTGGGCTGCCGTCTTACTAAATAAAATAGTAGAAGCCTCAATGGCTTTCCTGCAAGCGGCAATACCATGCACTGTGGTGGTAACTTCTTGTGCTAACCTTTTTTGAAGTCCTTTGGTGTGCTCCTGTCCCTGATGCGAAGAGATAAGATCTTCTATGGTCTGTTTGTCCAAAAAGGTGAATATTTTAATGTATTTGGCAGCATCTTGATCGCTTGTGTTTAGCCAATATTGGTAAAACTTATAAGGAGAGGTCCTTTTAGGATCTAGCCACACATTTCCGCCCTCACTCTTGCCAAATTTACTTCCATCGCTTTTTGTTATCAAAGGACATGTAAGGGCATACCCTTTACCTGAGGCAATACGTCTTATTAATTCTGTTCCTGTTGTAATATTTCCCCATTGATCACTACCACCCATTTGAAGCGTGCAATCATTACTTTTATATAGGTGTAAAAAATCATACCCTTGCACCATTTGATAGGTAAACTCTGTAAAAGACATCCCATCTGCATTTTCTCCACTTAATCTGTTTTTGACAGAATCTTTAGCCATCATGTAGTTAACGGTAAGATGCTTTCCCACATCACGAATAAAATCAAGGAAAGAAAACTCCTTCATCCAATCATAATTATTTACCATAACAGCTTGGTTTGAGGCTCCAGAACTAAAATCTAAAAACTGGGATAGTTGTTTGCCTACACAAGCTTGATTGTGATTGAGTGTTGCCTCATCTAACAGGTTACGCTCACTAGACTTTCCTGAAGGATCACCAATCATGCCTGTGGCACCTCCCACTAAAGCATAGGGTTTGTGACCTGCTCTTTGGAAAAAGGACAACAGCATTATGGGCACTAAATTACCAATATGTAAAGAATCTGCCGTTGGATCAAAACCTACATAAGCGCTTCGCATAGTCTGTTGTAAATGTTTTTGAGTGCCTGGCATTACATCGTGGAGCATACCACGCCACTGTAATTCTTCAATAAAATCTGAAATATTCATGACTTTTAAATTTAAAACAAACTTACATAATTCATCTTTTTTTACCGCTTATAATAGCGTATTTTAGTGGGATGGTTTTAGTTACAGGCGGTACAGGTTTAGTTGGAAGTCATCTGTTGTATTTTTTAGCATCCTCTGGATTTAGTGTGCGCGCAACTCACAGAAAAACGAGTAACTTCTCAGGGGTCGAAAAAGTCTTTAACTCTTATGCCGATCATAAAACAGCTAGTAGTCTTTTAAATACCATTGAATGGATACAGGCAGATATTACAAATATTCCAGCGCTCTCTCTTGCATTTGAAAACTGCGAGTATGTCTATCATTGCGCTGCAATGATAGACTTTCAACCAAAAAAATACGAGCTTTTAAAAAAAGTAAATACCCAAGGCACAGCCAAGATTGTGAACTTATGCCTAGCCCATAAGATTAAAAAACTATGTTATGTGAGCTCGATTGCAACTCTTGGTGCTTCTCAAGAGCATGCAGCCATCACAGAAGCAACACAATTTAACCAAGATGCAAAACACAATGTATATAGCCTCACCAAATACCAGGCAGAAATGGAGGTTTGGCGAGCCACTCAAGAAGGATTAGATGCTGTTATTGTAAACCCAGGTGTTATTTTAGGAGCTGGATCTTGGCATACTGGAAGTGGAGCTATCTTTAAGTTAGCCAGTAAGGGAATGAGATATTTTACTGGCGGAAGCATAGCCCTTGTTGATGTTAAAGATGTAGTATTAGCCATGCAACAATTAATGCTTAGCGATCTTAAAAATGAACGATATATTTTAGTGGGAGCAACCCTTAGTTATAAAGAGTTTACCAAAAAATTAGCATTGGCTTTTGGCAAAAAACCTCCAAAGAGAGAAATAGCTATGTGGAAATTACTTTTAATGAGCACTATTGATGCAATGGTAAGTGGTTTGTTTGGGACAAAAATAAGGCTCTTAAAGGCCAACGTAAAAAGTTTATACACCCATTGTGATTATGACACGCAAAAAATTAAAAACGCATTAGATTTTAATTTTACTGCTGTTTCTCGAACAATAACCCGTGTCGCTGAGCAGTATAGTGCTGAATCGTAAGAATTTATTGTATTGAAGTTTTCTTTATCCCTGTGGTATCTTTTATTGTTACCAATAGTTTTAGCAATTCTTTTATACTATCCCTATTTATTTTTGGATATAAACGACGCAGACTATCTAGTTTTGCGCCTTTAATACTGTCTTTTATTCTTTGCTGCTCTTTGTCTTTTTTGTATTGAGCATAGAGGGTGTCTTTTTTGATTTTTTCTAACTGTAGTTGTGCTTCCACCTTTAAAAATATTTTTTTGTATGCTTCCAAATCAGATGCATAATATGCATTACTTTGTGCAAATTGCAAACTATCTATACCGTGCTTAGAATACAGAATAGAGTCTAACAATACCCCATTATTTACAATGATTCTATTATCTATACTTCTAGCCGCATTAATGGTGTAAGCATCTACTAAAACCAAAACCATGGCATCTTGAGTAATTAAATTAGCTGGTATTTGTGGTCGTTTTACGTCTTGACATGCCATTACAAAAAGACAAATGCCAAGAGCAATTAAAAAATGATTCCCATCTTTTAAAAACATCCTTTGTAGCATCCCTGGCTTGTTTTTTTGTTTCATCTATTAAAAGTTAAACGCTCTGCATGAGTGGTCTGTGCTATGCTGCCATTTTCGTATGCCAAGTGGCCATTGACAAAGGTATGTGTTACCCTAGCCCTAAAGGTAGTACCTTCAAAGGGAGACCACCCACATTTATATGCAATATTTTCTTTTGTAACGGTCCAGGGAGCATTTGGGTTTATTAAAACCAAATCTGCTTTGTATCCCTTTCTGATAAACCCTCTCTCTTTTATTTCAAATAAAATTGCAGGGTTATGGGACACTTTCTCTACTAATTTTTCTATTGTTATGTATCCCCTGCGATGCATCTCAAAGAGTGCCTCCAAGGCATGTTGTACTAGGGGTCCTCCAGAGGGAGCTTTGGTATACACATTGTCTTTTTCCTCTAAAGTGTGAGGGGCATGATCTGTAGCAATAACATCTATGCGACCCTCGTTTAAAGCCTTCCATAGACCTTCTCTGTCTTTTTTTGTTTTAACGGCTGGGTTCCACTTAATTTTGGTCCCTTTTAGGGGATAATCTTCATCGGTAAACCACAGATGATGCACACATACCTCTGCCGTGATTCTTTTGTCTTTAAGGTCCTTTTTCTTATCAAAAAGCTTCGTTTCTTTGGCGGTTGATAGATGAAAAACATGCAATCTTGCACCTGTTTTTTTTGCCAATGCAATGGCCTGAGAAGAAGAAATATAACAGGCATCTTCACTGCGTATCTCTGGGTGTTTTTCTATAGGAATAGCATCTCCATAGACGGCTATTGCCGCATCTAAATTTTTTTTAATCGTAGTTTCATCTTCACAATGGGTAGAAATAAGCAAATCTGTTTTACTAAAAATAGCTTCTAAAACGGCTGGATTATCCACCAGCATATTACCTGTAGAACTACCCAAAAATAATTTAAGCCCCGCCACTTTAGTTTTATCTACTTTTAGTATTTCAGATAGATTATCATTGGTGCCACCAAACATAAAAGAGTAATTAGCATGTGCATCTTTGGCCGCTATGGCAAATTTTTCTTCGAGTAAGTCTATGGTTGTAGCTTGAGGTACAGTGTTTGGCATTTCAATAAAAGAAGTGATGCCTCCCGCGACAGCTGCTCTAGATTCAGTCTTTATTGTAGCCTTATGAGTAAGTCCTGGTTCTCTAAAATGAACTTGGTCATCTATCATCCCCGGGATAAGGTAAAATCCGTCTGCGTCTATTACTTTGGTGTCTGCGTTTTTCACACTAATGGAAGGCGCAATCTCTGCGATACGATCTTTCTCAATGAGAACATCCCCAATGGTGATGGTTCCTTCATTTACAATTTGAGCATTTTTAATTAAAACTGTGCGCATTATATTTCTAATATGTTAAATATACTTTTCAATTTCATGGTGAGAACTCCAAAAATAGCTTCTGAAATAATTCCCTTGCTCATTTTTGATGTACCCTTGGTTCTGTCTGTAAAGATAACCGGTACTTCTTTTATTTTAAATTTTTTGAGATGGGTCTTAAACTTCATTTCTATCTGAAATGCATAACCAACAAACTTAATTGCTTCTAAATTTATTGCCTGTAAAACACTGCGTTTGTAGCAAATAAATCCAGCAGTAGTATCATCGATTTTCATACCCGTTATCCAACGAACATATTTTGAGGCTCCCCATGATAATAGGACCCTATTCATGGGCCAATTCACCACGTTTACCCCTGTTACATAACGAGAACCAATTGCCATATCGTAATTTTGATCTTTGCAAGTGTTGTAAAGTCGGATGAGGTCTTTAGGGTTGTGAGAGAAATCTGCATCCATTTCAAAAATAAAATCATAGGGTCTTTCTAAGGCCCATTTAAATCCTGCTATGTACGCTGTCCCTAAACCCAGTTTTGATGTTCTTTTTAATAAAAATAACGTGTTTGGGTACTCTTCGATAAGCTTTTCAACAACATCACTGGTGCCATCAGGAGAATTGTCATCTACCACCAGAACATCAAAACCTTGTTGCAACGAAATAATTTCGCGCAATAAAAGTTCCATATTCTCAATCTCATTATAGGTTGGTATTACTACCAATGCATTAGACATTTCTCTTTGTTTTATATAACAAAGGTACTTTTTTTAAACCATATCTTACAGGTAAAAAAATGTAATTCATACCCTACACATGTTTTACAATATGTTATCTTTAACCTAAAAATGCGGTGCAACATCTAGATAGAATTTACACATCACAGGATTGGATAACATTGCTTTTGCTAGGTTGCATTATTATCACAACAGCAGTAAAGATTATTTACCCCATAAGGTTTCAAGAGTATTTAAAACTACCCCTTAGCAATAAATATTTTTTTGTTTACGGGAAAAACGACCCTATATACCACCCTTTTAATGTATTATTATTTATTCCCCAAGCTATTGGTGTTTCCTTGTTAGTATACAAGATCATTACCTGGCAAAATCCACTAATGGGCGTAGGCAACTCTTATTTATATCTCAAAATTTTAATGAGTTTTGTTGGTTTTGTAATACTTAAAATTATCCTAGAAAAAACGATTGGCATTGTCTTTAATATCGAACACATCATTCATCAATATGTATATCAAAAACTAAGCTATCGAAACCTAATGAGTGTTTTGTTTTTAATTTTTCTTTTCATTATCACCTTCATTACTTCAATTAATAAAGATCTGATACTTGTGTTTTGTCTTGTAAGCCTTGTTGTGAATGCAATTACATTGTTTTACAGTTACAAAACCAATGGAAAATTAATAATTACAAACTTCTATTATTTTATTTTGTATCTTTGCGCTCTGGAAATTTCTCCCTATATCATATTGTATAAAGTATGTTTGTAAGGGGTTAAATTTTAAAAAGTGATGTGTATGAAAGTGAAAACTATTTTAGTTTCTCAACCTGAGCCCAAGGTAGAAAATTCCCCTTATTTTGATCTTATCGAAAGACAAAAGGTAAAGATAGATTTTATCCCTTTCATACATGTAGAGGGCGTCTCTGGAAAACAAGTTCGTTCTCAAAAGGTTGATCTTGCTAATTATACAGCAATCATTCTAACAAGTCGAAATGCTGTAGACCATTTCTTTAGAATTGCTGATGAACTGCGCTTTAAAGTGCCAGACACCATGAAGTACTTTTGCCAAAGTGAAGCCGTTGCTTATTACCTGCAAAAATATGTAGTGTATAGAAAACGTAAGATATATGTTGGTAAAAGAACATTTACTGAGCTTTCTCCGCTGATAAAAAAATACAAAACAGAAAAGTTTTTACTTCCTGCCAGTGATAAGTTAAAATCAGAAGTGCCAAGGGTTTTAAATGACCTCAACGTTCAATGGACTGAGTGTGTATTCTACAAAACCGTTGTTAGCGATCTTAGTGATTTAAAAGATGTGTTTTATGACATCCTTGTGTTTTTTAGCCCCAGTGGCATTGAATCTCTGTTTGAGAATTTTCCAGATTTTAAACAAAATGACACCCGCATAGCTGTGTTTGGCAATACAACAGTCAAGGCATCTCTGGAAAAGGGATTGCGTGTAGATATTCAAGCGCCAACACCAGAGAATCCCTCAATGACTATGGCTTTAGAAAAATACATAAAGGCACAAAATAAAAAATAAGACAACATCGTTGTTACTTTAGAACCCCATAAAAAAATCCGATATCAAAATATCGGATTTTTTAGGTTTTTATGATTCGCTACCTATCCTTTTGGCGGCCCACCATCTAGTATTTCTTGGCTTGCAAACTCCTCAAACTGTTTAAAGTTTGCCTTGAAAGAGGCAGCCAGTTTGTGGGCTGTTTCATAATACCCCTTGTCATTGTTCCAAGTACCTCTGGGACTCAACACCTGTGTTGGCACATTAGGACAAAATCTAGGTTGATTCAGGCCAAATACGGAGTGAATATGATAATTGTTTTTATTGGCAGCCTCTAAAGAGCCGTCCATTGCAGCTGTTATCATGGCACGAGTGTATTTTAATTTCATTCTAGTTCCGACCCCGTAAGGGCCACCAGTCCAACCTGTGTTTACTAACCAAACGTTAACCCCAGATTCAGTCATTTTTTGGCTCAACATTTCGGCATATTTTGTTGGATGTAAAGGCATAAATGGCGCTCCAAAACATGCTGAAAAACTTGGTTGTGGTTCTGTAACTCCTGCCTCTGTCCCAGCCACTTTAGCTGTATAACCGCTTATAAAATGATACGCTGCTTGTCCTGGAGAGAGTTTTGAAATTGGAGGCAATACACCAAAAGCATCTGCGGTTAGGAAAAATATATTTTTAGGGTTTTTACCCAAAGAAGGTTCTTGAATATTGTCAATATGGTTGATAGGATAACTAACTCTGGTGTTTTGAGTGATAGATATGTTGGTGTAATCTACGGCTCCTTGATCATCCATGATCACATTTTCCAGAATTGCCCCAGGTTTGATGGCATTAAAGATATCTGGCTCATTTTCTTGGGAAAGATTAATCACCTTAGCATAACAACCACCCTCAAAATTAAAGACAGTATTTTCTGCTGTCCAACCATGTTCATCATCGCCAATTAACTTTCTTTGAGGATCTGCAGAAAGAGTTGTTTTTCCTGTACCAGACAAACCAAAGAAAATAGCCGTTTGACCATCCGCTCCTACATTTGCAGAACAGTGCATGGGCAGAGTGTTTTTATAAATCGGTAAGATAAAGTTTAAGGCAGAAAAAATTCCTTTTTTTATTTCTCCTGTATAACCAGTACCCCCAATTAGAGCTATTTTCTTTTCAAAATTTAATATGGCAAAATTGTGTTGGCGTGTTCCGTCTATAGCAGCATCTGCCATAAATCCGGGTGCATTTACAATCAACCACTCTGGGTCAAACCCATCTAGCTCATCGGCGGTTGGGCGTAAAAACATATTGTATGCAAACATGTTAGACCAAGGGTACTCGTTAATTACGCGTATGTTTAACCTGTATTTTGGATCTGCACAAGCATAACTATCACGAACATATACCTCTTTATTAGACAGATATGTGGTTACCTTGTCATATAGGGCGTCAAATTTGGATGATTCAAAAGGTATATTGATATCCCCCCACCACACTTTATCTTGTGTAACAGCATCTTTTACAATGAATCTGTCTAGAGGAGATCTACCGGTAAACTCACCGGTATTTACTGCAAGTGCACCCGTATTTGACTGCGTTGCTTGTCCTTTTTGAATTGAAATCTCATGAAGTTGTTTTGCAGAGAGTTGATAATGAACTTCTGCATTTTTGATTCCATATTGATCAATAGAAATCGTTTTTGTAGTTTGGTTACTAGCCGCCATACTTTTTTGAATTGTTGTGTAGCAAAAATAAGAAAACATCATAAAGCAGTGAGGCCATTTGCTCTTATTTATTCAACTCTTATGTTAATAAGTTACCTAATAAAGGGTTTATAAAATCCAACAACATATTCTATTAGGCTTTAAAAAGGCGGTAGGCTAGTTGTACCCAACCACCTATAAGTAACAAGCCGCCAATAGGAGTAATAGGGGCCAAAAAGGAAATAGAAAATGGCACTACACTTTTCAAGGCAAGTATATATAACGACCCAGAAAAAAAGAGGGTTCCAAAGATAAAAAACCTAAAAACTATTTTTACATTTTGGATCCCTAACCCAGGGATTAGTGCCAAGGCTAGTAATGCCAATGCATGGTACATCTGATAGCTTACACCTGTTTGAAAAACAGCCAATGAATCTGCAGAAATCAATGGCTTTAGACCGTGAGCCGCAAAAGCTCCTAATACAATTGCGAGCATTGCCAAAAGACTGGCAGTTATGACTATATTTTTATGGTATTTTATCATAGTGTATGGTACAAATTTGTATTTTCGTTACTCTCTTTACAGCAGCATAAAGATACTTAAATCCAAACAGATGAGAAACCTATTAATTATTGGCGCCGGTCGCTCTGCAACAAGTTTAATCAAGTACTTATTAGACAAAAGCACCACAGAGAATTTATTCTTGACCATTGGAGACATCAATATTGAAAATGCTCAAAAACTCACCAGTGGCCATCCAAATGGCCGCGGTATTTTGTTAGATGTGTTTGACCACCAACAGCGTAAAAAAGCTATTGAGGATAGTGATATCGTAATTTCTATGCTTCCCGCTCGTTTTCACATAGAGGTAGCTCGTGATTGTATCTCTTATGGGAAACATTTGGTTACAGCCTCTTACATAAGTGATCAAATGCAGCAACTAGACCCAATGGCTAAAGAAAAAGGCCTGGTGTTTATGAACGAAATTGGACTAGACCCAGGGATTGACCACATGAGTGCCATGCAGGTCATAGACAGCATAAAAGACAAAGGAGGCAAGATGCTTCTATTTGAAAGTTTCACAGGAGGATTGGTAGCCCCACAAAGTGACACCAATTTATGGAACTACAAGTTTACCTGGAATCCAAGAAATGTCGTATTGGCAGGTCAAGGAGGTGCGGCAGAGTTCATACAGGAAGGAAAATATAAATACATCCCCTACAACAGGCTTTTTAGAAGAACAGAATTTATTGAGGTAGAAGGATACGGGAAATTTGAGGTATATGCTAATAGAAATAGTTTAAAATATCAAAATCTGTACGGTCTGGAAGATGTTCTAACACTTTACAGAGGAACCATTCGTAGGGTTGGATTTAGCAGAGCCTGGAATATGTTTGTTCATCTTGGTATGACCGATGACACCTATACCATTCCAAACTCAGAAAACTTAACCTATCTTGAGTTTGTAAATAGTTTTTTACCCTATTCACCTACAGACAGTGTGGCATCAAAACTAAGACACAGCCTTAAAATTGACCAAGATGATTTAATGTGGGATAAAATTGAAGACCTTGATATTTTAAACCCTACCAAGACCATCAACATTAAAGATGCCACTCCAGCTCAAGGTTTACAAAAAATACTTATGGATAGATGGACCTTGGCCCCTGATGACAAAGACATGATCGTGATGTACCATAAATTTGGCTATGAACTAGAGGGTGAAAAACACCAAATAGATAGTAAAATGGTCGCCATTGGAGATGATCAAGACTATACCGCTATGGCAAAAACAGTTGGATTGCCCGTAGCTATTGCTGCCCTTAGAATTTTAAATAAAGAAATCACAACCCCAGGTGTGCAACTACCCCTTAGTAAGGAGGTCTATGAACCTATTTTAAAGGAGTTGAAAGAATTTGGTATTGATTTTACAGAAACCAAAGTCCCTTATTTGGGGTATAACCCCATGAATGTAGTTGGATAGTTTATCTTCTATTTAGAAACATCATTATAAAATATAGCAAGGTTGCCAAAGATCCTATGGCTGCTACAAGGTATGTTCTTGCAGCCCACTTTAAAGCATCTTTTGACCCCACTAATTCCTCTTGCGTAACAATTTTCTCTTTTTCTAACCAGGCCAAGGCGCGATTGCTTGCGTCATACTCTACCGGTAGGGTTATAATAGAAAAAGCAGTTGTTATTGCAAACAAAACAATCCCTAACAAAAATATATTTGTTCCAAAAAAAGAACCCGTCCCAGAAAGCACCAGACCAATCATAATTATAATGTTTGACAACTTACTTGCGATGCCTACGGCAGGTACAATTTTACTTCTCAGTGTTAGCCAATTGTAGGCCGTAGCATGCTGCACGGCATGACCAACCTCATGGGCTGCAACAGCTGCTGCTGCTGCATTAGTTTGATTATATACAGATTGGCTTAAATTAACTGTTTTGTTTTGGGGGTTGTAATGATCTGTTAATTGACCGCTTACACTAATAACATCCACATCTGATATTGAGTTATCGGCAAGCATTTTTTCGGCAATTTCTCTACCACTCATGCCGTTTTTGAGTTGTATTTTAGAATAGTGTTTGAATTTGCTTTTCAATTTGTTGCTAATGTAAGAACTCGCCAAAAAGAGTAGTCCTGCGAGCAAATAATATCCCATCATAATAATTTGTGATTTAAATTAACTTTTATACTACAAAAAGCGTGCTATTTTTTATCCTACAATATTTATAATTTTTCCTGGTACCACAATTACTTTTTTAGGTATGCGCCCATCGAGTTGTTGTATGGTTTTTGGGTTTGCCATCACGGCTGCTTCAATATCTTGGTGAGACATATCTAGAGGCAATTCCATTTTAAACCGCATTTTACCATTAAAGGAGATTGGGTACTCTTTACTACTCTCAATCAAATGGCGGGCCTCAAAAACTGGATAGCAAACCTCAGAAATACTCTCCTGATGCCCTAGTTTGTGCCACAACTCCTCGGCAATGTGAGGAGCATACGGGGAGATTAAAACTACCAGGGGCTCTAGAATCTCTTTGCTATTACACTTTAGAGCTGTAAGCTCATTTACAGCAATCATAAAGGTAGATACAGAGGTGTTAAAACTAAAGTTTTCTATGTCTTGTTCTACTTTTTTTATGGTTTTATGCAATACCTTAAGAGCATCTTTACTTGCAGGAGTTTGTGAAACATTAAAAAGCTCATCTGGTCCTGCGTGGAATAGACGCCATAATTTTTTCAAGAAACTATGTACCCCAGATATCCCTGCAGTATTCCATGGCTTTGCCTGTTCTAATGGCCCCAAAAACATCTCATACATACGCAGGGTATCCGCGCCATATTGGCGGCAAATATCATCTGGATTAACCACGTTGTATTTTGATTTAGACATTTTTTCAACCTCGCGAGTCACTTTAAAACTACCATCGTCTTCTGTTACAAAAGCTGCATCTTTAAATTCTACTCGCCAGTTTTTAAAGGCTTGAATATCTAATTCATTAGATGTGTTTACAAAAGCAACATCTGTGTGAATACCCTGAGTAGTATAGCTTTTGATTTTACCAGCAGAGACAAATTTATTTTCTCCAGCTACTCTATAGGCAAATGCACTCTCTCCTAAAATCATCCCTTGATTGATCATCTTTTTGAAGGGCTCTTTAAGGGGCACATGCTCTAAATCATACAAAAACTTTACCCAAAATCGGCTGTACAATAGATGCCCTGTAGCATGCTCGCTACCACCAATATACAAATCAACATTTTGCCAATAGTGTAAGGCTTGCTTACCGGCAAAGAAAGTATCTCTGTTTTCTTTTTCCATGTATCTAAAAAAATACCAACTACTACCTGCCCATCCTGGCATGGTATTTAGTTCCAGAGGGAATATCGTTTTGTTATCTATAAGGGTAGTGCTCACCACTTTACTTTTTTGAGTATCCCAGGCCCACATATCTGCGCGCCCAAGTGGGGGTTCTCCTGTTTCTGTGGGAAGGTATTTTTCTATTTTTGGCAACTCAATGGGTAAGTGCTCAGAGCTTATAGTATAAGGCAATCCGTTTTTGTAATACACAGGAAAGGGCTCTCCCCAATAGCGTTGTCTTGAAAACACCGCATCACGGAGTCTATAGTTTGTCTTGCCAGCTCCTGCGCCAATTTTTTCTAATTCATAAATTGTAAGTTTTACAGCTTTTTTAGAGGACAGACCATTCAAAAAATCACTGTTTGTAATCACAGCCGTATCTTTATCAGTAAAGGCAGCCTGGGTGATATCTGCATTTTGAAATACATTTGGGATGGGCAAATCAAAATGTTTAGCGAAATCATAATCTCTTTGATCTCCGCAGGGAACAGCCATCACAGCTCCAGTTCCGTAACCTGCTAGCACATAATCTCCAATCCAAATTTGGATGGGCTGTTTTGTAAATGGGTGGACTGCATATGCTCCTGTAAAAACCCCACTAATGGTTTTTACATCTGCCATACGCTCTCGCTCACTTCTTTTTGCTGTAGCTTTCACATAGGCATCTACAGCTTGTTTTTGATTTGGTGTGGTGAGAGAAGCTACCAGCTCATGCTCTGGAGCCAGAGTCATAAAGCTTACACCAAATATAGTGTCTGGACGTGTGGTAAACACCGAAATATTTGCATCCAGCTCCTTTACATTAAAAACAACTGTTGCGCCAACAGATTTGCCAATCCAATTGCGTTGTGTTTCTTTAATAGATTCACTCCACTGCACGGTATCCAAATCTTGCAATAAACGTTCTGCGTAGGCAGAAATTCGCATACTCCATTGCTTCATTTTTTTGCGTACCACGGCATGCCCTCCTCTTTCGCTGACGCCATTTACTATTTCATCATTGGCCAAAACGGTACCTAACTCTGCACACCAATTTACTTCGGTCTGAGCCAAATAGGTTAATCGATAGCCTAAAAGAATTTCTTGTTGTCTTTGCTCAGAGAAACCCTCCCATTGGCTGGCTGAAAATAATTTAATTCCATCATCACATACCGCATTAATAGTTGCGTTGCCCTCTTTTTGAAAAATTGCAACCAAGGAAGAAATACTACGTGCCTTATCACTTGTTGTGCAATACCAACTATCAAAGAGCTTGGTGAATATCCATTGCGTCCATTTGTAATAGGCAGGACTTGAGGTGCGAACCTCTCTACTCCAATCAAAAGAAAAGCCAATGGTATCTAATTGTTTTCTATATCCTGTAATGCTGTTTGACTGATTGTCTACCCCGCCCTCTATGTTTGCCTTTGTGGTTTGAGCAGGATGTTGTCCTGTTTGAATGGCATACTGCTCTGCGGGCAATCCAAAAGAGTCGTATCCTTGAGGGTGGAGTACATTAAACCCTTTATGGCGCTTGTAGCGCGCATAAACATCACTAGCAATATAGCCTAATGGGTGGCCAACATGTAAGCCCGCCCCAGAGGGATAAGGAAACATATCTAGTACATAGTACTTTGGTTTTTGGCTTTGATTAGGAGCATGAAAAGTTGAGTTATCTGCCCAGTACTTTTGCCATTTAGCTTCTATTTCATTAAAGTGATACTTACTCATTGATCATACGTTTATGGTTAACAAATTTACATCTATTGTCCGAATTGCTCAAGATACCAAGGCCAAAAATTGAAATCCAAAATAATGGCGAGCATTACTTAAAAACAATAAAGACATACGCTGTGTTACAATGATTTTCGTATTTTTACTGCGCAACAAAATCATGCAATTATAGTTATACTTTTATGGCATCCTCTTTTGAGAAATTTCAAAAACGCAGGTTAATCTCCTCTTATTTTTCAGTAGTTCTGAGCATCTCTTTAGTTTTATTTTTATTAGGTATTCTTGGTTTGCTAGTTTTAAATAGTCAAAAAGTGGGTGACTATTTCAAAGAACAAATACCCCTTGTGGTATTTTTAAAAGACACTGCAAAAGAAACCGAAATAACCCAATTAAAGCAAAGTCTTGCCCTTGCCGATTTCACAAAAGAGACCCTATACGTTACAAAAGAGCAGGCAGCATTGCAGCACAGTGCGACCATTGGAGAGGATTTTATGGAGTATCTTGGTGACAATCCACTACAAAATAGTATCGATGTGCGTTTATTAGCAAAATTTGTTACTCCTCAAAAAATTCAAGACATAGTAACCAAGCTTAAAAACAAAGATTTTGTGGATGATGTGGTCTATGACAAGCCCCTTATTGAAAAACTAACAGATAACATTACCAAAATAAGTTACTGGGTCATCGGTATTGCAGGGGTGTTTTTAATTATTGCCATACTACTAATTAATAGCTCTATTAGGCTCTCTGTGTATTCGAAACGGTTTACCATAAAAACGATGCAAATGGTAGGAGCTACCAAACGTTTTATTAGACTGCCTTTTATTTTAAGAAGTTTACGCTTTGGAGTTATTGGAGCCTTTTTAGCCATCATTGCAATGGGTGGTGTGGTGTACTACTGTGACAAAAGTTTTCCAGATCTCAAACTGTTGAGTGATAAGATCCTCCTTGGAGGCTTGTTTGGATTTGTGTTATTAATGGGTCTATTTATTTCCTGGGTGAGTACTTATTTTGCGACACAACGTTTTCTAAACTTAAAAACTGATGAACTATATTATTAAAGCTATTGGAGCAATGGCTTGTTTGTTTTTCTTTGAGAGTTGTATCATCAATAATGCAAAAAAACAAGAATGCATTGTAAAACAAATTGTTGTGTCTGAGGTATACTCAAGCAACGCTGCAGATATCTTTTTTAAAGAAGCAAATGGTGATTTTTATTACATCAACAGAGGTTTAGAAAGAGGTTTAAAATTTAGCCAATTAGAGAATAAGGTTATGGGTAAAAAAATAACGCTATACCTATACAAATTCTGGTTTGGCCACCAAAGTAACCACATCTCACAGCTAGCTTTGGATGATGAAATTCTTTTCACAGAATTTTAATTCCATACCTTTGTTAGCAAAAGAGAAAATCTTTAAAAATTATCATCCACTTTAGTTAGTATTATGGGAGAAAAAAAACGAAAGCAAAACGCTAAAGCGCATTTTATTTTTGAACGAAAAAATTACATTTACATGGCCATAGGAGCTGGGCTCATCGCCTTGGGTTTTGTATTAATGTCTGGGGGAGGGAGCAATGACCCTTTGGTGTTTAATCCTGAGATTTACAACTGGAGACGCATCCGACTTGCACCTACACTTATTTTAATTGGCTTTGGAGTTGAGATCTATGCTATTTTATTGGATACTAGAAAAAAGAAATAAATGGACACAATAGATGTTATTATTCTTGGTATAATCCAAGGGTTTACAGAGTTCTTACCCGTCTCTTCAAGTGGTCATTTAGAATTAGCAAAAGTTATCTTAGGAGACAACTCCATGGCCGAAGAAAGCCTTCTTTTTACGGTGATCCTTCACTTTGCTACGGCATTAAGTACCATTGTGATTTTTAGAAAAGATATTGTTGAAATTATCACATCGCTGCTGAAATTTTCTTGGAACGAACAAACACAATTTATATCTAAAATTGCAATTTCTATGCTCCCTGCTATTGTGGTTGGGTTGTTTTTTGAGGAAGAATTAGAAGCTCTTTTTAACGGCAATATTGTCTTTGTTGGTGCTATGTTGATCATTACCGCACTGCTTTTATGGCTAGCAGATAGGTCTAAAAATACTGGCAAAGCAGTAGGTTATAAAAACGCTCTTGTTATTGGGATAGCTCAGGCGATAGCAATGTTGCCCGGGATCTCCAGAAGTGGAGCTACCATCTCTACGTCTGTACTTTTAGGAAATGATAAAAGCAAGGCGGCGCGTTTCTCTTTTTTAATGGTAATTCCATTAATCTTTGGGAAAATTGCCAAGGATTTATTAAGTGGTGAACTTACTGCACAGGCCTCTAATTTTACCTCGCTAGGTATAGGTTTTATAGTGGCTTTTATAAGTGGTTTGTTGGCATGCACCTGGATGATTAAACTTGTTAAAAAAAATAAATTATCTTACTTTTCTATCTACTGTGCGGTGGTTGGATTAATTGCCATTGGTTTTGGTTTATACCGCTAATTATCAATAATGGATCTTCATAAATTACAAAAACAAGATTACCAAACAGGGCAGGTCCTTTTAATTGACAAACCCCTGGGTTGGACTTCTTTTCAGGTGGTAAATAAAGTAAGATGGCTCATACGTAAAGGCTTTGATATCAAGAAAATTAAAGTAGGCCATGCTGGAACCCTAGACCCTTTGGCCAGCGGATTACTCATTCTGTGCACCGGTAAATTCACCAAAAAAATAGAAACATACCAAGCCCAACATAAAGAGTATACAGGTACCATTACCCTTGGAGGAACAACACCAAGTTATGATTTAGAGACAGCCATAGACCAAAGGTTTGACCTTACAGGCCTTACACAAGAAGCAATTACCAAAGCAAGTAGGCAATTTGTTGGTGATATAATGCAACAACCTCCTGTATTCTCGGCCCTAAAAAGAGAAGGAAAACGCTTGTATGAATATGCCAGGGCTGGAGAGGCAGTAGAGATCCCAAAACGTAGTGTACATATTTCTTGCTTTGAAATCACCCGGATTGAGCTGCCAGAGTTGGATTTTAGAGTGGTATGTAGTAAAGGAACTTACATACGGTCTTTGGCACATGATTTCGGGAAGGCATTGAACAATGGGGGACATCTATCTGCGCTTCGTCGCACAAAAATTGGCAAATTTGATGTTAAAAAAGCACATACCATTGAGGCAATAATTGCCAATTTTAAGAGCTCTACAGAGTGATTAATAGCCTTGAAATATCCTCAATTATATGTCGGCCTTTGTCTTGGGTATACCAAACTTGCAATTCTTTTTTAAACTCTTGGCTAAGGGTACCATGAGCGGCTTTATAAGAGGCTACCATTTTTGAGGCAATACTTGGTCTTGGACCCCATTGGCCCACAACCTCTTTGGAGGTATGATCTATGATAATTAATTTAGGAATCGCCATAGCATTGTTGGTTTTAAAATACTCCATTAGGAGTTTGTGCTGGTCCCGAAATGCTATTTTAAAGGTGAGTTGTGGCATTAAAAGAGCGATTTGATTGAGCACTGGCAAAGACTGCGCTGCATCACCACACCAACTCTCTGAGAGCACTAGCCAGGTTAATTTTTTTTGGTAATTAGAAAAAAGAGTTTGATAGGCTTGTGGAATAGTTGTGGTTTTATCCAAGCGCTTCATCCTTGAATGGTTGAGCTTGGTGTAATTAATTAGTGCATCTGTTTGATTTGGTCCTGAGGTTGTTTTGAATATGACATGGTCAGAGACTAATTCTCTATACTCTTTGTAGGTATACCCTGCAGACAAGGCATTGTTTATTACTGTTTTTTTTGAATTCATGTATGTGTAATAAGTGTATGAGTAAACTAGGCTTGTAAACTTACTGACATTAACAATTCAAAAAAAATAAAAATACATTTTAACTAAAGTCTTCAAAAAAGATTTCTCTTTGCTTAAAAATGTATAACTTTATGTTTTATTGGCTTAATCAATTCTGTAATGATCTGTTAACTAAAACTTTATAATCATGAAAAAAAATTATTTTACAATCGCATTAGTTTTCTGTTTTGCTTTTATAAGTAACGCACAAAACACAGTAACAGTAGATGCAAATGCTGAGCAACTTGGCTATGCAACTGTATTAAACTTTGATGGCAGTGTTGCATTTGGGTCAATATGGGGGGTTCCAGATTTACAAACCATCGTTGATCCCACAAATAACACTTTGAGTTTATATCCTAATTTTAACACCTATAATGATAATCCAACTGATCCATATTGGGTAAATCAAACCTCATTGCTCGGAAATAAATTCATGATTATGGAAACCTACGTACAGAGCACCGAGCTTGTTGGTAGCCCACTTACTTTTGAAGGCACTGTTCAAGAAAACACACTTCAAGGTAATGGATATGTGGTCTTTAATGTAAATAATGGGGCCTTGATTGGTCAACATCAATCACTTCCAGCAAATTTTGGAGGTGCTTTTACAACCGATGGAATAACTGAAGATTTAGTGGTTTTACTCGATGAAGGAAGTGATCCAGACCCAAGTGATGGGTGTGAACCGGTTACTAACGCTGCTGATTTAGCAGGGAAAATTGCAGTAATTAGAAGAGGAGTATGCGAATTTGGCTTTAAGGCGTTAGTAGCACAAAATGCAGGTGCCATTGGGGTGGTTGTGGTAAATAATGTAGAGGGACCTCCTATTTTAATGGGTGGTGGTGATTTTGGAGATCAAGTGACAATTCCTGTATTAATGGTTTCTGATGTAACGGGTGCAGCAATTATCGCAGAATTAGAGGCTGGTAATACAGTAAATTCAACAATGTTTTTGACAGATTACAATTCATATGCATTTATCAAAGTTTTTAATAGTGATTTTAGTGTTCTTAAAGATGTGTATGCACCCTTAGTAGCTGGAACTGACTTCTCTTTTACTTTTGACGATATTGACGATACAGATGCATTTGTTCAGTACGGTTTTGGAATTGCAGGAATAAATGCAAACCCTGCAGATGAGGCCACTTTAGGGAGTGTTGTTGTAACTACCAACTCACTATCTGTAAGTGATTTTAATGCTATTAATGTTTCACTTTTTCCAAACCCAACAAGTGACAATATTTCTATCAAATCAGACAAGCATATTACAGATGTCTTAATTTACAATACATTAGGACAAACCGTAAAAAGTGCCTCCCCGCAGGCAACTAACTTTTCTGTAGAAACATCTTATTTAAACTCGGGTGTTTATTTTGTAAACTTAAAAACAGATACCGCTAGTAAAACATTGAAGTTTATAAAACAATAAAATAATTTTGTAATTTGATATTAAAGGTAATTACTCTAAATCATTAGAGTAATTACCTTTTTTGTTACCCATTTTATAAGGTAAAGAATTACAGCTTTTGAAGGTTAAGGTATTTATTGTTGGTAGTGTCTATATCTAAGGCGCGCAAGGTCTGTATATATCTGTTTACATACATTTTTGGAGTAGATTCATCTGCTTGTAACAACACCTCAAACCATTTTTTTGCAGAGAGGTAATCATTTTTAAAATAATACCCATCTGCTAACTTTTTATAAATAGCAGGAGTCCCATAGCCATCTTTTACATACTGCTGGTAGACTCTCATTAAATCAATCTCTTCGTTGATATCAATTTTTTCAACTTCTTTGGTTTGAGCTATTACTGCGGTAGTTAAAGAAAATAAAAACAGTAAAAGTGCTAATGTAAATGGTTTCATATGGTCTATAAAAAATTATTTTAATTAGATAATCAGCAATAATTTAACATTAAAAATATGAAAAATATGTGACCAAAACACCAAGCATTGTGAAGAGTTTACAATTTTAGTATCTTTTTTGTAGTGCTTCCGAAAGACCCTGTAAAGGTAGCAAATAGGGCGCCTCTCCAGTTATCTTGTAGTTCTAGTGTTAGGGTTCCTTTTTCTTGAGTTATTTGTTTTTCATAAAGTACTTGTCCAAGAATATTGGTGATTGTGACCCTAAGACCTCCAGGTACATCTGTAAATCTAAAACGAACACTCTCTTTTGCCGGGTTTGGAAAAGGACCCGTAATGTTTGCATACTCAAAATCTGTAGTACCTAACTCACCAACTTGAATGGTCCAATACCCCTGTGGAGCTACAATAGGTCTGGACAGGATTTTTCCAGATGTGGCCTGGGCCAAAATATAATACTCAAGGTTTGTTGTTTGTGTGGTAATATCTGCACTCCAAATATCATTATTGACTAAGCTCATGGGAGCTTGTTGGTAGGCAGTGGTTCCCTGTTCTCGGTAAAAAACAGAGGCATTTGCTATACCACTGTTGTGTTTTATGCTTGCCTCTACAGTTATACTGGAGTTCTCAGGTGCTGTTGGAATGGCTTGATGTACAATCCAAAGAGGATTTTCCACACCAATAGAGTGGGTAATGCAATGAATGGCGCCCAGCGAGGAAATTAAATTCTCTCCTTGGTTGTCTACATCAATACCCACAACATTATAGCCAGGCATTAAATCACGCCATTTTTCTAATGCTGGGTTATCAACATTTGGTCTGTAGGTAGGAACTAGTATGGTTTTATTTACAAACACGGCATTGGTATAGGTTCTGTAGTATGCTCCATTGTCTGGATAGTTACCACTTGTACTTGGGGGGGCATCAATCCAATTTACCTTATAAGGAGTGCCAAAGGCCGAAACTTCATTGTCTAGTACCTCTTGAATATTCGCTTCTATCTGAGGGCCATCTGCAACTCCTTGTGGATATCTGCTCACCAATAAGGTTTGTTCATCAATGAGTTTCATGTGCATATCAATGTGGTTGATTACATCATAGGGAAGGGCCTGCATTTTTATGTAGTTTTGGATCCCCATGTAATCTTCCATGATTTGATCGATCTGTTCTTCTGTTTTTGCAGACACATTGTAAGGGTTTCCAGGCTCGTTTTCTTCTAGAATTAGCTCAGAGGCAAAGGCATTTCCTAGTCCATCACTCATATAATTTCCTCCCGTATTAACTAAATCATTAGGAGCGGTATCTGTTACATACAACGGAATATCTAGAAGCATTGCATGACCAAAAGGTACTGTATCATCATTGGGTCTTGGTCTATTGTAAATCCAATCAGTGAGAGCTCTGTCTCCAACTTCATTCTCATAAATGGTATTTCCGGCGTAATCACGAATCCAGATACTATCCCAATCTCTATCCAAAAAAATAACATTGGTTAAATCTACACCAGCGTTGATTAAAGTATTTGCAACTGCATTTTGATTTTGGGTGGTAATAACCACCTTACATTCTTGAACTCCAGCAGCAACAATTTGAGTTAAAATACCATCATAATTATTCTGCCAGGTTATGACCAAATATTCTATTTCCTCCCATTCTGCAGCGGCCCTAACAGGAACACTTGGAGGTGGGGTCATGGTATATTTTACAAACTGATAGTTTGAAATCAGGTCCTTTTCAGTTTCAGTAAAACCCTTGGGTAATTGTGCGCTTACAAGGGAAGTTGCGAAAAGAAGCCCTAAGGCAACATACTTGTTGAAAATTGTTTTCATGCGTTATTTTTTATAAAAATCTAAAACTTTTATGGATTTAAGTAGAGGTTAGGATATTTATGTGAGATTTAAAAATCATTAGCTTACCATGTTAGCAAAGATAAGATAGAAATAGGGCTCTATCTATCTCTCTGGCTCCCAAACTCTCCAAATGGCTGGTATACACCTGACAATCTATCAAGGTGTAGCTTTGCTTGATACACCAAGCCACCAAATGAGCAAAAGCAATTTTTGAAGCATCTGTTCTTTTACTAAACATACTCTCTCCACTAAAGAGCTTCTTTTGAGGTAAATCTATACCATACAGTCCTCCAACTAGGTTGTTACCATCCCAAACCTCTACAGATATTGCTCTATTTTGATGATGCAACTCTAGGTAGGTTTGTTTCATTTGCTGGCTAATCCAGGTGCCCTGTTGACCTTCCCTTTTAATCTTAGCACAGGCGTCTATTACCTGCTTGAATGCAGTATTAAAAGTAACGCTGTAGGGAGTTGTTCGTAGTGTTTTTTTTAATGATTTTGAAAGTTTAAACTCTTTTGGAAACAATACCATTCTAGGGTTTGGACTCCACCAAACTATAGGCTGGTTGTCAGAAAACCAAGGAAAAATACCCTCTAGGTACCCTTTCAATACGCGCTGTGGAGACAAATCACCTCCAATAGCTACAATGCCGTTGTGATCTGCGTTAGAAGGGTCAGGAAACCAATGTGTATGATCAAGCAAGTGCGTCATACTATAAGCAGCCCTATAATATAAACAAGGCTACCAAGAAGCATTAATAAAAGAGTGTAGGGTAAAATCTCTTTTGCTTTTAATTTTGTTATACCTAACAAAGGTAAGGCCCAAAATGGTTGCAACATATTTGTAATTTGATCACCGTAAGACAAGGCCATGATTGCTTTTGGTAAGCCCACCCCTAGTTTTAGCGCAGATTCAACTACAATAGGGCCCTGTATGGCCCATTGCCCACCTCCACTTGGTACAAATATATTGACCAGCCCCGCACTTAAAAAAGTAAAAATTGGAAGGGTTTGAGTATTAGAGATAGAAACAAAAAAATCTGAAATATCAACCACCATACCACTTTCTCTCATAATACCCATAATTCCAAAATACAATGGGAATTGAATCAAAATACCTGTTGCTCCTTTTATAGCTTCCTGAAGGGCATTGAGAAAATTTTTAACATTTTTGTGTAATATAAAGGCAAACCCTAGCATAAAAAAGTTCAATAAGTTTGGTGTAATTGATAAAGACCCTAAAGCTCCCCAGTAGCGATACAAAAATGCAGCCATAATTAATACCCCAAATCCAACACCAAATACCTTGGATTGATCTAATTTTTCTGCACCTCTAAGGTTTTTTTTAGTGGAAACATCAGGGCTATATATTGGTAAATTGGTTGGAGTGGCAGGGGCTTTTTTTGCAATAAAGAATAAGAGCATGGGCACCAAGATTAATAGAATAACAAATAAACTTAGATTAAATGTGCTTAATACCGTTTGGTCAAAAGAAATACTCTCTGGAAGCTGAGCCCTTAGATTTGGATCATTAAGGCCTGACATGATACGCTGTATATGGCCACTCTCTGCCACTTTTAATGGAGCAGAACCGCTGATCCCTCCATGCCAAATCATAAGCCCTACATATCCAGAGGCACCTACCAAAGGATAATTGATTGCAAACCCTCTATGTTGGGCAGATTCTGCAACTTTCCTAGCTAAAATTGCACCAAAAATGAGCCCTAAACCCCAATTAAAAAAAGAAACCATCATGGTAGATACACTTACCAAGATAACGGCGCTGGCCGTAGAATGAACAAATCGAGTGAGTTTTCCTATAACAGTATTTAGCGGGCTACTTAACACCAAAACATGTCCCAATACCAAAATGAGCATCATTTGATAGGCGAATACCAGCAAGCTATTGTTCCAAATTCCTTTTTCCCAATAAGATAAAATAGTTAATAAATGGTTGTTTTGGTCTACAGGACTTGTAAAGAAAAAAGCCAGCAAAATAGTAAGCAATGTCAACAATACCGCAATAGCAAATGGAGACGGTAATATTTTTTTAAATATTTTTTCTATGGATTGGGTAATAGACATAGGGTAAAAATAAACAAATTTAACACCATGACAATTGCCTTTTCTGGATGTTTATCCATAAAAAAACGCCCAGAAAAGTCAATCTCTGGGCGCTTACAATGTAGCTTTTATTGGTTAAAAAGGAAGATCGTCATTATCTTCCTGGTTTAAATCACTTGCAGGCTCAAAAGCATCTGCAGGAGGCATTGGAGGCATTGCAGGAGCTCCCCCTGCTGCCTGTGGAGCCCCTTCGATTCTCCAACCTTGTATTGAATTGAAATATTTTGTGACATTTGTTTTTGGATCTAACCACTCACGCCCTCTTAGGTTAATGCTCACTTTCACATCTTGTCCAGGGGCAAAATTATTTAACAATTCTGTCTTGTCTTGAACAAACTCAATCATCAGGTGCTGAGGGTACTGTTCTTCTGTGGTTATTACCAACTCTCTTTTTCTGAAACCGTTACTGCCAAAAGTTTGAGTTTCTCCAACTAGTTTTACTTTTCCTTCTACTTCCATAGTGTTACATTTCCATCATACGCTTTTATTTTTTACGTTAATGGCCATCTTTAAAATTAATATATCATTTTAAGTGTTTGGTTTCTCTTCAGAAATAATTAGTTAATTTATTGTTTTATAAGTAGCTCCCAAGCACCTTGGGTGTCATTAATAGCTAAGCAATTTTGAGCTTTTTTTGCTACCTGATGCGACACGGTTTGTATGGCCTGTGCGCCCTTTGGTAAAACCTCAACATTTGCCAATATGGCAAGGTCATTTCCTGTTAAAAACTTACTTGTACAAACAGCCTCTGGCAATTGGTCAAAACCAATACCAAGAGTGGACAAAGGTTTTGGAATTTCAAACATCCCTTGTTTTGCTCTGCCATACCAGTTTCCACCCATTCTTGAAACTGCATCCAATTTTACGGGGTCTATGTTGCCACTGATATCCAAAATAGCTTCGTTGATATGCATTTTAAGTACTTCACAAATCACTAAATTTCCTGCACCCCCTTCTGTTCCTAAAGAAATTACTTTATTTACCTTACACTCAAACTGCACCGGAGACTCTGCCACCCTAGGAGGTTTTATCGTTTGAGAGGCTAAGGGTGTTAACCCTGCTTTCTCAAACTCATTGACCCCCTTGCCATATTCTGTACTAGAGAGAGACATTTGTTGTACAATAGCATGATTTACAATGTTGATAACCACCTCTTTTACTTGCAGCACATTTTCATAGGTGTGCTTTGTAGTGTTGTCACGCCCACGCCTAGCAGGAGAAAAAATCATGATTGGTGGGTTGGCACTAAATACATTAAAAAAACTAAAAGGCGATAGATTTACATTGCCCTCTACATCTACAGTGCTAGCAAAAGCAATTGGTCTTGGTGTTACCGCTCCTAACATATAACCATGTAACTGTCTTGTACTTACTGCTTTTGGATCAATGGTTTTCATATATACAAAGATAGCAATTACAGTAGTGTGTAAAAATTTGGTTGTACAATAATATTAACATAATTACATTATATTTATCACACCTTAAGGTAGTTCTTTATGCAGCAAAATACATCTATTGTTCGTTGGATTTTCATAGCAGCTTCAGCTATTGTGGTTGGCCTTATTGTATGGAATACACTTTCTTTTTTTAATGATTTAAAAGAAAGTGAACGGCAAAAGATGCAAATTTTTGCAGAGGCGTTCAAAGAAGTTTCATCCTCTACAATTCTTATAAATGCAAACATTAGTAAAATTTCAACAGAGGCAATAAGGCTAAACAGCACAACGCCTATGATTAGTTTTAGTCATGCAGATAGTATCTACAACAGTAAAAATATTGATGCCCGTATTTTAAGATCCCCAAGCAAAAGAGATGCGCTTATTCAAAAATTTAAGTCTGAATACGACCCGCTTGAATTAAAATATGAGGGCAAAGTATTTCAGACCGTATACTTTGGTAATTCTCCACTGATCAACAAGTTGAAATACTACCCAGCTATACTTATTGTGATATTGATGCTTTTTGTTACAGTGATATACTATTTTAATGAAACGGCTAAATCCTCCATACAAAATAAGCTTTGGGCGGGTATGGCAAAAGAAACGGCGCACCAAATTGGAACACCTTTATCCTCTTTAGTTGGTTGGACAGAAATTTTAAAAAGCGAGCAGGTAAATCCAGAGTATATTCTTGAGATGGAAAAAGACATTAAACGCCTGGAGACTATCACAGATCGTTTTTCTAAAGTAGGCTCAAAGCCAAAACTTACCAAAGCAGATATCGTATCAGAAACCAGATTAGCCTTTGATTATTTAAAAAGCAGGAGTTCTAAACTCATAGCCTTTAAAATGAACACGCCAAAAGACCCCATTTATGTTCAATTAAATTCTCAATTATATGGCTGGACAATTGAAAATTTGGTTAAAAATGGCATTGATGCCATGAGAGGAAAAGGAAAAATAGAAGTGATTTTAGAAACAGATCATAAAAATGCATTGGTTTTCATCACAGATACTGGAAAAGGAATCCCCAAGAGGTATCACAAAAGAATCTTCACCACTGGGTTTACCTCAAAAAAAAGAGGGTGGGGGCTGGGGCTCTCACTGGCAAAAAGAATTGTTAATGAATACCATAATGGAACCATTAGGGTTTTAAAAAGTGTTCAAGACAAAGGGACTACCTTTGTAATATCTTTACCGCTGTACACTCAAAGATGAGTGTAGCCTATTAAAAAAGTGGGCTTTTTGTGTTAGGTAAGATGTGCAGCAATGGCTTTGGCAAGGGCTTTGAGTTCTGACTCGCTTTGGGTTACTTTATGTAAAAAAGTCATCTCTTTCATTTCATTGAGTGGTATCAAATGAACATGCACATGAGCCACCTCAAGGCCAACAACACTCATTCCTATTCTTTTGCAGGGAACTGTTTTTTCTAGGGCTATGGCTACTTCTCTACTGAATTGCATTAGATCAAGGTATAACTTTTCAGGCATGTCAAAAATCTTATCGATTTCCTGCTTTGGAACACACAGAGTATGCCCCTTGGCATTTGGATTTATGTCTAAAAAGGCAATAAAGCGGTCATTCTCTACTATGTTGTAGCAAGGAATTTCTTTATTGATTATTTTAGTAAAAATACTGGGCATTACTCTCTAGTGATTTCAATTACTTCAAATTTTATAACCCCTGCAGGAACTACAACATCGGCAAGATCACCTACCTGGCAACCCAGGAGCCCTTTTCCAATTGGAGAGTCTACAGAAATTTTACCAGTTTTTAAATCTGCCTCACTCTGGGCCACCAATTTATAGGTCATTTGCATGCCATTGGCTGTGTTTTTTATTTTCACGGTTGAGTGAATAAGTACCTTACTCATGTCTAGTTGGGATTCATCAATAACACGTGCATTGGCCACCACTTCTTCTAGTTTACTGATGCGCATCTCCAGCATTCCTTGAGCTTCCTTTGCAGCATCATACTCTGCATTTTCACTCAAATCACCTTTGTCTCTGGCCTCTGCAATATCATTTGATGCCTTTGGACGCTCTACATCCTTAAGTTGGTTCAACTCTTCTTTTAGTTTTTTTAATCCCTCAGGAGTATAATAGGATACTTTACTCATCTTTAAAATTTTTAAATTAGTTTTTGCATAGCTGGACTACATCTTCGGGCTATGTGTCAAAAAATCCTGCCATATAGTTTTGATTTACATCAATAAAGGCAGGAATAGAAAAATCCCATACAGGACGGGATTTATACCACAAATATACTAAAAATTATTTGTTAGGTTATTTTTGTACTTTAGAGGCGCAAATAAATGATCATTACAAATGAAAAAAATGTGTGTGGGTATTGGAATATTGATACTGCTTTTGGGGTGCAACACAGACGAAGATCAGTTAGGGCAATTCAACCCCTATTTAATTAACCCTCAGGTTAACTTTACTCTAAATTTAAACCTACCTCAATACAATGATCTTAATTTCCCTGGAGGATCTGCAATAATTACAAGTCAAGGAATTCGGGGTATAGTGGTGTATAGATTAAACGATGATTTATTTACCGCCTTTGAACTTAGTGATCCAAATCACATACCGAGTGAATGCTCAAGAATGACAATAAACGGTATTGAGGCAACTTGCCCTTGCCCTGGTGAGGATAATACTTACAATATTGTAACCGGAGAGCACAAAACAATGCCCTCGCTTTATCCTATGCTAGGTTATAGAGTTGAACGCTCTGGTGCTAACCTAAGAATATCAAATTAATTAATCATTATTTTTTTGACAACCTGGTGGTTGTTTGTAGTAATTACTAAAAAGTAAATTCCAGGAGTTAGATTGCTAACGTCTATACTTTTGCTAGTTGCAAGCTTAGTAACTACTCTCTTTCCAGATAGATCTAAAAGCTGCAGGTTGCTTAGAGTTGTTCGTGTTTGTATATAAACAATATCACTACTAGGGTTTGGGTACACAACTAGGGTGTCCTGTAGGTCACTGTTTTCTCCAATAACTAATTCTTCTTCTTGATACACTTTTACGTAATCTATGAGCATAGTGGCCTGGTCAAACCCAGAAGGTATATTTCCTGCAATACCTCCCATAGCCAAGTTTAACAATATAAATTGATCCTCATAGAACGGCCAGTTACTATCATCTTTTACTGCAGGATTGTATGTGTAATAAGCAACACCATCGAGTAAAAATGTAATCTGGTCTGGAGACCAGTTTAGAGAGTATACGTGAAAATCATTTTCAAGATCTGATGCAATAGTGCCTCCTCCATTTGGATTACCAGCATAACAGCAAGGGGTATGTAAAGAACTCTTGATGTAGTTTATATCTTGGTTAGGAAATATTCCGTGTTCCATCATATCTATCTCACCACAGGCAGGCCAACTTGTGGTGCCATATTGTGGGTCCCAATAAGCTCCGTCTTCATTTATATTCTTCCCCAATGTCCAAATGGCTGGCCAAGTTCCAGCCCCTATAGGAATTTTTGCTCTTACATCTACCCTACCATAGGTAAATGCAAATTTAGAATTTAATCTAGCAGAGGTGTAGTTCTTTGTTAATCCCTGATCTGTGTAAGTCTCTTGTTTTGAAACAATATGTAATAGCCCCGAAGAATCCACAAAAGAATTATCTATACGGTTGGTATAATGCTGCTCTTCTCCATTAGCCCAACCTACACCGGGTATAATAACTTGTGTTTGATGGTGCCATTTGGATGGGTTTACAACTCCTGGAGTATCAAATTGATCTTCCCAAACCAGCTCAGTGTACTGAACATCAACCTGAGGTATTTCTACCTCTGTGGAACCATCATCTATGTTATCTATAAAATATGTTCCGCCTGAAAATGCGCCACCATCTATAAACAATACCAATCTATTATACTCTCCAGTTGCATTTACTGGGGTGCCACCGTCTGTTAATACGGCTTGAGAAAAATCAAAAACTATGTTGTTAGACCAACTAGCACCCCCTGTAATACTCTGGGTAACCTCTACAGGTGGGTTTTCGCCATTTTCAAGTTTTAAGAGTATGGTATGTGCATTGCTATCAAAGGCATAAAAAGATAATGAAATCGTGTTTTGGAAATCCAAATCAATAGCCCTTTGCAAATCAAGGTAAAAACCCTCCCAAATATTAGACCCGCTGTTGGAAAACTGTCCTACATCGTTGGTGGGATCTTGGGGATCTGTGTTGAAAGAAAAACTACTCCCTAAAAAGGATGAAAAGTTCTCTGCGGGATCAGAAAAATCGATGGGCATTTGCTGGGCAAATGAAAAATTCCCAAAAAACAACAACATTAAAAGTAGGAAAGCAGGTGTTTGATTCATAAAGGCTTATTTTAAGGTGTCAAAGATAATACACATTACTAAATATTTTTTATTAATTGACTATACATAAGCTATACAACTAGGCTAGATTAGTTAAAATGTAAGAGTAGCGCCCACTAAAAAGTTAATTCCTGCTTGTGGATAAAATCCTGCGCCTTCTATAGTGGTTATGGTTCCTGGCGAAGAAAAATCATCATCATAGGTAAAGAAGTATCCATTAGAAATATATTTAACATCAAAAATATTGTTTACTAAGCCCTGTAAAACCAATGATTTTGCAAAAGACAGTTTTCTAATGGTATAGTTTATTGAAAAATCATTTAAAAAATAGGCATCCAACTTTGATGTTTGACTATCTATATTACCCATGTACTGCTGGCCTACATATTTTGAAAGTAATGCTACTTGAAAGTTTTCTGTAGGGCTGTACTCAATACTATTGCCTGCAATAAAGGAAGGAGAAAATGAAATATTGGTTGTCCCTAAATTTACAAGTTGGCCATCAGTGGAGGTTATAAACTCTTTATTTTTATTGCTACTCAAGGCTATATTTGGCCTTACGTGCAATTGCTTTGACACTCTAAAATCTGCGTCTACTTCAAGTCCTGCTCTGTAACTATTACCACTAGTTTCTCTAATAAATCCTCCAGAGTCATCTAATTGTCCTGTAAGCACCAATTGGTCTTTGTAATCCATGTAGTATAAGTTGGTACTTAAGGTTATGTTTTCTCCTGCAAAACGCCATCCTATCTCATAGTCATCCAATATTTCTGGGGTAAAGACTCCTTGTTCAAAATCACTGCGTCTAGGCTCTCTACTGGCTCTTCCATAAGAGACATATAATTGATTGCCTTTATTTAAGGTGTAACTAGCGCCAAATTTTGGATTAAAAAACGCATACTGCTCATCTACTACCATGTTCACTTTATCACTGGTTAAACCAGCCGTTTTATAGTCAACAACACGCATTTGCAAATCACCAAAAAAGGACAAAGAATTTGTTACTTGATAGGTTGCTTTAGAAAAAGCGGTGAATTCCTGTTTATCTCCCGTACCATCATAATAGCGATCTCCTAAATTTGCACCTGTAAAATTGGTTGCCCAAATTACTTCTCCAAAGTGAAGCCCCTGATAATAGCTATAAAAAATACCCGTGGTAGTATCCCAGTTTTGATCTTTATAATTTGCATTTGCGCTCAAGGCATAAAAATTATTCTCCAACCATCTACGTCTTACAAGATCTGAGGTTTCTTCTATTTGGCCGTTTATTTCAACGGGTAACAAGCCATGAAAATCAAGATTTGCATCTTCTTTATATTCCTCAAAAAAACCACTCCCTTTTGTATAGTTGAGTGTAAGGCTTGTACTCCAGTTATTGTTGTAGCGCTCATTCCAAATTAATTGGTAGTGATCTTGGTCATAATCATCTACTTGATTTTTATGAAAACGAACCTCACCATTAACATCAGTATACATCCCTGCAGGGTTAAACGTAGGGTTAGTAGCCAGTGTTTGCTCATCTATTCCAAACCATGACTGGTAGGTGATTTCTCTACCCCCAAATACAAGGGCTTTAATATGGGTATTATCTGTTTTATAAGACCCCTGCAAAAAATAAGATTTTAAATCACTAGAGGCTCTATCTATATAGCCGTCACTAGTAATATTTGAAAATCTTCCAGAGATTTCAACCTTGTCGTTTAACAGTCCCGTAGAAAATTTTACACTGTGCTTTCTGGTATCAAAAGATCCGTAACTGTTTGCAATTTGAGCAAATCCCTCTTTACTGGAGCGGTCTGTCTCAATGTTTAAACTTGCACCAAAAGATCCAGATCCATTGGTAGAGGTACCAACACCTCTTTGAAGCTGAAGACTTTCTACAGAGGAAGCAAAATCTGGTAAATTAACCCAAAAAGTGCCTTGGCTTTCACTATCATTATAAGGAATCCCATTTATGGTGACATTAACACGAGTTGCATCACTTCCTCTAACCCTAATTCCTGTATATCCAACACCTGCACCGGCATCACTGGTGGTTACTACCCCTGGCAAATAGTTAAGCAATATAGGGATATCTTGTCCTAAATTTCTCTGGGCTAGGTCCTGCTTAGTAAGGTTACTATGGGTAATTGGGGAATCTGCACTAACTCTCACACCATTGAGGTATACCTGTTCCAAGGGTTGAATTTTTGTAGTGTCTTGCAATTTTTCTTGTGCTTGAAGGACTGCTGCACTGAGTAAAAAAATAAACGCGTAATATTTCATTCGTACTTGTTTTTGTGACGAATAAAAGGGGTAATTATTCTTGTTAAATAATTATTTTTTGAATTAGCGCAATCAAGGACAATAAAGAATGTTCTCGATATAGCACATCTCGACCGCGCTAAAAGCATTTGTTTTATTCCTAAACAGCATTACCTGTTCTAGGTTCTATGGGTATAATCTCAGCCAATACAATGCACATGATTTCAAAAAATGAAACCTTGAGTAAATTAGCACCCCTTTGAGATGTGTTGCAAAGATAGTTTTAACTTTATTAGAACCAAACAAACTCAATTACAAATTATCACTCTAGGGAGGGAGGTTTTCTGTTGGCTTTTTTTAAGGCTTGCTTTTTTTTAGAGACCATGCGCTTTTCTATAGCATTTTTTGAAGGTGTAAATTTTTTTCTTGTTTTGGCCACGCGGAGGCTTTGTTCAAGTAGCATAAAAAGACGCGCTATTGCAGAGGCTTTATTTCTGTGTTGACTCCTAGATTCACTAGATGTTATTATGAGTGTGCCGTCTTGAGAAACACGGTGTTTTAATTTTTCAAGTAAGCGCTGTTTTTCTGTGGCAGTAAAAATCTGGGAGGTAGGAATCACAAAACTAACAACTGCCTTGCTTGCGGTTCTATTTACGTGCTGCCCACCAGGCCCGCTACTTGTCACGGCTTTGAAGGAAATCTCTTTTAAAAGTTTTTTGCGATCCATCAGGCGCTAGGTTGATGAGATGGATGTAGCAGATCGTTTACATCCTTTACAGGACAAAACGTTTGAATTGGTACCTCTACAAAAATAGTATTCCAATGTGCCATTGCACCGTTCCATAAGCCAGGGGCTTCCAGGGCTTTTATAGGAGTCCCCTCAACAGTTTTTTTTGAAATAAAACTAGCCAATGGATCTACAAAATGTGTTAGGTTGTATTTCTCTCCCTTAAAATCTCGTGTACCACATACCAAATCTACTGGGTTAAAATGTGTTGCATTAGCTACTATCGAGGCTTGTTTTGGGTCTGAAACATCTATTTGAGATAGCTCAACAATTTGAAGAGACTGTTGGCCCTCTTTATTTTTTACCCAAAAAGGCCCACCACCCGGTGCTCCAGTATTTTTTACAACACCGCACACACGAATAGGCCTGTTCAAAATCTCTGCAATCCCTGCTTTAGTTTGAGGAATTTCTAAAATATGTAACTCTTTCCACAAAAAAGCTTTCATTTCACTGAGTTTCTCTTCTGTAACTTGATCTTTAACAATAGCATCTAAGTATCCAAATATCTTATGCTGTAATTGCAAAAGTCTACCTGCCAGCATTTTTTTATTAAATGCAATGGTGTCAATGTGTGTCTCAACCATCACATTGTCAATGTTTTTTATGAAAATTACATCTGCATCGATTTGATTTAGGTTTTTGATAAGAGCTCCATGACCTGAGGGTCTAAAGACTAACTTCCCTTCTTTGTCTTTAAAAGGTTTGTTTTTTAAAGTTACTGCAATGGTATCTGTGTTGGAGTCTTGAAAAGAATAAGAAATTTGCACCTCTACTTTGGTCTTTCTTTTGATGCTATTTTTAACCCTCTCATAAGTTTGTTTAAAAAGTTGTACGTGTTTTGGAGAAAAGGTAAAATGCAAATGTGCTACTCCGTCTACTGCTGCATATTGAGTTGCCTCAAATAGTTGTTCCTCAAATGCGGTTCTGGTGTATTTTGTATATTTATGAAAGGGGATAAGACCCTTTGGTAAGCCCGCGTAGTTGAGATATTTTTTGCCCAGCATTAAGGAAACAAAACTATTGATACGGTATCCTTTTTTTGACTTTTTATAATTTGGCTTGTGCTTTCTAATCTCTTTTTGGACTAAAGAAGTAAAAGGAAAATATTTAATATTGTCAATAAATGTTTTTAAGGCATCTAGTTTTTTTGATTTTAGATAAGGAGTGAGTTTTTCTTGATCTGGATCATAGTTGTCCAAAAATGCGTGCAAATACTTGAACATTCTTGTGGCTGCACCACTGGCGGGTACAAATTTTACAATCTCCTTCTGTTCTTTTTGTGAATCAAAGTAAGTAGCCAATTGTTTTTGAGTAGCCAAGTCATACACCTCAACACCATTTTCAACACCCACAGCTCTGGTAACATGAGTAAATGGAGCGCCATCGTGAAAGATTTGAAGTTGTTTTTTAATCTCTTTCTCACTAAGCCCGTGCGCGATAATTTGGTCAAGTTCTTGGGGTATGAACATCTACTGCTTTTGTTTAATTAGGGTATCTATAACAGCAATTGCATGTGTTAAACGCTCTTGCTTGGATCCTTCCAAAATAGTATAAGGAGCCTTGTTTTTAATTAATTGTTGTTCAAAAATACGAAACATTTTGTCTCTATCATTGGGCCTATCCCTTAAGTTATCGTTCTGCCAAGGAACATCAATATTGGTAAGAAAATAATAATTATACTGGTGCTGTTGGCTTGCCTTTATGAGTTGAGAGGGGCACCACCCATTGTAATAATACTCGCAGTAGATTTTGATTTGTAGCACATTGGTGTCTAGAAAAAGTAGCTGGTTTGTTAAGGGTGTTAGCCTATTTTCTGCTTTGATATGCCCTTTGGCAATAGGGAGCAAGTCTTTTTTTTCAATGGGTGTTTTTGAATTTTCCCATTTTAATTCTAGATAAGAACGCATGTACTCAGGCACCCACTCAGAGCCATAGTGGGTTGCCAGCTGTGCCGCTAATGTGGTTTTTCCTGAAGATTCTGGGCCAAACAACACAATTTTTACACAACTGCTAGGGTTTTGTTTAAGTTCTTTTTCCATGATAAATAGCCATACACAGCTATGATTGTTAATATAAAATAAAGAATACTGCTAAAAGTTAAGCCTTTATAAAGATACAGCGGGACGGTAATGATATCACCAATAATCCAATAGATCCAGTTTTCAATTTTACGTTTTGCCATAAGCCACATAGCTACAAAAAAGATACCTGTGGTTAATGTATCTACATACGAGCTCCAGTGATTGAATTTATCAAAAATTGTATACACCAAAAACACAAAACCAACGGTTACAATAAAAATTCCTAAAGAAATAACATGTTCCTTAGAAGATGCGCGACTTATGGGTGTTACTGGTAGGTCATCAATATTACGGGTCCAAACATACCAACCATATACACTCATAATGAAATAATATCCATTAATTAACATGTCACCTAACAAGCCCCATTTTAATAACAGGTATACAAAAATAGCAGTGCAAATCATCCCTGTGGGAAACACCAATACATTGTTTTTTTTTGCATATACAACAGATACAACCGTAAATAACGCTGCAAGCAATTCTAAAACAATATCTAGGGTATCATACCCTGCATATTGAGAAAAAAGAAAATCAAAAATTTGGCTCATAATCACTTCTGTCTGATTTTACTATTTTTATATACATTAAGCCCCCTTCAACGGCTTGTAGTGCAGTCTTTATTTCTGTTTGCAACATACCCATAAGCTCATCATAGGCTCCATATACTTGTGTGCTAAGTGGGTTCTCTAACACTGTAAATCCAGATGCTCTTAGGCTTTTAATAAAAGCTATTATTTCAGGTTCATAGGTGTCTTGTAAAGGAGTAAAGGTAAGTTCTACTGAAATATGCATGACATTAATATTATAGGTGTAAAGGTAGTATTTTGGTTTGGGCCATAAAAAACAATACATTTAAAAAGGTACACTTGTTTGATCCCTCAAGCGGCAAGCGCATATACTAGTGTAAATCCTTCAAATTCTTGAAAGTAGACATCATAGGCTTCACTCTTTACAGGGGTGCTTACTTTGGTAAAAATTTGGCTGTCATTGAGGGTGAAATCTTCAACAAAAATATGCTCTAAAAAGCTGACTCCTGGTTGGGCATAACTTTTATATACAGCCTCTTTAGCTCCCCAAACAATAGTCAGTTTACGGATCCTATCCAGATTGTTGGATAGGGAAGGGTGTGGCAGTGGAGTTGAAAATTTATGTGCAATTTTTAAAATTTTAGGGCGCTGCTTTTCTATATCAATGCCCACGGGATGATCACTGATAATAATAGCAGAAAAAGTATACGAATGAGAAATTGAAATATAGTTTCCATCTGTGAGATGGGGCTTGCCGTTTTGATCATAAACTAAATCAAAATCTGTATATCCAACATGGGCTAAAAGATGGCGCACAGATAAAAAGCCACGCCGATGCAAATCGCTTTTCATACTATCAACACGCGCCTTGCAATGGTCTGTAAGTTGTAAATTTTTACTCAATACCTCAAAAGGCTCTTCTATCTTCCAAATCAGTAGCCTAGTGTTGGGATTAATTGTTATAGTTTTGTAAAGAGGCATTAGACTTAAATTGGTTTTGTGTATTTTTGCACTCAAAATTTTAAGTATAAATACCCTTACAAAGTAGTAAATATATTAATAAGTTCTCTGCCCTTGTAGGGATAATAATTACATTTTATATGTCAACAAACACACTCCCTTATACACCTAACAAAGTAAAAGATATCTCTCTCGCAGATTGGGGTCGCAAAGAGATTACTCTAGCCGAGGCAGAAATGCCAGGATTAATGGCCTTACGAGAAGAGTATAAAGACCAGCAGCCCCTAAAAGGTGCTCGAATTGCGGGTTGCCTTCACATGACAATTCAAACAGCTGTGCTGATTGAAACCCTCCAAGCGCTAGGTGCAGAAGTAACCTGGAGTTCTTGTAATATTTTCTCAACACAAGATCAAGCCGCTGCTGCTATTGCCGCTGCAGGAACAGCTGTATATGCTTGGAAAGGTATGAATGAGCAAGAGTTTGAATGGTGTATCGAACAAACACTTTTCTTTGGTGAGGATAGAAAACCGCTAAATATGATTTTAGATGATGGTGGAGATTTAACAAATATGGTGTTGGATACCTATCCAGAACTTGCTGCTGGTATCAATGGTCTCTCTGAAGAAACCACAACAGGTGTGCACCGCTTGTATGAGCGTGTAAAAAACGCGACCCTTCCCATGCCCGCTATCAATATCAATGATAGTGTTACAAAATCAAAATTTGACAATAAATACGGGTGTAGAGAAAGCGCGGTAGATGCAGTGCGCCGTGCAACAGATATCATGTTGGCCGGAAAACGTGTAGTTGTTTGTGGTTATGGTGATGTTGGTAAAGGTACTGCCGCTTCTTTTAAAGGGGCTGGATCAATTGTTACTGTTACCGAGATTGATCCTATTTGTGCCCTTCAAGCTGCCATGGACGGTTTTGAGGTAAAGAAACTAGAAACTGTTGTGGCAACTGCAGATATTGTTATTACTACAACGGGTAATAAAGGGATTGTTCGCCGGGAACACTTTCAGGCAATGAAAGATAAAACCATTGTATGTAATATTGGACATTTTGACAATGAGATTGATGTGCCTTGGCTTACCAACAATGCCATTAAAGATGAAATTAAACCCCAAGTTGACAAATATACCTTTGACGGGAAAGACATTATTTTACTTGCAGAAGGTCGTTTGGTGAATCTTGGTTGTGCAACAGGACATCCAAGTTTTGTTATGAGTAACTCATTCACAAACCAGACACTCGCTCAAATCGAGTTATGGAATCATGCAGATAAGTATGACAATAAAGTGTATATGTTGCCAAAGCATCTTGATGAAAAAGTAGCACGATTACACTTAGCCAAAATTGGTGTAGAACTTACCGAGCTCAAACAAGACCAAGCAGAATATATTGGTGTTACCGTTGAAGGCCCTTTCAAGCCAGAATATTACAGATACTAATTATCCTAACAGCAATATTAAAAGTACAGCCCCTTACAACTAATGATGTGAGGGGTTTTTAATCGGTATTTGTTTTCTGAAAATGTAACTCATCCATACAGGTTCATTCTCTCCTGAGACAATCGCTTTTCTATCTACAAACTCCCAATTGTACTGGTTCATGTAATTGAGTAATTGAGACGTTCCTTTGAGTTTTTCTATCAATTTACTCGTTACTATTTTACCCTCTAAGGAAGGTTGTGGTTCAACGCGTATGCGTTTTATTTTCCCTTTATTATCTGGTTTTTGTACTACAATAACCTCCAAATAATCATAGTATGATTTTTGTTGATTTTGAGCCAAGCAGGAACCTGTAAGTAGCAGGGTTAAAAAAATAGATAGCAAAATATTGATTTTCATAATAGGTGTGTTTTAGCAGGTAAGATAAAATTAATTCTTCAAAAAAAACAGAACATAAAAAAAGCCCTGAATCATTTTGATTCAAGGCTTTATAGTGAGGTAGACTATCCTACTAAGCTTCTGCCGCAGGGACGATGCTTACGTATGATCTATTGTCTTTCTTTTTAGTGAATTTTACAACACCATCCACTCTTGCGTGAAGTGTGTGGTCTTTTCCGCAGTATACATTCTCACCTGGGTGATGTGTATTACCTCTTTGTCTTACGATGATATTCCCAGCAATAGCAGCTTGTCCACCAAATATCTTAACGCCAAGACGTTTTGATTCTGATTCTCTACCATTTTTTGAACTACCAACTCCTTTTTTATGTGCCATTTTGTTTGGTTTTAAAGATTAACTTAAAGCAGTAATTAATTCAGCTTTCTTCATAGAAGTGTAGCCTTTAATTCCTTTGTCTTTTGCCATTGCTTTTAACTCAGCAACAGTGTTAGAAGAAATATCCTTTGCAGCACTTTCTTGTTTTGCAGCAGCAGGCTTTTCAGCTTTTGGCGCTGCAGCTTTTGCTTTTTTAGCAGGAGCAGCTTTTTTTGCTCCAGAGGCTACTATACTCTCAATTACAATTTGAGTGAGAGATTGTCTGTGACCATTTTTTACTCTGTATCCTTTTCTTCTTTTTTTCTTGAATACAATAACTTTGTCACCTTTAAGGTGCTTAATGACTTTTGCTCCTACTTGAGCTCCATCGATAGCCGGGGCGCCAACAGTTACTTTGCCTTGATCACTTAGCATAAGTACAGTATCGAAAGAAACTTTTTTCCCTTCTGCTGCTGCTAAACGATGTACAAAGACTTTTTGATCTTTTGCAACTTTAAATTGCTGCCCTGCTATTTCTACAATTGCGAACATAGCGTTTCGTTTTTTTAGTTAATTAGAGTGCTTTAGTTTAAAGCGGTTGCAAATATAATTGTAATTCCTCTAAAAACAAATACTTTATGTGCTAAAATTTTACTGTCAAAGATTAAAAAATCTGGAGGCAATAAAAACTCATATGGCCTTTCTGTGGAAGCTTGAGCTATTTTCTATTTGTCAACACAACCCCAAATAAAATAAAGGCTGCAGACCCTGCTTGAAGTAATGTAAAACGCTCTCCGTCGAGTAGCCCCCATAAAAGTGCCATCACTGGAATGGTATAGGTAACAGAACTGGCAAATACAGGAGTGCTTACTTGCACTAGTTTATTAAACATTACTTTTGCCATAGCAGTACCAACAATAGCTAAGATAAGTAGATACCCCAGAGACTCGTGCAAAACAGTGTTGTCTTTAAATGTAAGGGAGAAGAAACCAGAGAACAGCAAAACAATAAAAGCAGGAACTACTAACACAATAAAGTTCCCGGCAGCAATAGCCATTGCAGGCAGACCTTGCAAGTATTTTTTTAAAATATTTACATTCAAGGCGTAGCATACAGATGCCGCCAAGACCAAGGTGCTGTACCAGTAATTTTGATTTGGATTCACATCTGCACCACTCCATATGAGTAACAAACTTCCAGCAAGACCTACCATTACTCCAATGACTTGGTTTTTGGAAAACACTATCTTGAACAAAATTACTCCCAATAGTAGGGTTACAATAGGTGTGGTAGCATTTAAAATAGAGGCCACAGCGCTGTCAATTTGTGTTTCAGCAAAGGCAAACAAAAAAGCAGGTATAAAGGTGCCCAGTAAGGCAGAAATAGCAATCCATTTCCATTGTGGCCTTCTGATTTTTTTCAAATAAGAAAACCCAACAATAAGAAGAAAAATTCCTGCAAATAAGGTGCGCAGAGCACCAAGTTGCAAGGGTGTTAACCCTATTAAAGCCTTCTTTATTAGTATGAATGAACTACCCCATACTACAGATAGTAAACTCAAATACAACCACTTTTTGTCTAGTGTTTTCATAACAACTACAAAGTTGATGGTAAATATTGAATATTAGATATATGGAAATTATAAATAAAACCTAAAATAAGTCTTAGTTCCATTCAAGGGTTTCCATAAGGTGCATGATATCATTGCGCAAGTAAACAACCGCCGGGTAAATAGAGTCAAAATTTGGTTTGATATCAAAATAAAGAGAACCCGTAACAAAGTGTTGAAGGCTATCGGTAAGGTAAAAATGGGATTGAGAAGCAGCATTCCCATTAATGCTGTAAAATACCCCATAGGTCTTGTTGGCTTTATTTTCAAAAAGTTTTTCTGGAATGCTTGTGGCTTTCCTGCTATGATTATAGGCTAACTTTTGGGCATCATATAACAAAGACTCTAGGTTAGTAGCGCCCACCTTTTGATACGTGATGTATACCGCAGCTCTCATATTAGGGTAATCGAGGCTCACACCACAATTTCTGGTGTTTGAAAGGGTAGCACGATCATTAAATTCAAAATTGTAGCTGCAGTTGGTTTTTGATGCTATATATTCTGGGGCTGGATAGTCAAGACGTAATTTTGCGTTTGGCTTGACCACCACATCATCTCCACAGGCTAGAAAAAGCAAACAACATAAAAAGAAAATACTGTTTTTCATAAGTCTTGGGGAAGTATGGATAGTTTTATTTGTTTGATGCGCTTATTTTCAAAGGCTTCAATAGTAAATACATAATTGAGATAGGTGAACACCTCGTTTTTTTTTGGAAAACCCTTAGATATTTCTAATAAAAATCCTGCTAAGGTCTCTGCCTCTCCCTTTTGGTCCTCAAAAATATTAAAATCTTCTAAACCAATTACCTTGTAGAAATCTTTTAAAGGTGTTTTACCTTCAAAGACATAATTATGTTCATCCAGTTTAGAGAAAATTAAATCTTGGTCATCAAACTCATCGCTTATCTCTCCTACAATTTCTTCGATAATATCTTCTAGAGAAATAAGGCCACTTGTGCCCCCATACTCATCAACAACAATGGCCAAGTGCATTTTCATTTTCTTAAATTCATTCAGTAAATCGTCTAGTTTTTTGTTTTCTGGCACGAAATATGGCGCTCTTACAAGGGATTTCCAATCCAGGGTTTTGGCATCAATATGAGGTATCAAGTCCTTTACATATAAAATACCGGTTATGGTATCAATATTGTCTTTGTATACCGGAATGCGCGAAAACCCATTTTCTATCAATAAAGGCAGAATTTGATCATAGGATAATTCTTCACTCAAGGCAAAAATATCCATTCTGTTTTTCATGACCTGTTTTGTGTCTGTTGTACCAAAAGTGACAATCCCCTGGAGTATCTTTTGCTCTTGGGTAGTTGTCTCTTTTTGATCTGTAAGTTCTAGAGCCTGTGATAATTGGTCTACAGAAATATTTGCCCTTTGTTTTCCAAATCGCTCTTGTATAAAAACCGTAATAGCTTGCATAGGAATGCTCAATGGGGTGCATAACACATCTAATATTTTTAAAGGTAATGCCATAAATTTTGCAAAACTAAGGTTGTTTCTACTAGCATAAACCTTGGGTAAAATTTCACCAAAAAGTAAAATTAAAAAGGTAACCACACCTACCTCAACAACAAATCGAATATTCACGCCAAAATACCCCTGATTTAAACCTACAAACCATACCTGCCCCAGGCTATCAAAGAGCAGTACAATAGCAATATTTATAAAATTGTTGGCCACAAGAATCGTTGCCAATAATTTCTTGGGCTTCTCTAATAATAAAGAAACTATTTTTGTTTTTCTTGAGGCTTTGTTATCTAGGTCTACTACGAGATCTGAGGGAGTCAACGAAAAAAATGCTACTTCTGCACCAGAGATAAGTGCAGAGAATAAAAGCAGTAGTAAACCCAGGGTAATACGAGCAACAAAAGTACTATCTACAAGGGCTAAAAATAATAAACTGGGAGGTTCTATATCCAAAATAGGTGGGTTGATTACTACTTAAAAGGGCAAATCGTCCTCTTGTGTTTGGGGAGCTTGTGCAGGAGTTGTTTGTGGAGTTGGATCTTTTTGAGAGCTCGGGGCTTGTTGTGGCGCACCCGCCTCTGCTTTTGGCGTTAAAAAAGTAAACTCTGCACACTGGATCTCTGTTGAATAGCGATCTAACCCTTTTTCATCTTGCCATTTACGAGTTTTTAAACGTCCTTCAATGTAGACCTTATCTCCTTTTTTGAGATACTTTTCACAAATCTCTGCCGCCTTGTTACGCACTACAACAGTGTGCCATTCTGTGTTGTTCACTCGCTCGCCGGTAGAGCGGTTGGTGTAGCTTTCATTGGTAGCCAAAGGAAAACGGCCAATACTATTTCCTCCTTCAAAATAATGCATTTTAACCTCATCTCCTGTATGTCCTATCAACATTACTTTATTTAGGGTTCCACTCATAATATTATAAATTTTTAGTATTCAAAGGTAGTTTTTGAAAACTAAATATAAGTAAAAAAACCAGTTATTTAAAACCCTCAAAATCTGAAATAAAGTTACTTATCAACACCGGTACTGGGTACATATCAATATCAACAATAGGAACTCCACTGGGTAATTTGTGTGCGGTGTGGGCTATCCAAAACCGCGTGTAAAGGTGTTGATGAGAAAGCTTATGGATCACCGGCTTTTCATTGTAAAGGGAAAGAGTATCTGTTTGATACAGTGCTGAAATATGATCAAATTGAGCTTCTTTACTAAGAGCCGTCTCATCCACCTGTTGTTTGGTCTCCACCAATGGAAACTCATATAATTGTTGCCAAATACCCTTCTCAGTTCGTTGTTGCAATACCGTTTTTAGGTCTTTTGAAAGTATGACGATGTAATTAAAATATCGTTTTTTAAGTTTTACTTTTTTTAGCTTTACAGGAAGCTTTGCTACTTGTTTGTTTGCATGTGCATCGCATTTGTATTTAAAAATACATTGCTCACAGTTTGGGTTTTGAGGTACGCAAAAACGGGCTCCAAACTCCATTAAGGCTTGGTTATACGTACCAGGGTTTTTAGTGTCTAATAACAGCTGAGCTAGTTTCTTAAAATCTTTAACTCCCTTTGAGGAGTTTATAGGAGTATCGATGCCAAATATTCTGGATAAAACTCTATACACGTTACCGTCAACCACGGCAGTGGGCAAGTCAAAACAAATTGATCCAACTGCGCTGGCAGTGTAATCTCCCACTCCTTTTAATCGCAACAGTTCATTGTAGGTTTTTGGAAACGCTCCCCCAAGCTCCATGACAACATATTTGGCTGCCATGTGTAAATTTCTAGCACGAGAGTAATACCCCAGGCCTTGCCAAAGTTTCAATACCTGTTCTTCAGGAGCATTGGCCAAATCGGTTACTGTTGGAAATCTTTGGGTAAAAGCAATGTAATAAGGGGTGCCTTGTGCTACCCGGGTTTGCTGTAAAATGATTTCAGAGAGCCAAATAAAATAAGGGTCTTTGGTGTTTCTCCAAGGAAGATCTCTTTTATTGTCTAAGTACCAATCAATGAGATTTTTAGCAAAAAACTCCAGCGTTTGTTTCATATCACAAAGGTAGCTTTTATGTAATTATATTTTAATGCATTGCCTTTTGATATATTGATTTTAAAATTCTTATATTTGCCGTCTTGAAAATTTATTACTTATATAAAAAACAAACACATGACCAAAGCAGATATCGTAGCTAAGATTTCAGAGAAACTAGGAATGGAAAAAGGAGATGTTCAAGCTACTGTAGAAACATTTATGAACGAAGTGAAAACTTCATTAGAAGGTGGAGATAATGTTTACCTTAGGGGTTTTGGAAGCTTTATTATCAAGACTAGAGCAGAAAAAACTGGACGTAATATTTCAAAAAATACCACCATCAAAATACCAGCTCACAACATACCAGCTTTTAAGCCTGCTAAAGTGTTTGTTGAGAGTGTGAAAACAAACGTTAAAGTAAAATAATATTAATTGCCTTATTTTGTGAGGCTCCATAAAACTATCAAATATGCCAAGTGGTAAAAAAAGAAAAAGACATAAGGTAGCTACGCACAAGCGTAAGAAAAGAAGACGCGCTAACCGTCACAAGAAAAAGTAGTTCAAGTAAACTACTTTTTTATATTAAGTACCTACAAGGTTTTCAATAATGCCTTGTAGTTAAGTTCTTTGAAAATGAAATACTAGTAGTGTAAATTATCTTTTGTTATACTAGCATTTCTACGGGTTTTTTCTGATATTTAATGAAAATTACATTTCAGAATTACAACAAAACCTGTGACAATTATTGTTTAATCCATCTGTTGGAGGTAAACGGCAATAGTGCCCTTACCAAAAACGGATATAAATTAATGTAACGTGAACTACGAATTATTTATTAGATCCAGTTCACAAGAAGTTGATTTTGCTCTTTTAAAAGATGGAAGACTCATCGAGCTAAACAAAGAAGAAGAGGCAAACAATTT